>Ga0224495_10001554_pt1 | contig 15962 bp, 18 predicted proteins | sample SF_Jul11_sed_USG_FD_168128 | JGI IMG/M metagenome (GOLD analysis project Ga0224495, IMG submission 168128) | Sediment microbial communities from San Francisco Bay, California, United States - SF_Jul11_sed_USGS_4_1 | ecosystem: Environmental > Aquatic > Marine > Sediment | place: USA: California... | reverse complement strand
ATTACGACCTTCCCCTGGATAAAGAATACTACGTTCACCGCATAGGCAGGACTGCACGTGCAGGAAAGAAGGGACATGCTTTTTCCTTCGTGGTGGGGAAGGAAATCGCAAAGCTCCGGGCGATCGAAGCCTATGCTGCGACAAAAATTGCCTCCCTGCCTGTCCCTTCCATTGCGAATGCGGATAAGGTAAGAACCGTCTCTTCTCAAAAGGGCAACGGCATGGGGGGATACAGACAACACCAAACGGTATACACATGATCTAGAGCAACTGCGACTGGAAACACTTTACCTCGGTCTCTTGACGAAAGAGAGAGTTAGCTTCAAAGGTTTTAAGAGCCGGTACCCATACGATCTTTTTGCCGAAAAAAAGAAGATGCTGAATCAAAAGAAGATTTAAGAAGTCTTCTTTTGAAAAAGCGGGCTTCTAAACCATAAAAGACAAAAAGCTAACCCAAAGGTTAGCTTTTTGTCTTTCTGCGAAACGTCCCTTTTTTTCTTTAAGAATATTTTTCAGATGACCTATTGTTTTTTGTTCCCAAAAGCAGAAGCAAAGGGGTTATTCGTAAACGTGCTCTTTTGTTTCTCCCTCTTTTCCGGTTTTCTTTCCTCTTTCTTTCTCCCCTCTGCCTTTGGACCTTTACTGGGTTTGGGCTGACTGCTTTTCATGGAAAGGGAGATCCGCTTCCTTTCGAGGTCCACACCCAGTACCGTTACCACTACCTTTTGATGTATCTTCACAACCTCCGTAGGGTTTTTCACAAAACGGTTCGAAAGTTCGCTGATATGGACCAGTCCATCCTGGTGGACGCCAATGTCGACAAAGACACCAAACGTGGTGATATTGGTCACGATTCCGGGAAGCTTCATTCCGACCTTCACGTCCTCCATTTTTTCAACCCCTTCTGCAAATCGGAAGGGTTCAAGCTGTTCACGGGGATCTCGGCCGGGTTTGGAGAGTTCCAACAGGATATCATTCAACGTAGGAAGGCCTACCTTTTCCGAAACGTATTTTCCCAGATCGATTCTCTCCCGGAGCTTCTCGTCGTGCATCAAATCCAGCACCGAGCAGTCCAGATCCGTTGCCATGGTATCGACAATCGGATAGCTCTCCGGATGGACAGCGCTTCGATCCAGCGGGTTTTCTCCATCGCTGATGCGCAAAAAACCCGCGGCCTGCTCAAAGGCCTTGGGTCCCAGGCGAGGCACCTTCTTCAGTTGTTCCCTCGATCGAAACGGGCCGTTCTCGTTGCGGTGCTCCACGATCCCCTTGGCAAGCTGGGGTCCTAATCCTGAGACATAGGTGAGAAGCTGTTTGCTTGCCGTATTGACTTCCACGCCCACACCGTTAACGCAGCTCACGACCACATCATCGAGACTGCTCTTTAGGGCTCCCTGGTCGACATCGTGTTGGTATTGGCCAACACCAATCGACTTCGGGTCGATCTTCACGAGCTCTGCCAGGGGGTCCATCAGTCTCCGGCCGATGGATGCCGCTCCCCGCACAGTCACATCCTGATCCGGAAATTCTTCCCGGGCCACCTCGGACGCCGAATAGACCGACGCACCGCTCTCGTTGACCATCACCACCTGAATGTTCTTTGAGAGATCGAGGCTGCGGATAAAAGTCTCTGTTTCTCTTCCCGCTGTGCCGTTCCCGATGGCAATGGCCTCTGTGCGGAATCTCTCGCACATCTCAAGGATCTTGGAACCTGAATCGGCTGCAGCTTTTTCGGACTGGTGAGGATAAATCGTTTCGGTATGCAAAAGCTTGCCTTGACGGTCGAGACAGACCACTTTGCATCCGGTCCGGAAACCGGGATCGATGGCAAGAACATTCTTCTGGCCGAGGGGCGGAGCGAGAAGAAGTTGGCGGACATTCTCGACAAAGACCCTGATCGCCTCCTCATCGGCCCGCTTTTTTGTTGCCTGGCGGATTTCAGTCTCCATGGAAGGGGAGAGAAGTCTCTTGTAACTATCGTGCACGGACATCTTGACCTGCTGGGATGCGGGCCCTTCCCCCTTCACAAAAAGACCATCGAGGATGTCCAAAGCCTCTTCTTCAGGCGGAAAAACTCTCAGTGTGAGAAAGCCCTCATTTTCTCCCCGCCTCATGGCAAGAAGCCTGTGGGAGGGTGTGGTGGTCACGGGCTCTTCCCAGTCAAAGTAATCCTTGTACTTGCTTCCATCGGCCTCTTTCGCTGGAACAACGTCTGACTTGAAAACAGCCTTCGATGAATAGAAATCGCGCATCCTGGCCCGAGCCGTTTGATCTTCATTAACCCATTCTGCGATGATGTCACGGGCTCCTGCGAGGGCGTCTTCCGCAGAATCAACCCCTTTTTCGGGATCGACGAAGGCAGCTGCTTCGATCAACGGATCCATGTCCTCCTGGGCAAAAAGACGCTGGGCCAGCGGTTCCAGTCCCTTTTCTTTGGCAACTGTTGCCCGGGTCCGGCGTTTAGGCCGGTAGGGCAAATAGATGTCTTCGAGAACAACCATGGTCTCCGCCGAGAGGATCTTCTCCTTTAACTCGTCGGTGAGCTGCCCCCGTTCCTCCAGAGATTTGAGGATGGCCTCGCGGCGCTTGTCCAGCTCCATGAGTTGATTGAGCCGGTCGCGAACGGCTGTGATGGCAACCTCATCCAGAGAACCCGTGGCTTCCTTCCGGTAGCGAGCAATGAAGGGGACGGTGGCCCCTTCATTCAATAGGTCTGCTGTGGCCTGGACCTGCTTTGGGGTGAGACTCAGTTCTTGCGCAATTTTCGGAATATGTAGTTCGCTCATAACCTCTCTCAATCACAAAAAGATAATATACCTGGCTTACTTTCGCAAAAGAATCTTTCCCAGACAAAGCTCAAATCGCCGATCATCTTCCGACGTCCTCTTCTTCGGACCTTTGGTTCTGCCACCTTCCCGACGAAACTTCGCCTTGACCTCGCGCTCCTCTAGTAAGAAACTAATCTTTTCGGGACGAAACTCCCTACCCGTCGGGCTTAGGCACTTTGCCCCCTTCCCCAACACTATAGCTGCCAATCCCCAATCACCCGTGAGGACCACATCTCCTGCTTCCGTTAGATTCATGACCTTCATATCCGCTTCCTGAAAATCGTCCCCCACCACAATAGGGTGATCCGACTCGATATCGTGATTAAAACTGGCCACTGTCCAGACCGGGATATTGTATTCTTTCCCAAGTCTCATACAGATCTGCAAAACGGATCTGGGGCAAGCATCTGCATCTATCAGAATCTTCATATACTTTTCTCAGGAAATATTTCTCAGAATCACCTTTGGTTTCTTCTCAAGAAGGTATTTCTAGCCTCATCTTACCAAGAAAAAGGCAAAGGTGTCTGCGTAAATTTATATAATAAAAAAGGGCAGCACCAAATGATCCTGCCCTTCTGTCTTAATCCCCCCTTCTCCCCTTTAATGAAGGGAAGGTGTGAAAAAATCGGAGAAATCCGAGAACAAATTGTCATCTGAAAGGATGGTTGGGTTGGAGAAGATTTCGAGCGTAACCTTTCGTGATTCAGCTGCCATGGCATGACTCTGCTTGAACACATGACTTCTAATGCCACGGAAGGTCATCCATAACATCAAAACGAATCGCATTCGAAAGCTTCGGAAACCCAGCCATCCTTGAAGGTTAGGGCTGGCTCTCCATTTTTTCACAGCTGGAGGGGATTATTTACTTATTCATCAGATATTCATGCATGGAATTGGCTGCTTTTCTTCCTGCCCCCATGGCCAGGATGACAGTGGCCGAACCCGTGACAATATCGCCTCCTGCCCAGACACCCGGTTTTGTGGTCTTCCCGGTTTCAAGGTCTGCGACAATATATCCTCTCTTATTCAGTTCAAGGCCGGGGGTCTGTGTCGGAAGAAGTGGGTTGGCACCCGCCCCAATCGCCACAACCGCCATATCACATTCTAACTTAAACTCCGAACCTTTCATGGGAACGGGTCTCCGTCTCCCTGATTCATCTGGCTCCCCCAATTCCATCTTGAGGCACTCCATTCCTGTGACCCATCCATTATCATCTCCGAAGAATCTTGTAGGAGCCGTGAGAAGGTAGAATTGAACGCCTTCCTCCTCTGCATGGTGCACCTCTTCAATCCGGGCTGGCATCTCTTCCCTCGATCGACGGTAAACGATTCGAACCGTATCTGCTCCCAAGCGGAGGGCCGTTCTTGCTGAATCCATCGCCACATTGCCTGCTCCAAAGACGGCAACATTCTTTCCCCGGGCGATCGGAGTATCATACTTGGGGAAGAGGTAAGCCTTCATCAGGTTGGAACGGGTCAAGTATTCATTGGCAGAGTAGATGCCGCAGAAGTTCTCACCGGGTATGTTCATAAACTGAGGGAGCCCTGCGCCCAAACCCAAAAAAACAGCGTCATACTCCTGAAGTAGTTCATCGACGGTCTCAATTCTTCCAATCACACAATTACACTCTACCTTCACTCCCAACTTTTCCAAATAATTGACTTCGGCCTGGACAATATCCTTGGGAAGACGGAATTCCGGAATGCCATAGATCAAAACGCCGCCGGTTTTATGGAGGGCTTCAAAAATGGTAACTTCATGTCCTTTAAGGATGAGATCCCCTGCCAGGGTCAAACCCGCCGGTCCTGATCCAACGACAGCCACTTTCTTCCCGGTAGCGGGGGCTTTTTCGGGGATGGTAACCTCTCCTTTTGTCCTCTCCCAATCTGCTGCAAATCTCTCCATTCTGCCGATGCCAACGGGTTGGTCCTTCTTCCCAACGATGCACACCTTTTCACACTGATCCTCTTGAGGACAGACGCGACCACAAACAGCAGGGAGACTGTTGCGTTCCTTCAGTTTTCGACCCGCACCGCCAAAATCCCCTTCCTGAATGAGTTTGATAAAGGCCGGGATGTCGATTTCGACGGGACATCCTTCAATGCATTTTGGTTTCTTGCATTGAAGGCAGCGACTGGACTCCAGTTGGGCCAATTCGGGGGTATATCCAAACGGGACTTCATTAAAATTTTTCGCCCGTACCTTAGGTTCCTGCTCAGGCATCTTCTGCCTTGGGATTTTTGGTTTCTCCTTTTTCTCTTTCTCTGCCATCTCCATCCCCTTTCTATCTTCCTAATGCTTTGAACTGATCCATGGAAACCTTCTCTTCCGTAAGATAGGCCCTTTGCCGTTTGACCAATTCATCATAATCAACCTCATGGCCATCAAATTCCGGGCCGTCCACACAACAAAATTTTGTCTTCCCTCCCACAGTGACCCGGCAGGCTCCGCACATTCCCGTTGCATCGACCATGATCGGATTCAGGCTGACCATGGTCTTGACTCCGTATTCTTTTGTCAATTTGCATAAAAATTTCATCATCGGGACGGGACCAATCCCAACGATCAATTTCACATCTTTCCGTTCATCTAAGATTTTGCGCAGCACATCGGTAACGAATCCGTGGACCCCATAGGTTCCATCATCCGTCGTCACTCTCAGATCATGACTGGCCGCTTTCATCTCATCTTCCAGGATGAGGAGATCTTTTGTTCGAGCCCCAATGATGGCGATGACATTGTTCCCTGCGTCTTTGTAGGCTTTGGTGATCGGGTACATCACCGCAACGCCTGTCCCGCCGCCTACGCAGATCACCGTCCCAAGATTTTCAACGTGGGTGGGTCTTCCCAAAGGTCCGATGATATCCTGAATGAAGTCCCCCACATTAAGCGTTCTGAGAAGAGCAGTCGATTTCCCGACAACCTGAAAGATGAGGTCAATCGTCCCTGCCGAGGGGTCCGTCCCTCCCATGGTCAAAGGGATTCTTTCCCCTGTCTCATTAGCTTTCAAGACGACGAACTGTCCTGGTTTTGCTTTTCGAGCAATTCGGGGTGCCTCAACTCTAAAGTGGCACACCGTCTTCTCAGCCATCTCCCTTTTATATGTAATCTTATGCAACCTTCTCCCCCCTTTCTGATAAACTTTTCACAAAGTTTGCTATTATATAAATCAAACGAAAATCAATGTCAAATGATTTGATGATCTGTGAAAAATTTTACGTTGAGCAACTGTAATAATTATGGATTTTTAACTTGACAGATGATGAAATTTAGTCCATAAATATAGATATTGAACTTTATAAAAAGTTTTTGGAGGCCCCCAGAGACTCTTTAGAAAGTCCTGGGGGTTTTTAAATTAAGTGGGTGGGGAGGGAGAGCATGAACTCAAAACTTTATGTGGGGAATCTTCCATTTGGAGTTTCAGAGGAGGATTTGAAAAAACTTTTTTCGGAGGCGGGAGAGGTTCAATCCGTAAAAATCATTATCGATCAATACTCGGGACGATCGAGAGGATTCGGTTTTGTGGAAATGACCTCCAAGGCCGACGCAGATAAAGCGATTTCATTGCTCAATGGTAAGATTCTGACGGATCGGACGTTGATTGTAAATGAAGCCAGACCTCAGAAACAACGGGGTGGTGAATTCAGGGGTAGAGGGAAGAACGGTAGGTAGAGTGATCTACAACAATGAACCTGTTTGGGACAGGTGAAGGAGAACCTCTTGGAAGTTAAAGTTCAAAACAACCAGATCGAGAATGCGATCAAATCTCTGAAGCGCCAGATGATGAGGGATGGTATCCTGAAGGAATTGAAGATTAGAAGCTTCTACGAGAAACCTTCCGTGAAGAAAAAGAGGAAACAGCGGGAAGCCCGAAGGAGAAGACAGAAGGCTGCTCGCAGATACTCCCGATCATAGGATCCCTTTCCCTATTGGTTTTGAAGCGATGGGTTTTTCGACCTCCAAAGCTTTCCCTCTTCCATTTGGAGGAAACCCTTTCTGGAAAGAAAAGCCATCGCCTCTGAAGAAAAAGCTCTTACATCTTTAAAGTCAAGGATCACCTGGTCGATCTTCGAACCCAACGTTTTTCTAAGCCTCTTCACCAACTCCTGGGCTCCCTTCCGGTCAATCGATCCCTCCAATCTGATGAATAGGGTTTTAAGCCGCTCATTATAAGTGGAATAGAGTTGGAGGGTCTCAGCAGCTTTTTGACCGATCTGGACTTTCTTTTCAGCAATCCTTTCTCCAACCGTATGAATCAGATCCCGGGTGTTCTGAAGAGGGATGGTATCATTCATTCTCTGCAAGATTCTGGAGAGACTCGGCATATGGCTCTCGGGTGCTCTCTGGGCGATGCTTCGATAGGCCAAATTGGAGAGAACCCGGGTAAAGAATCGCTGCTGGGGATGGAAGACCCTCCGGAAGATGGATCCCCAAGAATAGCCTTCTTTGCATAACCAGTGGAATCCACGTTGCAGCGTCTCCTCGGTCATTAACCTCGGTTTGAAAACCACCGTCGCTCCGTTATACTTAGCCCAATCCTTGTGCAAAAGCCTTCCTTGGGATTCCATCCTCTGAAATAAAGGGGTCCCAGGCAAGGGAGTGAGAATGAAGAAACTGGGGAGTTCAATCCGATTCCGTTCACAGAAACGAAGGGTCCTCTCAAAAACCCCCTCATCATCATGATCCAACCCGAAAATGAACCCTGCCACAATCATAATGTCATGATCATGCAGGACCCTCAGGGCCTCCTCGTATTGTGGCACCTGATTAAAGCCCTTGTTCACCTCTTTCAAGTTTTCCGAAGAGAGGGATTCCACCCCTAAAAATAATGAAACGCATCCGCTCTCCGCAGCGAGTTTCAGAAGTTCAGGATCCCGGGTCAGGGTCATGCTGGCCTGGCTGGCCCATTTCTTTCCGAGGGGTTTTAATCGGGTAAAGAGTTCTTTGGCATAAACACGATTTCCGGCGATATTGTCGTCAATGAAGACAACAAATTCTCCTTCCAAGCCTTTCACTTCTTCAACGACTTCCTCCACAGGCCGACAGCGATAAGTCTTTCCAAAAAAATGGGTGACATGACAAAAATCACACTGGTAAGGACAGCCTCTGGTCGTCTGGACACAGTTGACCGTCATATAGGCCTCTTTACGGAGAAGGTCGAGCCTGGGCGGAGGGAATCCTTTCATGGAACAGAAAGCATCCGCTTTATAAAAAGGTTTCAGACATCCATTCTTCAGATCCTCGATCAATCCTTCCCAGAGTTTCTCTGCCTCACCGATCACGACGGCATCCACGTGTTCCTTGGCTTCGATAGGACGGCTCGAGGCATGAGGCCCGCCCATGACGACCGGGATCCCTCTCTGTCGAAATCTATCAGCAATTTCATAAGCCCTGGGGGCGTGCAACACCATGCCGGTGACGCCCACCAAATCAACATCTTCATCGAAATCGATCGGCTCCAGATTTTCATCGGTGATCCTCACGTCGATATCCCGTGGCGTGAGAGCCGCCAGAGTGGTCAACGTGAGACGGGCAAACCAAATATTCTTGATCACCTTTTCCGTATGGCTGATAAAGGGGTGGTCATAGGCTGGATCAATCAATCGGATTTTCAAAGTCGGTTCTTCCTTGGGACCCTCTCTAATAATGGAGGATGATAACGGGAGGGGAGGATTTAACAAACGGTTAGACTATACCTCATTCCATCAGAGGATGTCAATGGTGAAGTTCGATTCTATTCAGGGTTTTCCGAAAGGTTGTAAAGATTCGTTTTACAGGAATCTCTGAGGAGGGTGAGCGATTCCCTAATCTCATTGAAGGATCTCTTTATCTCCTCATACTTTCTCTCCAGATCGATATTTTGGGCCAACATCTCTTCCAGTCTTGCTCGCAGTTCCTTGTTCTCTTCTGCAAAATAGGTGGCTTCTCTCTCCTTTAATTTTCCCTTGATCCAGAGGAGTTCCTTCTCTTCTATTTGAGATTCCAGGGCACGAATTCGACCGAGGGTCTCATCCCTTTCCTGGGTGGTCGATTCAAGAGCTTCCTTTAAGCCCCTTGATTGCTGCTGAAGGTCACGGATCCTTTCCAACGCATCTGCATTCTCTTCCCTCAGATAAAGCGTCTCTGTTTGAAACTCTCTGAGCCCTTGAATCTCCTTATTCAGGTCTCCCAGTTGGCTCCGCAACTCCTTATTGTCTTGAGCCAGTTGAAAGATCGTCTTCCGATCGGAAGCCAGATCCATCTCTAGGGCTCGCCTTGTCTTTCCGAGAGTCAAAAGCTGCATGTGAAGGTCCTCTATCAGCCCTGAGACATCTAAATGCTTCGCCTTCTCTCTGCTCTGAGGGGGTGGGAGGACAACCTCCTTCTCGACCTCGCGCTCCTGGAATCTCACTTCCGGTCGTATTTCTTGAGGATCCTCTTTCAGTGGCTGAATCTCCACCTCCGGAGGAGAGAACTCCTCTTGTTTCTTCACTTTGGGCATCTTTTCAGCCACATTCTTATCGAATCCATCGTCCGCCACCGTTTGACTTCTTATCCTCATTCCGTTCCCTCCTCAGCTCTCAATCGACCGAGCCAATGTGAGAACCTATTTGATTCGCTCCTTCATGTAATCTTCCATCACCCGTAACATCTCTATTACCTTTTCCACCTCGGTCTTGATTCGACTCACTTCTTCCAGAATACGATAGGCCTTCTTGAGATCATATTCTAAAGCGGACCGTACGGTTAAAGAGGTCCGGAGTTCCGAATAGAGGGTGTGGATCCGCTCCGTCAAATCATCCCGCTTCGACTCCTCTCCAACGCTCCTGACCTGGGAGACAGATTTTTGTCCGGTGACATCCCAGGGCCTTTCGACAGGCTCCTTGTTCGAGGTGTTGGGGATTTTTTGCGCAACATGGTTTGAGAACTCATCCGACATCATTCGCTCCTTTCCATCCAAAGATTTCATCGATCAGGCTCTGAATATCCACCGCTCCTTTTGACGATTGTGCAAAGAGAAAGATGGGCGTCCCTTGGCTGGTCGCTTCTGCAATGGTCGTATCCTGACGGATGACCGTTTCCAGGAGGTATTTTGAATAATGGGTTTCCAGCGCCTTTTTTGAACGTCTGCAGATTCGATGGGATTCATTATAACGATTCAGAAAGATATAGATATTTTCAAAGACGAAAGAAAAATCCTCTTCGATCGTTGAAAGGGTTTCGAACAGGATCTTGAGACCATGATAGGAAAGGAAATCAGCCAGGACAGGAATAATCAGGTCATTGGAGGCGAGAATGGCATTGAGATTCAATAGGCCAATGCTTGGGGAAGCATCCATGACGATCAACTGATAGTTCTTCTCAATGACACCGAGCAATCGCCTCAATCGAAATTCTCTCGAATTCATCGAAAAGAGGGAAAGCTCGACAGGCGAGAGGTTCAAATTGGAAGGGATGATATCCAATGTGGGGAGGTCGGTTTTGACAATCGTCTTCTCAATCTCTTCCCTCTCGATCAGCACATTAAAAAGGGTCTTGGGGTATTGCTGATTGTTAAGGCCCAAACATTGGGTGAGATGGCCCTGGGGGTCGAGATCGATCAGAAGGGTCTTGAATCCCATCTGAGCCAGACGAAATCCGTAGGAGGCAGAGACGCTGCTCTTCCCCGTCCCCCCTTTAAAATTGAGGAAGAGTTGTTTGCGGATCGATTTGATTGGCGAAGGGAGTCCCAGGTAGTTGCGATACTTGACCACATCATCCGGCTTATAATACCGTTCCTTTTTCGCATTCCTTTTCGCAGGAGGAAGGACTCCTTGAGCCTCTTTTTCAATAAGGTCATGCTTTGGTACGCCGAGAAGTCTTGCGAAGGCCAGCGGAGAATAGGTGGTATCTCCCAGAACCTGAGCTTTTTGAATAAGAGGTAGTGAATGAGTCGTCATGGAAATTTATCTCCTCACCCTCTCTGGGAGAGGGAGGCACTGTTTCCTTTCCTTGGTTTTGCTGCCATTCTCTCCAAGGTCCCTTTTGCCCATTTCCGAATGTCCGGATCTGCGTCGGTCATTGCCTCTACCAAACGACTCTCACACTCCTCTGGATAGAGGGTGGTCAGGGAAAAAAGGGCAGCCTTCCTCACTCCAACATCTGGATCCTTGCACAATTCCATGACAATGGGGAAGACGCCTTCATGCCGGCCCCATCCTAACAGGGTGGCCAAGCGACGCCTCACCCACGGAGATTCATCGCTTAAGAATTGAAGGAGGAGATTCAGATCGATCTTCTCCCCCGTTCGGAACATGCCCCGGACGGCAAGAAGCCTCACTCGCGGGTCTTTATCTCTAAGAGACTTTTTGAGCAATGGAAAGATATTTGAATCTTTAAATTTGATCAAGGAGGCAAGCGCCTGGATTCTCACCTCTGGATCCTTATCAAATAAGACTCCCTGAAGAAGAGGTAGAGTGATGGAGGGATCTAAATTTTCGAGATATCGAATGGCAAGAATCCTTGCTTTCGGATCAGGGTTCTCCAAATCGGCATGGGCCTGTTTTAAAATGGCCTGACCTGAAAATGTCCCGGCGATCATGGACTCGGTGGAAGGAGAATCATCTCTTGGAATCTCCTTTGAGGCATAGAAAGAAGGAAGTCCATCTGCTTTTGGGTTTTCTAAATCGGTCGATTTTAAATAAATCAATCGGAATCGGTCACTCACTCTTAATTCTCCAAGAATTTAAGAAGTCCTATTTCTTGAGTGAATCGATAAATTCAAATTTCAGTTGTTCAGAATACTTTTCCAAGAGCATGTCCAAAGCTTCTCTCACGTAGACGGATTGAGGGACTTTGGTCTTTTCGGACAACTTTTTTAAGGCATCCAGCTGCTCCCCGTTAATATAGATGGTCCTCGCAACCTTGGTCTGGCTCAAGCAAGCCTCCTTTGATTTAGTTGCAACACAATATAATACAATAGGTTTATCTTGTCAACAAAAATTGTCAATTGGATGAAAATTTATCATTCTGCGCGGAATTGGGCCCTTAAAGGCCTCGGTTGATCTCTGAGAGCTTTTCCTGGAGAAGCTTTAATTCAGACTTGATGGATTCAATTCTTCCCCTCAACCTGACTTTTTCTTCATGATAAGGAGACCCCACGGGAACCAGCTTGCCTGTTTTTTTATCTTTAAAAGGAATGTAAAAAAGGTAATTGTCTTTTTCATAGCCCTCTATCCAGTTCAGTCGCTCCTCGGATAATCCCATCTCTTCTTCCAATTCAGAAATCTTTCTTTCAATTTTCTTCTTGGCCCTAATTTTTTGGTCAATCGTTTCTAAGTAACCTCTTACTCGATCTATTCTTTTCCCTGATTCTCCTGATTCCCTGATTTCCCCATCTTGCTGTACCTCCTCGCCAGTAACGTCTAAACGCCCTGCTTCTCTTCGATACCTTTCAGGAATCTTTGACGCATCATCGGTAAAGTGAGTCGTCCCCTTTTCATCCGTCCAGCGATAGACCTCTTCCGTAAACAAATAGGGCGTGATCGGAAAAAGACCAAAGAAAAAGATCGCTATTAAGAAAAGCCTTAATCCCATCTTTTTTCCTCTTCTTGTAATTATGTGATTTTCTCCCTATGATGTAAATCCCTTCCTCCCGAATCCGTTTGACAAAGAAAAGAGAAATTTGATAATTCCAATTGAATCGAATACCCACTTGGTCAGTGAGGAGAAAAATAATACTTGACTTTTAGAAAAGAATTATTCATAATTTTGTGCAGTTGTAAGTTGTAAGGAGTAGAAAGTTTTGGGATCAAAGAAAAGGTCACAGAAGGTTAGTCTTATACTTTTGTGGCCTTTTTTTGTAAGGACCAAAGGCTATTACAACTTACGCCAGCTTAAAAAGAGAGGAGGTGAGTTGTAGTGGCCAAAGGTCGTGTGAAGTGGTTTAATGAGAAGAAGGGCTATGGGTTCATCTCCAGAGATGACGGAAGTGATGTCTTCGTCCACTTCTCCGCCATCAAGAAGGACGGGTTTAAAACCCTTTACGAAGGCGATGAGGTAGAGTTTGAGGTTTCTCAGGGTCCGAAAGGACTGCAGGCAACAGACGTGACCGTTCTTAGCTGAAAAAGAAACTCATTCGACTAACCGAAAAGAGACCCCGGGGTAAAACCTGGGGTTTCTTTTTTAGAATATAGGGGTCGAGGAATTGAGGGATTTTGGAATTAAAACATTATTCAATCCGCAATTCCTGAATTCTAAACTTTTCTTGCAGCATATTAAGAGGGTAATGGATGGCAGAGATTAAATCCACCTTAGAGCTTGCACTGGAGCGAACGAAGAAGATGGCGATCTCCGAGAAGGAAAAGGAGGAGATCAGACAGAAAAAGTTTCTGGAGAAAGCAAAAGGCCTTTTCCACCGCTATCGAGAAGGTCATGCGCCACTGAGTGAACTTCAAAAAGAGATCCAGAGAATGGATGATAAGACATCTGCCTCGGTAAAGGATTTCCTCCTTTCCCAATGGATTGATGCCCTCTCCCTAACGGAAGAAGATGAGAGACTGATCAAGGGAATCGAATGGCTGAAGAAGGGTCATCTTGAGGAGGTCCCGGACCGATTCCGCCATCTTCTCTCCCAACACCGGGAAGAAATGGAGAAGACCCGGCAGGAAGTGAGGGCTCGATTAGAAGAGGCTCTGAAAAGAGAGGGGATCGCGGGGAGCGCCGTCGTACCGAATGTGGAAGGAAATCTCCTCTGGAAGGAGACCGTAGAGAAATTGGATCACCTTTATGCAGGAAAACTGGAGGAGATCAGGAAACACTTGAGGAACCTATAAATAAGGATAAAAATTCTGGCGTATGAATTCGTAGTTTTGAAGAACCAACTCCTTTCCCATCACGAGATCCCCGTGGCCAGGAAGTAAGAGCTCGGTATCCAAAAGCGAGAGCTTCTCGATACTTTCCATTAACAATTTGGAGTTTCCTTCATGGAAATCCGTTCTTCCAATTCCGCCCAGGAAAACGACATCGCCAGTAAAGAGGACTTTCCGATCCGGCCAATAGATCGTAAGGGATCCCGGAGAATGGCCTGGACTCCGGTAGACGTGAAAGGTCTGACTCCCCAATCGGAGCTCTCCTTCTTTAAGATAAAAGTCGATTCGGATTTTGGGTAAAGGCATTCCCATCATGTCAAAGAGAACTTTCCCGCTTTCCAAAAGGTAGCGCTCCTCCTCCTGCCCCATGGCGATTCTGACGGGTTTATCCAAAAAGGCCTCCACCCCTTCCATATGATCCGGATGGGAATGGGTGAGGATGACAAGCTCTATCTTCTCAGGGGAGAGCCCATCCTCCTCCATCTGATGAAAGACCTTCTTCAGGTGGCGGGTATGCCCCGGATCGATAAGAAGGGTCATCTCCCCTTTAATCACATAAGTGTTGCAATTGTTTTCATAGGGATCCCGCCAGAGGTAGGCGTAGAGGTCTTTCTCAAGTTTCATAAGATCGATCTCCCGTTCAGGCTTTCAATAAATGATCAAGAGGGGGGTTGTCAAATTAAGAGTTGAAGTTTAAAAGTTCATCCATTATAGTTGAAAAAAGATAACTTAGACTAGGAGGAAGAGGATGATCGTCAAGCAGTATGAAGTTGGGAACTTTGCTGTCTTTTGCTATTTGATCGGAGACGCAGAGACAAAGGAGGGTCTGTTCATCGATCCTGCCGATGATGCGGAGTTTTTGCTTTCGGAGGCAAAATCTCAGGGTATCAATAAAATTAAGTATATCGTCAATACGCACGCTCACGTCGACCATATTATGGGAAATTCCACCATGGCCAAGAAAACAGGAGCGAAGATTGTCATTCACGAAGGGGACGCCCCGTTTCTGACTCGCACTCCCTCCGATCTTCTGGAGATGTTCAGAGCCGCTTCCTCTCCTCCCGCTGACCTTCAAGTCAAGGATGGAGATACGATTCATGTGGGTAAGCTGGGACTCAAGGTTCTCCACACCCCCGGGCATTCCCCAGGGGGAATGTCTCTTTATGTCGACGGAATGGTCTTTACAGGAGACAGCCTCTTCGTGGGTTCCGTAGGAAGGACCGATTTTCCGGGAAGTTCTTGGGATGAACTGGAAGCATCCATTCGGAAGAAATTATATGTTTTGCCCGGGGAGACCATTGTCTTCCCCGGCCATAATTACGGCCCCAAACCTTCCTCGACCATTCAATACGAGAAGCGGAACAATCCCTTTGTTCGAGGGTGATGTCGAGGTTATCAGGTAATCAGGACACCAGGAAATTGATAGACGATTTGTTAGCTGATATCCCGATACCCAGATAACCCTGCCTACCGCACGGAGGCACGATCTGACAATCTGATACCCTTGAGCCCCCAGCTAAGCAGATGGTAGAAAAAAAGCAATTCCGGTGGTTCGTTTTTTTACTAAGCTCAATCCTCCTTTTTTTCCTTCTCTACTCCTTGCTCATGCCGGATATTTCAAGACTCAAAAAGGAAGATCCCAAGAAGACGGCCTTTATGGAATACCGGGAGAAGCAATGGAAAGAGAAAGGCACGGGGATCAACATCTATCAAATCTGGGTGCCTCTTTCAAGCATCTCCCCTTATCTCATCAAAGCTGTTCTCATTGCTGAGGACGACAAGTTCTGGAGACACGAAGGGTTCGACTACGAAGCTATTCGTAAGGCCATCGAAAGGGATTTAAAGGCAAAAAGATTAAAGTTTGGTGGAAGCACCCTCAGTCAACAGCTGGCCAGAAATCTCTATCTCTCTCCGGGAAAAAGCCTCATGAGAAAAATGAGTGAAGCCCTCCTCACATGGAGGATGGAGAAAGTCCTTCCAAAGAGAAGGATCCTGGAGCTCTATCTCAATGTGGTGGAATGGGGGGAAGGGATCTTTGGCATTGAGGCCGCTTCAAGACATTACTATGGAAAACCCTCGTCCGAATTGACGGCCTTTGAGGCTACCAGGCTTGCTGCCATCCTTCCGAGCCCAAAGAGATACAACCCTTTGGGAGACCAGAGGTATGTGACGGCTCGAGCCAATGATATCTATGACATCATGATTCAAAGAGGGATCATTCTCCCTGAATATCAAGAGGTGACAGATGAAATCGAACCTTCTCCAACAGAGGGGACAGATTCGAAACCCTCTTTTTGAAAAGAA
>Ga0224495_10001553_pt1 | contig 15988 bp, 14 predicted proteins | sample SF_Jul11_sed_USG_FD_168128 | JGI IMG/M metagenome (GOLD analysis project Ga0224495, IMG submission 168128) | Sediment microbial communities from San Francisco Bay, California, United States - SF_Jul11_sed_USGS_4_1 | ecosystem: Environmental > Aquatic > Marine > Sediment | place: USA: California... | reverse complement strand
GGCTCTGTTGCCGCAAGGTAATAACCCGCGATTTTCAGTGGCCACACGCCACCGTATCGCATAAGCACTATCGGCTTATGACGACCCTTTACAATCGCAGGGCCGGTCGTTCCATATTTTCTATTGTACAACCTGGCCAGAGTTCTATCGCAGCGAAGAGACCAATCGCAAGGGCGAGTACAGCATTGAAAACGTTCGTCCCGGGGTCTATGAGATCGAAGCCATTCTCGAAGGAGATAAACGCCGTACCAGTGATAAAATGACGATTGGCCTGGGAGACAACCAGAGCATTGAGTTGGACGTTCGACTGAAGCGATAGCTTTTACTCGAAATCCTCCGGCGTGAACTGGGTTTCGAAGCGGGTGCCGCCGAGACGCAATGCGGCTAGTTCCGCCTCGCCGACGCGGCCATGGATGAACTGCTGGACGATATCGTTGGGGTGGTTGCGGATGTAATCGGCGTCGCCGTCGGCAATCACGCGGCCTTTATGAAGCATGATGATCCGGTCGCCGACTTTATAGGCACTTCTCATGTCATGGGTGACGACGATGCTGGTAACGGCCAGTTCCTTCTGCAGCTTCAAGATCAGTTCGTTGATAATATCCGACGTGATCGGGTCTAGGCCGGTCGTCGGCTCGTCATATAAAATGATCTCCGGGTTCAGGGCGATCGCGCGGGCCAGGGCGACGCGTTTTTTCTGCCCGCCGGACAGCGATGCCGGATGGTAGTTTTGAAACCCGTCCATACCGACCAGTGCCAGCTTCTGCTTGACCAGTTCGTCCAGCGTTTTGTAATCGGTAATCTTGTAATGCTGCCGGACCGGAAAGGTCACATTTTCATAAACCGTTAAGCTGTCGAACAGGGCGCCCATCTGAAAACAAAAGCCGTACTTCGTGCGGATCGGGGCAAGCCGGCGCTCGTCCAGGTCGTCGATCTGTTGGCCCTTGAAATAAACGCTGCCTTCACTCGGCCGCTCCAGCGCGATCAGATGTTTCATGAAAACAGTTTTGCCGCAGCCGGACGGGCCGATGATGACGGTGGTTTTGCCCTCGGTAATCGCCAGAGAAATGTTGTCCAGCACCAATAGGCTGTTATACCGCTTGGTCAGGTTTTGGACGACGAGAACGCCGTCTTCGGGTTGTACTGTCTTTCGTGCCACAGTTTAAGTCCACAGATTACACAGATTTTCACAGATTATTCTTAAAAAAATATCTTAACCTTCATGGTTTTAAATTAGTGCTTATTCGTGTCCATTCGCGGTTCTTTTACAGTAATGACCGGACGGGCCAGAAGCATTTGTAAATCGAGTCGAATATGATCGCAAAGACAAAGTTCAGGAACAGAATCGACATAAAGCAGCCCACAAATGCTTCGGTGCAGGCCTCCCCGACGCCTTGGGCGCCTTCGCGGCAGGTAAATCCCTTGTAACAACTGATCACGGCGATCGCACCGCCGAAAAAGAAGCCCTTTAGGGTCCCCGTCCCGATATCCCATAGCTGCACGCCGGAAGCACTGTAACTCCAGTACGCCCCGGCATTGATTTTCAGTGTGTGAACGCTGATAAAAAAGCCCCCGAGAATACCCAGCATGTCCGCATAGATAATCAAAAACGGTGTCAACAGCAAACACGCCATCACCCGCGGCGCCACGAGATAACGAATTGGATTGGTCCCCATGCTCTGGACCGCGGAGATCTGTTCGGTGACGTTCATGGTTCCCAACTCCGCGGTCAGTGCACCGCCCACCCGGCCGGCCAACATCACCGCGGCCAGCACGGGGCCTAACTCCGCAACCACCGCCAGGTTGATCAAAACGCCCATGCGCTCCTGAAGCCCCATCTTATGAAGCTGGTCATAGGCCTGCAGTGCCAGAATCATGCCGACAAACGCGCCCGTGGCCATGACCACGGGGACGGACTTGACGCCAATAAAATACATCTGGGTCCAGATCATCGGATAGGACTTGGGCCTGAACAATGTATGTCCTGTTGCGCCGAAAGACGACCCCGCAAACCGGAAAAATCTACCGGTGTTCTCTATAAATCGAAAGATCCATGCGCCAAATTGTTCAACCATATATCCGCTGCCGCTTGTGCTTTCCAGTCCTTTGTTATCTCGTGTCCCGATGAGGGTGCACCCCGACCGGCACAGTATCCTCTTAAGCATTTATCGGTCGTTAAAAGCGTTGAACTTAAACATGATTCAGGAGAGGAGTCGGCGGGTCGGCAGAAAGAAAATCAGTTGCACGCCGCGGTAATGGAATTGCAGGCAAGCCAGTTTTGGGCCATCATCGCAAAATCAGCCAGATTGACGGCGCAGTTGCCATCGATATCACCCGGCAGCTTCTCGGCACAGAAAGGAACAATTTGCGTAATAGTTGCAGACTGAATAATGATATCTTCCACAGGAACATCGTCCATATCGTTTTCGGTATGTGTCGTCACTGCGGCGATGGTGTCCACAACATCCATCCCGCTAAGGACCTCGCCGAAAACACAGTAGCCGTATTTGCTGTATGCGGTTTGTTGGGAATCGTAGAGAAAGGGCGCATAATCTAAATCATAGAGGTTTCCGGGGATATTGTCGGCATGGTTTATAAAAAATCCCGCTGTTGCAGAATGAGGTTCCGGAGTTCTTGCCATTGCAATCGTACCGCGAAGATTTGAAAGACCATTTGAGCTTTCATTTATGATAGGCGCCCCAGGTGTCTGATAGGCAAGCTCGGTGTCAAAGCCGCCGCCCTGAATCATGAAGCCCGGTATAACGCGGTGGAAGATCAGGCCGTCATAGAAACCGCTCTGGACATAGTTCAAAAAGTTTTCGACGGTAACAGGCGCCTCATCCGCGTAAAGTTCGATCACGATCTGCCCGGTCACGGCTCCGGTAATGTGCAGCGTTACTTCAGGATTGTCGGGGTTTTGGGATTTGAGCCAGTCCTCTGCCAGTTGCATCAGGTCCAACGTATCAACGATACCGTCCGGCACGATGTCCGACCTGGCGGCAGACGTCTGCCAGTCTGCGGCGAGACAGGCAAAGTCCCGCAGGTTGACATGTTTGTCCTGATTAATATCGCCCAAGTCGTACTCTGCCGCAAACGCATTCGAAAAGAACAGGCAGAAAAAACCGGCGAAAACAACGATTCTCATCACACCCCCCAAATTGGGATTCACGAACCTCAATGGAAATATTACATAAAAACAGTTATTATACCATTTTTTAGACTCTTTTTCAATCAAATAATGGTTCAGGAGACCGTTTTGGGGCGGAAAGATGGCCTTTTTGATACTGGAAACGGGGCTTTTTGAGAATTACTCGATACCAACCGGTTTGTATCCTATCAGGTGGTTGGTTTTGAACTGTCGAGGATGAGGGTGACGGGGCCGTCGTTGAGGGCGTCGATGTCCATGTGGGCGGCGAAAACGCCGCTTTCGACGGGGACGCCCCTGGCCCTGATGGCGGCGATGGTTTGTTCGTAGAGCCGGTTGGCTGTGTCGGGCGCTCCGGCGGCGGTGAAGTCAGGGCGGCGGCCCTTGCGGCAATCGCCGAATAGCGTGAACTGGCTGATCAGCAGGACGGCGCCCCCAATATCGCTGACGGACAGATTCATTTTGCCCTCGTCGCACTCAAAGATGCGCAGGTTGACGATTTTGTCGGCGATAAAATCGATGTCCTTCTGCGTGTCGTCCCTGCCCACGCCCAAAAACACCAACAGCCCCCGCTCGATGGCCCCGGCGATGGTACCCTCGACGGTGACGTTGGCTCGACGAACCCGCTGAATCACTGCCCGCATATCTGTTTTTCCTTAAATAACACACCGTGGCTGCTCATCAGACCATTAACAGCGTCAGGAGCAGGTAGATTGAAACGCTGATGGAGTCGTTGGCTGTTGTGACCAGCGGGCCGGAGCTGATAGCCGGGTCCAATCCGACATGCCGGAACAAAAACGGCAGGAACAGCCCCAGTGACGTCGAAATCATAATCGCGGTAAACATCGCAACGCCCAGGGCGACCGCCAGTTTAAGTTGTTGTTTGGATTCCAATAAACCAATGGGCTGGTTGGCTGAAGCCGGTGAGCCGGATACGCCGGGGGATACGTTGGCCGTTTCTGCTGCGGGTTGGTGGTTGGCAAAAAATGAGGGCAAAAAGGAGCAGATCAGTCCTCCGATTACGCCGCAGCAAAGCGCGACCAAGAGGGCGATACGCACCTCGCGCATGAACACTTGGCCCATTTTCAGGGCCGCCAGATCGCCTGTCGCCAGGCCGCAAATAACAATCGCCGAGGTTTGAAGTCCGGCGTTTCCGCTGATCGCCGCGATCATCGGCGAAAAAAGCACTGCAACCAGGAACACATGCAAATGGCCCTCGGACAAGAACCACCCTTTGAAAAGAAACCCCATGATCGCTGTGATCGCCGTTCCCGCCAGGCACGGCAGCAGCCATGTCATTCGTACGCGGGCGGCGTTAAAAATTGAAAACGTCTCCAATTCCGCGGCATCGGTACCGGCCATAGCGAACAGGTCTTCGGCGGCTTCTTCTTCGGCAACCCCCAAGATACGGTCGGCGGTAATACGGCCGACAAGGCGATGCTGTTTGTCCAGCACGGGAACAACGACTAACTCGTGCTTCTTAAACAGGTTAAAGACTTCCTGTTGGTCGGTGTCAACGTTCACATAAACAGCATCCGTATCGATCAAATCACGAATATGGGACTCGGAACGACAGGTAATCAGCAGGCGGATTCGCACATCGCCGAGAAACCGCCCGTCCTTGTCCACAACGAACACGCTGTAAAAATCCTCGTCAATCTCGGCTTGGCGAATCCGCTCGATGGCCTCATTAACGAAGGCGTCTTCGGTCACCGAGACCACGACCGGGTCCATGATACCGCCGGCGGAGTCTTCCGGGTACACCATCAGTTCCTTAATCTGCTCGGCTTCCTTGGAATCCAGTCCCTGCAGAACCTCCCGGCTCTCCTCCTTGTCCAGTTCCGAGAGCACATCCGCCGCGACGTCCGGGTCCAGTTCGCTGATCAGCTCGATCAGCTCTTCATCGTCAAAGACTTCAAACAGCTCCGAGCGGGTTGCCTCATCGACCTTCGAGAAGACCTCTGCGGCCTCCGTTTTGTCGAGGCAGTTTAAGACCACCGGGACGTCATTTGGATGCAATATCTCCACAATCTCGGCGATATCGCTGGCATGCTCCCCGTCCAGCAGCGTCCGCAGTTGCCCCTTGTCGCCCACCTCGAGGAGATCTTCGATCTTTTTGAGCAGGATTTTACGTTTTTCGGCCATTTTGTTTTGTTAGAACTCCATGATTTCCGTCGGTTCAACCAGAAACTGCTTTACCTTGGGACTGGTTTATTGTAGAATGTACCACACTGTAAAATCATTTAGCAACTATAAATAAGGGATATTTTCTTATGAGAACTATATTCGGCGCCTTACTTGTCGCGGCTTTGCTGACCGCGGCCCCGGTTTCCATAGGGTATCCAACCCCCGCGGTTGTGCAAAAAATCGACCAATGGACGCTGAAAACGGTTTATTCCCAGCCGGAACAGATCACGCTGAAAATGCCGGGCGAGCAGGCGCCGCGGCGATTTTGGTACATTATCCTGAGCGTTACCAATGAAAGCCCACAGGAGGCGGCGGAGTTTTACCCGGTGTGCCAGTTGATCACGGATACGTTTCAGGTTATTCCCGCCGACAAAAAGGTGCCGCCGGGCGTCTTTGAAATGGCCAAGCAAAAGCACCATGGCAGTTACCCGTTCCTGGAATCGCTGGATTTCAAGGACCATCGTGTTTTTCAGGGTAAGGATAACACGCGGACCTTCGCCATTATCTGGCCGGACTTTGATATGAAAGCCAAACAGGTTGATCTATTTGTCGGCGGCCTGAGCAACGAAGTTGCTGTCGTGGAGCACCCCACGCTTAAAGACGAGGACGGCAGCCCGAAGAAGATCTTTCTGCAAAAGACCCTGCATCTGAAATACGCCGTCGCCGGCGATGAAAAACTGCGAGCTAACATCAAGATCAAGGAAATCAAAAAAGATTGGGTCATGCGGTAGGTTGACATACCTTGTAAAGAGCCGGACTCAAAGACCTCGCATTATACCAGAGGTTTTTATGCATGTTCATCGCTTTTGAGCGACATAATGCATCGGGGATTTTAATTTTTAGAAAGCCAGCAGGCAGCGAATGCCCCGGAGTTGGCCTGGAATGACCCACAGCAGTGAGTATAGGACTTGCTCCAAAGATGAAATATAACAGTCCGGCACCCGTTTTCAGGAATATGACCGACCGACGAAAGTGAATGTATGAAAAATCGAATTCTTGCCCGATATCGTTCCCTGAGCCGATTCGAACAGTTCCTGCTGGCAACGGTCTTAATCACATCCTTAATCCTGGTACCGCTGCTGATTTTTTTTGCCTGTGCAGGCAACGGTTTTATTCAATTCATTTATGAGCACCGGTCATTGCCTTTTTTGAATCGACTTATTCAGCACCAATACCCGCTGGAGTATTATCTGTCCATCAAAAAGGAAATGGCAATCCATATATTTCTTCTCTGGTCACTGTTTTCGGTGTTTTCAGTATTGATCCTTTCGAGTCTTTACCGCTTTTTTTTCTCTGACCAAAAGCTGTATCCCGTTATGATTATTTTTGTCTGCTGCACGGCAACGGCGCTTTTGTTTCTTTACAATTTTGAACTGAGGACGACCTCGGTCCATACTTTCTTCAGGGCGGGCCCTACTTATCAAATCATGAATGGGAACGTTCCGCCCATGGATCCTTTGTTTGGCGGCGAAATTCTGCACTATCAATGGGGCTATCCCTGGGCGGCGGCACAAATGTCGAAAATGCTTAATGTTACGCCCTTCAGCTCTTTTGCAATTATCAATGTCCTGTCTCTTGCGGGCTGTTTATGGCTCTTGTATAAGGTCTCCAACCTGCTGATTGACAATCCGAAAATTAATATCTTCTCGTCCCTCTTTGCGATCTATTGCGGAACAATTATCTACACCCCCACCTTGTTAAAATTAAAGGGCGTTATTCCGTTTTATGGGGGGGAAAACCGGATTTTTCCGCTCCTTGTTAAATTTCATAAGAATAACGGAGCCCCGTTGGGACTTGTTTTTTTTCTTCTGATGGTCTATGGCTCCATGAAACTGTTTGACGGCAAAAGGGCTGTTTTTTACAGCATCCTTGTTCTTTCAGGGGCGATTGGCAGTTTATTCTTTTATGCCGCTTTCGGGCCGGGCATTTTGGCCTGGGCCGGCTTTTTAGGCATTCTGTGGCTGGTCAAGTATAAAGATGACGACTTTAAGACTTTCGGGCGCAGCCTGATATTGCTATACGCACTGATTTTGCTGTCTGTGTTGGCCGCGTCACCGTACCTGAAACAACTGTCCTCCTCGGGAGGATTTTTGGAGGTTGATTTTTGTAGTCCCAGAATCGCATTGCAAAACCTGTTTAGTTTTCTCCTTCCATCATCTTTAACGCTTTTAATCATTATCTTTTTCAGAAAATACCTGATCGGGCATCTGGCCCGCCGGAATGTTTCTCTCCTGGGATGCCTTTTCGTGTCCAACCTGGCCTGTTATTTGCTTGTGCATCTCCCCAGCAATGGCGAATACAAGTTTTTGCTGCTGGCCCTGGTGCCATTCGGGATAATCGGAGGCATCGCTTTTGCCCGTATTCAACACTATTCCAAATGGGCCTTGCTGGGGTTAGTCCTGTTTTTGAGTCTGCCGTCACTTAGAAACTTTCGGTATCTCTTCGAATCTTCGCCTCGAAACATTTTTGACATCCACTATGCCGCTCCTTATTACGAAAGCGGCACCACCTTAGAGAGCAGTGACCCGGAGGAGAACGCGATGTACCAATGGATCCGAGAAAACACCTCGACGGGCTGTTATTTCCTGGACAAAGAAACGACAATCCCCGTCTACGCGCAGCGGTCACTCTGGGTTGCATTCGATACCGGCGAAAAACTGCCGGGCTATGCGATGACGGTGCCGCGGATGAAAATGCTGCACGGTTATGATGACCGGGAGTTTTCCCAAAGGCAGCAGGTTGTACAGAATATTTTCGGGGGCGAAAACACGATGAGCGATGAAGACATTGCAGCTTATCTTAGACAGTACCGGCTTTTTGTTGTCGTTCGGGGTGATAATGTGGAAATCCCTCTGGACCGCTACGGATTTCAACAGGTATTTACTTCGGAAACAGGGCGTTTTTCAGTGGTTACTCGAATCGCGCCCAGATCCCCCGGTTTAAATATTTAACGGGCCAAGCCATTTTTCAAATACTCAACTCATGCACCAGGCCTCGGGACGGCGGGGTTTGGCTGTCAAACATCACTCCGCAGTTTTTCTCCGCAGTATTCCGGATACCTTTATTTCATTAACTGAACACACGATTGCACAGTTTGCTAACGGTTTCCGGCAATCGTCTTTCAATATATTTTTCGGACAAACAAGATAATCCAACAATGCAAAAACTTGAAACCAGGAAAACAACGCCCGCCAATGAATCGGAGCTCATTTTTATTTTAAAAACCAAAGACATGATTGGAGGAACTATCTTGTAAATGGGAAAGTGCCAAACATACATAGAGAAGGATATATCACCCAGAAACACCAATGGCCTCAGCGAGAGAACGGGCTGCATTAATTTCACATTAAAAATAACTACTATCATCAGCGCAGCGCCTAAAGCATACCACACGGAGCAATTCACAAACAAAAATCCTTTTTGCGGCAGTTGACACATAAACCAGCCCGCCAGGAAGCATAAAAGCAATACAGCCTTGTGCTTCATTATAACTAAGCCACTGATGACGGCGTCACGTAAAACTAAGCCAATGACACAGGCCATCAACCAGTATTTCCCACAGGCGATTAAAAACAACATTGAAAAGATGTAACCCCAAACCCTATTCTTTTTGTCGGCAAAATAATAAGCCAGAAATGCCACGAGAATTGAACCAATAAACAAGTCTCCCAAAACCCACAACGGTGGATTGTAATTGCCATCAAAATAGATCGCATCCCGAATAAGATGTTTTGCGGAAAACAAATATTTTTGGTAAGGAGATTCAAGATCATATGCCCCCCCGACACTTGAATACCAAAAGTGAGAGAGATAAATAAAGACATTTACCAATAAAACCAGCGGCATGAATCGAAGATATCGTCGGGGAATAAATTCGGCAAAGCTAAAGTTTTTTTTCATTTGGAAAACTTTAGAAGCTGAAAAATAGCCGGCTACGACGCAGAATAAAGCAAGCGCAACCTTTCCTTTAAAGGGCCCCAAAAAGATGCTCGATGTCCCGGCTGTCCAGTATTTTAAAAAATCGGGCTTGAAAATTTTAAGGAAATGAACCAGCATGATGCTAAAACATGCTATGGACCTCAGTCCCTGAAAAAATAAAATTTTTTCCTTGCTACTCACGAATCACCGCCCGTTCTTTGAGCCGAAATCGGTTTCAGCAACTTGCAGGCCCGCATGGCAACTGATAGGAATTTCGAGTTTTCAAGCATGAAATTCATATAATGTTTACGACAAACAGTTTTGTGGGCATCATTGATAAGGACAGCCTGTATCCGGTCCCTGTGTCACACAATGAACTACGAAAAGGATAGTATTTTTTCAATAATATAATCCTGCTCCTCGTTTGAAAGTTTATTGTAAAAAGGCAGCCGAACCAAACGGTCGCTGATATCTTCGCAAACAGGGCAAAGCCCCTCCCTGCCCCCATATTGCAGTCCCATGTCTGATAAATGCAGCGGCAGGTAATGGAAAACACAATGGATGCCCTCTGATCTCATAAACTCAATAAAGGCCTGGCGTGCTTGAAGGGACGGTGTGATCATATAAAACATATGGAAGGGCTGTTCACAGTGCCCCGGCACATGCGGCAAATGAACTCCTCTTTGCGATGCCCACTCCTTGAGGCCGGTGTGATAACGGTTCCATATCTTCGATCGATGCTCGGTGATGTGCTGCCGCTCTTGGAGCTGAGCATATAAAAAGCCCGCCAGCATGTCGGAAGGAAGGTAACTGGAACCGATATCCCGCCAGGTGTATTTATCGACCTCGCCCCGGAAGAACTGACTGCGGTTGGTTCCCTTTTCGCGAATGATTTCGGCGCGTTGAATATAGGAGGGGTCGTTCAGGAACAGGGCCCCGCCTTCGCCGCATGTGAAATTTTTGGTTTCATGAAAGCTCAACGTTGACATCTGGCCGAATGAGCCCAGATATTGGTCTTTATATTTCCCAAACAGGCCGTGTGCATTATCTTCAATCACCAGCAGATTGTGACGGTCTGCAATTTCCATAATGGCATCCATTTCACAACCGACCCCGGCATAATGAACCGGCACGATCGCCTTTGTTCGCGGCGTAATCAGTTCCTCCAATTGCGTTTCATCCATGTTCAGGGTGTCCGGACGAATGTCCGCAAAAACGATTTTTGCCCCATGCAGTGCAAAGGCGTTGGCCGTGGAAACAAATGTAAAGGAAGGAACAATCACTTCGTCGCCGGGCTGCAAACCCAGCAGCAATGCGGCAATCTCTAAGGCATGGGTGCAGGACGTCGTCAGCAGTGCTTTGGAGCAGCCCAGTTCTGCCTCAAAAAACGCCGCGCATTTTTTTGTAAAAGAGCCGTCTCCTGAAATATGCCCGCGGCTGATCGCCTCGGCAATATAAACCAGTTCCTTGCCCTCAAAGCACGGCTTATTAAAAGGGACTTTATGTGCTGCCATTAACAATTGCCTTTCGTTTTAAGCTCAATAAGAGTGGCCGGACATTAAATATGCTACGTAATAAATTCCCGAGAAAAAATGGAATAAGAAGACAGAAACACAAACAAATGTTTTTATTTGAAACGATCCGTTTTTTTCCTGGGCATCCGAAGCCCAGCGTAAAAAGCGGATGGCGCTGTAGACAAACAAAATGTTCAGACAAGACATGTATGTCCAAGCAAAATTTGCGTGATTTTTCCGGTGCCCCGTTTCACACAATAGACCAAAAATAAGTAAGCCGACGATAAACAGTATCCAGCTGAACAACAGAGCTTTATCTTTGGGTAAGCGAGGAAGTGTCATTATTAGAATGACCAGGGGGAGCGATGTCCCCTGAAGGATTGCTATGGGTATCGATCTGGCATGAGCTTTCCATACGTCAAAAAAACAGAATTGGATTGAACTGGCACCCCTGACGTCATAGTAGTAAGTAAACAGGAACTGAAACACCAGAACTGCCAGGACCGGCAATAATAATTGTACGGTCTTAACAAGCATGGAGACCCTCCTGCCGGGCAGAAAAAAACAAAAGACAATTGAAGCCGGAATAAACGCCAGAACAAAATTAGGTTTAATCAAAGCACAGATCCCAAGCAAAAGTGCAATGCATGTCAACGAAAACCGTTTCCCGAAGTACTGCTCCTTTGTTATCCCGATGACATACAAATAGAAAATTAACAGCACCACGGGTTTTGCCGCAGTAAATGTCGGATTGTGCCATGGATTGGGTGTCCATATCCCCTTGTATGGATATTTATTGATCAGCGGGGAATAAATGGCTGACACGAACATCAGCGCCACGGAAACAAAGAGTAAAAAGTAATCCGAATATTTACCTCTTAGGAAATGCCTAAGTATCTGTTCGATCAGAACCACAGAACCGATATTGCAAATGGCCAGTAGCAGACAGGAGGCATAGTGGAAGGAGAGATGCGAAATCTTAGAAATGCCATAAACAACCAGATGGTAAAGAAAGTGCGGCACACCAAGATGTCCTTCATCAAGTTTCTCAATGATTCTGGTATGCACTCGCAAGTCTGAGCCCTCAGGACTATTGATGTAAAGGGATAAAGAGAGAAAAAAAATGAAGAAATATGCTAAATATCTTACACTTAGAAACTCTATTGAGCGATGGTTGTCCACGAGATCGGCTGTCTTCATCTTATAATTCATTTTCTTTCTCCCGATGCCAATGTAACAATCGATCGGCCGCAACGAAATGCCCATTCAGCCGAGCATGCATGTTGATCGCTCTAAGATTTGAAGCCGAGATCTTTGTGCCGACACTTTTAGCCCCCAACGTATATAAGTATCTTAAGGACTGTGAAATCATCTCGTGCCCAAGTTTTTTCCCCTGCCATATTGAACCAATAGCATGTAAATGCAGATATCCTCGCGAATCCCCGCATTCCACCACGGAAAAACCGCAGATCGCACCGTCAACCTTTGCAGTTAGAACCTGCTGCGGATTCCGCGAATCGAAACTCCGACTGATCCAGTCCTTATAACGCCGATCCGCTAAAGCATTGGGTAAACGAGGATCCATATGATAGCGGCCATGGTGAAACGAGGTTCCTGCCATATCAACAAGAAACTCCATTTCCGAAGGCACAACAGGCGTTAAAGACAATTCCGTCGAATCTTTGTCTGAATAGGCGTGTAAATTTTCATAACGTACACTCAGTGCCGTATCTATCAGACGAAAGCCAGCCGTTTGCAGCAGAAAAGATATCTTCATTTGCATCGCAGGAATCGAAGCAGTAATCATGTCAACCCGCTTGCTTTCTGAATAGACCTCTAAGGCGTTCTTAAGCGGAACGGGGTTACCTATGGAATCTTTATCATACATAGGATTCAGCACAGAAACCCCAAATCCGAACGTTTCCGTGTCCCAAGGAACAACAGCAATTTCCCAGGTTTTCAGCTTGTCATTTATAATGAAAGGTTCATAATGCAATTCAAACATTATAATCATCGATCTTTGTAGATTCGTTCCTGTTCTTTATTTCATCTATAACATAGGCAGGCCGATCCATGACTCTGGAATACATACGAGCGAGATATTCACCAAAAACACCAAGGACAAAAAGCTGAACGCCGGAAAAAATCGAAATGACTGAAGCGAGAAAAGGGAACCCCTGTACCGGTGTTCCTTGTGTCAGATATCGGATAAAAACATACAAAAAGACGCCAATTCCAAATAACGTAAAAATAAACCCCAGCACACTGGCCATCCGCAACGGCATCGTACTGAATCCTGTCATCATGTTCATGGCATGGCGGAATAATTTTCCGAAATTGTAATTTGACGTACCCGCCTGCCGTTCGTTGTGTTTAACATTAACATATGAGAACCGCGGTGTAGCCCAAGACAATAAGACATCAATTGAAGGGTGGGGAGCATTGAAGTTTTCGAAAGCATTTCGCAATGGAGTACGGAAAACACGGAAAGCGCTAATTTTCCGAGCCACTTTAACCTTCATAATACTCTGAAAGGCCAGTTTTGTGATTTGAGAAGCAATGTTCCGCGAAAACTCATGCGCCTCCTCTTCCGGTGCTCCATAGACCACATCATACCCTTCGTCTATCTTTTCCAGCAGTTTTGGGATTTCTTCCGGCGGGTGCTGGAGATCATCGTCGATGGTCACAATCAGGCCATGTTGTGCGATCCGAATCCCGGCCAGCAAGGCGTTATGCTGGCCGTAGTTGCGCATGAGATTGATCCCCCGGACCTTGTCATTGGAATCAACCAATCGACAGATGACTTCCCAGCTCGCATCCCGGCTGCCGTCATTGACAAAGACAATTTCATAATGATCTGAATAATCTTCCAGGACCCCGCAAAGTCTGCTCGACAGGGCTTCGAGGCTGTCCTGGCTGTTATAGACCGGCACTATTACTGAAATCGATTTACGATGCATTTAAAATTTCCTGCGAATAAGCTATTACAATTTTCTACACCATTATCGCCATTTAGAGTCAACTATCAAGCCCTAAATATCCTCGCCCCAATGATATGCTTTAGATGACATTCCCCCCTTTGGCGAAGGGTTTTCTTGAGGGATTTTATCGTAAATCATTTTTCAAGAGAAGAGATCTTTTTGCAGCGCGGGCATTTGACTTGGTTGCCTTTGAACTCCGGGGGGATTTTCATTTTCAGGCCGCAGTCGGAGCAGGTGAGAAAGGCGAAGGCGCTGACGGTCCGCATGAGGTCGCCGATCTGACGGGCCTGCTGTTTTGCGGTGCGGGTCGATTTACTCTCGCCGGACCCATCACGAATTGCCACTTCTTCGGGCTTCAATGCTGAAGCCGGCACGACGGCCGCCCGCTTGGTGACCGCTTCATACGATTTTTCGTAATCGATATACGCCGCCCCGTGACTCATGTTCCGCAGGATGCGGATGCGTTCTTCCGTCGGCGGGTGTGTGCTGTACAGGTTCATCGCCTTCTTGCCGCGGAAGGGGTTGGCGATGTACATCGGTGCCGTTACTTTGTTGGCCGATTCCATGTTCACATGGCTTCCGGAAATTTTTTCCAGCGCGCTGGCCAGCCCTTCGGGATAGCGCGTCAGCCGCACACCGCCGGCGTCGGCGAGATACTCCCGCTTGCGCGAAAGTGCAAAATACAAAAGCTGTGTCAGGATCGGGGCGAGAATCGCGAAGACAATAGCAACGACCAGCATAATGGCCTGCGCGCCGCCCTGATTGGAAGAACTTGACGAATACCGCCGGCGTGAACCCATCGAACTGTAGAACATGCCGCGCAGGAAAATCTGGCTGAGCAGGACGATACTGCCAAGCATGACCCCGGCCAGCGTGACAAACAGGATATCCCGATGGATGATGTGGCTGATCTCGTGGGCGATCACGCCCTGCAGTTCGTCGCGGTTGAGCTTGGCGAGCAGGCCCGCGGTGACAGCTACTGAAGCCGTTTCGGGGCTGCGGCCGGTTGCAAACGCGTTCGGTGCCGGGTCGTTGATAATATAAATCTTGGGCATCTTGGACATATTCGCCGCGATGGTCATCTCCTCGACGACGTTAAACAGCATCGGATGCACGTCCGGCGTCACAGGCACCGCTTTGCTGGAGGCCAGCAGGATCTGGTCACCGCCGGATAAGCTCACCGCCATCATCACCAGCCAGATGACCGCGGCCACCAGCATCCCGATCCACCCGGCTTGCGGGTGTCCCTGTCCGAACGCCGCGCCGAGTACATATCCCAGGATCAGCAGCACGGACCCCATCGCGCCCAGCAGCAGCACGGAATTACGTTTATTAACTCTGATTAATTCCCACATCGTTTTCGCCACGAATTTTTCACCATGAAGATCATGAAGAACGTGAAGTTTTTTATAAATATTTTTTCTTCAATATCTTCATGTGCTTCATGGTTAATTACACCGTCTCAATTAAAAACTAACCTTCGGAACTTCGCGCTCGGCTTCGTTTTCGATTTCGAAGAAATCGCGTTTGCCGAAGTTGAACATGCCGGCGATGATATTCGACGGGAACATCTGGATCTTGTTGTTATAGAACAGGACCTGGTCGTTGTATCCCTGCCGGGCGAACGCGATCTTGTTTTCGGTGCTGGTCAGCGTCTCCTGCAGCGACAGGAAATTGGCGTTCGCTTTCAGGTCCGGGTAGTTTTCCACCACCAGCATGAACTTGCTCAGTGCCTCGGTCAGCGCGCCTTCGGCCTGCGATGCCTCGGCGACATTTTTGGCACCCATGGCCTTGCTGCGTGCCTCGGTGATCGCCTCGAACGTGCCGCGTTCATGCTGCATGTACCCCTTGGCCGTCTCGACCAGGTTCGGGATCAGGTCGTGCCGCCGCTTGAGCTGCACATCGATCTGTGACCACGCGTTGTCCACCTGGTTCCGCAGCCGGATCAGGGCGTTGTAAATCCCGATCACAAACACCGCGACCAATACGATAATTCCAATAATAACTAACAGTCCAATTAATGCTGCTCCCATCGTCTATCTCCTTTCAAAAGGGTTTTATTTAGCCACCTGACTTCGCATAAAGCTACGACAAGGCAGGCAAATTAACACAAATATTGAGACTGTAGCATCTTTACAGAGTTTCTTTCTATCCTGTTTTTCGTTTTTCACCGTTTCTGTTCCAATGTAATGTATTTATCGTTGTCTTCTGATCAGCCAGGTATAGGTCTCGCTGCATATCCA
>Ga0224495_10001552_pt1 | contig 15997 bp, 13 predicted proteins | sample SF_Jul11_sed_USG_FD_168128 | JGI IMG/M metagenome (GOLD analysis project Ga0224495, IMG submission 168128) | Sediment microbial communities from San Francisco Bay, California, United States - SF_Jul11_sed_USGS_4_1 | ecosystem: Environmental > Aquatic > Marine > Sediment | place: USA: California... | reverse complement strand
TGGAACACCAGATAATTCTTATGCAATTCTTAATGTAGGAGAAAAAACGCCCATTGCAACACCTTGTTACATATGTCAAGGAGGTGGTTATGTCTGTTACTCAGGTAGTGATACATTTGATAAACGAAAAAAAGCCAAGAAAGAGCACAAATGTAATGTTAAAGGAACTTCAACCTGTTCTAGCATTAATTGTAATGGAAAATATGTAATTAATCAATAGTTTTTTTTGTTCCACATTAGGATATTTAATCCTTTAAAAATACAAATACCTTTATATTAACTATTAAACTAAGGATAAATTTATGGATAATGTTAAACCAAATGTATATTATTATTTATTAGCTTTTCTATGCATTGCCATAGGATTAACTTTTACTATTTCTCTTAGCTATTCTTACTTTACCGGTACATCAGGAATTGCCTGTTCCAGTGCTTCTGGTTGTGCTAGTGTTAGCGGGAAAAATGCTGCATATTCCAGTTTCTTAGGTGTACCACTTGCACTATGGGGACTGGGATTTCAATTAATGGCAATCCTATATTTTCTTTTCCCAACAATGAATCCTAATGGGGTAAACTATTTAAGAGTTCCATTTTTTATTTTACTTGTTATTGCCAGCCTAATTGATTTTGTATTACTTATGCTCATGATCTTTGTGATAAAGGCATTTTGTATCGAGTGTTTTATTATTCATTTATCCACATTTACTTTATTGTTTCTTATTTTTTGGTTTGAGCTTAGGAAAAGGGTTTTAAATGAAATAAAAGATTTTTTTAAATCTATAATTAAAAATGACAACTATTTAAAGGAATTAACAGTTTATAGTGTTATTTCTATTTTAATTTTTTCTGTTCTTTTCTTTTTTGCAAATAATAGGTCATTAGCAAATAACAAAACTGTTTCTCATCAAAGTGAATCTAAAATCCTTGAAGCTCCCAAACAAATTGAAATAAACAATTTTGAATTAGGATTATTAAAAAATATTGAGAGTGAAGAAGATAAAAAAGATATTTTGTCATTCTATAAAAAAGACAGTGATAATAAATTTTACAAACTTAAAAATAATCTAAGCAAAGAGGAAAAATTACGATTATCTGACATATTAAAAGCAGCAAAAAATTTGCATTTAAATAGATATTTTGAGGTTTTTTATAAAAACTTTGATAAACGATTTGCGCAAAATATTAATACAGATAAAGTTCCATTTGAAGGGGATAAAAATAGTCCTCTCCACTTTGTAATATTTCACGATTTTCAATGTCATCACTGCCAGAAGGCATATTTTTACTTTAAAAAAATTGTTAAAAAGTATAATCATCTCATTAGAGTGAGTTATTTTAATTATCCTTTATTTCAAAATACAAGTAAATCGCAACTTACCACGTTTCAATTAATTCAATATTCTCTTGTTGCTCATGAATTTTCTAAATATTTTGATTTTATGGAGCTTATATTTAAGAACTTTGAAAATGGTAATTATATTGATAAAAAGAAAATACAAGAAATTTTTAAATCCCTTAAAATTAATATATCATTTGATGAAATTGAAAAAAAAGCCATTCAATATACTATTGAGGCAGTAAAACAAAAGTTTATATCATACAACTTATTGTTAAAAAATGAGTTAAATGCAATAGAACAAGGAATTAAAAACATTAAAAATGAAAAAATATTAGAAAAATATAATGAGAGAAAGGTTATCATTAAAGAAATCCTTTTTATGATTGACGAATTACTTAGTGACACTGCAAAAAATAAATATGATTCTAAAAAATCTGATCTTATTGAGGAAAGACTAAAATATAATAAAATATATATATCAACACCAATGATTTTTATGAACAATAGACTAGTAGTAGAAGGTTTTAATAAAAAATTGATAGGTAAATATATTGAAAAAAAAGTTATAGAGTGGGCTCAAAAAGGGGTCCAAGCGACTAACAAATAATAATAATATTGTTTACTGATAAGGTTTAAAAGTTTATGCTAAAATCAATTTTACTTTTAATAATTGTTATTCTTACAAATATTAGTTGTGAAACAAAAAAAGCTATTTATAAAAATAATGAAAGTCCATCTATTGATGAAATCATAAGACAAACTTATTATAACCGTTTAAAAGAGATTTCTCCTTATAAAAGAAGCCACTTTGCTATTCGGCACTACCGAATTACTGGACAAAACGATTTAAACATTCATATTGAAAGCTACTTCAATTTAATCAAAGAAAACTTATATCTTGATTTAAAGAATTATAATAATAAAGACTATGTTTTTAAGCGAGGAGAATACTTTTGTAATGATCTTATTAATGATGAGGGAGATAGTAAGAGAGGTGAACTTCGTCAAAAAACTTTTAGAGACAATAAAGACATCTTGTTCTATCTAAAATTAATTGAGACAAGCTATATTTGGGCTGATATGGGTTTTCTAAAAGGAGAACACAAAAAAGATTTCGAAGAATGGTTAAATTATTTAAGATCCCTTGATCTGAGATCCATATTCTTGAATGATAAATTTATGAGGACTTATAGCACTCCGCTGATATCAAGGATCTTCTATTTGAAGCACCACAAGGTAATTGACTTGGTTAATGATTTTAAAGTACGTTTCCAAAAGCTACATAAAGATCCCCTTGATGATTTCTATTTTAGAAATAAAATCTATACTCTGACCCATTTCATTATTGCTGCTTCAAACTTCTATCAGAAAATTATACCTCAAGAAGAGTTTCAGTGGATAATCGATTACTTCAATGAAAATATTCAAAGTATTATAGAGAGAACAAATGTTGATATTATATCTGAAGTTGGCATTTGCTATAAACTTGTTGGAATAAAATCTTCAAAAGAAATTGATATCATTTCAAATTATATTGCTAAAGCTTTCGATAAAAAACTGGGCTACATAGCAACACGGGGCGGCACATTAGATAATTCAGAACATACCAATATTGTAGCTTTACTTTTTCTTAAGAAGTTTGAAAATCTTTATAAAGGACCAACTTATTAAGAGATGATATTATGTAGTATAATAAAGAACTTCATTCTGAACTTGTTTTAGAATCAGTAGTTAGATAAAGATATTGAAATAAATTCAGCATGACAATAAATAACTTTTAACAAGGGGAAATATTATTTAGTTGGAAAGAGCTTTGACAGATCTAAAAATCCTTCAGGATCAACGGCTTTCCCATTCACCCTTACTTCGTAATGTAAATAACCACCATGTCCTGTATTACCTAATAATCCTATAATTTGTCCTTTTTTAACACGTTGACCTTTTTTGACACGAATTGCAGAGAGACCATAATACCATGTGCTAAGCCTGTTTTGATGAATGATTCCAATAAAAAGCACTCCACGAGGACTATCAGTACAAGCATTTTTTCCGTCTTTAACAAATTTAATATATCCATCAGCAGTTGAAATAACTGGTGTTCCAGATAAGTGGATGATATCAATTCCTGTGTGACGATTGATTTTGTGAGTAAATGGATCACGTCTCCATCCAAAGTGTGATGCAACATATCCCTTTCCTACATGACTTTTTCTAACAGGAAAAATGGAAGGTATATGTCTAAAAATATTAGTAATTTTCTTTTTGAGCAGAGGATTGAATTTAAGAATCTTGTTAAAATCCTCTATAAGACGTGTATTTATCTCATATTTTTTTAGTTTCTTTTTAAGATGATCAATCTCTTTTTTGAGGGAGTCAATTTTTTTATCAGAATTTTCCTTTGTTTCAACAGGCTTAGCAGAAGTAATTACTGTATAAGTTACAGCAAATAAGATAAATATAACTAGTGAAAAACCTAATTTACTATACTTTAAGCGTTTCATGTTAATCCTTATTTTATTTTAAGGATATTTGTTTTAACTTAGATGCATCAAATTATCTGCCTCTGTATATATTTAACTTACTGCACTCAAAACATTTTTAGTGTCAATTATATTTCTATCCAAGCCCAGTTCGTACTGAGAAATACCAAGAGCAAGTCCAATTAGTTGTGGTAAATGTAATACTGGTAAATCAATCTTAGTTCCCACTGTCTTAGCAACATCCGGTTGATTAGCATCTAAGTTTAAGTGGCAGAGAGGGCAAGGAGTTACCATACAGTCGGCGTCTTTTGATTTAGCTTCCTGTAGGTGATTTGCAGTCATTGCATAAGAGTTTTTTTTGTTCATAGTTAATATTGGAAAACCACAACATTTATCTTTACCGCTATAATCAACTGCTTCCCCTCCACATACTTCAATAAGTTTTTCTAAGTAATGACCACGAGCAGGGTATTCCTTAAAACCAAGATCCCAAGTGGGACGTAAAATATAACATCCATAAAAAGGTGCTACCTTTAATCCTTTTAGAGGATTTGTAACCTTCTCTTTTAGTTTATCTAAGCCGTAATCTTCAACTAGTATCCATAAAAGGTTTTTCACACTAAGATTTCCACTATAGTTAAACCCTTCTTCTGAAAGAGTTTCATTAACACGTTTAAGTAAGCTGGAATCATTTTTCAATCTATTGTTGCTTCTACTCATATTTCCTTGACAAGTGCTACAAATATTCATGAGAGGAGCACCAATTTTTTCAGCCATAGCAAAAGTTCTTGCATTAAGAGTATCTGCTAATTCTTGCTCATGCTCACTTATAACACCAGCACCAGTACAAGCGGCATCTTTAAGCTCTATTAGTTCAATATCAAGTTTGTTCATAAGTGTTTCAGTGGACATTTTAAGCTCGGGGCATGCTCCTTTAGCTACACAACCTGGATAAAATGCATATTTCATGATGATTCTCCTATTTAGACTTAAACTTCTTAAATATTTTTTTAATATTCTTTACTCCAGCAAGCTTTGGATGAAGAATACTTGGCATTTTATTTCTCTGCCACATTCTAATCCCACCTGGAATTAAACTCAAAAGTTCTTTAATATTCCACCAGCCGAAGGACTTTGGTAATACCATTAGCTCGTTTAATGTTCCACTATGCTCAACAGATTTTGTAATGGCATCACTATGTCTGGAGCCGTTGTTATCAGTAATTCCTCGCTTCATAGCAATCTTTCTAAGGGAGAGTATTCGTTCCATAGGATGCACTCGTTTGGGGCACGCTTCTATACACTTAAAACAATGTGTACAATCCCATATTCCACCATATTCAGATACTTTAGACAGTCTTGAATCATCAATATTATCTCTTGGATCAAAAACAAATCGATAAACTTTTGCTAATGCTGCAGGACCCATAAATTTTTTATCAACTTCTAGAATAGTACAGTCTGAAACACAAGCTCCACACATTATACATTCTGTAACTTCGGAGAGATGAAGCATATCCTCATCAGAACATAAATATTCTCGTTCAGGAGGAGGACCCATATGTTGAAGATAAGGAGTAGTTTCTTTAATTTTATTCCAAAACATGTCTAAATCAACAATTAGATCCCTAATAACCTTCTGATTACCCGCTGGTTCAACAAGAATCTCATTATTCTCTGAGATTACCGTCTCAATCTGCGTGTTACATGCTAATCTACCTCTACCATTAATTCTCATAGCACAAGATCCACATATGGCACTCTTACAGGAACATCTGAACCCAAGAGATTGATCTGTTCCACTTCTAATCATCAAAAGAACATTTAATACAGTATCTTTAGGTGATACATTCACAGTATGGTTATCATAATATTCGCCTTTAACAGGATTATAACGCTTAATTTTAAATTTAACTTCCATATTAATACGTCCTCTCTTGTGGTTTCCAGTTTGTAATGGTAACTGGAAGATTTTCAATTTTCGGTTCGTTATTGGTAGAGTAAAACAAGAGATGTTTTAACCATTTCTCATCAATACGCTTTGGAAAATCCACTCTGGTATGTGCACCTCTACTCTCTTCTCTAACAATTGCACCTTCTACTATACATTCTGCCAATTCTATCATTCCCCTAAGCTCTAAGACACTAATTAAGTTAGTATTAAAAACATTACCTTTATCTTCTACAGAAACATCCTGCCAATCTTTTTTTAACTTCTTTATTTTTTCCTTGGCTTCTATTAATTCTTCTTTTTTACGAAAAACCCCAACTTTAGAAACCATAGTCTCACCAAGCTCAGATTGTAACTTAGCAGCCTTAAATCCTCTGTCAGGACGGTTTAAAATAGTCTTAATTAAGTTAATATCATTTGAAGCCACATCTTTAGAAATAGATTTAAAGTTTTTATTTTTAACATATTCAGAAGCAGTTTTACCCGACCTCCTACCAAAAACTACAGTCTCCATAAGGGAATTACCACCAAGTCTATTTGCACCATGAATTGTTACACAAGCACATTCACCAGCAGCATAAAGTCCGGGTAGATAAGTTGCTCCATTATAGTCAGTCTTTATACCACCCATCATATAATGCATTCCAGGTCTAACAGGCACCGGTTCTTCGATCATATCAAAGCCAGAGAAAATAAGTGCAAGCTCACGTATTTGTCCAAGACGTTCCATAATCTTGTCCTTTCCCAAATGCCTCATGTCTAAAAATACACAGCCATCAACACCCCTACCTTCATTAATCTCAGTCTGCTCAGCACGAGATACAACATCTCTAGAAGCAAGCTCCATCTTGTTAGGAGCATATGTTTTCATAAAACGCTCACCCTTAGAGTTTATAAGGTAGCCTCCTTCACCTCTTGCAGCTTCACTTAACAGTAAACCACTGCTCTTAAGGGATGTTGGATGAAATTGAACCATTTCCATATCCATGAGTGGGACACCAGAATGATATGCACTAACCATTCCCTCTCCTGTACTAACAAGAGCATTGGTAGTTGGCGAAAAAACTTGACCGAGTCCACCAGTTGCAAGAATAACTGCTTTTGCTTGTATAACATGAATTTCCTGGTTTTTCATTTCTATAGCTACCACTCCACAACATTCTCCACCTTCAACTATAAGGGATGAGACCCACCACTCTTCATATACCCTTATTTTTGCTTTAACTAACTGTTCATATAAGACATGTAGAATAGCCTGACCTGTAATATCAGCTATAAAACAGGCTCTTGGGTAACTTGCACCACCGAAAGGTCGGCTACCTATACGACCATCAGGATGTCTAGCAAACGGAACACCCATATTCTCAAGCTCCACAACATCTTTAGGAGCTTCTTGACAAAATATTTCAATTGCATCCTGATCTCCAAGATAATCACTACCCTTTACAGTGTCAAAAATGTGAGACTCAATAGAATCATCAGGATTTAAAGCAGCATTAATTCCGCCCTGAGCAGCACATGAATGGCTCCTTACAGGATAAACTTTGGATATAACAGCCACATTAAGTCCTAATCTCATTGCTTCGAGTGCAGCCCGCTGACCAGCTAATCCAGCTCCTACCACCAATACATCATGTTGAAAGATACCCATTTCACCTCCTAATAAGCAAAATCATATTTATCCTATTGCTTTTACACACTGAGAGAAGATTATTGATTTGTTATTTCTATCGAAGTCTTTTTCACACAATAAGATTTAATTTATTTTAAGCTAAACCTAGACTATTTAAAATGATCAAAGCAAAACTAAAAATAATCAATTTAATTTCTTTAAACAAATTTCTTTTAAGAATTTTTTTTATGTTTGCTTAAAATAGTTAACTAACATAAGAGAATTTTAACTAAATTATGTTTATAATCAATTATTAAATCTAAAAATAATACACAAAAAATTAGCCTATAAAATAATTTATATCTAATAATTATAAAAAACTAAAAATATAAAAAAAAATTATTGATTTTTTCATATTTTATATTAAAATTGCACTGTTATAATAAATTAATTTGTTCTTAATATAAAGCTAATAAAATGGAAAATGAAACTACTATTATTAATAATAATACAGAGGGAGTAAAAGTTTACTCTTCTAAAGCTATTATCACCACACACTACTTATTTAGTTCTTTTCCCAAAGAGTTTATTGACAATGATGTGTTAAAAATTGTCCATCTGGATTGCTTTCATCCCGATGATATTGTGGTTCAAAGTGCATTAGAACTGCTTAAAAAAATAGGTACTGAAAAAAGTCATCAATATCTATTTGCAATTATCAAGGACTATCCAGATGAACGAAAGATTTTGGCTTTAGAAACTCTCTATCACATTGGGAATCAAAGTATTGTTACTTCTCTTTTAGACTACTTTAAAGTAAGTTTTGATGAAAAAATTAAAAGTTATGTCCTAAAAGTTATTGCCCATTTTTCAAAGGGTAGTAAAGAAGTTGAAGATCTTATTCTTGCACATAGTAAGGATGAGCTTCATGAGTCACCACTTCGTTTTGCTGCAATAAGTGCTCTATCAGATTTAGGAGATACCGATGCTCTTAAAAATGTTATAGAATCAAAAAATGAAAATATCATTATAGCTGGTATTCAGTCTCTTAGCAAGATAAAACATATTGATTCTATCCATTTAATCAAAAGAATGGGAGCTCAATTTAAACGCTATTCCACAAACATAAAAATGGCATTAATTAGGGCTTTTATTGAATTAGAAAACGATTATGTTTTAGAGCTTATTAAAATTATCCTTCAGGAAGAAGATACAGGTGATGAAGAAATTAAAAACGTGTTGGATATTATTGTTGAAAGTGAATATCTTAGAAAATACCCTATTAGATTGACTAAAAGCATATTAAGAATTAAAGAATGCTCGGATGAGCTTGAAGAAAAGATTATCTCATGTTTTACAAATTACTATGAATCCTTTCCTGAAGTTGATAGTAAAATTTCACAAGAGATAGCAGAGTCTATAGAAGGGAATCTAAGAAGTTATTTTAGCAAATTTAAAGTTAATTATGAAAAAGAATACAAAGCTAATTTAAGTCTTAAAACTAAATTAGAGCAAAATCTATTTTATGCCAAAGAATTTTTAGAAAAGTTTAGTACAGCAGAATTTGTACAGACTATATCTAACTATCTTAGAAATGAGAGCTTTAGCTCATCAAATTCCCATTATATTAAACTGAAAAATGAAATTGATGAACTTTCAAGCCACGTTAGGGGAGATTATTCTGTTAATGTAAACGCTCTTCTAAAGATACTTCAATCGGCTGATAAACTTGAAAGAACACGAGTAGCAGCATATCTTAACACTGTTGACTTTAAGAAAAAAGCTCATATCAATCGTTTGCACAGGTTGTTATCATTTGTAAGCATCACTAAAAATATCAAATGTATGGATGTTAGTTACGAAATATTTAAATGGGGATTTCAGCTTCAGGATAGGAAAATTATTAAAACTTCAATTCTTGCATTGGGTAGAAGTGGTCATAAAGTTTTAATTCGTGAAGCAGAAAAAACGATTTTTCCTATGGAAGACAAAAAACTTCATTTAGTAACCCTAATGGCCTTAGGGGAACTTGCGAATAAAGAAAGTATACCTGTAATTGTTCAGTATTTCACTACAAATAGCTATGATGAGGACGTTTATCTTTCTATAGTAAATGCTTTAAAAAGTATTGGTATAAAAAATGATCGCTCCACATTGGAAACTCTTTTAAAAATATTTATTACTTCACCTTCAGATATTGTTAAATATAATGCAGCAATTACATTTGCCTCTCTAGCAAGTGGTAAAATGATTCCTACTCTAGCAAAATATAAGGATTCAAAATCTGATAAAATACGAGAACTTCTCCCACTAATGGTTGGCAAACTTTATGAATCTGATACAGAGAGTGGTAAAGAAATGGTTCAAAATTTCTATTATTCCATGTTAAAAGATTCCTCACTGTATGTAAAAATTAATGCTATAATTGCTATTTATAGACTTGGAGATTCTTATGCTATTGAGGTTTTAAAGGATTTATTTAAAACTACAGATTTTAAAATCCTCTCTGACATTATTGTTAAAACCGTTGAAATCGATTCACTAGATAAAATTTATTGGCTTGTAAATCTATTGAAATTTGAGGATGAGTCCATCCAGAGATCAGTTTCACTAGCATTAGTCTCTTTGTTGGAGGGTGATAGCAAGTTTAAGAAAACAATAGCCGATCTAACTAAGGATTTCAGGCTAAAACCATTTGGTAATAAAAAAATTGAAGAAATTAATTCCATAAAAGCTACACAATTAGACCTTTCTAAACTTCAAGAAAAAGAAAAATTCCAATTTGAGAGAGAAAATACAAAGGAAATGTCTATCCTATTCGTTGATATTACAGGATATACAAAAAAAAGCTCTACCATGAGTCTTATTGAGGTTATGACATATCTAAATACCTATGAGGAAATGGCATTACCTATTTTTAAAGCCCATTATGGTACTGTGGTAAAGAAAATGGGTGATGGTTTAATGCTATCTTTCCCTCTAGCAATATATGCTGCATTAGCTGGTATAAGATTGCAAGAAAAACTCGCCAATTATAATCTTTTTAAGCCAGATAAAGAAAAAATTATCACTAGAGTTGGTATTAACAGTGGTTCAGTTGCAATTCAAGGCAAAGATCTTTTTGGTGATACAGTTAATGTTGCCTCTAGAATGGAAACTAAAGCAAGACCTGGTTGTGTTCTAGCCTCTGAATCAACATTTAACCAGGTTAAAGACTATGTAACCTACGAAGATATGGGTCCTACAACAGTTAAAGGTAAGGATGAGCCAATTAACACGTTTCATTTATTATCTATTTCTGCATCATTACCAGATAAATTAGACCCTCTTATAAGTGGTGATTCTGCAACTCAAATTACCATAAATACTTCTCAACCCGAGCTAAATGATGAAATAGAAAAAATTAAAGCTCTTATAACACTGGATGGAACAAATAAATCTGAACTTACCAAAAAACTTCTCTTAAATTATAGAATACTTTACAAATCTCTTGGACAAGTTAAAGACCCTGAGACTAAAGAAATACTCGGTTCAATCCTTGTGAATCAATGGCAGGAACTTAAAACTAAGTTTTTAAAAGAATAACTAATTGTTTAATCTGAATCAAAAATATCTAATTTTGTCCCAACCTCTCATAAAAGTATAAATTTGGTAAAAAGTGCCTTGGTTACTAGTATTTAATCAATTTAAAGCTGTAATGGATGTTTAGCAGGTAAAATGTTTTGAATTGTGATACAAAATAGTCTATAGATACATAATTCACTTAATTTTAAACGAAAAAACCTCATTGACACTGAAGTTATCTTCGTTATGTTTGATGGTGCATGCTTCTATATTGGGATCGTGATCGAAAAAAAGTATCCAATTTTTATTATATGCCTTTAACAAAATGTTCTTTTTCTCTTCTATAGACTTTAGTGGATAAAGATCATATGCCATAATCCAATGTGGAGAGAGATGAGAAGTTGTTGGTATAAGATCTGCACAATAGAGCAGGGTTGTATTTTTATCAGATATTTTAACCATTTGCTGACCAACAGTATGACCATTAATAACAAGTAGTTTAATGTTTGGGAAAAGATCAACATCACCACTTAATATTTTAAGTTTGTTCTGCTCGATAATAGGTTGAATATCTTCTTTTAAGTAGCTTTTTCTATCTTTATCAGACGGGTTTAATGCCCACTCTAAATTCTTTCTTTGAATGTAATAAACAGCATTAGGGAAACTTGGATTTAAATTACCCATGTCATCACGCTCAGTAGCACCACCAGCATGATCAAAATGTAGATGAGAGAGGATAACATGTGTTATGTCATATTTTGATAAACCCAATTCATTTAGAGAACTTTCTAAACTACTTTTTGAGTGACACACTTGAAAAATACTTTTTTCTTTATTATCAAATTTATTACCAATCCCTGTATCAATGAGAATATTTTTATTATCACTTTTTAGAAGGAGGCATCGCAAAGTTAAATTAATTTTATTATTATCATCAGAATCTATTTTTTTATTCCATAATGGCTTAGGAATAATACCAAACATTGCACCACCATCTAATCGGAATCTTCCTGCCTCAATAGTATAAATATCATAATTTGCAATTTTCATGACTTATGTATCCAATGAACTTAAACATGATAGGACTTAATTTGCTTTATCAGTAGGATTATCCTCAATGAAAGGAAATTTTAAATTTGCTTCATCTCGAATTTCTTTAATAGTTTTACGATATTTTTTTAAATTCATTTTCTTGCTTTTTGAGATACTGCATCGGGTGTTCTATTCAAAATATCGGCAATATCTTCATAATTTTTTAAGATGTAATTTTCTTGTAAAAATTTAACTTCCTTTTCAGTCCAGGCATGATGCTTTCCTGAATTATTTTGCCTACTAATTTTTTTTCTGTGGCTCTCAGATTTTTTTAGTCCTAGTAGTGAAGCTTTCCGTGCTATACTAGCTGTTGTCTTTTTTAATAACTCAGAAATATATGTATTGCTATGATTGGAAAAAAGATCTCCCAAAATTCTCTCTTCTACTGTAGTCCAACAAGTAAAAGATTTTTTTTTCTGACTGTCATGTATGCTTTCATCATTTTGGTTCGATGATTGCATTCTCCCCTCCAAACAGTTAAAATTATTAGTAAAAGTTTCTTTGAGTAAACTTAAAATTCAAGTTACATTTATTTATAAATCCTTATTGATACTGGAATTTATAACTTAATAACTATCTAAATCCATCTCAAATCAGCAAAAACCTTTTTAAAGATTTCAGCAATTTTTTTAAGATCAGCATCCCCATTATTTGGAACAATTTGCTGATATGGCATAATTATCTGGTATTTTGGTATTTCCTGCCGAACAACGAAAGATCTTATGTATTCTCCAAGACTCATATCACCCAAATCTGTGATCAATTCAACGTTTAAGCTATCATCTTCATTTTTCATCATCAGTCCAACACGATTTGAATTGCTATGAAAATTTTGAGGAATAGCAAATTCCACCATCACCCAGCCTTCATCAGAATATTCACCTTCAAACCCAAATCCAAAGGTATCTTCCAATGTTTTTTCAACAGCTTGAATTTCATAAGATGGTACTATTTCAACAATTATTTTATCTTTTGCATCCACACCGCCAGGTATATCTGCCCTAGCATAAAGATAATAAATTATTTCTTTATCCAGACTTATACTAGCATCATAGGGAATCTCAAAATCAAAATCAAAAGTATTTTTATAGTTACTATCCACTTTAAATGGTTCATCCAAGACAATTTCATCAAGTACTTCATCGTGTTTTTCATCTCCTTCCTCATAAACATTAACAAATCCATACACATCCACGGTTTCAACAACATCCCCAGGTTGAATCCATTTTAATCTTAGTTCAAGCCTTAGTTCGTTAATAGTTTGCTCTGCGTTTCCTCCCGTAACTTCTATTTTACCAGTAATTACATCTCCTTGGTCAAATACTGCTTCCTCACTGTCAAGAAGTATTTTGATCTTTGCTCCCCCCACTCCAAAAGCTGCTTTCATTTTGCCAAAAACTCCCATTTATCCCTCCATCAAATTAGGAAAACTTATCATAATAATAAACATCATTTAATAAAACGTGGTATTTTTTTTTAAAAACTTATAAATTTTTTTACTTTATTTTACAAAATTAAATATTTCACATAATTAGGTATAAACATCTTGTAAATTATTAATATAATGAAATATATAATTTAATTTGACGTTTTTATTATTAATTACTATTCTTATTATATTATAGAATGAATTTTTTCTAACTTACTAAATATATGGGAAAAGCTAATTTAAGCTTTTGTAATATTAATGTAATTTATTCTTAATTTGTGGTGTTCTTTAAATAGTAGTTATTTGTTCTTGTAAGGAAATTAACAAGTGGTAGATGTTCAAAACCAGATTGATATTAGAAATATAGCAATTAACAAAGTGGGAATTAAAAAAATTAAATATCCCATTAGTGTATTAGATAGGCAAAATAAAATCCAACACACAGTTGCAGATATTAACATGTCGGTTTCTCTTCCTAAACAGTTTAAGGGAACCCACATGAGTCGATTTATTGAAGTTATAAATAAATACAAACGTGAAATTAAAATTGAAAATATTGATGAAATTCTTAACTACATTAAAGTTAAACTTAATGCACAAGAAGCTCATCTTGAAATGTCCTTCCCTTATTTTATTGAAAAATCTGCTCCTGTTAGTGGTGAAAAGGGACTCATGGATTACATTTGCCGAATTCACGCTAAGGTAAATGGTAAGAATGAAACTGATTTAATTTTGGGAGTAAGTATACCCATTACAACCTTATGTCCTTGCTCCAAAGAAATTAGCAAATTTGGTGCTCATAATCAACGGAGTGAAGTAACAATTCTTGTTAGGATGACAGAATTTGTTTGGCTTGAAGAGCTTATTTCTTTGGTTGAAAGCTCAGGATCTTGTGAGATATACTCACTTTTAAAACGTGAGGACGAAAAATATGTTACTGAACAGGCATATGAAAATCCTGTTTTTGTAGAAGATGTTGTGAGAGAGGTAACCGAGAAACTAAGCCTCGATAAAAGAATAATTTGGTTTACTGTAGAGAGTGAGAACTTTGAAAGTATACATAATCATAATGCCTATGCATTTATAGAACGTGATTTTAGAGATTAACTTTAATTTTAATAATGAGGAGACTTAAGATTCAGTGAATGACGTTTTCTACCAAATACATAAACCCAAAATACTTGTAGTTGATGACATAATACAAAATGTTGAACTCCTTAAAGCGTTTTTACTTCCAATGGACTATCATATAGAAACCTCTTTTGATGGTGAAGATGCGCTTGCTAAAACTGAATCGTTTCAGCCAGACTTAATTTTATTAGATGTCATGCTACCAAAGGTTGATGGATACGAAGTTTGTAAGAAGCTAAAATCTGATGAAAAAACTCGTCATATTATGATCATAATGATTACCGCACTGTCAGAGCTTGAAAATGAACTTTTAGGCATTGAAGTTGGTGCTGATGACTATCTTACAAAACCTTTTAACAGAATGCTTTTGGGTGCACGAATAAAATCACTTTTAAAAACAAAATATTATAACGACCAGTTAGAGAAAGCCGAAACGGTAATTTCAAGCCTGGCATTAAGTGTTGAAGCAAAAGATCCGTATACCGAAGGACATTGTGAGAGGCTCTCAAAGTATTCTATGCTATTAGGACAACGATTAAAACTCAGTCCACCCTATATTAAAGCTTTAAATTCTGGTGGAATTCTTCATGACATTGGTAAAATTGGAATATCAGATACTATTTTACTTAAACAAGGTCCTCTTGATGAAAAAGAACGAAAAATTATGAACAAGCATTCAGAAATTGGTGAAAATATTTGTAAACCATTACACTCCTTAAAATTAGTCTTACCAATTATTCGCCATCATCATGAAAGATTGGATGGTACAGGTTATCCCGATGGATTAAAAGGCGATGAGATCCCAGTTACTGCACGTATCCTTCAAATTGTTGATATTTATGATGCTCTAATAACTAAAAGACCCTATAAACCAGCATTTTCTCAAGAAAAAGTATTTCAAATCATGGATAGCGAGATTGATAAAGGATGGTGGGATAAAGAAATATTTGATGAATTTAAAGAAATGACTCACAACAAAGACTGGACAGAAAATCCACCAATTGTTAAAGTTCAAAGCGAATAAAATGTTAACATCACAAATGATAATCTCATGTTATTACAATAATTATAATTTTTATGTTGATAAATTAAAAAGTTTTTCTTAGATTTTTGCGTTTGTTAAACAGAATTTTATAAACAATAATTTAAAAAATCCTCGATACTATACTTATCAAGGTGTTAAAATTTATAAGTCATAGATTGGAAGGTAAAAATGAGATTAAAAAATAGAGGGATAGTATTTTTATTTCTTATACTTTTGGCCCTTAGCTCATGTGAAAGCAATTCTAATAGTAGTAATTCCGTAAGTTTAAATAACTTATCTGTTAAAGAAAATGTTATTGTAAATAAAGATCCTAAAGCTCTTGCAACTGCCAATAAATTTCAGAATGCTGTTAGG
>Ga0224495_10001551_pt1 | contig 16017 bp, 18 predicted proteins | sample SF_Jul11_sed_USG_FD_168128 | JGI IMG/M metagenome (GOLD analysis project Ga0224495, IMG submission 168128) | Sediment microbial communities from San Francisco Bay, California, United States - SF_Jul11_sed_USGS_4_1 | ecosystem: Environmental > Aquatic > Marine > Sediment | place: USA: California... | reverse complement strand
CATGAAAGACTGTGCAGCGGATCGATTGCCCCTGATTACATATTGCTTATACTGCGGTATGGCGATTGCCGCGATGATCCCCATTATCGCAACGACCAGCATGATCTCGATTAATGTGAATCCCTTTATGTGTTTTACGTTTACAGATTGCATGGTGTGCTCCATTCGAGAGTTGGGTGGATGTTACGGTGCTGATTCTAATGTTTCCACCTGTACCTGACCAGAGGCGGGGTAATTGGTATAAACGGTCAGAAACCGGGTTTTCGGTGGTGGCGGTGCGTTTTGCTGGGTGACTGCATGGGCTTCTGGCCGTGTAAATGGAATCATATGATGGACTGGCGAGGCGGCTTTGTATTGTACTTCAATCAGCTCCGTCATCATCGGAGCTGTGTTTGGGATGGGATATTAACCTTTTGGGGTTGAAATGCGGGCGTGCCCAGGAAAAATGCGCCGCATCACGACGAAAAATACCGGAACCAGAAATACTGCGAGCAAGGTTGCCGCGATCATGCCGCCCATCACGCCGGTACCGATCGCGTGGCGGCTTTGCGCGCCTGCGCCGCTGGAGATTGCAAGCGGTAGTACGCCGACAATGAAGGCGATGGAGGTCATCAGGATAGGGCGGAACCTCAAACGGCATGCTTCCAGTGTGGCATCGTAGAGATTCATGCCTTCGTCCTGCAGTCTGCGGGCAAATTCGATGATCAGGATCGCGTTCTTGGACGATAGGCCGATGATGGCGATCAGCCCGACCTTGAAATAGATGTCGTTGGGCAACTCACGTAGCGTAACTGCGAGTACTGCGCCAAACACCCCGAGAGGAACCACCATCAACACGGCGAACGGAATCGACCAGCTTTCGTACAGCGCTGCCAGACACAGGAACACAACCAGCAGCGAAACTGCGAACAGCATCGGTGCCTGTGTGCCCGATTGCCGTTCTTCAAATGAGGTGCCGGACCATTCGTAACCGATTCCAGGGGGCAGTTTCTGTGCAATTTGCTCCATTGCGATTGCGGCTTCGCCAGTGCTGCGACCGGGTGCTGCGCCACCGGATATTTTCATGGCGGGAAAGCCGTTATAGCGGTCAAGCTTGGGCGAGCCAATGATCCACTGAGCCGTAGCCAGTTCGGTGAGCGATACCATGCCACCCTTGTTGTTGCGAATGGTGATATGCAGGATATCATCGGGTGTGCGCCGTGTGTCTGGCTCCGCCTGCATCTGCACGCGTAATACGCGGCCCTGTCGTACGAAGTCGTTGATATAGGAAGCACCCAGCATGGATTGCAGGGTTTCGTTCAGATCGGATAGCGAAACCCCCAGCGACTCGGCCTTGAGCCGGTCGATATCAAGGAATAGCTGCTGTCCGGCTTCTTGCCCCTCGGGGCGGACACGCGCTAAAACCGGATCCTGCATTGCCATGCCCAATACCATGTTGCGTGCCTCGGTCAGTTTGTCGCGACCTACTCCGCCGCGATCCTGCAGACGGAAATCGAAGCCTCCAGCCGATGCAAGCTCCGGGATTGGCGGCGGATTAATCGCGAAGATCATCGCCTGTTTGATGCGCGATAGAGCCAAGAAGGATTTGCCCACCAGCGCGGTGGCAGTGCTGTCAGACGAGGGCCGTTCGTTCCAGTTCTTCAGGCGCACAAAGGCAATCGCTGCATTCTGTCCGCGACCAAAAAATGAAAAGCCTGCCACACCGATCACGCGTTCTACTTCGGGCTGAGCCAGGTAATATCGTTCGACTTCAGACAGTACTTCTATCGTGCGAGTTTGCGTTGCGCCGGCTGGCAGCTGCATCACGGTGATAAAATAGCCCTGGTCTTCTTCCGGCAGGAAACTGCCCGGCAGCTTGGCGAACAGCCAGCCCATCGCGATGAAGATTGCGGCATAGATCATCAGGTAACGCGAGGTTTTGCGGATGATGCCGCCCACTCTTTCGGTATAGTTTTTCGTGGTGCGCGCGAACTGGCGGTTGAACCAGCCGAAGAATCCGCTGCTCGGCAACATGTCCTTGTTCGGCTGGTGCTTGAGCAGGCTGGCACACAGGGCCGGAGTTAGCGTCAGTGCCATCAGTGCCGAGAACATCATGGTTAGCACCAGCGTCACAGCGAATTGGCGGTAGATCGCACCGGTCGAACCGGGGAAGAACGCCATCGGGATGAATACCGCCGAGAGCACTAGCGTGATCGCGATGATCGCGCCGACGATCTGATCCATCGCCTTGCGCGTTGCATCGCGTGCCGAAAGTCCTTCGGTGGTCATGATGCGCTCGACGTTCTCGGTCACGACGATGGCATCGTCGACGACGATACCGATCGCCAGCACCATTGCAAATAATGTGAGCACATTGATCGAATAGCCCAGTAGATAAAGGCCGACCAGTGCACCGACCAGCGCGACCGGGATGACAATGGTTGGAATGAGTGTCGCGCGCCAGTTTTCCAGGAATAAATACATCACCAGTACGACCAGCAACAGCGCTTCGGCCAGACTTTTCAGCACTTCCGTTATAGATACATCGATGAATTGTGAAGTGTCGTAGGGCACCACCCAGTCAATGCCTTTAGGGAAAAACTGTGCCAGCTCAGCCATACGCGCTTTGACGGCTTTGACAGTTTCCAGCGCATTGGCATCAGGTGTCAGGCGCAGTGCGATACCTGCTGCAGGCTGGCCATTGATACGGGCGCGGACGGAATAGTCCTGGGCGCCCAGTTCGACTCGTGCCACGTCTTTGATTCGCAAGGCCGAGCCATCCGGGTTAGTGTGCAGAAGGATATCGCCGAATTCTTCCGGGGTGCTCAGGCGGCCACGCGTGACGATCACGGCGTTGAGTTCCTGTCCTTCGGCGGAGGGCAGCTGCCCTAGTTCGCCGGTGGCGATCTGGACATTTTGCGCGCGAACTGCACGAGAAATGTCGGAGGGTGATAGGCCGTACGCCTGGAGCTTTTCCGGTTTCAACCATAGTCGCATCGAATATTCGGTGCCGAACAACATGGCTTCGCCAATACCAGATACGCGTTTGACGCTGTCGAGTACGTTGGCCGCTGCATAGCTTCCGAGCGCGACATTATCCAGGCTGTTATCGGGTGAGATCAACGCTATTATCATTACGTAATTGCGGGCCGATTTTGCGACTGTGACTCCCATGCGGCGGACTTCTTCGGGCAGGCGGGCTTCGGCGCGTTTGATGCGGTTCTGCGTTTCCACCGAAGCGAAGTTCAGATCGGTTCCTGCTTCAAAGGTCAGGGTGATGCTGCCCCGGTTCTGTTCGGCGGCAGATTCCATGTAGAGCAGATTTTCAACGCCGTTCATCTCCTGCTCCAGCAGGGCGACGGCTGTTTCTTCGACGATCTGGGCCGATGCGCCAGGATAGCTGACAGACACTGACAGGGCGGGCGGCGCTACAGAGGGATATTGCGCGACCGGCAGGTTCTTCAAGGCTAGTGTGCCGCCGAGCAGAATGATTAGTGCGATGACCCATGCGAAGATCGGTCGATCAATGAAGAATTTTGCGAGCATGGGTTGCCTTACTTGTTGCCGGCGGCAAGAGGCGCAGAGATTTTTTCTTCAGGCTTTTGTCCGGCTATTGAAACGACTGTGCCCGGGCGAGCTTTTTGCAGGCCGTTCACGATGACCTGCTCGCCGCCTTTTAATCCAGCGTCGACGATGAAATCACCGCCTGCCATACTGCCGGTCTTGATCGTAACAGGCATGGCTTTGTTTTCCGGACCGACCACCATCACGAATTGCCCTTGCGGGCCGCCCTGCACGGCACGTTGTGGGATGCGAATGACATTTTCTGCCAGAGCTTCCGGGAAGCGGACTCGGACAAACATTCCTGGAAGCAGATCGTGGTGCGGATTGGGAAATTGTGCACGTAAGGAAACTGCGCCGGTACCAGGATCGACTGCCATATCGGTAAAGAATATCTTGCCGGTTTTCGGGTAGATACTGCCGTCCTCCAGTATGAGTTCAATCTCGGCAGAGGAGGATCGCTTCAATTTACCAGCTTTGACTGCTTGCCTTAGTCGTAGGAGATCAGAGCCGGATTGAGTGAAGTTCACATAGATAGGGTCAAGCTGTTCGATGGTTGCCAGCAATGTTGCCTCACCACGGCCGACAAACGCGCCTTCCGTGACCAGAGAGCGACCGATACGACCTGAAATGGCAGCCGGAACGCTTGCATTCTCCAAATTTTCTTCTGCATGGCTTAGTGCAGCTTCGGCTTGTTTGGCTTTGGCGGAAGCCACTTCGTAATCCAGCTGGCTGACAGCTTTAATTTCCCGTAGTGATTTATGGCGCTCTAAATTTTGGCGGGCAATCGCCAGATCAGCGCGCGCAGATTCGGCGGCGGCGCTATAGGTGCGGGAGTCAATACGGAACAATGGCGTGCCGGCCTTTATATTGGTGCCTTCCTGAAACAAGCGTTTTTCAATCACCCCTTCGACGCGTGCGCGAACCTGTGCGGTACGATAGGCTTGGGTGCGGCCGGGCAAATCCTGCGTAACGGTGGCGTTACCGGTGCCGACAGTTATTACCTCCACTTCAGGCGGCGGCATTCCGCCGCCCGATCTGGCGGGAGCACCGGTACTTTTATCCCCGCCGCAAGCGGCTAACAAAAGCGCCAATATTATTGTGGGTGCAGTTCGCAAGGCAGTGAAGGTGGCCATTTGGATTTCCGTCAAGAATACGATCAGCTAAAGGATGGGCATGAAATGATACGTGAAATCAGCGTACCAAATCCCGGTTTTTCAGTAAAGAAGCAAGGGGCCGCGCTTACAACCCATACTTGAATCTGATGGACTGGGCGATAGCGGCGGCATCGTAAACTTGCCCATGCGATATATCAGGCTTTTCTTTTGAGCACAGGATGGTCGAAATTGCCGAGTGAGTTTTATTTTGATCGGCTGTAGTCGAACTCAGAGTCGGAGCCTGTTCAAATATCAGGTTGGTGTCGCTTCCTGTCGTTTGCAGGATGATGAAGTAGCTGAAACCGTGTTTTAGTGCAACCTCTGCCGAACGAAGCAGGTTAAAATCCATGACTTGTTCGCTGTCGGTTTCCACATTTCCTTCGTAAGCTACCTGGAAGACATTTTCGCCAAGTTTGCTTTCGGTGTGTCCGTCGCTTCGGAACAACGAGCCTTTCTGATGGTAACCTGAGTTGCAACCTGTCAGCACGGTAACCATCAGGGCGAGAATTAGCAGTATATTCATTGAGTCACTTATTTTGGAAGCCGGCATCGAATTTGTTTAATCCTGATGTAATTAGCCGGGCATTATAAGCAACAAATTGGCTTTTCGTAATCCTTAGAGCCTTATTTCATTCCGGAAATTTTATTTGGGATTTCCATCTATCTTGGACAAATCGTGCATTTCATCATGACTTAACGGCTCTGCAGTCTTGAACTGATGGCGCAACACTTGCAAATCTGCTTCCGAGGCATCCAGCCCATGTGCGGTACGATAGGCAACGCGTTCTTCCAGAGTGGCTTGGTCTGACTGGATGTCAAGTATATGAAATGGCATCGCCTTTTGTTGCGCAAGTTCGCGGAACAGGTTGCGTTGCCAACGCTTAAGAAAGGCTGCGTCAATGATGACTTGCCACCCAGCATCCAAAAGATACCCTGCCATCTCTTTCATGTATGAGTAAGTTCGGAGGCTGAATTCCTCGGTGTACAAGCCTTCAGCTAACCTGCTGTTACTGGAAGATATAGCGGGAATGGCAGCCAATCGCTTGCGTTCGATATCAGATCGCAAGCGAACCATGCCGCGCTCTTGCAACATCATCTGGGATAGCGTTGTTTTGCCACAGCCTGAGAAACCGTGAGTAATCCAGAGTTGTGGTGATGCAACCTGCGTTAATTGCCCGGCTATTTTCAGGCATTTTTCTATTTCTACCCTGCTAATTTGGGATTGATCCACTCGTAGTGCGGCGACTTTGGCGCGAACTATCGCGCGGTACACCGCGTAATAACGTAACAGAGGTACGCCTTCATAATCGCCGCTGGCTTCCAGCCAGGCGTTGAGGAAACGAAACGCAAGGTCGAGGTGATGGTGATGCAACAAGTCCATAAAACAAAAAGCCACTTCTGACATAACATCGATCCAGCGCAGCGCAGCGCTGAATTCAATACAGTCGAAAATGATCGGGTGTTCATCTATCCAGGCAAGATTACCAAGATGCAGGTCGCCGTGGCATTCGCGAATTTTGCCCTGTTGCTTGCGCTGAAGCATTAATGGGGCAAGTCGATTGTGCTCGGCACTACTCCAGTTTTGCAAATTTGAAAGTTTGCGCATTAGTTCAGGCTCGTTAAGTTGCTTGATCAGAATCTGAAAATTATCCCGAACAGGGCCAAATATTTCATTTGGCTCACCATATGGACTGTCAGCAGTTGCAATGGTGCATTCGTTGTTGTGGAATTGCGCGAGCCGGCTGGCGAGCGCATCTATCTGGATAAAACCCAGTTTACCTTTATCAGAAAGACGATCAAAAGCTGCATCTGGAGAAAATTGGCGCATTTTAACGGCATATTCAAAAATGCCGGATAATCCGTTAATTCGGGGTTTGTCGGCGCTTCCAGAGATTGCAACCACGTTCAAATAGATTTCCGGGGCCAGACGCTGGTTTAAGCGCACTTCATTGGCACAGGCCTGCTTGCGTTTTTTCAGTGAGCTGAAATCCAGAAAATCCAGGTGCACCGGTTTTTTGATTTTGTATGCCACTTCTCCAGTGAGCAAAACCCATGAAATATGTGTTTCGATCATTTGCACATGGCCTACTGGATGGTCATAGCAGCCAGGGTCGGTCAACAGCGCCCGAATCAGTGGTGGAGGCTGATTAGCGTTACGTGCCGATGTAATCGGGGTCGATATCACCCTAAATCTTTCTTAAGAAGTAATGCACGCTGGTAAAGTTCATTGCGATTTTCACCAGTGATTTGTACGGCTAGATGCACAGCCTGTTTGAGGGGCAGTTCAGCCAGTAGCAGGGAAAGGGTACGCTCGCTGTCGATATTCAGGGCAGCGGTTGGTGGCGGGGCGGCAGACACCAACAGCACAAATTCGCCGCGCTGATTGTTTGGGTCGCTGTTTAACCAATCCAGGGCATCTCCCAGGCTGCATCGGTGGATATTCTCAAATAGCTTGGTGAGTTCACGTGCCAAAACGATTTCACGTTCCGCGCCAAACACAGCTTGCAAATCGGCCACACATTCGAGGATGCGGTGCGGCGCTTCGTAAAAAACCAGCGTATAAGGATGGGCAACCAGCTTCTGCAATGTGTTTCGACGAGCGCCGGATTTGTTCGGCAGGAAACCGTAGAACAAAAATTGCGCTTCGCCCAACCCCGAAGAGGAGAGTGCGGCAATTGCCGCACTGACACCCGGAACGGGGATAACATGTAAGCCTGCCGCCAGTACAGCCTGAACCAGGATTGCGCCGGGATCGCTTACCGCCGGAGTGCCGGCATCGCTAACGAAGGCGACGCTTTGACCTGCTCGGAGAAATGAAATGATCTTTTCTGCCGCGTCACGCTCATTGTGCTGGTGTACCGAGATAAGCTTGTTTGCATTAATGTTGTGATGGGTGAGCAGGTGGGCTGTGTTGCGCTTGTCTTCTGCGGCAACCACATCTGCGGCGGCCAGCACTGCTAAAGCACGCAGGGTGATGTCACGCAGATTTCCTATCGGCGTGGCAACTACATATAATGCGGGTTCTAATATTTGCGGATGTTCATTATGCAACGTGTACTCCTATTACTTGTTTCTGTGTTCGCACTATACGCGTGCTCGGGCACCGTACCGCATAAGCCGGAGGATGGGAAGCCCGTAGTAGCCCCGGACGGGGAGTCACGGCTGGTTGATGAGCCGATTGTTTCGGGAACGTTTGGAGCAACTCCGCCACCTGAAGTACTGGAGGAAGTTCCAGAACCTTTGCCGCATGTGCTACCAATAGGGGAGCCTTACCCGCATATTGCCTTGTTGCTTCCGCTGCAATCACCAATTTTCGGTGCGGCAGCCGATGCGGTGCAGCAGGGATTTCTTGCGGCAGCCAGCAATAAAAGATTGAAGTTGCCAATACGCGTATATAGCGATTTTAATGAAGATAGTGGTGGTGTTGTTACTGCTTACCGCCAGGCTCTCGCAAACGGTGCGCGTGCTGTAGTGGGGCCGCTTACACGCAACGGTGTCAGTGCACTGGTGGCAGAAAAATATATTCCTGTGCCAACCTTGGCTTTGAATATCGTGGAGGGTGAACCCGCAAGACGCTTATTTTTCTTCGGCATGGCAATCGAAACAGAGGCAAGGCAGGTGGCACGTTTGGCGATACAGCAAAACCTGCATCAGGCTATCATTGTGACGGTGCGATCCCCATTGTCGCAACGGCTGCAGGCTGCTTTTGAAGAAGAGTGGGAGGGGGAAGGCAGGGGCATTTTGCGCGAGATCGAATTTGGAAATGATGCCGGCCTGTTTGCGGATATCGGTGATACGACCGACACGATGGTTTTTATTGCTGCCGAGGCCGACAAGGCGCGCCGGATACGTCCGTATTTGCCAAGCAAAGCCCAAGTTTATGCCAGTTCTCAGATTTTTTCCGGTAATGATAATACTTTAACCAATTACGACCTGAACGGCATTCGTTTTGTCGATATGCCCTGGGTGTTGCAACCTGAGCATCCTGAAGTAATAACTTATGTACGGGCAAATCCGCCACTACCTATTTCCAGCGAAAGACTCTACGCACTGGGAATTGATTCATTTCGCCTGGTTCATTTGATGCTTGCCGGTAATCTGGAGGCCTCGTTACCACTGGATGGCGTGAGCGGTCGCATTGATCTTAAAGATCATGTGTTTTATCGAGAGGCGTTGCCTGCACGATTCATTGAGGGTCAGGCACGGTCGCTTCAAGCGGCTGAAGCACCTACTGTGCAAATGTTTCCAGCACAGACTGTCCGCCAGCCATGAATGGTGGAGTGCAGGCCGAGCAATGGGCTTCTCAGTATTTGGTTAGGCATGGCCTGAAGCTGATTGAACAGAATTATCGCAGCCGTTTTGGGGAGATCGACCTGATCATGCGTGACGGAATGGCACTGGTCTTCGTCGAGGTGCGTTTGCGCCGAAATTCAAGCTATGGGGGAGCCGCTGCCAGCATTGATAAGCACAAACAACAACGTATCATCCGGACTGCCCAACAGTATCTCGCCGGTCTTGCGCATCCCCCGTCTTGCCGTTTCGATGTTGTGCTGATGGAAGATGCTCAAGGATTAAAGGCGCAGTGGTTGAAGAATGCGTTTGACGCATGATTCGGTTAATATTGATACATAACAAACAGGCATCAGGGTCATGGATATCAACAAACGTATTGCCAAACATTTCAAAGACAGCGCGGATATCAAGCTTAAGGTTAAAGATGCGCTGGCACAACCTATAGCCAATAGCGCTCAGATGTTTTTCGACTGCGTCACCAGCGACCACAAAATTCTGTGTTGCGGCAACGGTGGCTCGGCTGGTGATGCTCAGCACTTTGCGGCAGAATTGATCAACCGCTTTGAGAAAGAACGCCCCGGACTTGCCTGCATTGCGCTGACTACCGATAGCTCGGTGCTTACTTCGATTGCCAATGATTACGAATACAATCTGGTCTTTTCCAAGCAAGTTCGGGCGCTTGGACTGCCAGGCGATACCCTGCTGGCAATCTCCACCAGCGGAAATTCGGCCAATGTGGTGGCTGCAATTCGCGCCGCACATGAACGCAGTATGCAAGTGGTCGCGCTGACTGGCAGGAATGGCGGCGAAGTAGCGCGCGCCTTGCGCGACGGAGATGTGATGATTTGCGTGGAGACGCAGAGTACGGCACGCATCCAGGAGGTGCATCTGGTTGTTTTGCATAGTTTGTGCGACATCATTGACTATATGTTGCTGGGCGAGTGAGGATGCGTTCAAGCATACTTGCGTGTCTATTCCTGCTGACGGGTGTATTGCAGGGCTGTTTCCCCAACGCGTTTAACGGCGAAGCGGCGGGTGTGCTGGTCGCGCAAGATCGCCGCGCAGAGGATGCGCGTAAAGATGATCGTGAGATCGAAGTCAAGGCCGCAGAACTGATTTACAAAAATTCAAAGACGTTTATTCATGTCAACGTGACGAGTTTTAACCGCAAGGTATTAATCAGCGGCGAAGTGCCGGATGAGGCCACCAAAAGCGAAATCGAGAAAGCAGTTCTGTCAGTGCAGAAAGTAACAGAGGTCCACAATGAATTGGCCATCGGCGGTAACAGCTCACTGTTCTCGCGCAGTGGCGATAGCGGAATAACGTCCAGCTTGAAACTCAAGTTTGTAGCGGATGGCAGATTCGATTCAAATCTCATCAAGGTTTTTGTCGAAAACGGGACGGCGTTTTTGATGGGCATCGTTTATCGCGAGGAGGCCGAGGCCGCCGCCGAAACGGCCAGCAGCGTCAAGGGCGTGCAGAAAGTGGTCAAGCTTTTCGAGTACCTGAACTGACATGTATAACGCACCCGATTTCGAGCGCAAGCTATGCACGGCCGGTGAGCTGGCCGAACGGGTTGCTGCGTTGCCGCGTCCGCTGGTATTCACCAACGGCTGTTTCGACGTGTTGCACCGCGGTCATGTCACCTACCTTGCCCAGGCCAGCGCGCTGGGCGCGGCCATGATCGTCGGCGTGAACAGCGATGCGTCGGTGAAGCGCCAGGGCAAGGGCGATGACCGGCCGATCAATAGCGAACTGGATCGCATGATGGTACTGGCCGCGCTGGAGTCGGTGAGCCTGGTCGTCAAGTTCGACGAAGACACGCCGCTCAACCTGATTCTTGCCTGTAAGCCCGACGTGCTGGTCAAGGGTGGCGATTGGCAGCCGGAAAACATCGTCGGCAGCAAAGAGGTGCAGGGCTGGGGCGGCACGGTACACAGCATCCCGTTCCTGCACGAACGTTCCACCACCGCATTACTGAAGAAGATACGCTCACTATGAACCCGACCGAAATCACTTTGCACCAGAAATCGAAAACACTGGAGATCGCCTTCGACGACGGTGCGCGCTATACGCTGCCGTTCGAATTCCTGCGCGTGTATTCACCTTCCGCCGAAGTGCGCGGTCACGGTCCCGGCGAAGAGGTGCTGCAGGTCGGCAAGAAGAACGTGCTGATCACCGAAGCCGAGCCCGCCGGCAGTTACGCCGTCAAGCTGGTGTTCGACGACGGTCACGATAGCGGCCTGTATAGCTGGGAATACCTGCACGGGCTGGGCAAGCACCAGGAAGAACTGTGGCAGGATTATCTGCAGCGTATGGAAGAAGCCGGCGCGTCACGCGAGCCGAAATAACCACCGTTCGTCCCGAGCCGTTCGAAGGATGAGCGCAAGATAGGAGCATCAGCATGGCAGACACCCATTTCGGTTTCCAGACCGTTCCTGAGGAAGAAAAAGCCAAAAAAGTCGCCGGCGTATTCACCTCGGTCGCAAGCAAATACGACGTGATGAACGACCTGATGTCGGCCGGTCTGCATCGGCTGTGGAAACGCTTTGCGATCGGCGTCAGCGGCGTGCGCCGCGGCCAGCGCGTGCTCGACGTCGCGGGCGGCTCGGCCGACCTGTCGCGGTTGTTCCTCAAGGAGGTCGGCGAGACCGGCCAGGTCGTACTCACCGACATCAACAACGCGATGCTGCGCGTCGGTCGCGACCGATTACTGGATGAGGGTATCGCCACGCCCACCGCGCAGTGTGACGCCGAGCACCTGCCCTTCCCGGATAACTATTTCGACTGCGTCAGCATCGCCTTCGGCCTGCGCAATGTCACCCACAAGGACGCCGCGCTGCGCGAGATGAAGCGCGTGCTCAAGCCTGGCGGCCGCGTCATCGTGCTGGAATTCTCCAAAGTGGCGAAGCCGCTGGAGAAGGCCTACGACCTCTACTCGTTCAAACTGCTGCCCAGGATGGGCGAGCTGATCGCCAATGATGCCGACAGCTACCGCTACCTGGCCGAATCGATACGCATGCACCCGGGGCAGGAAGAGCTGAAGCAGATGATGATCGATGCCGGACTGGAACGCGTCGAGTATTTCAACCTGACCGGTGGCGTGGTGGCGGTACACCGCGGGTATAAGCTGTGATTCATTTTTGAGAATACGAAATTTTGCGCACATATACTGTTGCTCCAGCTTTGCCAACTCCCTTTAAGGCGGTTGCCTCAGTATTTATTGGATCACTCGGGACGGTTTGGCTATTTATTGAACCTTTAGGATTGTTTGGGCTTGTTCCACCAATGAGCGGAAAACTTGGTTGGATTACCTACCTGATAATACTCATTGCTTCGCTTCTAATTTCAGCTGCATTTGTGCGCGGCTATCGCTGGTACAAGGTTCATTACTTACCATTTGTTAGGCTTACAATTGCTTCGGCTTCAGATGGCGCTACCTATTCAGTACGAGCCTCTGCCAATATGCAGATCGGCGATTTCTTGCGAGACTTCCTGAAGATTTTGCTCAATGGTCTTGGCAGCGAGAGAGTCAAAGCGTTTCGGCAACGTTATTTGCCCATTTTTCAGGTATATCGTAATGACAAGTTTATCGACGTGGACAGTAATCTAACGATTGCTGGCGCAGGACTAAATGATGATTTATGCCAGATTCGTGGTGAGAAAGACCCATCGTTTGATCGGGTTCTATTTTCCATAGCTCCGCATAATAAGGGTTAAGCTTGCATAGGATGGGTATCGCTATGCATAACTCAACCGTCCAAAACTATCCATTTTTAATAATCACAGGAAGCACCATGACCGTTTTACCCAAATGCACGCAATGCAATTCCGAGTTCACCTACGAAGACGGCGACGACTATATCTGCCCCGAGTGCGCGCATGAGTGGTCCAAGAAAGCGTTCAGCAGCGTGCTGGTGGACGGTGATCATGACATGGACTGTAAGTGATGGTATTGGTGCGAAGCAGCTGAAGGCCGGTTTTGTGAAGAAGGATTGATTTCTCTTGCAATTATCGTAAGCCAAGCTAACAGGTTATATCAATCGCCCTCATGGCGTACAATGAAGGGCGGCAGCTTAAAGGACATGTTTTTTTACCGGATTATTCAATGTAAACTTTACCCGTCCATGATTTTGACCGGAATTTGATATTTTTATATGTCTCAACGCATCGAAAAGCTGGCTATTCTGTTTGCCGATATTTGTGGTAGCACGGCGCTCTATGAAAATCATGGCGATGATAAGGCGCGACAATTGATTACGCGGTGTATCGATACAATGACGAGCGTAATCCCTGACCACCAAGGCAAGCTGATTAAAACCATAGGCGATGAGATTCTGTGCTCGTTTCCAAGTGCCGAGGAAGCTTTTCGCGCTTCCTGCGCAATGCAGGAAGCTATCAGGAACGACAGGGCTTCCGGAGGCATACCGATGTTTGTCCGTATTGGGTTCCACTGCGGGGACGTTATTTGCGAACAGGGCGATGTCTTTGGCGATACTGTCAATGTGGCCGCTCGTGTTGCCGCAATAACCAGGGCTGGTCAAATCATGACGACAAAAGTGGTGGTGGAGGCATTGCCGAAGGAATTACGCGAAAAAACGCGCCATATCATGCGTGCGGAATTCAAAGGCAAGCAAGAAGAGTTTGATATCTCCACTGTCATTTGGGAGCAGGACGACATGATGAGTACGCGTATCGGTATGCCTGCGTTCCGCAAGCCATCCGATGGTTTTAGCGAATTAAAGCTGCGTTATCGCGGACAGTCGCTGAGTATCAATCAGAGGTGCAAGCGGGCAATGATAGGGCGTGGAGACGCTTGCGATATTGTCGTGGTTGCCACCCTGGCGTCGCGGCAGCACGCCAGTATCGAATTGCGGGCCGGTAAATTCATCATGGCAGATCAAAGCACGAATGGAACCTATATTCGTTTTGCGGATGGTCATGTGGCACATATCACTCGTGAAGAAGTTATTCTGCAGGGGAAAGGTTTTATCAGCCTTGGGCAATCTTACACTGAGAATCCTGCCGAACTGGTTGAATTTTCAATAAGCGCTGCGTCGGGTTTGCCAGGGGAGCAAGGGTGAAATTAAATCCATCCTGCTATTTCGAAAAATGCGACAGCATTGAATATCTTGGCGTGGCTAACCTGCGTCAATGGTTGCTGCTGGCAGTTTTGCTGCTGGATGGTTGCGGTTTTCATCTTCGCGGACAGGCGAGTATGCCATTCGAAACGTTATATATAAAAACATCCAATCCTGGAATGTTGTTTGTCAGCAATTTACGCCGAAGCCTGGAAGCCAACAGAGTTACGGTAGTGGACTCTGCTGAAGAGGCAGAGGTGATTCTCGATATTGTGTATGAATTGGCAGATAAGCAAATTTTGTCATTGGGCGGTGACGGGCGGGTAAATGAATTTCGTTTGAACTACCGCGTATCTTTGCATGCCTATGATCTTAAACAGCGAAGCTGGTTGCCAGCCGAAGAATTTGTGCAGCGTCGCGATTATTCCTTTGACGATGCGCAAATTCTTGCCAAAGAGTCGGAAGAGGCGCTGCTTCAGCAAAGTATGCGGTCGGATATGGTGCAGCAGATCGTACGTCGCCTGAGTCACGCAAAACCTCAGCCGCAATAAGCATGCAACTAACCAGCGAAGATCTGCCGCGCCATCTTACTTCAGGCCTGAAGCCCTTGTACGTGGTACACGGTGATGCGCTGCTGCTGGTAATCGAAGCGGCTGACACTATTCGAACGGCAGCACGCGCTGCCGGATATAACGAACGGGAAATCTTTGTCGCAGAGCAGCATTTTAAGTGGGGTGAATTGCGCAATAGTGCGCAGAGCCTGTCGCTGTTTGCCGAGCGCAAGGTGGTGGACCTGCGCATCCCTTCAGGTAAGCCGGGGATCGAGGGAGGTAAGGCGCTGCAGGAATACGTGGAGCAAATGAGCCCGGATGTGCTGACGCTGATCTCGTTGCCGAAGCTGGACTGGACGGTGCAGAAAAGCCAGTGGTTCGCGGCGCTGGATAAGCATGGTGTGATGGTATCGGCGGATGACATTCCGCGTAGCATGCTGCCGCGCTGGATCGCGGGACGCCTCGGGCGGCAAAACCAGACGGTAGATGCCGCCACACTGGAGTTTCTGGCTGACCGCTGCGAAGGCAACCTGCTGGCCGCATTCCAGGAAATCCAGAAGCTTGCGCTGCTGTTTCCTGAAGGGGGCCTGACTTTCGAGCAGGTCAAGGATGCGGTGATGGATGTCGCGCGCTACGATATTTTTAAGCTTTCCGAGGCGATGCTGAACGGCAACGCCGGGCGATTCGCGCGCATCCTTGACGGCCTGCGTGCGGAAGGCACGGCAACGGTGCTGGTGCTGTGGGCGATCAGCGAAGACATCCGCACGCTGGGTAAAGTGCTGCAGGCGGCACAGCGTGGCGGCAATATCGGCAGCGCATTGCGCGAGATGCGGGTGCGCAGGGACAAACAGGGACTGATCGAGCAGGCGGCGCGTCGAATAAGATTCCCGCACATCGAGCGCGCGATGCAACAGGCCGCGCGACTGGACAAATCCATCAAGGGCCTGCGCAATGGCGATGTGTGGGACGAACTGCTGCAACTCGGGTTGCGTTTCGCCAAATGAACGATATTCTGCTGGTGATCACTAACTTGCCGGATGAGCCTTCTGCCACAAGGCTTTCGCACCTGTTGATCGAAGCGCACGCCGCCGCCTGCGTGAATCAGCTCGCACCCTGCACCTCTTCGTACCGTTGGCAGGGTAAAATCGAAACAGAGAGCGAAGTGCCGTTGCTGATCAAGACTACAAGATCCGCCTATCCGCGCCTTGAAAAACTGATCCTGGAAGCGCACCCTTACGAACTTCCCGAAATAATCGCTGTCCCCCTGATAGCCGGTTTGCCGGGTTATCTGGACTGGGTTGGCAGCGAAACGGAAACAAACGAAACAAATAAGGAATAAATAGTCATGCGTTTTATGTTGCTGTTGTTGTGTCTTGTTGTACCAGTCGCGAACGC
>Ga0224495_10001550_pt1 | contig 16029 bp, 17 predicted proteins | sample SF_Jul11_sed_USG_FD_168128 | JGI IMG/M metagenome (GOLD analysis project Ga0224495, IMG submission 168128) | Sediment microbial communities from San Francisco Bay, California, United States - SF_Jul11_sed_USGS_4_1 | ecosystem: Environmental > Aquatic > Marine > Sediment | place: USA: California... | reverse complement strand
AGGCTCCGGAGCTGAAACTGCCTCACCTTTTAAAAGAGGGGAAATACGTTGTCATCTCGGTTAAGGACTGTGGCATTGGCATACCCCAAGAGTACTTAGACAATATATTCGACCCTTATTTCACGACCAAGGAGAAGGGAAGCGGGCTGGGGCTGGCAACTTCATGGTCGATCATCAAAAACCATGGCGGCGAGATTATTGCAACTTCAGAATTGAGGAAGGGGACGACTTTTTTTATCTATCTTCCGGCCCTTGAGGCAGAAAAGGAGATCGAAGCGATGACCTTAGTCTCGTCCGTTGTCCGCAAGGGAAATATCCTTGTCATGGATGACGAAGACCTTGTTCTTAATGTTGCCGGAGAAATGATACAGGCTCTCGGACATAATGTTGAGTTTGCAAAAGACGGAGAAGCTGCAATAGAGAAATACCGTGCTGCCAGGGAATCAGGCAATCCCTTTGATGTAGTAATTCTGGATCTGACGATTCGTGGAGGGATGGGGGGAAAAGAGACGGTTGAGCGACTTCTTTCAATGGACAACAACGTCAAGGCCATTGTAACGAGCGGGTACTCGGATGAAGGCGTGGTATCGGAGTATTACAAATACGGGTTCAAAGCATTTTTATCAAAGCCCTATAAGCTGGGGGTATTGAGAGATACGCTCAATGCTATTTTAGGCTGAGTGGGACTTCTCGCCACCGAGAGAAAGAGATTGTAAAGCTGCCTTGCTCACTCTATTGAAAATCTTTGTTTCTACACGTACCCGTGATCGCCCAAATCGGCATCCATATTTATACTTAAGAGAAATCTTGCACATATAGCAGAAATGCTCCAGTGCATATTCCAAGGGGCTATACGCAGCCGGCAACACCTGAAACCGTTGCAGACTTCCTTGAGAACTCCTTCCCGCAACCTCTCCTACTCACGAATTTCTTCCATTCCTCAAAATGCATTGAAGAGTCTCCTGCACCCCTTAAGAAATAAAGTTCTCTTTGTCGCTGTCAGATACCCTAAACACCTTGAAAAAATAAGGATAATTCAGTAATATTAACATTTAATCGGAAACCCGTATCCCTCAGACAGGGATGGGTTTCTTCAATTTTTAAAGGGCAATCGTGAAAGAACTGGACAGGCTCAGAAAAAACATCGACGCAATCGACGACGAGATCCTCACCCTTCTCAACAGGCGTTCTGAATTCGTCATTGAAATAGGCAACATCAAACGCACCCAGAAAACAACGTTCTATAAGCCGGACCGAGAACGCCAGATACTCGAACGGCTCACCGGCCAGAACAAGGGGCCTTTCCCCAATGACGCGCTGAAGTCGATCTACCGGGAAATTCTCTCAGCTTCCGTCTCCCTTGAAGAACCCCTGAAGGTCACCTGCCTCGGCCCCCTCGCCACCTTCACACACCTGGCAGCACTGCGGCATTTCGGTTCGTCCGCATCGTTCCTGCCGGTTGACAGCATCAAAAAGGTCTTCGAAAACGTCGAGACAGGCAAGGCGGAATACGGGGTCGTGCCTATCGAAAACTCCAACGAAGGCGTGGTCAGCTACACCCTTGACATGTTTATGGACTCGGACCTTCAGGTTGTCGCGGAGATAATCCTTGAGGTATCGCATAACCTGCTTTCGAAGCAGACCGCGATCGGAAAGATAAAAAAGATCTACTCCCATCCCCAGGCGCTTGCCCAGTGCAGGGGCTGGCTCGAATCAAACATGCCCGGCGTGCCCGCAAGGGAAGCGACAAGCACCGCAAAGGCAGCGGAACTGGCAGCGAGGGAAAAGGATACCGCCGCGATCGCCAGCGAAATCGCGGCCCGCATCTACGATCTCGACATACTCGAAAGAAACATCCAGGACAGCCGGAGGAACATCACGAGATTCCTCGTCATCTCGAAGGAATTTCCGCAGCGCACCGGCAATGACAAGACCTCGGTAATGTTTTCGATCAAACACAAACCCGGGGCACTCTACGAGGTCCTCCTTCCCTTCAAGAGGGCGAAGATCAATCTCACCAAGATAGAATCGAGACCTTCCAAGCGAAAGGCGTGGGAATACATATTCTTTGTGGATATGGAAGGGCATATCGAAGATAAAAAAGTAAAGAAGGCGGTCGACTCGTTAAAGGAGAACTGCCTCTATCTGAAACTATTGGGATCTTATCCCCAGGGGAGGATACAGTGATCAAACCGCCCGAGTATGTGCTCGGCATTCAGCCCTACGTGCCCGGCAAGCCCGTCGAGGAACTCGAAAGGGAACTTGGCATATCGCATTCGATAAAGCTCGCCTCGAACGAAAACCCGATCGGCCCGTCTCCTGCCGCGCTGGAGGCGATCAAAGAGAACCTCAGCGACCTCAACCGGTATCCTGACGGCGCAGGGTATTACCTGAAGAAAGCACTGGCAGAAAAGCTGTCGGTACGCGAAGAGGAAGTCATCCTGGGCAATGGTTCGAACGAACTCATCGAAGTAGCAGCGAGGACCTATATGCAGGATGGTGATGAAGCGGTCATGGCGGTCCCCTCCTTTGTCATCTTTTCCATGTCCGTACAGAGTGTCGGAGGAAAAGCGATCCAGATACCCCTGAAAAATTATACCCATGACCTGGAGGCGATGGCTGACGCGATCACGGAACGGACAAAAATGCTCTTCATCGCAAACCCGAATAACCCTACAGGGACGATCAACAAAAAAGATGAGTTTGAAGCGATGCTGAAAAAAGTCCCTGACAACATACTTGTTGTCCTCGATGAAGCGTATTGCGAATATGTGACCGACCCTGACTACGCGAAGAGTATAAAATATCTTCATACGAAAAAGAATATTCTCATCTTCAGGACGTTCTCAAAAATATATGGCCTTGCAGGACTGAGAATCGGCTACGGCATCGCGAAAAAGGATATAGTAACCAATATGAACCGGATGAGAGCGCCTTTTAATACAAACTCGATGGCGCAAAGGGCCGCGGTCGCGGCGTTAAACGACCCGCAGCATGTATCGCATTCCAGAAACATCAACGAAGCGGGCAAGACATACCTGTACAGTGAACTTGACGCGCTCGGGGTAACGTACGTCCCCACCGAAGCAAACTTTCTTTACATACCTGTTGAAAAAGCGATGGCTGTTTACGAAGGCCTCCTGAAGATGGGCGTTATCATACGACCGATGGGACCGGCCGCCATTCGGGTAACCATCGGGCTGCCGGAAGAAAACAGCCGTTTTATAGAAGCGTTCAAGAGAGTCAGCGGCTCATAACCGCCGGCTTGTTGCCGAATTCCCGGGATCTTCCTTGACCGTGAAAGGCTGCTTTTCACCATGCGTGATGAGCTGAAAAAGAGGAGAAGAAAAAATGGATATCATTGTTTTAAAGACCGGCGCGACAGACGATGAGATAAAGCATATTGTAAAGAAGCTGGAGAGCCGCGGCCTGAAGGCGCATATCTCCCAAGGGACAGAGAGGCTCATTATCGGAGTTATCGGTGATACCTCGAAAGTTACCGAGGAGGAGGAGGATTCCATCCGCGCGGCATCCGGGGTAGAGAATGTCGTCAGGATCCTGAAACCCTACAAGCTGGCGAGCCGTGAGTTCCGGAAAGAAAATACGGTCATATCCGTGCGGGGAATCGAAATCGGGGGCAAAAAAATACCGGTCATGGCAGGTCCCTGTGCCGTGGAGAACAGGACCGTGCTGACAAGCATCGCAGAAAAGGTAAAGGCCGGCGGCGCGGCCTTCCTGAGGGGCGGGGCATACAAACCAAGGACTTCGCCCTACTCTTTTCAGGGGCTCGGGGAAGAGGGACTGAAGTATCTCGCTGAGGCGCGGGAAAGGACAGGGCTCCCGATCGTCACGGAGATTATGGACCCGCGGGACCTTGAGGTGATCGCCGAATATGCCGACATCCTCCAGATCGGAGCGAGGAACATGCAGAACTTCAGGCTGCTGCTTGAGGTGGGTTCTGCGCAGAAGCCTGTGCTCCTGAAGCGGGGGCTGTCTTCCACGATAAAGGAATGGCTCATGTCGGCAGAATATATCATGTCGCGCGGAAATCATCAGGTGATGCTTTGCGAGCGGGGGATACGGACGTTTGAGACCGCTACGAGAAACACCCTGGACCTCAGCGCGGTGCCTCTTTTGAAGCAGCTGACGCACCTTCCGGTCGTCGTTGATCCGAGCCATGGAGTCGGAAAGAGGGAGCTGGTCGCGGCCATGACAAAGGCGGCTGTCGCGGCCGGAGCCGACGCGCTGATTATAGAGGTGCATACGAATCCTGAAGAGGCCATGTCGGACGGGGACCAGTCCCTGATACCCGGCGAGTTCGAAAAACTGATGAAGGAACTGAAACCGATAGCACAGGCCGTAGGCAGGGAAATATAATGACAAGAGACAGAAAACATGTTTGACAGAATAACCATAATCGGAGTCGGCCTGCTCGGCGCTTCCTTCGCGCTGGCGCTGAAGAAAAACGGCCTCTGCCGCTCCATTGCCGGCTGCGGGAGAAACAGGGAAAACCTTCTCAGGGCAAAAGAGAGGAACATCATAGACTCTTTTGAACAGGACCCTGCAGCTGCCTGCAAAGAAGCGGACCTGGTAATGCTCTCGACTCCCGTCGGTTCGTTCACCAATCTGGCAAAGAAGATCGCCCCTGCACTGAAAAAAGGGGCGGTGCTGACCGATGTCGGCAGTGTAAAGGGCACTCTCGTGCGGGAAATAGAAAAAATCATCCCGGAAGATGTCCATTATATCGGCGGACATCCGATAGCGGGCAGCGACCGTTCCGGCATTGATTCAGCAAATGCCGAACTCTTCAAAAAAGCCAAATGCATCATTACGCCGACTGAAAATTCTGATCTTGCCGCACTCGAAAAAATTCAAAAACTCTGGAAGGCCTTCGGTTCGGAGATCGTCACCCTCTCCCCCGAAGAGCACGACAGGATTTACGCGGCGGTGAGCCACCTGCCCCATCTGATCGCGTACGCCCTGGTCAACACAGTTGCCGATATGGACAGATCATATCTTGCTTTCAGCGGCAGGGGGTTCAGGGACGCGACGCGAATCGCTTCGAGTTCGGAAGAATTGTGGAGTGATATCTGCCTTCTGAACAGGGACAACCTTGTCGAAGTGCTTGCCGTCTTTCAAAAAAACCTGGACAAGCTGGACCAATATCTCAAGGCCGGTAATTCGGATTCTCTGAAGGCGGAATTCCGGAAGGCCCGGGCTCTGAGGGAAACGATTGGATAGGATCGAACTCAACAGGGCCAAGGTGTTTAAAGGCGAGTTTTCCCCTCCGCCTGACAAATCAATTTCCCACAGATCAGTTATTTTTTCCTCTCTCGCGAAAGGGACGAGCACCGTCAGGAACTTCCTCAGGGCGGAGGATACGTTCAGCACCATGAACGCGTTCAGGAGTCTCGGGATAGAGATCATCGATGAGGGTGCCACCCTGACGATACACGGCAAGGGAGTGCGCGGGCTGTCCGAACCTGGGGATGTAATCGATTGCGGCAATTCGGGCACCACGATACGCCTCCTCTCCGGTGTTCTTGCCGGCAACCCGTTTTTCTCTGTCCTGACCGGAGACCGTTCCCTGAGGACGAGACCGATGGGAAGGGTGATCAGGCCCCTCAGCCTCATGGGCGCCCACATTATCGCGCGGGACGATAGCCGCTATCCGCCGCTGGCCATAAAGGGCGGGAACCTGTCGCCGATCACCTATGTGATGCCGGTGGCAAGCGCGCAGGTAAAGTCAGCGCTGCTCCTCGCCGGGCTGTACACGGAGGGAGATATGGAAATCGTCGAGCCGGTCAGGTCACGCGACCATTCTGAGAAGATGCTCCCGGCCTTCGGAGCCGATATAACAGTGGACGGGCTGCGCATCACTGTCAGGGGAGGGAGAGAGCTCCGGGCCCTGGACACGCTCGTGCCCGGAGATTTTTCATCGGCCGCGTTCTTTATCGTCGCGGCCCTGCTTATTCCTGGGGCAGAAATCACCGCGAAAAATGTCGGGTTGAATCCCACGCGCACCGGCCTCCTCGAAGTCCTGAAAAATATGGGCGCCTCCATCGGGATCGGGAATGTCCGTGATGTCTCCGGGGAACCTGTCGCTGATTTATTCTGCAAAGGAAGGGCGGATCTGAAAGGGGTCTCGATCTCAGGGGAAATAGTGCCGTCCCTTATCGATGAATTTCCCATCCTGTGCGTTGCCGCGGCACTGGCAGAGGGCACGACAGTCATAAGAGGCGCCGAAGAACTCCGCGTAAAGGAATCAGACAGGATAAAGACAATGACCGCTGAACTGAGAAAAATGGGGGTCGCGATCGAGGAATACCCTGACGGTCTCAGCATCAGGGGCACCGGAAAGCTGCACGGCGCCGAGGTCGAGAGTCACGGAGACCACAGGATCGCCATGTCCATGGCAGTTGCCGCCCTGGCGGCAGGGGGCAGAACGGTCATCAACGGCGCATCGGCAGTTGACATATCGTTTCCCGGATTCTTTGACCTCATAGGGAGGCTTTCATCGTGAAAAAGGTGATCGCCATAGACGGTCCTTCCGGCGCCGGCAAAAGCACCATCGCGAAACTCGTCGCGAAAGAACTCGGCTATAAATATCTCGATACCGGGGCGCTCTACAGGGCGGTTGCCTTAAATCTGGTGCGCCTCGGCGTCAGGGAAGACGCGTCAGACGAAGAGCTGATCCCGGCACTGGAAAAGACAAAGGTCGAATTCAGAAAAGGAATGATACTGCTCAACGGCGACGACGTATCCCGGGAGATCCGGTCCCCTGAGGCAGGACATTACGCATCGGTATTTTCAGCCAGGAAGCCGGTACGGGAACATCTCATGAGCGTTCAGAGAGACGCCGCACTCCATTCCGACCTTGTGGCCGAAGGACGCGATATGACCACGGTCGTATTTCCTTCTGCGCATATGAAATTTTATCTCGATGCCTCGGTGGAAGAACGCGCCAGGAGAAGGACTCTGGAACTGAGCTCCAGGGGATTTGCCATAGACGCTGACAAAATACGCCTGGATATCATGGAAAGAGACGCCCGGGACTCCGGCAGGGACCTCGCACCCCTGAAAAAGGCTGACGACGCGCAGGTCATCGATTCCACCGGCCTGTCGGTGGACAATGTTTTTCGGAAAATCCTTGATATAATCAAAAAAGGACCGTAATGCCTGACGGGAAAAAGAGGGATTTGAACTGTTGAAAGTAATTATGGCAAAAAGGGCGGGGTTTTGCTTTGGGGTCAAAAGGGCCATCGATATCTCCTTTGACATCGGCAAGCAGATACCCGAGGGTGTCTATACTTTGGGTCCGATCATCCACAATCCGCAGGTCATCGAAAAACTGAAGGACGAAGGCATATTCCCGCTGAATGATATCGATGACATTCAGGATAAAGAAATCAAGGCCCTTATCATACGGACCCATGGGATACCGCATCAGATTTATGATACGATATCGAGCCGCGGTTTCAGGTTGATCGACGCCACCTGCCCCTTTGTTAAAAACGCGCAGCATTATGCGAAACTGCTGAAAGACAGCGGCTACCAGGTGGTGATCCTCGGCGACAGCACCCACCCTGAAGTGAAGGGTATCATGAGCTACGCGGGTGAAGATGCCGTGGTCGTCAATGGCAACACGCCGCCGCCCCAGCTCAAGGCCAGGGTAGGAATTGTGGTGCAGACCACGCAGCCGGTTGAAGCCCTGAAACAGCTGCTTTCCAATATCATTGAACACGTAAAAGAGGTAAAAGTATATAATACTATATGCAATTCTACGGCCCTGCGGCTCAAAGAAACCGCCGATATGGCCCGAAAGGTTGATGTTATGATAGTAGTCGGAGGCAAGAACAGTGCGAACACAACGCAACTCGCACATCTCTGCGCGTCCCTGTCAGTCAGAACATACCATATCGAGACCGAGGAAGAGCTGAAAAAAGAGTGGTTTGAAAATACAAAAAATATCGGAATTACCGCCGGTGCTTCAACGCCGGACTGGATCATAAAGAAAGTCGAAAAAAGAATTAGAGATATAGGAGGGGAATCCTGTAATGGAAATGAATAACAACGAAATGGAAAGACTTTATGCAGAGTCGTTTCAAAAAGTCTCGGAAGGAGCTTTGCTGTCTGGTAAAGTACTTGCCATCAAGCAGGATGTAATCATCGTAGACATTGGATACAAATCCGAGGGATACATCAGGAGTGATGAATTCACGGAAGAAGAGCTCATGGCGCTGAAAACAGGAGACGCCCTGGAGGTATACGTCGAAAACATGCGCGATTCGGAAGGCATGATCAGGCTTTCAAAGGAACGCGCGTCCAAGATAAAGACCTGGGACATACTCGAAAAATCTCTCGAGGAAGGATCTGATATCGAAGGGAAAATCGTAGAAAAAACAAAGGGCGGCCTGAATGTGGATATCGGCGGCGTCAGGGCGTTTCTCCCCGGCTCGCAGATAGACACAAAAATCATAAAAGATCTCGACAGCCTTATAGGCCAGAAACTTTCATTCCGGATACTGAAGATCAACAATAAACGCTCGAACGTGATCGTATCGAGAAGGGCGATCATCGAAGAGGAGCGGGCGGTCCAGAAAGGACAGACACTCACGAAGATCAGGGAAGGGGCGCTTCTGCCCGGCATAGTAAAAAATATACTGGATTACGGAGTGTTCGTAGATCTCGGCGGAATCGACGGCCTCCTTCACATTTCGGACATATCATGGGGCAGAATATCGCATCCGTCCGAGTTTTTTGCGGTCGGCGACGACATAGAGGTCGTCGTGCTGAAATATGACGCAGAAAAAGAGAGGGTGACTCTCGGATATAAACAGAAAAAACCCGATCCTTGGGTGCATATCGAGGAAAAGTACCCCGCGGGCAAGCGTATTGCCGGGAAGGTGGTAAGCATAACCGACTACGGCGCATTCATAGAACTCGAGGAAGGGCTTGAAGGACTTGTCCACATATCAGAAATTGACTGGCTGCCGAGGCCGAAGCATCCCTCAAAGCACCTTTCCATTGGTGAGATGGTTGAGGCGGTGGTGCTGAAAGTCGATAAGGACGAGCGAAAGCTCTCCCTGAGCATCAAGCAGACAAAGCCCAGTCCCTGGGAACTGATAAGCGAGCGCTATCAGCCGGGGCAGAGGATTTCCGGAAAGGTAAAGAGCATTACCGATTTCGGCGTCTTTGTCGGCCTCCCCGAAGGGATAGACGGGCTTATTCACATTTCTGATCTTTCCTGGACGAAACATATCAAGCATCCGTCGGAACTCCTGAAGAAAAGCCAGAAGATCGATGCCGTTATTCTCAGCATCGACGCTGCGAATGAAAAGATAGCGCTCGGCCTCAAGCAGCTGGAGGAAGACCCGTGGCATGAGGTCATCCCCGCCAGATTCAAACTTGGCGACGAGGTTGCGGGAAAGGTGTTGAGAATATCCGATTTCGGCATTTTCATAGAAATGGAAGGCGGCGTAGAGGGCCTCATCTATTCTTCCGAAATTATTCCTCCTTCCGAAGGGGAGGAACCGATAAAGGAAGGAGATGAAATAAGGGCGAGAATTATACGGGTAGACCTTGAAGAGAGGAAAATCGGACTGAGCATGAAACACGTAAAAAGGGCCGGGGAATGAAAAAATCCTGTCTTGTCATATCGGGGCTGCTTGTTCTTCTCGTCATCATCAGCCTGTTTCTCACCCTGTTTCAAAAGAGCATCCCGTTGCGGAGCAGGCTTGCCCTTATAAGGATTGAGGGCCCGATAATGGATTCAAAGGACGCTGTCGATGAAATCAAGGAATATACGAAAGACAGTTCGATAAAAGCGATCGTGCTGAGAGTCGACAGCCCCGGCGGGGCAGTTGCGCCATCCCAGGAAATCTACGAAGAAGTAAAAAAGGCGGCAGCGGAAAAGCCGGTCGTCGTCTCGATGGGCTCGGTTGCCGCCTCGGGCGGGTACTACATTTCTTCTCCGGCAACGAGGATAATCGCGAATCCCGGAACGCTCACCGGCTCCATAGGGGTGATCATGGAACTGCCGAATCTGGAAGGCCTCATGAATAAGATAGGGATCCGGACCGAGGTTATCAAGAGCGGCAAACATAAAGACATCGCCTCGGCGTTTCGCAGCATGGGCAAAGAAGAAAGAGAGATACTGCAGGGCGTTATGGACAACGTCCATGAACAATTCATGAAGGCGGTGGCGGAAGGACGAAAGATCAGTATCGAAGACGTCAGAAAAATCGCTGACGGCAGGATTTTCACCGGGGAACAGGCAAAAACCCTGGGACTGGTTGACGAACTGGGGACCGGCGAGGATGCCATAAAAACCGCGGCAACCCTTGCCGGAATCAAGGAGGAACCGGAGGTTGTCTCAAAAACAGATAAACTCTCGTTTATCGATATTCTGAGAAACAAGTTTCCAAGGGAAATGGTCGATATTTTTCCGACGGTAAAGATAAAATACTTGTTTTCACCATAAGGAGGTTTTATGACTAAATCAGTGCTGATCGAAAAAGTCGCTGAAAAAGTTGAGGGTCTTACCAGAAACCAGACGGAGATTGTCGTTGAAACTGTTTTCGAAAGCATTAAAAAGGCCCTTATGAACGGTGAAAAGATCGAAATCAGGGGCTTTGGAAATTTCCGTCTGAAGACGAGAAATCCCCGTAAGGCAAGGAATCCGAAAACCGGCGAGACCGTTGAAGTGCCCGGCAAAAAAGTGCTCTACTTCAAGGTCGGCAAGGCGCTCAAGGAATCTCTGAACCAGTAATCATTTTCCTGTTCCTCAATACGCGGAGTGGAACGCGGTTTTCCCCTGACCCCGTTCAGAAGGTAAAGACCGCTGCCGCATTTCTGGAACTCTCGAAGAGTTTTGACGCGTTGACATACCCGTCGACATCAACACAGTCTTCCTTTTTAATCGCGAGGGCGGCCAGCGAAGGGCTGCAGACATACAGCCTGCCGCCCATCTCCCTGAAGGTGTCAAGCAACACACTGAGGGGATCAAACGCTTCTGACTTCAGATCGCCGAGATACCCCGCGACGATAAGCTTGCACCCTTTGTCCAGGAGAAATATCTCACAGCCGTAACCAAAGGCAAGTGCCGTAAGTGCCTGCGCGAACACGCTCGAGACGAGATCGCACCGCTCTTTCGGGTCATTCGTAATAACATATACAAAGGGTTTCATCAGGTTCATCCTGCCAATGCCCGGTTAAACCTGAAAAAAGCAGATGGCATGGCCGGCCTCAGCGCCCTGCCACCTGCAAAATACAGGTTAAATAAACAGCGTGGTATTGGACCCATATGATTCGCTGAGGAAGGCAGCAACGCCTCCGGTTTCAATGCCGTCGATCAGGTCTTCTTTTTTGATCCCCATTACGTCCATCGACATCTGACAGGCGATGACCTTCAATCCGAATTCTCTCGCCATATCGATCAGGGATGAAAGGGGTTCAACATTCTTCTTGCCCATCATGTATTGAAACAGTCTCGGTCCTATCCCTCCGAAATTCATCTTTGAAGTCGGAAGCTTTGCCGGCCCTTTTGGCCGCATCAGGGTGACCATTTTTTCCAGGGCATTTTTTCCCGCGGTCCCCATCTCCGGCTTCTTGATGGCATCAAGCCCCCAGAAGGTGACAAACATGGTGACTTCTTTTCCCATTGCCAGCGCGCCGTTAGCTATTATGAACGCTGCCATAACCTTATCGAAGTCGCCGCTGAAAAGCACCATAGTAAGTCTGGAATTCTTGGATTCAAGTTTATCAAGACGTTCCTGAAGTTCCTGAACTGTCCTGGAAAGCTCCTCTTGTTCCACGTATTAACCTCCTGATCCTATTTTTTTGTAATAACAGCCGTAATTTCAGAGCCTGACTTTGTAACGCTCGCGAGAATATTCCCGGTCTCTTTGCACCATGCCTTTACATCGGGTTCAAACCCCGCGTCATCGCTCACGACTTCAAAGACATCTCCCGAAGCAGCCTTTTTCAGTTCAATGGCCGTTTTCATGATCGGCATCGGGCAGGTCATGCCTTTAAAATTCAATTTCTTCGTTTCCATACGATCTCCTCTCTCAACATATAAAGTTGGCTTTTACCTGCAGCCAAAGCAGTCGAACAGGGGGACCCTGCAAGTCATGCTTTTCATATAAATAGTTTAATATAACTTAAACTTTGAGTCAATTTTTTTTGACTCACCTGATCCCGGTTCAGGCAGTTGAGAGTGGTCGACCTGAGCTGCTTCGGCACGGTGAGTTTTCCGCCCCGGAGGATTCACTGAGGAGAATATGGCTCCAGCACGATGAGCATGGAACGTCAGAAAACGAACGTCGGGCAGATGTTGGCCGTTTTCACGGTTGCTCAGCGGCATATGTCCGGAACGGCGTTGACTGCTGCAAGGCTGTTTCACCTGACCTGAAAAAGCGGGAAAAGGGAAAGGAAAAGGGGAGTCTTCTGCAGCTCCGCCGGGCAAGAAAGAAGGCTGAACGCTCAGTCACTATTGCCTGACAGATAGGATGTCACCAGTTTAAGCAGTTCCTGTGTCTGAATCGGCTTCGGGAGATACGCATTTGCGCCGATGGCAATCGCCCTTTTCCTGTCTTCCTCAGCCCCTTCTGTAGTCACCATGATAATCGGAATGTTCTTAAAGGCAGGGTTGCCGCGCACAAGGCTCACCAGTTTCAATCCGTCCATGACAGGCATATTGATGTCGGCAATGATAAGGTCAATTTTGTCCGAGGACAATTTTTTCAGGGCATCGACCCCGTCAGTAGCCTCAAGCACGTGAGAATTGGGTATCCTCTTTATCGCAAAACTAATCAGCTGTCTCATCGTAGGCGAATCTTCGACAACAAGAATATTAGGCATCTTATCTGTTCTCCCATTTCTTGGGTTTCTCTTTCAGCAGGTCAAGAAAACTCTGAATGGTCGTCAGCTTCCTCTCCGACTGCGTATAAAGCCTCGAGGAGAAAATTGCCGTGGCCGCATGCCCCGCAAGCAGGTTGAACAGTTCATAGTCCACATTTGTAAATCCTGCCTTCTGGGTCAGGAGCTTGAAAATCGCGATAACACCGATTACGTGCTCCTTTATTTTCAGCGGAATGCACACGATAGGTTCGAAGGGATTATACTCTCTCACGCCGGTAAGGTCTTCGGCAAAATAACTTTCAGCCTCCCGGGCGACCCTTCCGATAGTACCGCTGCCGATTACAACCTTCGGGACCTCTGTCATATCGATACCTTCAGTTGTAACAGGCACAAGTTCATTTGTCTTGTCATCAATCAGCATAATCGCGAATTTTTCCGCTCCTATCAGGTTTATCACGATCTCAAGGACGATGCGGAGAACCTCGGAAAAATCGAGGGTTGAATGCAGCTGATAACTGGCGACATAGAGATTGGCAAGGTTGTTATTTTCCTCCTCGACCTCCAGATACTTCGAAGCGAAATCCTTGTTTTCCTCTGCGACCTTTCTGAATTTATCCTTTAAGGACTCCAATTCATCTTCGAGCAGCTTTATTCTGTTTTCATAAAGTTTTGTCCTGGCATTATCGACCGATTTCTCAATCGAACCCTCGAGTTCGACAATTCTATACCTGAGTTTTTCGTTTTCCTTCAGGAGTTCCTTGGTGAATTCCTCACCCTTCTTGAACATCTGAATAAATTCTTCCGCCTTGCTTAAATAACTGACATCCTTCTCCACTAGCTTCCCCCTCTATTGTGCGGGCTATTCACCACTCTTATTATTTCCGACGGTATTTCCGAGATCGGCAGCACTGTTTCCACCGAGCCATTCTTGATCGCCTCAGCCGGCATACCAAACACCACAGCGCTCGACTCGGCTTCCGCTATAGTATAACCACCTTTTGCTTTAATTTCCAGCATGCCGTCCTTTCCGTCATTCCCCATGCCGGTGAGGATGACGCCCATGGAGCAATTGCCGTAGTGCTCAGCCACGGAAGCCATCATATGATCGACCGAGGGGGTATACTTGTCAGTCAGCCTTCCCTCTTTCAGGTCAACGGCGAACTGCGCATTTTTCTGACTGACGCCAAGATGGAAGCCCCCCGGACAGATGTACACCGTCCCTTTCTTTATATGATCACCGTCTTCCGCTTCCTTCACCATCACCTGAGACATCTTGTTCAGTCTCTCCGCAAGCGATCCGGTAAAGCCCCTCGGCATATGCTGGCTTATCAACAAGGCCGCCTGAAAATCAGCAGGAAGCCTCGTTAAAATTATCTGGAGCGCCGCGGGTCCCCCGGTGGATGAACCTATGGCGACAACATCAACCGAATACTGTTTCCTTTTTTTCGGAGTTTTGACGCTCTTCTCATGCTCGATGAGTTCGAGATTCCTGCTGAGGATATCCAGCCGTATGTTTTTGACGCCTTTGATCTTGCTGATGAGGTCCTTTTCTATGGACCGCAGTTCGATGGAAGCGCGCCGGGTGGGTTTCGCTATGAAATCAACGGCTCCGAGGTCAAGGGCCTTGAAGACGGTTTTTGAATCGGCATGCGAACTGACCATTATGACCGGAGTCGGCCGCTCCTTCATGAGCCAGCGGAGAAAACTGAAACCATCCATTTCAGGCATCTCAAAATCAAGCGTTATGATATCGGGCCTGAGCCTCAGGGTCTTCGCCATCGCGTCTCTGCCGTCAGAGGCGATACCGACAACCTGGAGGCCTGAATCCTCTTCAATGATTTTTTTTATTGTCTGCCTGGTATAGGCCGAGTCGTCCACAATAAGAACCGTTGTCTTCATCTCACCCTTTACCCGCCATCGCCCGTTGCAGGGGTTTCTGATATACCATGTCGTTTTTCAGATGCTTCAGATTAAAGGCAGTCGAGATATTCATCAGCGACTCGGCGTGGCCGAGCAGGAGATACCCTCCGCCGGCAAGCCGGTCATAAAAATTCTCTATGACCCTTTTTCTCGACGCGTTATCGAAATAGATCAGAACATTCCTGCAAAAAATCACGTCCATTTTCCCTAAAAATCTTATTTTATGAGAATCGAGAAGGTTCAGATAACTGAAATTGACATGTTTTTTTATGCTGTCACTGATCCTGAAGCCGTCATTTTCCTCCAGGAAGTATTTCTTTAAATAATACGGCTCGGTGGCCCTGAATGAATTCTTCCGGTATACTCCCTTACGGGCGGACTGCAGAACCCGCTGGTTTATATCACTCCCGTGGATTTCGATATCCCAGTCGCTGAAATTGCCTTTTTCTTTTATGAGCATGGTAATCGTGTAGGGTTCTTCTCCCGTAGAGCAGCCCGCGGACCATATCCTCAAAGACTTCCTGTCTTTATTGACGGCTTTCAGCTCCTCCAGAATCTCCTGACTGAACGCCTTCAGCTGGTTCTGCTCCCTGAAAAAATACGTCTCGTTCACGGTAAGGATATCCATTATGGCGGAAAGCTCCTCCTCCGTATTCTTGTCATAGCGGATAAACCGGTAGTAGTCCCTGAAATCACTGAGATGGTGGTTTTTCACCCGCCGGGAAAGTCTTTTCTCAATGAGGTACCGGGAGCTGTCATCGAAATACAGCCCGCAGTAGTCCCTTATGATATCGCGTATCAGTCTGAATACATCTTCTGAAAGAGGGATTACCTTTTCCGCCTCAAACACCGAGAATCTCCTCGACAACCTTCAGCACCGTCGGGTCTTCCTCCGAATCGAGCAGCTTTTCAATTTCCTGCCTCGCCCTGCTTCCTCCGCACTTCCCGAGCGCTCTGACCGCGGCGATTCTGCTCGCCCAATCCGGGTCCCTCAGGAAAGGGACCAGCCGGTCTTCCACATCCGCAAACACCTCAAGCGCGGATATCGCCGTCCGTTTTATCTCTTCGTCATCAGAAGATAACATTTTCAGGATAGCGTCCTTCGACTCATCACTTCCAAGGGCCTTCAGCGATTCGATCGCGGTCGCGACCACAAAGCCGTTGCCGTCTGAAAGCATGCGTATCAGGGTGCTGACCGCCCTCTGGTCCTTCAGGAGCCCCAATGCCTTTGCCGCTGAAACCCGC
>Ga0224495_10001549_pt1 | contig 16036 bp, 17 predicted proteins | sample SF_Jul11_sed_USG_FD_168128 | JGI IMG/M metagenome (GOLD analysis project Ga0224495, IMG submission 168128) | Sediment microbial communities from San Francisco Bay, California, United States - SF_Jul11_sed_USGS_4_1 | ecosystem: Environmental > Aquatic > Marine > Sediment | place: USA: California... | reverse complement strand
AGGCGTCGCCATCGAGGCGGGTGTGGGCCGTTATCAAAATAGTGTCGGATTTGTTGATTAGCTCAAGTGCTTTTTGAAAATTGTCGTTGCTTACCATTTGTACCCCTATGTCAAAAAACGTCTACTGAGCCCCAAGCGTAAGCGCCGGGTCATTTTACCCCTCACTTACGCTCGGGGCTCTGTTAATATTACCCCTCACTGACGTTCGGGGCTCTGATTATATTTGTTGAACCAAATTCCATCATTTTCCCCTGTTCATTTTTAACATATCTAATCGCAGAAACAAGGCTTTCTTTCGTCCAAAGGTATTTTGTGCTTCCGTGCTGCGTCCAGAATTTCTTGATTAACTTTTGCTTGTTATTGTTTCTCTTAATCGCCCTTGTAGCATAAGACTTAAAATCCACCATCATCTTTTCCGGCCTTTCCTTACCACTCACTACAATATGGACATGATTACTTCTGACGTGAACGGCGTGTGCAAACCACTTGCGAACTTCACAAACCCCTAATATAGCTCTTAATACTGCCTGTCTCAGTAGCGTTGTTAGTTCTAAAGGTTGATTTTTAAGAATGCTATGTTCTTTCATTTGTCGCGAACAATTTCGCCCTAAAAAGGAAGTCCCATAACGATTGTGCCTTTTGTCAACACTACCTCTTTTGTCTCCATGCATCCAGGTGCCATAAGTCGTAAAAGTAATAAGATAACCAATAGGATATTCGGTTCCGTTATTTATGACTCTAACATTCCTTTCTCTGCAGCTTCTGTGGCTACAATTTTTTCAGTCTTTTACGAGCATTGCTTTGGCGACTTCTCGGGATTTTTGTTTGTCGAAGAGCATCTCGATTAATTTTAACGAAAATTCCAAGGCGGTGCCGGGACCCTGGCTGGTGATAAGGTTGCCGTCGATGACGACGTTTGCCTGCTCAGCGTTTTCAAGCTCCGAGAGCAAAGAAGGATAGCAGGTTGCCTTTTTATTTTTTAGAAGGCCGTGTGGTTTTAATGCGACGGCGGGTGAAGCGCAGATAGCGGCGTAAAAGCGGCCTGATTCGGCCTGCTCTTTCAGCATATCGATGAACTGGCTGCTGTCTCTTAAATGCTCGGCCCCGGGCATGCCGCCCGGCAGGACAATCAAATCATAAACGCTGCCAACGCAGTCTGAAATGACGGCGTCGGCTACTAATTTTACTCCCCTGCTGGCGGTAATCTGTATCGCGCCCACAGAGGCAACCGTGACGTCGGCTTTGGCCCTTCTCAGGACATCAATTATGGTTACGGCCTCCAATTCCTCGGTGCCGTCCGCTATTGCAACCAAAACTTTCTTTGACATTGTCAAACTCCCATTTATATTTCTTTCCGACAATCCTTAGTCTTGTTTTTTGCCAAGATTTCTTTTGCCGTTTTACAGTCTTTTGCGATTTGTCCGGCAAGTTCTTTTTCGGTGTCGAATTTTTGCTGGCTACGTATTCGCTGTATAAAATCCATAGCGAGCCATTTTCCGTGTAAATCACCGACTTGTCCGGTCAGTATGTGTGCTTCTATCAGTCGTGGATAGTCGGTGCCGAGGGTTTGTGCGGTTCCGATGCTCAGGGCGGCGGGGATTGTTGCAGTAGCTGGACATACATCTTTTTCGGTGTCACCGATTTGCACGAAGCCGGCATAGACGCCTTCGGCGGGGACAAGCTGGTCGGTCGGACCCATGTTGGCTGTCGGGAAGCCGATCTGTTTTCCTTTTCCGCGGCCCGGAATAATTTGGCCTATGAGGCGGTAAGGTCTGCTTAGTGCAGGGGCAGCTTCGGCGACGTCACCGTTTTTTAACATATTGCGAATGACGGTGCTCGAGACTTTTACGGTTTGGCCGGTCGAGAGTTGAATTTCTTTGGTTTCGATTACGGAAACGAGAAAACCTTTTTCCTGCCCTATCTTTTGGAGTGTCCGGGCGTTTCCGCGTCTGCCTGAGCCGAAATTAAAGCTTCCACCCTCGACGACTATTCCGGGCTGGATACCTTTGACAATGAATAACTTCACGAAATCATCAGATGAAAGTCTTAGAAGTTCAGGAGTGCTCTTTACGAGGAGAAGACAATCGGCGCCGGCTTTTGCAATAAGATGTTTTTTCAAGGCCAATGAGGTTAAGAGTTCGGGTTTTTTGTCCGGATTTAAGACAGCAAGCGGATGCGGCTCCAAGGTCATTACCACCAATTGCGTTTGGTTTTCTGTTGCGGTTTGTTTGGCGGCGTTCAATATTTGTTGATGGCCGATATGTACGCCATCGAAATTACCTATTGTCAGCACACAGCCTTTTTGCACTGTTGCCAATTCGGCAAGGTCAGATGTTACTTCTATAAGCTCCATTTCAATACTGGGTATCCTTTTATGTTATGGAGAATTCTTATTGCTTACAGCACATGCTCGAACAAGAGCGCCGTATATTGCATTTCGCTGCTCGATGCTATCGCCAGCCTCCGGGTGCCACTGGACAAAGAGGCCGAACTTTCCGTCGGTTCGTTCCATTGCCTCGGCGACGCCGTCTTCGCTTCGGGCGATAATTTTCAAATTTCTGCCGAGGTCTTTTACGGCCTGATGATGGTTCGAGTAGACGTAGGCCTGGTCGGAGCCGAGGATTTTTGCCAGGGAGCTTTTCGGTTCAATCTTTACATTATGATAGCCGCGGTGTTCGACCTTTGTGCCCACCTGGGAGGGGATGTCCTGGATGAGCGAGCCGCCGGAAACGACATTTGTAAACTGCATTCCCAGACAGATGCCCAGGAGTGGTTTTCCGCTGTTCCACCAGAGGGAGATCAGGTTTTTTTCGAAATTGTAGCGCTGCGTTGGCATTATTTTGACTGTTTCGTGTGGCTGTTGGCCGTATGCGGAAGGTGGGATGTCATCGCCGCCGACCAGTAACAAACCGTCAAGCTGGTCCACATACTGCTGTAAAATTTGGTCTTCTGAGATGGTTGGCAGGACCAGCGGGGCGCCGCCAGCCTCGGTAACTGCTTTTATATAAGCGAAATCCACACAAGTAGTACCGCTTTTGTTATTTGCGCTATAGACACTTGTAATTCCGATGAGCGGCCGGGCCGGTGCACCAGTGCTCTGGCAGCCACAACAAACCACCAAAGTCGCCAGGACCAGTAATAAAAGTATCTTCTTGGTTTTCTGCTTATTTACAGTCATCGTGTTCATTCGCTCCAAAAAGCCTGCAATTTTCAATAAAGGCCCTAATTTACCCATCAAGAGTAAAATCCGCAATTTTTTTTTGATTTGTATGAAAACCGGCTGGTTTTGCCTTTGTCCATATGAGCAGTAGAAACAGGCTGAAATCAGAAAAAAAGCCGGGAATTTTTTTGCAACTTAGTTGCATTTAGCGGTATAATGTTGTACTATTGAGAGTGTTATTTTGGCTGCTAACAAGGTAAGGATCTCATAGATGTCAATAAAAGAAAGAGTGAAACATATACTCGTGGAACTGAAGGGACATGCGCCATTTACGCTTTTTGGTGCGGTGCTGGGTATTGTTTTTATGCTGTTGTTCAGGAATATCAGCGGGGAGGGCAGGCATACGCTGTTTGCCATCTTTCATCCTGCGCATGTTTTATTGAGCGCGATTGTTACAGCGTCGATGTTCCGGCTGCATTCTGAAAAGAAACGGTTTGTTCTGGTGCTGGTTGTCGGTTTTTTCGGTTCTGTCGGGATCGCTACGCTCAGTGATATCATAATCCCTCATATCGGGGCGGAGCTTATGGGGCTTGATGTTCCGACGCATGGCGACGTGTACCATGCTGAAGAAGGTTCTGAAGAAGAGGGCCACACGACGATGGGACATGAACATGAGGAGCACGGGCTTCACCTTGGATTCATCGAAGAATGGTATATAGTCAACCCGGCGGCGTTATTGGGGATCTTTATCGCATATTTTCTGCCCCGGACGAAATTTCCACATGCGGGCCATATCTTGATAAGCACGTGGGCGTCATCATCGTATATTTTGATGAATATGCAATCTGATATGACGGTTGTTGTTCTTGGGGGCATCCTTGTAACGCTATTTGTAGCTACGTGGCTGCCTTGTTGTGTCAGCGATATAATTTTTCCTCTGTTGTTTGTGAAGTCTGATATTACCCTTGTGGGCTGCTGTTCCGATCACGCGCATCACAGTCACGCGCATCTGGGGGAACAAGGGGGTGACGGCGAATGAAGTCGGAAACGAGTAAGAGAATTGAAAGGCTGCTTCGCTCTGTTGGGCTGCGCAGGACGGGGCCGAGAGAAGCTATTCTCGGTGTTCTGATGCGTGCCGGCAAGCCGCTGACGCAGGAGGAGATTGCAGCGAAGCTTGGGGCCGCTATCCCCAACAAGGTCACGATTTATCGCACACTCGAAAGCTTCTGCAAGGCCAGTCTGGTGCATAAGGCGTTTATGCAGAAACGGGCTTGGCATTTCGAACTGGCCGACAGGTGTACCGAAAGCCAGTGTCATCCTCACTTCACCTGCAAAAAGTGCGGGGTGATAAGCTGCCTGGTGGGATTGCCTGTTTCTATCATCAAGGGTGTGAAGAAGGGCTTTGTTATACACCGGCAAAGGGTCCAGCTTGAGGGGTTGTGCCCGCGGTGCGTTGGGAAAAAGGGCAGGTAAATCTGGACGGGCCGACAGCGATTGAGTAGAATCTTTCTGATGAGATTATATCCGTTAAAATTTCGCCCGATATTAAAGCAGCGAATATGGGGTGGGCAAAAGCTGCAAGATTATGGTAAGGAGATACCTTCCGGCGAAAAAATCGGCGAAAGCTGGGAGCTTGCGGATTTGCCGGAGGACAAATCCGTAATCTCAAACGGTGAATTAGCCGGGCAAACCCTTAGCTCGGCGATTCAAAAGTACCCGAAAGACATAACAGGTGATGAAAATTTCACCGGACCCTTTCCCTTGTTAATTAAGCTTCTTGACGCCCAGGACATCCTGAGCGTACAGGTCCATCCCGATGAGCAAACCTGTGAACGGCTGGGAAAAGGAAAGCCCAAAACCGAGTGCTGGTATATTATTGCCGCTGAGCCGGGGGCAGTTATTTATAAGGGGCTCAAAAAAGGGGTGAGCAAAGATACATTTGCCGCAGCTATACAACAAGGCAACGTAGCGGAGCTATTAACAAAAGTAACAGTAGAGGCCGGCGAGTGCCATTTCATTCCGGCCGGCACCGCTCACAGTATCGGAGCAGGTTTATTAATAGCTGAGATTCAAACACCGTCGGACACGACTTACCGGGTCTTTGACTTCAACAGAGTCGACGATACGGGCAAACCAAGACAGCTACATATCGAAGCAGCATTGGAAAGCATTCACTTCGATGCGTCCGAGGACAATCTTTCGGTAACAACAACAGGCCGGCTGGTGGATTGTAAATACTTCAAAATAGATAAAGGCCATCAGGGGCAAAACTGTGAGCTGCTGCTTTCGGCCGGTAAGATGAAAACTCTGATCATTTTAGCGGGACTGGGAACAATCTTGCCAGCCGATGGAAATCCCGTCGAATTCAAGGCAGGAGATACGATACTTGTCCCTGCCGCTTATGAAGGAGCAATACGGTTCGCTGCCGACACACAGTACCTGACGGTGACTATTTAGCCAATCGTTAACTCGAATATGCAATCGTCAATTTTTAATAATCTCAAAGTCAGTTACATTACTGTGCTTTTAGCAGCGGTGGCGCTTTATGCAGCGACCTGCGCGCCGGGGGCTGTTTGGCAGGACAGCGGTGTGTATCAATACCGAATCTGGCAGAACGACATCGAGGGAGATCTCGGCCTGGCCCTTTCACATCCGCTCTATCACATTATCGGCATCGTTGTGAAATATATACCCATTGGTGAATTCGGATACAGGATAAATTTGATTTCAGCGGTCTCGGGGGCGTTTGCCGTCGCAAATTTGTTTTTGCTCTTGCGATTATGGCTGAAGAAGAATTTTCCTGCGATACTTGCCGCTATAACATTGGCGCTATCACATACATTCTGGCGGCACGCTGTTATTGCGGAAGACTATACTATGTATGCTGCACTATTATTAACTGAACTGCTAATGCTGCTGCAATATATTAAGACGAAGCGAGTGGCCTATCTGTATTTGTTAGGGCTTTTCAACGGTCTTGCAATCGCCACCCATATGTTAGCTTCTATAGGCTTTGCCTGTTATTTTGTCTTTCTTATTGTTTTATTAGTTCAAAAAGAGATTAGATTGAAAGATCTCGGGATTATTACAGGGCTGTGGATTATGGGTGCAGCGCCTTACGAATACCTTGTTATCAATAAGTACATTCAAACAGGTGATTTTGCGGCCACGGTGTCTTCGGCGCTTTTCGGAGAGAGGTGGCGGAGTAATGTTTTTAACACAGGGCTGTCTTCCAGGCTTATCAAAGAGAACCTGATAATGATGGCATACAATTTTCCGACGCCCAATGCACTATTTTTCTTTGCAGGTCTGTATGGATTGAAGAAGGTTTCGCCGGGCCGTGGATTTAACAATATTCTTTTTGCGTTATTGGTACTTTTCTTTGTGTTCGCTTTTCGATATACGGTGCCGGACAGATATGCGTTTTTCATACCCTTTTATTGCCTGGCCTGCATTCTAATCGGTGTTGGTTTTGATTTTCTTATCAGGCCGGCCGGCCACAAGACTTTAGCTTACTTAGTATTAATTTTTGCTTTTCTGCCGATCCCGGTTTATATCATCGCTCCTGTTACTGCGGAAAAGATGCAGTTCAAGCTCACCACTCATGGAAACATACCTTACCGTAATGACTATAGGTGGTTCTTACGGCCCTGGCGAACAGGCCGCGACAGCCCCGAACGATTCGTTAATGAAATCTATGACACAGTAGAAACGGACGCAATAATCTGGGCCGACACTACTACAGTACCGCCGCTGCTGTATGCTCAGCATGTCAAGGGGAAACGCGGGGACGTTAAGATTATATCCAGCATTATGAGCAGTGAAGGTTCCCCGGAATTTAATGAGCAGACTATCGAGAAGTTGTTGGATGAAAGGCCTGTTTATGTGGTCTCACCTATCAAAGGATACTGCCCTGCATTTTTACTTGAGGGATACAGGTTTGAGGAGGCAGGTATTATCTGGCGTGTAGTCGAAAAACAGAGACAATAGCGATTGATATTCACACCGAAATAAATTTGGACAATCCTTATCGATATAACCGCTGGTGTTTTGTTTGGACGAGAAACGTTAGGGCCTGTAAGCACTGTATTGGTGATAATCTTTTTTAATCCTTGCCGGGAATTACACCCCTCAGGCCTTCCATTTTCAGGTAGCCTTTTTTCCATACGATAAAGGCCGAGATTAGAAAAACCAGCACATATACACCCGCGGCAAACCATGTTCTTCTCTGGCTCATCACGAGGCCAACCACAGCATAGATAGCGGCAAGGACATAGCAGATTGCCACAGTCTTTTTCAGAGGTATTCCCCTGTCGATCATCTGGTCGTAAATATGGCCTCGGTCGGAAACAAAAAGGGGTCTGTGATTGAGCAGTCTCCTGGCCAGTGCGACTGCCGTATCGAGAATAGGCAGGCCAAAAATGACGATAGAAGCTAACCACCATCGCGGAACCCGCTCGGCAAATAAAAGCATCAGAGCAGCCACCATAAAACCCAACAGCATACTGCCGGCATCACCCATAAATATCTTAGCCGGATACCTGTTGAAAGGCAGGAAGCCACAGACTCCTCCTACAAGACCGAGGCAGATAACAATCCGTACAGGGTCACCGTCTTCGCTGTATCCCCATGTCGCCAGGTGAATTGCCAAGAGCAACATAGCGATGGTAATAATCGCCGTTACTCCGGCACACAGCCCGTCGAGGCCGTCGAGCAGATTTAATGAATTTGTTGCACCAACAACAAAAAATACGACAACGATAATTCCCAGGACCATCTCGAGATTATGTGGCATCGGCAAATTCAATGGGCCGGCAACGTAGCGCAGTCCCGGCATGATACCCACCAACAGCAGAACAACGGCAGCGACAACCTGGCCAAGAATCTTTTGCCCTGGCTTTATGTCGAATATATCATCGGCAAGTCCAACAAAACATGCAATCGCGCCCCCTGCCAGAATACCGAGGATCCATTTTAGTGCCGGCCCGAATATCTCCTCACTTCTCAAACATCCGATACCAGTCAGCACACCCACGGTCAGTCCGATGAGCATACCGAGTCCGCCGAGATAGGCAATAGGTTCCTTATGTGTCTTGACGAGATCATCCGGCCTGTCAACGATTCCAAATTTGATGGCAGCCTTCTTGCACAGCCATGTAGCTGCAAGCGAGCCAACCAAAGACGATGCCAAGACAGGCCAAAAGCGAAATATCCATGTAACCGGTTTTTCCGGGCCAATTATGCTATCAAATATCATTTTTTTGCTCTTTTTGTACCGGTGCCTTGAAGCCATACTTCGTCGTCGTAGCGAAGCATAATTAGATTATCCTTAAAGCAGTCGAAGCGAATGTTTGTTTTTTTTACGAGCAATTCATGCAATATCCATTTTGGGAAGTTTGCCCCAGCTTTTATTGACAGGGGAGCTCCTCCGCCGAAACGCGGATTAATCTCAATGAATTTTACGCTATTATCGCGGATTAGGAATAACTGTATAGTTATAACACCCGGGCCGGCCCCGAGAGTCTCAACTAATCTTGCGGACTGGTCCATAACTTCGGAGTGCTTTACTACCTGCGCCTTGCTGACCTCGCCGGTTCTTACCTCGATGCGCTTTCTCGGCACGACACAGCGGACCTTCATACTAAAGTCAACGTATACATCGCAGGTGTGCTCAGTACCTTTGATAAACTCCTGGCAAATTGCGTTTGGTATCCTTTGTGCAAAGAACAACAACTCTTTGCGATTGTTAACGGCGGCATTTCCTCTGCTGGCGGAGCCATCCCAGGGCTTCAGGAAGCATGGCCAGGTGAGTTTCTTTTTCGCAAGCGCCTTACTAATACTCATTGTCAGGGGTGTGTCAAAACCGTTCTTTAGCAGGAAATCATATGTTTTCCTTTTGTCCTGACAGATATCCACAACATCGGGACTTGAGACGAGCACGTTGCAGCCGGCTGCGGCGAATTTCGGTTTGTTGCGGGCGAGGATTTTCAGATCCAGGTCGACAGTGGGGACGAGCAATTTTACCTTGTATGCTTTTACGATGGACAAGAGCTGACTGATATAACCGGGGTGTGTTACGGGTTTGACCAGAAAAGCTTTATCACATAATTGCAGGGCAGGAGATAGTTCGGTGGTATCCGTGCCGAAGAAGGAAGCCTTAATTTTGAGCTGTTTTGCGGCCCGGCGGAAGCTATTGAGCAAGGAAACCCTTCTGCCAATGCAGGTGAACAAAACAGCCAAATTAACCTTCGCGGATTTTGACTTTGCCATTCTTTGTTCCTAATTTGTATCCCGTAGAACCTATCTTGTGTACCATAAGATAACCGACGAATTGTCGCTCGTCAATCGAAAATAGTTGGTGTACATTAAATTCAATTTTTTACCTTCTTGCAATATGCTTTGAAAATCTTTTGGAAATAGAACATAGGTGCGATGGCAATATTGATGCCGATCCTTGTTTTATCGATGCTACTGCGGGTAATTTGCGGCTTTCATCGGACTCGCCCTGTATAAACACCGATTATAATAATGCGCCGAATCTTCCAGCGACAGATATGGATGGTCACCCGAGGATTATAGATGGCGATTAGAACGGTAGTGAAGTTGTGGACATAGGTGCCTATGAGTTCTATTATGCTTACATTAGTAACTTCAATTATAACTGCGAAGTGGATTTTACGGCCTTTTCTATCATTGCGCCGGCTTGGTTGACTGAACCGGCTGTTGCACGATGAAATCCTTTATACAAGATTTCTACTCCTGCCGACAGCCTTATCGACTCGCGGGATCCAGGAATAATTTGTGAGAACCGGCTTGCAGGTAAATAGCGGGGGATGAGGGACTGGAACAAAGAGAAGGAATCATGTCGTTGTTATCTGCTGTGTATAGCGAGCATGGATGGTGTTAACTGATTTGTACACAATTCTTTGATAATCATTATTCGGGGCCGGTCTTATCCATTCTTTCCCATCTGGGGGGCGTGTATCCATATATGTTGTCCTTGACAAAGATATCTAAGGCCGTAAACTGATTTTGCCGATTTTAATGGCAAGAACGAAGGTTTTTATTATCGTTTGAATGTGCAATGCGGCGGTTATCGCGAATTAAGGGCATGGGCAATTGCGTGAGCCGTTCGAAAGGCGTTGAAATTCTTCGATTGGATTAGGAAGAACAGAGTTGTTAAAGGAAAGTGAAAATCCGCCTATTATATGGCCTGAAGTGGAATCGCTCCGTGATTTTACCGGTCTATGGTGGGTCGCTCACACAAAGAGCAGAAATGAAAAGGCCTTAGCGCATGATTTGATTCGCAAAGAAATGAGTTACTTTCTTCCGATGAGCTGGCGTGTCCGGCGTCAAAAGCGGAGAACGATACGGTCGCTGCTGCCCTTGTTCAGCGGTTATTTGTTCTTTTGTGGGCAGGAAAATGAGCGGACAGAACTGTGGCGAACGAACCGTGTAGCGAGCATAATCGAAGTCAAGGACCAGGAGCAATTAGTTAATGAACTATTACAAATCGAGCAGGCACTCCGGGTAGGTGCTCCCCTTTCACCTCATAAGTACATCAAAGCAGGCCAACGTTACCGGATTATAGCGGGACCATTGGCTGATTTGCAGGGTATAGTGGTCAAGACAAAAAATGCCGCACGTTTGGTCTTACAGATAGATCTGCTTGGGCAGGCGGCAAGTGTCGAGATAGACACTGATATGATAGAGAAACTTGAAGAAGCTCATTAGATGCCCTATGATGGACAGTTAAATACAAAGGGCACGGAAACCTGAAAGACAGGAGAATGTGAATGAAGATTTGTGTGGTAGGTTCCGGTTACGTCGGATTGGTGACGGCGGCGTGTTTGGCAGAGGCCGGCAGTGATGTTGTATGCGTGGATAATGACAGCGAGAAAATCGCAGGTCTTAAAGATGGTGTAATTCCCTTCTATGAGCCGGGCCTGACCGAGATAATAAAACACAATACAAAGCTGGGCCGATTGCAGTTCACAACCGGCTTGAAGTTCGGAGTGGACCATTCGCTGATTATCTTTCTGGCAGTGGGCACTCCTTCCGGAGCGGACGGCTCAGCCGATATATCGGCCGTCCTTGGGGTTGCCGCCGAAATCGGCAAAAACCTCAGCGACTATCGCATTATTGCAACAAAAAGCACTGTACCTGTAGGTACATATAAGAAGGTAACGGATATTATAAAATCCAAAACAGAAATACCGTTTGACTATGTCAGCAATCCCGAGTTTTTGAAAGAAGGTGCCGCCGTCGAGGATTTTATGTATCCGGAGAGGATAATCATCGGGACAATTAATCCCGCTGTTAAAGAGATAATGAAACAATTGTACAGCCCATTTATGCGAAAGCGGAACCGGATATTATTTATGGACCCGGCTTCTGCTGAGATGACAAAGTACGCAGCAAACACGATGCTGGCAACGAGAATCTCTTTTATGAATGAAATTTCGGCTCTTTGTGAAAAGCTCGGTGTCGATGTCGAACATGTCAGAGCAGGCATTGGCAGCGACTGTCGGATTGGCCCGTCCTTTCTTTTCCCCGGCGTTGGCTTCGGCGGAAGCTGCTTTCCGAAAGACGTTCGGGCTCTGATTCATACCGGCTCTGAGCACGGTGTTGAAATGGTGATAGCAAAGTCTGTACAGCAGGTAAACATAAATGCACAAGAGCGCTTTGCACAGCGTATAAAGGATTATTTTTCGGGCCGAGAGAACAAAACGGTATTGGCTGTCTGGGGGCTGGCATTTAAGGCAAAGACCGATGATGTCAGAGAGTCGCCTGCAATTTACTGCATAAAGAAGCTGCTCGATTGCAAGATGAAGATAAGGGCCTACGACCCTGAAGCGACGTCCGGCGCGGTGGAGGCGCTGGAGGGCAAAATCGAGATCTTTCAAAACGGATACGATGCGATTGATAACGCAGATGCGCTTGTTATCTTTACCGACTGGCAGGAGTTTAGGAACCCCGACTTCGAAGTCATAGCAAGCAAGCTGAAAAAAGCGGTCATCTTCGACGGCAGAAACCTCTATGACCCTTCATACGTAAGAAAGAAAGGGATCGAATATCATAGTGTCGGCCGAGCGTAAGGCCGTCGTACAGAGGACATATATAATGATTATCCATACTAAGGCCTATCCGCGAGTGGGATTGATAGGAAATCCTTCCGACGGGTACTTCGGCAAAACGATATCGTTTGCGTTCAGCAACTTCTCGGCAGAGGTGGTACTATACGAGACGCTGGAACTGGAGATTTTACCCAACTATAAGGACCATTCACGGTTTGCCTGCATGGCAGAGTTGGTGAAGGACGTAAGACTGCATGGATATTACGGGGGCATCCGATTGCTGAAGGCAACGGTAAAAAAGTTCTACGATTACTGCCAGGAAAACTGTATTGAACTACACGACAAGAATTTCTCAATCCGGTACAGCTCGGACATACCGCATGGCGTTGGTTTGGCAGGTTCCAGTGCCATTATCACCGCGTGCCTGCGGGCACTCATGGCGTTTTATGGGGTCAGCATTGCCAAATATGTTCAGGCGAACTTGGTCCTCTCGGCAGAAGTGGATGAATTGCACATTACGGCGGGGCTGCAGGACCGGGTAGTTCAGGTGTATGAAGGCCTTGTTTACATGGATTTCAACAAAGAGGTTATGGACAAGCAGGGATATGGTAATTACGAGCCTCTTGAGCCGGATTTGCTTCCGAAGCTGTATGTTGCTTACCGTGCGGACCTGAGTGAGCCGACGGAGGTATTTCACAACAATATTCGAAAACGTTTCGAGTGTGGCGATAAAGAGGTAATTGGCGCGATGCGTTACTGGTCGGGATTGACTTATAAAGCGAGACGTTTTCTCATAGCGGGGCAGCTTGATAAAATCGCCGGTCTGCTCGATGCGAATTTCGACCGAAGGCGAAAGATATACCGGCTGAGTGAAGACAATATTCTGATGGTGGAAACAGCCCGCCGGCTTGGTGCCAGCGCCAAGTTTACAGGCTCGGGCGGAGCAATCGTGGGGACATACGAGAATGAGCAAATGTTTAAACAACTCAGGAAGAAGCTTGGCAAGTTGAATATCAAGGTCATCAAACCCAAAATAGCTAAGACTAAAGGAAAGGCCGGGCTATGATTCGCAAGGCGGTTATTCCTGCAGCGGGTTTCGGAACACGTTTTCTGCCTGCAACCAAGTCACAGCCAAAGGAAATGCTGCCAATAGTGGATACGCCCGTAATCCAGTACGTGGTCGAGGAGGCGGTTGCTGCGGGTATTACTGATATCCTGATGATTATCGGCAAGGGCAAACGGGCGATTGAGGAGCATTTCGACCGCAGCTTTCAGTTAGAGGCCCAGTTGCTCAAGGGAGGCAAAAACCGCGAGCTGGAAGCAGTCCGACGGATTTCGGAGCTGGCGGATATTCATTTCGTATGGCAGAAGGAAATGAAAGGCCTTGGCGATGCAATATACTGTGCTCGTCATCATGTACAGGACGAGCCGTTTGTTGTCCTTCTGGGCGACACATTGATAGATTCCACCGTGCCTGCGGCGGGGCAGCTACAGCAGCTATTCGGACAGCGACAGGCGCCTGTGGTTCTTGTAGAGGAGGTGGACCGGAGCCGAGTCAGCCGATACGGTGTGATTGATGCCGAGCAAGTCGAACCGCACGTCTACCTTGTAAAAAATATTGTTGAGAAGCCAACCGAGCAGGAGGCGCCTTCAAATCTTGTGATTGCCGGCCGGTATCTCTTTACACCTGATATTTTTGAGTATATCGGCCGAACAAAACCGGCCAAAAACGGCGAGATACAACTTACTGACTCAATGCGCATGATGATAAAAGAGAAGCCCATGTACGCCTTAGTGCTGGATGGAAAACGCTGTGATATCGGCAATAAGGAGGGATTCATCAAAACCAATATTGAGTTCGCGCTCAAACACGATGATATGGCAAAGAATCTGCGCCAATTTATTAAGGAGTTGGCAAAAAAGTTTTAGGAGAAAAATCATGAGTACCATCATTCAAATCATAGGTATAGTTATTGTGGCCATCGGGATTGTGTATGTATTGAAGCCGAGCGTGATGAAAGGACTGTTTGAGTTTTTCAAAAAAGGTAACCGGCTTTATATCGCAGCTCCGATACGGCTGGCATTAGGAGTTGTATTTCTACTTGGTGCGCGCGAATGCAAGCAGCCCTGGGTGATATTTGCGTTTGGTATTCTTCTGTTGATATCGGGTATACTGGTTCTATTGCTGGGGCCCAGGAAGCTTGTGCCTATGATCGAGTGGTTCCAGGGACAGGCGGAGGTTCTTCAACGAGTTGTAGCTTTAATCGTGTTGGCAGTGGGAGTGATCATTATTATCAGTGCGTAAGGATTGGTTTATGAAAGTTCTGGTAACGGGTGCGGCGGGCTTTATCGGCTCACATCTATGTGAGCGATTGTTAGGGGATGGGTGTGTTGTCCTCGGTGTTGACAATTTCGATGATTTTTACAATCCGCAAATCAAACGGAGCAATATTGCCGGCTGCCTTAAAAACAAAAATTTCCAGCTCGTGGAAGCTGATATACGAGACCGGGCTGCTATGGACGAGATGGTCGGCAAGGACATCGACATAATCGTGCATCTGGCCGCCAGGGCCGGCGTTCGGCCTTCAATTGCCCAGCCGCTGCTCTACGCCGATGTCAATATAAATGGAACGGCGGTTTTGCTTGAGGCAGCGAAAAAGCAAAGGATAGGTAAGTTTATCTTCGCTTCAAGTTCGAGCGTCTATGGTAATAATGAGAAGGTCCCTTTTTCCGAGGAGGACAACGTCGACTTTCCCATCTCTCCGTATGCAGCCACAAAAAAGTCCGGTGAACTTATCTGTCACACGTATCACCACCTTTACGGAATTTCGTTGACCTGTCTGCGTTTTTTCACTGTATACGGCCCCCGGCAAAGGCCGGATTTGGCCATTCATAAATTCGCACGACTTATCGAGCAGGGAAAACCGATATCGGTCTATGGGGACGGCACTATGAGCCGTGACTTTACATATATTGACGACATAATCGATGGCACCGTGGCGGCGATGGAAAAATGCCTCGGCTTTAATATCTACAATCTCGGCGAATCACGCCCAATAACGGTCAACGACCTCGTCGCTGAAATCGAAAAAGCACTCGGTAAAAAGGCAGTCAAAGAATACGTGCCGCCTCAGCCCGGGGACGTCGAACGCACATACGCCGATGTAACCAAAGCTGTCAGCGAATTAGGATATAATCCCAAAACAAAGATAGAAGACGGGCTGGCGAAATTCGTCACCTGGCTGAGGGAGTCAGCTTAGAATAAACTTGATATGATCGAAACAGGGCAAACGGCAGAAGGTGGCAAGGGCTTCAAGAATTTCTTACAGACCATATTAACTCATCGTCATTTTCCATTTATAGCAGCAGGTTTGGCGATATTTTTTACTTTGCCGTCATTGAAGGCCGGGTGGCTTGTGGATGATTATCATCACAAGCTGCTGATGTCCGGCTACGAGGGGGTGGTCAAATTTCTGGGATCGCCTCTGGATATGTTCAACTTTTTAGATGGTGACCCCGAACGTGCGGCCAGGGGAATAGACTACGGTATTCTTCCCTGGTGGACCTACGATAAAGTAAAAGGGGCCTTTCTGAGACCCCTGGCCTCGATTAGCCACTGGTTTGACTATCTGGTGTGGCCTGAGAGTCCTCTTTTGATGCACGCACACAGCGTTGTTTTGTACGGTGTTCTTGCGATGGCGGTTGCTTTTCTTTATCGACGGTTTGCGACTATCGGCTGGGCGGCCGGGCTTGCTGCGATTCTATATGTGGTTGATGATGCGCGGGGTACGACGGTAGG
>Ga0224495_10001548_pt1 | contig 16044 bp, 17 predicted proteins | sample SF_Jul11_sed_USG_FD_168128 | JGI IMG/M metagenome (GOLD analysis project Ga0224495, IMG submission 168128) | Sediment microbial communities from San Francisco Bay, California, United States - SF_Jul11_sed_USGS_4_1 | ecosystem: Environmental > Aquatic > Marine > Sediment | place: USA: California... | reverse complement strand
GTGACTTTGAGCGGGTTGATCACCGCCATCACGCGCGGTGCACGCGCCTCAAGGTCTTCGCGGACCGCACCTTCCAGGATCGCCATGTCCACGATGTTTTCACTTTTAGATACACCGATGCGTTTGGCGAATTCGCGGATACCTTCCGGTGTATATCCCCTGCGTCGCATCCCGACGATCGTAGGCATGCGCGGATCGTCCCAGCCGCTCACGCGCTTTTCGCTTACCAGTTGCAGCAACTTACGCTTGCTGGTGATGGTGTAGTGCAGCTCCAAACGTGAAAACTCGATCTGTTGCGGGTGGACAGAGATGGTGATGTTATCCAGAAACCAGTCATATAGCGGACGGTGATCCTCGAATTCCAGCGTGCAAATAGAGTGAGTAATCGCTTCCAGTGCGTCCGAGATGCAATGGGTGTAGTCGTACATCGGGTAGATGCACCACTTGTCGCCAGTGCGGATATGGTGTGCACGGCGGATGCGGTAGATGACGGGATCGCGCAGATTGATGTTGGGCGAGGCCATGTCGATCTTCGCGCGCAGCACTTTCGCGCCGTCGGCGAATTCGCCGTTTCTCATGCGCGCAAACAGGTCGAGGTTTTCAGCCACGCTGCGGTCGCGATAGGGACTGTTCTTTCCCGGTTCGGTCAAGGTGCCGCGGTATTCGCGCATCTGTTCGGGCGTCAGGTCATCCACATAGGCCAAGCTTTTTCGAATCAACTCGACCGCGTACTGGTAGAGCTGCTCGAAGTAATCCGACGCCCAGCGTACCTCCCCGTCCCACCGGAACCCCAGCCAGCGCACGTCCTCCTGAATGGATTGCGCGTATTCCTCACTCTCTTTTTCCGGGTTGGTATCGTCAAAACGCAAGTTGCATTTCCCCCGGTAATCCTCCGCCAGACCAAAATTCAGGCAGATGGACTTGGCATGGCCTATGTGCAGGTACCCGTTGGGCTCCGGGGGGAATCGTGTAACAACGCCCCGGTGCTTGCCGCTGGCAAGATCACTGTCAATAAGGGTACGGATAAAATTTGATACGGCTTGGTTTGGCATAGTGCTCATGCTGGGCTGTTCTCGGTTTCTCTGGGGCTGATCTGTGGGGTTTTAATCTTGAAGGTTCAACGATATGCCCATCGGGATTTTACCCGAAAACATCTCTAGCTTTACGATAGACATTAACTCTGAAAATGCGCGGCTTATTTGATAGAATCCGCGACTGACCGGATTTAACCCAATACCGCTTCACATCTTTCTGGAATCTTTTATTAAGTCATGTTTAACCGTTGCAAACATGTTGCTGTCGTTTTCGCCGGAATTTTGATGTTGTGTGCCCAACCTGCAACGCATGCAGACGATCTCCAGGAGGCAAACGCGCTATACAGGCAAGGCCAGTACGGCCCGGCCATGGAGAAAATCGGAAATTTTCTTGCCAGCAAACCCGATGACGTCAAGGCCCGCTTTTTGAAAGGGCTGATCTACACCGAACAAGGTAATGTTTCTGAAGCCACAAAAGTATTTCAGGCATTAACGGCAGACTACCCTGAATTGCCCGAACCCCATAACAACCTCGCGGCCATTTACGCCTCCCAGGGTCAATACGATAAAGCGAAACTGTCGCTTGAAGCGGCCATACGCACCCACCCCAGTTATGCTACCGCCCACGAAAACCTCGGCGATATTTACGCAAAACTGGCCAGTCAGGCTTATGACCGTGCCCTGCACTCGGATCGCAGCAACACGCCGACCCAGACAAAACTGGCTTTGATACAGGAACTGTACGAAAACAGTTCCCGCAGCAAGCCGACCCCGGTGCACGACAGCGTTGCCTCGATCCAGGCCTGTCAAGACCCTTGCAGGAAACCCGAAAAACCAGCAGCCCAGGTTGCGGAGGCAACGACACCGCCAAAACCGCCCCCCGTTGCAAACATCAAGCCCGCATTACCGGAAGAAAGCACCAGGGAAGTGCTGGATACTGTAACGGCCTGGGCGGGCGCATGGTCAGCCAAGAGTGTAGAAAAATACCTGTCATATTATGCGGATGATTTCAAAACGCCAAACGGCGAAAGCCGCGCAGAATGGGCCGCAACCCGCAAACAGCGCGTCAGCGCCCCGAAATCGATCCAGGTCATTATCAGCAAGGCATCAGTGAAATTTAGCAACAACCGCCACGCTACTGTAAAATTCCGCCAATATTATCGTGCCAGCCATCTCAAGGTGACCAGCAGCAAAACGCTGCTGATGGTGAAATCTGGAGGGAAGTGGCTGATTCAGGAGGAGCGTTCAAGGTAACCCCATGCTGCGACTCATTTTCATTTCTTTGTGTTTGCCATTGTTGCACGCAACCGTTGCACATGCGGCGTCCGACTCGCAGGATACCGAGGCGCAGCTGTTCAGAAGTCTCCAGGCCATCAATGGTAACCGCCTCGATATCGCCCTTAGCGAACTGGACAGCCTGTTGCAGGCCAAGCCGAACTTCAAGCTGGCGCAACTGGTAAAAGGCGATTTGCTCATGGCGCGCGCCGGTGCAATCAAAAGCTTTGGCAATGCGCCAAATGCGCCACACGAACAGATTGAGGATTTTCGCGATGAGGCTCGCGTACGCCTGCAACGCGCCCTTACCCAAACTGACCCCACCCTTGTTCCGCGTTTCATCTGGCAGATGGATCCCGGCCAGAAATATGCGCTGGTCGTGGATGCTAGCCGATCAACACTCTACGTTTATGAGAATGCCAACGGGAAGCCGCGCTACGTAACGGATTTTTATATCACTATCGGAAAACTTGGCGCGAAAAAACTTTATGAGGGTGATCAGCGCACCCCCATCGGGGTGTATTTTATCCAGGCGGCATTGCCCAAGAGCAAGCTTGCCGATTTTTACGGTAACGGCGCCTACACACTCAGCTATCCGAACGAATGGGATCGCGCCAACAATCGCACGGGTAGCGGCATTTGGATTCACGGCACTCCCAGTGACACCTATAGCCGCCCACCCCGCGCCAGCAACGGCTGCGTCGTCCTGGCAAACGAGGATCTGGATCAACTGGCTCCCTATTTGCAGGCCGGTGTCACGCCTGTCATCATCACCAACCAGATGAGCTGGAGCAGCGAGCAGGATCCGGAAGAACGCGGTAATCTGCTTAGCGTTGTCGAGCAGTGGCGCCAGGACTGGTCAAGCCTCGACACCGAAGCCTATCTGAAACATTACGCCCCCTCTTTCTCCAACGGAAGCATGGACTATCCTGCATGGGCAAACCAGAAACTGCTGGTGAACAGTGCGAAGTCATGGATCAAGGTCAATCTCTCGAATATCAGCATGTTCACCTATCCTGAGCAGCCAGATCTGGTGATTGTCAACTTCGAACAGGATTACAGCAGCAGCAACCTTTCCAACCGGATGAAAAAACGCCAGTACTGGATGAAACAGGACAACCAGTGGAAAATCATTTACGAAGGAGCCTCATAGCAAATGAAACAACTTTTCAACCTCTTATTCGCATTTGTTTTTTGCCTTACCGCACAAAACTCATATTCTTCCAACCAGCCTTCAACTAAAGCTACCTCAACTAAAGGAAAACCCGTCATGGTCAAACTTCACACCAACAAAGGCGTCATCACCCTGCAACTGGATGCCGAAAGAGCCCCGGACACGGTCAAGAATTTTCTTGATTATGTGAACAGCGGTTTTTATTCGAACACGATCTTTCACCGCGTTATTGATAATTTCATGATCCAGGGGGGCGGCTTTGAACCCGGGATGAAGCAGAAAAAAACAAATGCCCCGATAAAGAACGAGGCAGCCAATGGTTTGAGAAACGACAAATATTCGATCGCCATGGCGCGCACCAATGATCCTCACTCGGCAACCGCCCAATTTTTCATCAACACAAAGAACAACATGTTCCTCGACTATCCCGGACAGGACGGCTGGGGCTACTGTGTGTTCGGCAAAGTTGTGGAGGGCAAGGAAGTCGTTGATACCATCGGCAAGGCAAGCACCGGATTCAAGGCCGGGCATAATGACGTGCCTGAGGAAGATGTCATCATCACCAAGGCCGAAGCAGTGAAATAAGCGTTTTTCCGCTTAAGCGGAAAAACTGGCCACCGGAACGCGAACATCGCAAAAGGTTTGCAGCCATGTCACACTCGCTTTTTATTTCCGACCTGCACTTGAGCAGCAATCAGCCTCGCAGCATGGCTGATTTCCGGTACATGGTCGACGAGTATGCCTCGAAAGCAGAGGCCCTTTATATACTCGGCGACCTGTTTGAATATTGGGCGGGTGACGACGACATAGAAGATGAGTTTCATTCGCAGGTTGTTGCTGCCCTTGCCAGCCTTGCAAGCCATCACACCCGTGTTTACCTGCTGCGTGGCAACCGCGACCTGCTGATGGGTGAAGCGCTTGCCAAGGCCTGCCACGCAACGCTGCTTGACGACCCTGCGCTGATCAACCTGCATGGCACACCGACGCTTCTGAGCCACGGCGATACGCTATGCACGGACGATGTGGATTACATTCGCCATCGCGAGAGGATGTACGACGCTGATTTTCAGAGAGACTTCCTGTCCAAACCCCTTGCTGTGCGCAAGACCGCCATCGAAGAAATGCGCGAGCAAAGCGCCGCAGCCAAGCAGGACAAGGACGACGCGGTGATGGACGTAAACGATGCAGCCGTTGTTGCGCTGCTGCGCAAATACCACTACCCCCGCCTGATACATGGCCACACGCATCGCCCTGCCCGCCACGAGCACATCGTTGATGACCATGATTGTGAACGCTGGGTGCTGGGTGACTGGTATCAGCAGGGAACGGCCCTGCGTGTCGACGCAATGGGATGCAATGTAATTCTCCTGTCAGCGCTTACCCAGCCCTTGCCACCCCTGTTCCAGTTCTGACTCCATCAGGAATACCCTCCACACAGAACCCTGTTTGCGCCCCGGGGAATATCGCGAACCTGCGGGCGATCGTCATGGGAAAGCCCGCCTCTCATCGGCTGCCAGCTGCCTTTGCCCTTTCGGCGGCACACAGATTTTCACAGGGTTTGCCGTCCACATCACCATCCAGTGATTTTTGGCCACAAACCAGAAAGCGGCGCTTCGCCTCTTCACAGGAACCTATTTCGGAGCAATTTTTTCTGGCACAAGCCGGATCAGTTTCTTTCTGAAAAGCCGAACCTGAGCCATCTGCTACCCCCGTTACACTGCCAGGCGAAACAACGGCAAAATCCGCCGGGTGCAGCTTGCGCCATTGCGAAGGCTCGACAGCACCGTCCTCCGCCCATAATCCGCGCTTCGCCTGTTGGGCTTCACGCTGCAACGACACCAGCTCGCGGTTGCTGTGAAAACGGGAATATTCCCAAGCAAGGCCACGCTGCACCTGCGCATGATTCACATTGACTTCGCCGACATGCAGCGTGGCCACGAGCCTGCCATAACTGTCGACAGCCCGGCTGGCAACCTGCACCTGCTTTCCCAGCGTCATTTCGGCCAAAGACTTCTGTGAATCGCCTCCATAGGGCTGCGCTTTCTCGGGCGCATCCACTTCGGCAAGGCGTATCTTTACCGGGTGTCCGACACGCAGAACCAGCAGCGTATCGCCGTCCATCACCGCGATCACCTTTCCGGAGAAATCCTCCGCATTCACCGCCATGCTCGCGCAGGCCAATACAAGAAATGACAGGAATCGCCTGGGGTTCATGCCAACACCGTTTTGATGATGGAAAGGCAAAGCAGGGCGTAACCGGCGGCCAGCAGATCGTCGAACATGACACCCAGCCCGCCATGCCAGTTGCTGTCGAAGTATTTTATCGGGGGCGGTTTGAGGATGTCGAAAATGCGGAACAGTACAAAAGCCAGCAGGGACCAGCGCCAGCCTGCAGGCGTAAAATACAGGACCAGCATGAAAGCCACGATCTCGTCCCAAACGATCCCCCCGTAATCTTCTGCACCCAATGCCTTCCCGGTGATATCGCATATCAATACCCCGGTCGCGAATGCAAGAACCAGAAACGCCAGAAACATTGCATCTGACAAACGAGGCTGCAACAACCAGAATAGCGGGAATGCCGCCAGCGTGCCAAAGGTACCTGGCGCCCTTTTAGCCAGACCGCTGCCAAAACCAAATGACAGAAGGTGTGCCGGATGGCTGAACAGGAACCGCCATCCTGGTTTGATCAGCAACTCATCTGAAGTGGTCATATCCGCTCTTCTCAAAGTTGATCGGATTCTCAAGGGCATCGCGCACGATACATTCACGCCCGGCTACAATCTTCCCAACCTGAATTAGAGGCAAGCCGAGCCTGGCGGCAATGTCCAGCAACGCTGAATGACGGCTGGCCGGTGCGGTAAAACACAGCTCATAGGTATCCCCACCAGCTAAAGCACACTGCAGCCCGAGCGGCTGGTCAAGGTAGCGACGGACAGCGTCAGATAAAGGCAGTGCAGGCAAGTCAAGTTGCGCGCCAACACACGAAGCTTCTAGAATATGGCCGAGATCGGCGAACAACCCGTCGGAAATATCAATCGCGCTGGTAGCAATACCGCGCAACGCGATACCCAACGCAACGCGCGGCTGCGGCTGGTGCAAGCGTGATGCACAGGCCGAAAACTCGTCTTCCTCCAGCACGATCTCCCCCTGCAGATGGGCCAATGCCAGCGCCGCATCGCCCAGACAACCAGACACCCAGATCTCATCACCAGCCTTCGCGCCGCCACGCCGCAACGCCAGCGATGCCGGAACCTCACCGAGGATCGTGACACACAGGTTAAGCGGGCCGCGCGTGGTATCACCACCCACCAGATCAACGCCATGCTGATTCGCCAGCGCGAAGAACCCGGCACTGAATTTCTCAAGCCATGCTTCATCTGCTTCGGGCAGGGAAACCGCCAGCAACGCCCACCGGGGAAGCGCACCCATCGCAGCCATGTCGGACAGGTTCACGGCCAGCGCTTTATGCCCAAGCATATACGGATCGGCATCCGGAAAAAAATGCGTTCCGCTTACCAGCATATCGGTGGAAACGGCCAGCTCCATGCCAGCACCCGCTTGCAGCAATGCCGCGTCATCGCCCACGCCAGCTATCACGCCTGGTGTGTCGCGCGTGAAAAAGCGTTTTATCAGATCAAATTCAGAGATGGTTTGCATGATGGATAAAGTGCAGTTTCACTGCCGTTTATTTCCGCTCAGCAAATTCTAATGCTCGCGCCTGCACTGCAAGTTTGTCCAGCACACCGTTGACATATTTGTAACCATCGGCGCCCCCAAAAGTTTTGGCCAGCTCTACAGCCTCGTTGATGGCGACTTTGTAGGGAACATCGAGGCTCTGTGACAATTCATATGCTCCGAGCAGCAAGACAGCAAACTCGACGTGACTTACTTCGGCAATCGGCCTGTCAAGATAAGGAGCGAGCAATACTTCAAGATCGGCATGCTGTTCCAGCGCACCACGCAGCAGCTTTGAAAAAAAATCCTTGTCATACCGGCCAAGTTTTTTTTCCGCAAGGATCTGCTTTTCGATCTGCGCCACGTCTCCTGCTGTGACGCGCCACTGGTAAACCCCCTGCATCGCAAGTTCGCGCGCACGGTGGCGCGGGCTTTTATCCGCAGATGGGAGTATTTCTTTGCCGGCGCCACGCTTGTTCATGCTGATATTCGTCATACCAAGCTGCGAAGCAGGTTTGCCATCTCGATAGCGGCAAGCGCCGCCTCTGCACCCTTGACGTGCATACGCTCGATCGCCTGCTCGTCGGTATCGGTAGTCAGGATCGCGTTGGCAACCGGAACACCACAGGCAAGCTGCACCTCGTTAACACACCGCGCCGATTCGTTCGACACCACCTCGAAGTGGTAGGTCTCACCACGTATCACCGCGCCCAGCGCGATCAAAGCATCGTATTTTTCACTTTCCGCCATATGCAGCAGCACCAGCGAAATCTCCAGCGCGCCCGGCACCGTCGCCAGCGTGATGTCGTCCTCGCGCACCCCCTGCTTAAGCAATTGCGCCCGGCATGCGCCCAGCAATCCTTCGCACACCTCGTTGTTGAAGCGGCTTTGCACGATGCCAACACGCAGCCCGGAGCCGTCCAGATTTTGTTCGATTTCTCTCATAGATTTTCCTTGGCATGACAATACCCCACCACCTCAAGGCCAAAACCAATCATGCTTGGCAGCTTTCGTGGTGTCGCGATCAAACACATTTTTCCGACATGCAAATCACGCAATATCTGCGCGCCAATTCCGTAGCTGCGGGGATCCCAGCGCGCGACTTGGTGATTATCCGGCGGAGTGGCTGCCTGCAGCAGCAAATCACCTGAAGATTCGCCGTGATGCATCAACACCAGCACACCGGCAGGTGAGCGGCTGATTTTCGACAGCGCTTCATGTACGCTGGTCGAATGCGGAAAATGTGACTGCTCCAGGAAGTCCATCACCGACAACGGTTCATGAACGCGCACGATCGTTTCTGCCTCCGGGCGAATATCGCCCTTTACCAGAGCCAAATGCGTACGGAGCGTAGTTTTGTCGCGATAGGTCACCAGATCGAATTCACCGTATGCGGTTTTCACTAGGCGTTGCGCAATCCTTTCAACCAGTTTTTCGTTCTGGCTGCGGTATTCGATCAGGTCGGCAATCGATCCAATCCTGAGTTGATGCTTTTTGGCAAACTCGATCAAATCCGGAAGGCGTGCCATCTCGCCATCGTCCTTGAGGATTTCGCAAATGACCGAGGCTGGCGTCAATCCGGCCAATTGCGCCAGGTCGCAACCCGCCTCGGTATGGCCGGCTCGCACCAGCACGCCGCCGTTCTGTGCCATCAACGGAAAGATATGACCGGGCTGTACGATATCGGACGGCTTGGCGCTGCGGCTGGTCGCAACCTGGATGGTCCGCGCACGGTCTGCGGCGGAAATGCCGGTGGTCACACCCGTCGCCGCTTCGATGGATACCGTAAAGTTGGTACCGAGCGGCGAACCGTTGTCGCGCACCATCAATGGCAGGTTCAACTGCCTGCAATGTGCCTCCGTCAGTGTCAGGCAGATCAGCCCCCGTCCATGCTTTGCCATGAAATTGATCATTTCAGGTGTAGCAAACTCGGCAGCGAATACCAGATCGCCCTCGTTTTCACGGTCTTCTTCATCCACCAGAACGACCATGCGCCCGGCACGAATCTCCGCGATGATTGTTTGAATCGGTGTAATATCGGTCATGTTTGCGCCTGCATCATTCGTTCCACGTAACGCGCAATCAAGTCTATCTCGAGGTTGACCCGGCTGCCCGCGCGCAGGTTTTTAAGATTGGTCATCGCCAGCGTGTGCGGTATCAGATTCACGCTGAACTCTGCGCCGCTTACCCGGTTGACGGTCAGGCTCACCCCGTTGATGGTGATCGAACCCTTGATCGCGATGTATTTTGCCAACGCCTGCGGTGCGCGCACTGTCAGCACCCAGCTCTCGCCAAGATCTTTGAACTCGGTAACTTCGCCGACACCATCGACATGCCCGCTGACCAGATGGCCGCCAAGCCGGTCGGCCAGGCGCAGTGCCTTCTCGAGGTTGACCGGCGCGCCCTGCATGTCCAGTCCGACGGTGCAATTCAGTGTCTCACGCGAAACATCGACAGTAAAGGTGCCGACAGTGTGCTCGATCACCGTCAGGCATACCCCGCTCACCGCAATGCTGTCGCCGATCTGCACATCGCTCAGATCAAGCACATTGGTCGCGATCACCAGCCGCAGCCCGCCATCACGGTCTGCCGCCTGACTGATGCTGCCCACATCGGCAATTATCCCACTAAACATATTCAACCCTTTTCCACTTTTACCAAAACCCGCAAGTCATCCCCGACCTGCCTCACATCTTGCCACTTCATGTTTACACACTGATCCAGGCTCGCCAGTTCGCCTAATTGCACCATGCCGCGCGCCGTCTCTCCCAGCAACTGCGGTGCGATATACAACAACAACTCATCCACCAGCCCGGCGCGCAACAGGGCGCCATTCAGGATGCAACCTGCCTCTACCAGCACTTCATTGCAGCCGCGTTTTGCAAGGTCGTGCAGCATTCCCTCAAGATCCACCTGACCGCTCCTGCCCGACAATACCACCACCTCCGCTCCCAGATCCTGCAGCATTGCCATTTTCTGATCATCGCGAACCGCGGCATAGACCAGCGTATTGCCGCCAAAGATCACCTGCGCATCGAAGGGCAGGCGCAAATGGCTGTCCAGCACCACCCGCAACGGCTGCCTTAAGGAAGCGACAGAATCCTCAGCTTCTTCCAATGCGCCAGCCTCCGGGTGTGTACCCCGCTCATACACAGAGACTGGCGTCACGTTATTCGGTGTCTGGCTGAACGCCGCTGCGTCACGCACATTCAATTGCGCGTCGTCCGCAAGAATCGTGTTGATCCCGGTCAGCACCGCACAGGAGCGTGCACGCCAGCGCTGCACATCCCGTCTTGCCGGCTCGCCAGTGATCCACTTGCTGGCGCCGCTCGCCAATGCAGTACGCCCGTCAAGACTCATTGCGACCTTGCTGCGCACCCATGGTATACCGCGCGCCATACGCGAAAAAAATCCGGCATTCAGTTCGCGCGCTTCCACTTCCATCAGGCCGCTTTCGACCTTGATTCCGGCTGCACGCAGTTTTTCGAGACCCTCGCCCGCCACCTGCGGGTTCGGATCCTGTACCGCAACGACAACACGCGCCACGCCCGCCTCAATCAACGCGTCTGCGCAGGGCGGTGTGCGCCCGTGGTGGCTGCACGGTTCCAGGGTGACGTAGGCTGTCGCGCCACGCGCTGCGTTGCCCGCCTCCCGTAGCGCATGCACCTCGGCATGCGGCTCACCGGCACGCCTGTGCCAGCCACTCCCCACGATATCTTCACCCGCGACCAGCAAGCACCCGACACGGGGATTCGGGCTGGTTCCATACAACCCCCGCTCCGCCAGCCGCAAAGCCTGCGCCATCCAGCGGCTATCTTGGGCCGTAAACATATCAAGTCTTCCGTTTTACAACCCGGTCCGTAGCCCTGCGGGCAGGTGTCTTGCGCACTGCCTCGACCGCATCGGCAAAATCACCCACATCCTGGAAACTCTTATACACAGAAGCGAAGCGGATATATGCCACCTTGTCGAGCTTCAGCAACTCTTTCATCACCATCTCGCCAACCTGTCGCGAACCGACTTCCCGCTCGCCCAATGCATGGAGTTTTTGCGTGACATGGTCAATTGCCGCCTCGACCAATTCTGCAGGGACCGGGCGTTTATGCAGCGCGCGCTTGAAACTGGTGCGTAACTTGTCCTCATCAAACTCGCAGCGCATGCCATTCTGCTTGACCACCAATGGCATGCGCAGCTCGACAGTCTCATATGTCGTAAAGCGCTTATCGCAAGCCAAGCACCGGCGACGGCGACGGATGCTCTCGCCGTCCTCGCTTTCGCGGGTATCCACCACCTGGGTGTCCGGGCCTTTGCAGAAGGGGCATTTCATAAAAAGCTCCCTGTCGGTTGATGCAAATGGAAAGTCGGTCTTTTATGGATCATTAACTTACAACTATGCGCCGTATACGGGAAACTTCGTCGTCAGCTGCTTCACCTCGCCCGCCACACGTGCGATCACCTTGTCATTGTTTGGCGCATCCAGCACATCTGCAATCAGGTGCGCCAGCTTTTCCGCCTCCAGCTCCTGAAAGCCGCGCGTCGTGATCGCCGGGCTGCCGATGCGGATGCCGCTGGTCACGAACGGTTTCTGCGGGTCGTTGGGGATGGCGTTCTTGTTCACCGTGATGTGCGCGCGCCCGAGAGCGGCTTCGGCGTCCTTCCCGGTTATGTTCTTTGCCTGGAGGTCTACGAGAAAGAGGTGACAATCGGTGCGCCCGGAAACGATGCGAAGGCCGCGCTCGTGCAATACCATCGCCATCACGCGCGCGTTGTCCACCACCTGCTTCTGGTAGGCCTTGAACTCCTTGCTCGCCGCCTCCCTGAACGCCACCGCCTTGGCGGCGATCACGTGCATCAGCGGACCTCCCTGAATGCCGGGGAAAATTGCTGAATTCAGTACTTTTTCGTATTCCGCCTTGGCGAGGATCACACCGCCGCGCGGGCCGCGCAGGGTCTTGTGGGTAGTCGTTGTGACGAAGTCCGCGATGCCGACCGGACTGGGGTACACACCCGCCGCGATCAACCCGGCGTAATGCGCCATGTCCACGAACAGGTAGGCGCCGACGCTGTCGGCGATCGCGCGAAAGCGCTTCCAGTCGATCACCAGCGCGTAGGCCGATGCGCCCGCGACAATCATCTTCGGCTTGTGCTCGTTTGCCAATGCCTGCACCTGGTCGTAATCGATTTCTTCCTTGTCGTTCAGGCCGTACTGGATCGCGTGATACAGCTTGCCGCTGGCGTTGACCGACGCACCGTGCGTCAAGTGCCCGCCGTGCGCCAGCGACAACCCGAGGATCGTATCGCCGGGCTTGAGCACCGACATATACACCCCCTGGTTCGCCTGCGAGCCGGAATTCGGTTGCACGTTGGCGTACTCCGCGCCAAACAGCGCCTTGACGCGGTCGATGGCCAGTTGCTCGGCCACGTCCACATACTCACAGCCACCGTAATAGCGCTTGCCTGGATAGCCCTCGGCGTACTTGTTGGTCAACTGGCTGCCCTGTGCCTCCATCACCGCCGGACTGGTGTAGTTCTCAGAGGCGATCAGTTCGATGTGATCTTCCTGACGGCGGTTCTCGTTCTGGATAGCTGCCCACAGATCCGGATCGGTCTGTGCAATTGTGTTTTTGCGAGAGAACATGGCGTTTATTCCTGAAATATTGAATACGTGAAAGGCGCGCATTCTATCATGCACCGGGGAAAGGCCAAAAATGCATCCACAAACAACTTTTTGCATCAAATTTCTTCTTGATCAGCGTGCTTTCTTCATCCGGGCATTCACAAATATGCCATGCAACATGAGCAAAATATCAGGCCCAAACCAATGATACCGAAAGATGCAGCAAGATAATTGCAAAATAAAGATAAATGCTGTAATATGCCAGAAATTAGCCGTTCAAGCCTCATAAAGGCCACCCTGAAAAGCCATGCAAAAAAGACACCCCATTCAGTTTCCAAAGATCGAGTCGCACAACCTGAATCAGGACGAAGCCTATTTTTACCTTCAAAATTCAAGTGGCGAAAGAAAAATCAGACTTCATGATTACGATGAGATTTATCAAATACCGGGCCTTTACGAGCAAATATTTTATGACCGCCTGAAATGTACTTCCCCAGGCAAGGTCGCCTCAATACTTGAGACATCGGTAATACAGTCGCAAGACAACTATACCGAGCTGCGGATACTGGATCTGGGCGCCGGGAATGGCATGATGGGAGAGGAGCTGAAAAAACAGGGCGTATCCCGCCTGATAGGCGTGGACATCATCCCCGAAGCTTATGAAGCAACGATCCGGGACCGGCCCGGAATATATGACGCTTATTATGTCGAGGACTTCACCCGGCTTGACGAGGCAAAAAGAGAAGATATCCGGTCATGGCAATGCGACTGCATGGTATCTGTTGCCGCACTTGGATTCGGTGATATCCCGACAAAGGCATTCATTGAGGCGTTGAACATCATCAAAAGCAAAGGATGGGTCGCGTTCAATATCAAGGAAACTTTTTTGAAAGCAAGCGACGAAACGGGTTTCTCCAAGATGATACGCGAATTGATATTTTCGGAGTATCTCGACATATATTGCATCGAGCGGTACCGCCACAGGTTATCCCTTGATGGCGAGCCTTTGTATTATTTCGCCATAGCTGCCAGGAAAAACCTGGATGTCCCGAATGAGTTTCTGGAGACCAACTCCATCACCACCTGAAAAGGAATTATCACAACCCCATGAATGAAATCCTGGAATACCTGAAAACGCATGGCGAACAGCTCGACAGGGAGATTGCTGAAGCTGCCGGCATCTCACTGAACAAAGTGCGCCTTTACCTGTCGGACCTCGCCGCCAAGGGAGAAGTTGTATCGTGCCATTCGATCAGATTTGAAAAAGGGAAAAGGATCGAGGGAATGAAATGCAGGCTTGCCGGCCACCCCCCGCCAGCTACACCAGGCAGAAAGTCAAAATAGCCGGGGCAGCCACCCGCCCTTCGTTGAGTCGTTTACCTGCATGCAAAACAGAATTTGCCTGCACTACACCTCACCTCTTCTAGCGGCCCGCCACGGTCATCCCTTCCACGAGGATCGACCCGCACTGGCGGGAGCCTTGCACCAGTACGTCGCTGCCTGCGGCTACGATATTACGGAACATGTCTTTCAGGTTTCCGGCAATGGTGATTTCATTCACCGGATACTGTATCTCGCCATGCTCCACCCAGAAACCCGCCGCGCCGCGCGAATAGTCGCCGGTAACATGGTTCACACCCTGACCGAGTAGTTCGGTAACAAGGAGGCCGCGTCCCATCTGCTTCAGCAGCCCTGCAAAATCCAGCTCATCCGGCCGCGCACCGGACGGCTTCAGGATCAGGTTGTGGTTGCCGCCTGAATTGCCGGTAGTGCGCATGCCGAGCTTGCGTGCTGAATATGTACCAAGGAAGTAGCCGCGCAACACGCCTTTCTCAACGATGGCGCGGCGCTGCACCCGCACACCCTCGTCGTCAAACGGGCTGGATGCCAAGCCTTTCAAAATATCCGGGTTATCCTCGATATCGATGTGCGGTGCAAAGACCGGCTTGTCCAGTTGATCGAGCAGAAAAGAAGACTTGCGGTACAGGCTGCCGCCGCTCACCGCGCTGACGAAATGACCGAGCAGGCTGGAAGCGATCGGTGCCTCGAACAACACCGGCACCTGCATCGTGTCTATCTGGCACGCATTCAGGCGGCGCACGGTGCGCTCTGCAGCGATGCGCCCTACTTGCTGCGCATCCACCAGATCTCCCGCATCACGTGCCACGGTATACCAGTAGTCGCGCTCCATCGCCTCATCCTGCCCGGCGATGACCGCACAGCTGATACTATGCCGCGAAGAAGGATAACCGCCGATGAAACCGAGGCTGTTGGCAAAAACGAATTGCGCTTCGTGCAGGTTGATGGTCGCGCCTTCTGAATTGTTGATTCGATTGTCCGCATCCAGCGCCGCCTGCTCGCACCGCTTCGCCAGCTCGATCGCATCATCTACCGGCAAATCCCATGGGTGGTATAGGTTCAGATCGGCGAAGTCGTGCGCCAGCATATCCGCATCCGGCAGGCCAGAACAGTCATCCTTTGCGGTGTAGCGGGCGATCGACAAGGCGGCATCCACCGTATCGCGCACCGCTTGCGGCGAAAAGTCCGAAGAGCTGGCATTACCGCGCTGCTGGCCGATATAGACAGTGATACCCAGACCCTTGTCGCGGTTGTATTCGATGGTTTCCACCTCGCCATGGCGTACCGTGACAGCATGGCCGAAGCCGACCGAAACTTCGGTGGAGGCGGCAGTCGCGCCACGCTGTTTGGCGTAGTCCAGCATACCCTTGGCGATGTCGCGCAACTCGTCTGATGAATGCGAAAAACGCAGATTAGCAGGTACCGGAGAATTCATAAGCAAAGCGGATAGTTGACGAAAGGCGGTATCATAGCAGCATCGGCCTGCCACTTTAAGGCCAACCACTTTACAGTTATGAGCCAGCACAATAAAGATCAGCATAAGGGCCACGGCAAAAACGAACCGCTGCGTATTCATCTTGGAGATAGCGAGGATGAGAATGGCGATGCCGAAACTCACGATGACGGCGAAGTCGAGGTCATCCGCCCCCACACCCGCAGCACCAGCGGCACTTATACCCGGGGGCGCAGCCTGCACAACCCGCCCCCGGCTGAGGAAGAAGAGGAACTGCCCCCGAGCAAGACCAGGATAAAGAAACAGATGCACGAGCTGCGCGACCTCGGCAAGGAACTGACCGAGCTGAGCAAGGACCAGGTCTCCCAGCTCGACCTTCCCGAAAACCTGCGGGATGCCATTACGGAATTAAGAAGCATCAACAAATTCGGCGCGCAACGGCGGCAGATACAAT
>Ga0224495_10001547_pt1 | contig 16045 bp, 16 predicted proteins | sample SF_Jul11_sed_USG_FD_168128 | JGI IMG/M metagenome (GOLD analysis project Ga0224495, IMG submission 168128) | Sediment microbial communities from San Francisco Bay, California, United States - SF_Jul11_sed_USGS_4_1 | ecosystem: Environmental > Aquatic > Marine > Sediment | place: USA: California... | reverse complement strand
CGGTCGGCCTGCTCACTCCAGAAGCCTTCGGGATCATCAATCGAACGTCGATAGAGATCGCGATACCGTTGTTCGGTGATATGGGCGCGCTTCCGAAACTCATCAGAAATGGGATAGGATTCTTGGTTCATAACCCCTCACGATTAAGCATCCGCTGTCCAAAGACCAACAACTCGATGATGTTGACTTCTCTTGACACATGCCGCGCCATTTTTCTGTCGCTTCGCAGCTATCCCTTGACGCACACGAGCGGTTCCAGCCTCGCCACCTTCCTCGCCAGCTTCGCGTCATCCGCCGCGTCGACCACTTCGCTGACGTCCTTGTAGGCCCCTGGTGCTTCTTCGGCAACTCCTCGCATCGATGGACTGCGAATCAGAATCCCGCGAGCGGCCAATTCCTTCACCACATCGCGGCCATGCCATTGGCGAAGCGCGTGGTGCCGACTCATGCTGCGACCGGCTCCATGGCAGGCAGATCCATAGGCCAGCGACATGCTCTCCTTCGTGCCCACGAGCACATACGAGGCCGTGCCCATTGTGCCTCCGATCAGGACCGGCTGCCCCACGGCTCGTAGTGACGGCGGAATGTCAGGATGGCCAGGGCCGAAGGCCCGCGTCGCGCCCTTGCGATGGACGAAGAGACGAGTCGGCGTTCCGTTGATGTCGTGCTCCTCGACCTTGCAGGTATTATGGGACACGTCGTAGAGGAGTGAGAGTGTCGCTTGCCGCAGGATGTCGGCAAAGACTTCCCTGACGAGATGTGTGACGATTTGACGGTTGGCCAGCGCGCAGTTAATCCCCGCCCGCATGGCACCGAGATATTCCTGGCCTACTTCGGAATTGATCGGGGCACAGGCCAGCTCACGATCGGGCAGGTCGATATGGTGCCGCGCCGCGCTCGTGACCATACTTTTCAGAAACTCGGTGCCGATCTGATGGCCGAGTCCGCGCGAGCCGCAGTGAATGCTCACGACGATGTCGCTTTCTCGCACTCCAAAGACCGACGCCGCCTCTGTATCGAATACCTGCGTCACCCGTTGCACTTCGAGATAGTGGTTCCCTGAGCCGAGCGTTCCCATTTCATCTTGTTGTCGTTTCTTGGCGTGATCCGAGACATTCTCGGGTTTGGCGCCGGCCATGCAGCCGTGCTCTTCGATGAACTCCAAATCCTCGTGTGCCCCGTAGCCCTTCCCCACGGCCCATTTCGCCCCTCCGGTGAGCATGGCGTCCATCTCGTGCCGATCCAGGTGCACCTTCCCTGTGCTTCCCACGCCGGCAGGAATGCGATGAAACAAGGCCTCGGCCAGCAGCTCTTTCACCGGCTGGATGTCCTCGGCAGTGAGCCCTGTACGAAGCAAACGAACCCCGCAGGAAATGTCGAAGCCCACCCCGCCGGCTGAGATCACCCCTCCGAGATCAGGGTCGAACGCGGCGACCCCGCCGATCGGGAATCCGTAGCCCCAATGGGCATCGGGCATCGCGTAGGACGCTTGGACGATGCCGGGTAACATCGCCACGTTGGTCACTTGCTCGTAGACTTTCTCGTCCATGTCGTGAATCAGGTCTTCGGTGGCATAGATCACGCCAGGTACCAGCATCTTGCCGCGGGGAGCAATGTGCCATTCGTCTCGACCGCGTCGTTTCAACAGATTGAGATCCATCACCGCCTCATGTCCGAGTACAAGTTATACATCAACAACACACTGTGCAATCCAACGCCCCTGCTCATCTTGCTTCACTGACAGCTCGGTGTAGGTCGCACCTTTCACCTCGACGGCCGGTTGATGTCGCGCTATCTCGATCGGCTCTCCCCAAGCCGTTGCGTGCAACGAATGGCCGTTGAAGCGAACGGCAAAGCGGCTGAACAGCATCTTCCGCGTGGCCATTTCGTAGACAAGCGCATTCAGCCAATCAACCAACAGCAGCTCCTCGTCAGGAGCCTCACAGGCGATCGACACCGCTTGCGCCGGGGCGACAGCGTCCAGGTCTGTGATCACGGCTGTCAGTGCCAGTCCCGCACCTTCGAACGCCGCCTCCTTGGTGGGACCGATCCCTCGCACACCGATATCGGCCTCGTGCGGGAAATGTTCCCAGCTTCCTTGCATGCTCTCGACACGAGGGGGCTGTGTCATAGATGGTCCTCGTATAGAGTTGAGCAATCTCGATGCCATTATGACGACACTCCTGTGGGCCTGGGATGGGGCGGTATTGAGATCGTCCGGTGAGTGAGACTGCGACCTTTCGCTACAGCTCTTCGCAGGCAAAGTGTAGCGATTTTCCTCACGCACGTTGGGCAACGCACCGTCGAAGATGGCTCGACACGTAAACGAATGACCCGGCTTGGGTCATTCATTCCCCAATTGTAAGCGTGCTATTAGTCGGGAATCTCAATTTTGCGATAGTGTTGAGATGACAACTTGCAGATAGGGCATGTGTCCGGTGGGATCTCGGTCATGGTCGATCCACAGACCTGGCAGACGAAATAGGGGCCGGTATGTTCGTCGATCGTGCGAGCGACCCGTTCGAAAAAGCTCGGCGACCACCGTTGGATCTTTTTGATAATTCCCTTATGCTGTTTCTCCGACTCCCAGGCATGATTCGTGGCCATGATTGCGTCTTTCATATCCTCGGCTCCCAATTTTTGAAGGATCTCGGGATAGAACGTTTCCACCGCATCGACCTCGGCATCGGCTGCTTTGATAAGATTCTCTTGGGTCTTTGCCGTCGAGACGGTGGGTGTGCCGCCGGAAGGAAGTTCTACACCATGACGCGAGAGAATTTTCCCGAAATTTTGGGCGTGGATCAGTTCCGCGGACCCCAAGGCAGTAAACAAGTAGGCGATGCCAATGTATCCCTCGGCTTTTGCCACTTTCCCAAAGGCCACATACTCATAGTACAGCGCCATCTCGCGATCGTAAGCGTACAGCAGCGCCTCAATCGTTTTCGGATACTTGGTCGTTGCCCATGCAGCGGGAGGGCGAGTCCCGGCAAAAATAGACGCGGCCACGATCGCGCCCATGATGATGCATTGTCTACGAGTCATCCAGGTCGGAGACCCTGTATGTTGAGAGGCACGTAGCCCTGAATCAGTCTCGCGGACGTCACGGTCATTGTTGCTCCGCTCATGAGACACGTGACTGTGCCTGTCGCCGATACCATGACACATCGCGCATCTCCCTCCCTCTTTATTCGATCGTGACCATTCCGGCATGATCGTCGAATTCGATCTTTACGCCGAATGCCGCGCATTTCGTGCCTATCGTCTTTTTCAAGAACGCCGCCTCCTGATCATTGGCCAACCGGACCCCAAGATCCTCAATACAGGTTGGATGGATCCTGATACTTGCGATATGACCACGTTCCGATTCCAACATGAATAGAAACGAGAGATCGTTGCGTTCGTCTTTGTCGACCATATAGTCATCGACAAAATCGCCGCTCGAATAGAGAATGGCCTTACCTTTATAGAGTTCGATCCCCTGAGGCGTGTGATTGGAATGACCCCAGTAGAGGTCTGCTCCCATGTCGATGAGCTCGTGCGCCAGCGCCTGGATTTCCTTCGACGGCGCACCCCAGTTCGGACCAACATGCGCGCTGACAATCACGAAATCGGCCTGCCGTCGCGCCGACAGTAGCGCTTGAGTGAGTCGCGATCGGTACGGCTCTTTCAACCCGTGATCGCCATACTCGACGTAGTTCACGCCCGGTTGCGTTCCTGTCGCTTCCCAGTCCGGTTCATTATCCGTCAGGGCAACGACAGCCACGCGGCCTTCCGGCAAGTCCAGCACAAGAGGAGCACGTGCTTCTTCCATCGTCGCTCCGGCGCCAGCCCGCTTGATGCCGGCCTGGTCAAGTAGTTTGAAGCAATCCAGTAAAGCCTCAGGGCCATAATCCAGCACATGATTATTCGCCAAGGTCACACCGTTGATCTTAGCCGCTTGGAGAAATTCGATTGCGCAAGGCCGGGCACGGAAATGAAACGCCTTCGTCGTCGGATGCCACTCTTCTCCCCGATCGCTGATGACACATTCCAGATTGGCGAGCCGGCAGTCGGCAGTAAGCATGATCGGAAGGACGTCGCCCCAGAGCGCCTCGGGACGTACTGAACGATTCTGAATGACGTACTGATCCACCAACCGTCCGAGCATCACATCGCCGGTCAGCGCGATTCTCATCATTGCAGCACCAGCAGTTCTCCCGACAGACTCAGCAGCTCAGATGCAAGGCAGCAACGACTCAGAGCCATTCCCGCTCCGCCTTGTCAGCCAGTTCGCCCCACAAAGCACTGAGCGGAATATCAGCAAGAGAGTACGCGCCAGGGTCGAGGTCCGGCAGAGCGCGGGCCGCCGCGAGCATGACTTCGGCCGTCACCACCGTTTCGTCGAAACGCCCCTCCAACACGAAGTGCCGACGACCGAGCCGTTGTGAAGAACCCCGCCGGTCGACGACGACACCCCGCCCTTCCTGTTCGAGGGAGGCGAGACTCTCCAAGGGGAATACCTGTGTCTCCTCGCCAAGAAATAGCGGATCGGCATGAATGGCCTGGGCCACCAGATCGGCGTTCGCTCCCTTTTCCAATTCGACATAGACATAACGCTGCACCCTGCCGTCTGCCGCCCTGACTTCGGTACACAGCGCATCTTTCACGCCCACGACGCTCTTGGCCATGACTGTATGACGAAGAGTAATCCCAGGCCGATGCGTCGTCTCGGTCATCCCTCCAGGTGTGAGCAGCGCCAACCAGGATCGAAAGACCGAGAGCGCCCCAGGATCCCACCCGGCTCCGACGACGCCCGGAGCATTGTGATGAAGGGCCAGCTTATGGATCGCCTGCTTGTGGGCGTGAAATGATTCTCCATGGAGAATGGCGCAGTCCACGACCGGAATTCCATGCTGGAGAATCTGAGAGGCAGCTTCCATGACGGCATTCGTCGGCACGCAGATCAGTGCGCCATCTACTTCCCGGACCTGACCCACATGGGTCAGGAGCGGAATATGTCGGAGGTGGTCAGGCAGTCCTTCCGCTCCACTGGCAGGCCGGCGAACGAACGCTCCCACCGTGAGGTCATGGCTCAGAGCGGTGAGTTCCGCGCAGGCCTGCCCAACCTTGCCAAGACCGACAATCGCGAGTCGCAATGGTTTCGTCGATGCCATCGTCTGCGATGAGCTAGGATGAGGGTGGAAACTTACGCAACCCAGCCCGTCCCGCCAGTGCGTGCAACTTCTCGTGAATGGACTCGTTATTATAGGCATGGATGTCTGCCAGGGCTTCGCAATACGAGGTCAGCGCTTCGAGCCACCCCCTCTGGTTCTGATAGTCATTAGGGCCTTCCCGCGCCAGCGCAATCTGCCTCGCAGCCTCCTGCAACTTTTCGGCTGCTTCCTCTAGATGGCGAGATACTGTCATGGCACCTCCTTTTCTTCGTCGTCACGGCACGTTCATAAAGGGATCACGTTGACATATGTTTCTCCTGGGTCAAGATCGGTTGATGAAGTGTGTCAGTATCATTGATTGCTCCCAACAAGCCGCCTGATACGGACCGATCCCCTCGTTCAACATTGCACCTACTCTTTCAATCGGTGAGCAATAGGGGTGCCCACCGCACTTCTGTCTTTGAGTAGGTGCCGCAGGAGGTATTTTTCAGAGATAACACGATGAGATCGAAGAGACTAGCGAAACGGAACCCTAGCTAAAAAGGAAGTACACCGTCTCAGCAAATCGGAATGACTGGGACCTTTTGCTACATCATGACGCCCTTCCTGTCGCAGATTTCCTCAGAGATCTTTGTCCCCCACCCTTCCGTCCCGTTCAACCAAGGAGGTTTTCAACGAGTTGCGCGGTTCCTCATGGTCACATTGCGTGGCTCTCTTCTTGCCAAGGTACTGGGAGATACAGTTGGTGAGGTCCTGCTCAAAATCATCGACGCCGGGAGGGAAGGGTGGTTTCTATGAGAACGAAAGCCTACATAGTCTCTGTTGCTCTGGCATGTGGATTGGTAAGCATAACCATCCCCGTTACCAGTCGATCGGCAGAGACGATTCAGCGAACGGTCCAGGGTACTGTGGTCGCTACGGACGTCACCGTCGATCCTCCGACTATCGTGGTGCAGGTATTGCTCCCTCATAATGAGGCGCTCGTGGTCGGAGCTCGTGTGCCGACAGATGCGAGGATTATGAGAGGGAAACAGGCCGCTCGGTTAGCTGATGTGAAAGTCGGTGAGAAGGCGGATATCACGTACCTCAAGACCGCCGATGGCTTGATTGCTCAATCCGTTCACGTTCGATAACGCGCAGGAGGAATGATGTCGCTCCAGATTCGGCGTCCGTGTGACATACTCGTTCTCTGGCTGATTGTGCTCACGATTGTGTCGGGCTGTAGTGGTCGGAGAATCACAAGCGCGGTGGAGGATCAAGCTTTTCGAGCCGGTCCCTCCTCTGCACCTGTGGATGAGGCAACGAAAGTCGTACCGCCAACTAGAGCAGAAGAACCGGAGATGCTCGTGGCGGAACAGCCTGTTGCGTCGGTGCCCCCAGCCAAACCGGCGCCTCCACCGGCCGAACGGCCGGCCGAGCTCGCGGACGTGTATTTTGATTTCGATCGGTATGCGATCCGCGCGGACGCGCAACCGACGTTACAGCGCCTTGCCAGCCTGCTGACATCGGAACTGACTCCAGAACTCGTGATCGAAGGTCACTGTGACGAGCGGGGCACCAGTGCCTACAACCTCGTCTTGGGAGAACGGCGCGCTCAGGCGGCCAAACAATATTTGGAAGATCACGGTCTGACCGCGCCTCAAATCCGAGTCACCAGCTATGGAAAAGAACGGCCCTTCTGCACCGAGCACAGCGAGGCATGCTGGCAATCGAACCGGCGTGTGCATTTCAGGAAGCCGTAGCAGGGGTTGCGGAACAGCGCCTCTCGGGCTGGTGAAGAGAAGCAACTCGCTTGAACCTAATAGATTCGAGGAGGGTCCTGTGACGCACGTACTTATGCGACTCATCGGTGGGATGGGGCTTGTCACTCTCATAGGATGCGCTGGGACCGGCGAGGTGATTCCCTTGCGACTCCACGTAGTCCCAACAGGTACTGAGAAGGCCGTGAAGCCGGCTGAACCCCCGAAGGTGGCCATCGGCGAATTTGAGGATGGACGGAGCGTTCAGACAGGCTTGGGGGTACGGACTCATCTTTGGGGAGGAGTGAGCTATTTTGACGTTCCGGGAAACAAGCCGGCCGAAACCGTCGCACACCTGTTGGCTGACTATCTCACAGCCAAAGGCTGGAACGTCTTGAAGCAAGGCAGCACTGAGCGCGCCGATGTCGTGCTGACAGGAAAGATTCTTGAGTTGTTCGTCCGCGCGAAAAGCCGGGTCGGCTTCACGGAGCTGACGACAAAAACCAAGCTGGCCATTCAGGCAAAGAACTTGTCGGACGACAGCATCGTGCGTATGACGTTGAACGGCGCAGGATCTGAAGATGTCTTCTGGTTTGACCGGGAAGATCTGGAGAAGGTCGTCAACGAAGTCCTCGCCGACAGTTTCAGCAAGTTGGTGCAAGACACACCGGTCGTCAATCGGATGCTCCGGCTCAAGACTCCATGAAAAGACGGCTCCCATCGAACCCTGGACAGTATCTGAAGCAGAGTTTAACCATCCGCTCAGTCCTTCAGTGAATCAATGATCCGATGGATCAACCTCCCGTAAGAAGGTGATTCATGTATCGTCGTGTCTTAGCGTTCGATTTCGACGGCACGCTCGCCGTAAACGGAGATGTCCCTCCCGAAGTTGAAACGGCGCTGGAACAATGCCGGGCGAGCGGTCATGTTCTGTTTCTGGTCACGGGGCGTCGCTATGAAACCGTCTCGCTCGGCCGTCTGGCGGAACTGTTCAGCGGTATCGTCTGGGAAAACGGTGCGGTCCTGAGCCACACGGCGAGCGGAGAGACGTATCTCCCCTTCGGCCAACTCGACCCCCGCCTGCTCAAGGCGATTGAAGAGGCGGGCATTCCGTTCGAGCGGGGACTTGCCATTGCTGCCACATGGACGCCCCATGACCAGGCCCTCTGGCACATTCTCAGCTCACAAGGCAGCAGCACCTCGCTCGAATACAACAAGAGTGCCGTCATGGTTCTGCCGCCAGGAGCGACAAAAGGTTCAGGGTTAGAACGACTGCTTGCCCTGTGCGGTCTGTCTCCAAGAAACCTCGCGGCTTTCGGGGATGCAGAAAACGACCTTTCGATGATGACATTGGCTGAGGTTGCGGTCGCCGTGGCCGATGCTGTTCCTGCCGTCATCGAAACAGCGGATGTCATCGCCACGGCGCCAGGCCCTGAAGGCGTCCTTGAAATCCTCAAACAGTACCCGTTGGGTGGCAAGTTCCTCGATATCCCGCTCAAACGTGAGCGACCCATCCTGCTGGGGCAAACAGAATCCGGAACAGCGATTCATGTTCCGGCGGCACGACTGGCCGGCCTGAATCTTGGAGTCTTCGGCAATTCAGCGACCGGTAAGTCATGGATGGTCGGTTTGCTCGCGGAAGGACTCCATCATGAGGACTATCAAGTCCTCCTCATCGATCCAGAGGGAGACTTTCGCGGGCTGCGCGTGCTGCCGCGCTTCGCCTCGATCAGCGGTGACCGAGCGACCCTTCCCTCACCCTCCGCGGTTGTCTCGCTCATTGAGGAAGGAGGGGTCTCTCTGGTTCTGGATCTGAGTCAATATCCGGTGACCCTCCGAAGTCATTACGTTGCCGAGCTCATGCGGGCCTTGCGCCCCGTACGCGAGCGCAAATTCCGCCCCCATTGGATCGTGCTGGATGAAGCCCAAGAATTTCTGTTTGAAGGGAGCGAGGTCACCTCGCTGCTTCGTCCCGTCTTGGAGGTTGGCGGATGGGCCTTTGTTTCGTACCGTCCAGATCGCCTCAGTGGCTCAGTCCTTGAATCACTGAATCATCTCCTGTTGACCCGGATCACGGACAACATGATCGGGGATTGTCTGAGGACTCACTGCTCCACGTGTAACTTGAAAGGCGCAAGTCTCAATCAGATCCCGATGGGAAGCGCCTTGCTCTGTGGCGGAGAAGTGGTCCGTATGCGGCCGGCGATTCGGCGGGTTCCCCACGTCCGTCACCTCTATAAATACCTCGATGTCCCGCTCCCACCTGGCAAACGATTCGTGTTTCGCACCGAGAAAGGTCACCTTGGTCTCGAAGCCGCCAGTCTGTATGAGCTGTCGCATGTGATCCCAACGCTTCCCTTGGAAAGCTTGGAGTATCATGATCGTCGGGAGGATTTCGTGAAGTGGGCTGAGTCGACGCTCGGCGATGCAGGTTTGGCTTCACGTCTCCGAAAGGTGGCGAACCGCCGCTATCAAGGAGAGGAGCTTCGGGAGGCACTCGATCAAGTCGTGTCTACGCATTACGAAGAGATCCGCCGATCGCGATAGCCTCGTCGGGCGAGAAAGCGTGCGGACTATTCGTAGGCATGGAGCGTCACGCCATCGCGTTGGCGATAGCGCTCGCGGTGCTCCAGATAGGCGTGATAATCCGCTTTGTCATGGAAGATCGTGGTGCGGCGATTGCCGCGGGCGAGGACATGATAGAACCCGCCGGGGACGTCGAGGCGTGGCTTGTGGGCCATAGGGGAGAACGTACAGTGCGCGAGTTGTTAAGTCATTACGCATGCCCGACCCCAATACGTGTGCCGCCGAGTCTTAGTCGCGTCCCATCATGCGAAACGACACAAAATAGGCAAGAAGGATCAGCTCGACGAGCTGAGCGACCAGGATAGTGAAGAGCGGGATCACATGACAGCGGGTAACGAGAGAGGCCGCTCGCGCCTCGCTCCTGTAGATTCGTTCTACCGTTGCGGTGGTGGCGCACAGAGGCCGCCGAGGATACAGTCATCGCTACCAGCTGACCCCGCAATGACCGCCACCACCACAACACCCGTCAAGACGACCGCCACGAGCGTCCAAAACCACCATGTCTTATAGAACGGCTTGCGTTCTTCAGTGACCTCCGCCTCTTGAATAGTCGGGAGATCCTGATTTCCATCACTCACCGCCGGTGTGGAAGCCGACTCCGTGTTCGGCTGGGCGAAGCCGCCGAGCGGCGCGGTCCATTCCACCCCCAGTATGACAGTCAGCACAAGCGCACCCGTGCGCAACGCTCGACAGCACGGCATCGCACAGCATGTGCTCTGCATGACATACCTCACTATCTGATTTATGGTGTCAGGCATAACTATTGGCTTATTTGGATACATGTAAACATCCGATTCGATCATGCCTGTTCCAATCAGAGCTTCCCTTTATCATTCATTCTGCTCCGCGCCACCACACCCCGATCATCCCCATGAGCCATTACCTATAGGGATGAAGAGCTTCTGCTCATACCTTGCTACTCCTTCGCCACCTTCCCCTTGCGCGTCCATGGCACTTGCCGGCGAGGCGTTGCTGCTACTTTGTGCTGATCCTCATTTCAATTTCTTGCATTGTTAGGATCGCAAAGTTCATACCCGATTCCAGGAGGGAGCACGACCCAGCTCGTGTTATGCTGACGCTCTTCTCTGCTCGACGGTTGCTAGCCACGTCTGTGGAATCAGACAGGTTCCTATTGACCTCGTCTTCGACAAGCCACTGAAAGAAAGCCGCTTTGAAGCGCTATGCGGCGAGACCTGTTGACACAGAACAGAACCTTCCAGTTTGGGATGTTGTTCATTACAAAGGCGTTTCACATTGAGACAGCGCGCATTCCAAATGCACCGGATTGAGTGCAGCGAAAGCGGGCAGCCGGATGGACCGACTTGAGGCAGAAAGGGACAACACAGGTTGCAGTGTAACAACGAGATCGTTATCGAGAAGAAGGTGGGATCACGCGATCAAGGCCACTGCCAGAAGGTTCTCTTTGGAGCTGCGTACTTATCAGGGAAGCTTACGGTGACCGACCGGTGACACACCCCATCCTGAAGCGGCGGATCTCTGGAACAAGATTCGCAGTTGGCTAGAGCAACTGCCCCAGGCCATCAAGCGCACGAGGAAAACGAGTGAGGATCGCTGAGGTGGCAGGGGAGCAACTTCTTTGTTTTGCTTCGGAGGCGAAATGGTTCTTGGTTTCTTCCACTCGCTGAAACGAAAGAACGGGGAGTTCTCAGCCTGACCCCAATTGCATGATGAAAGACGTAGGGTGAGTACCATGCGTGGGCAAACGCTTACGTCTGCAGTCCTTATCATGTGCTTACTCGTGTCGTCTTGTACATCTCTTAAAGTCGTGCAGATTTCTGACAATATAACAAGTGATATTCATGAAGGCGATAGAGTCAAAATCGTTACAAAAGATGGTCGAGATGTAGAATTCAAAGTTGTCTCCGTCACTTCGGAAGGTGTTACCGGAGACAATCAACAAGTAATACACTTCAGTGATGTTGCTAAATTGGAGAAGGCGGAAGTAAGTGTACTGAAGACTGTTGGCTTGACAGGAGGTATAGTTTTGAAGCTGGTGGCCTTACTTATAATAATTGTGGTTGCAGTCGGAGCTGGGGCCATGGCCGTCGGCGGCCCATGAAAATGGTATCAGGCATGACGATTGACCTATTTGAACCATCATCACCCCGACAGAGCCTTGAGGTGATCCTGCTTTTTGTGCATCGCTACGTACGTGATCCGTTCTCGAAGCTCCCGCACTCGCCTGGTGGATAGGACGACACATTCCGGCTGCTCAACGACCTGCGCAACACACTGCTGTGGCGCCGAGAGGAATAACTGACGAGGTTCTTATTGGCTGTCCGGCTCGCCACAGTGGCGCAAAATATGAGCGCGGGCGGCATCGCGCAATACCACCGCTGCTGTAAAGGTGTCACGCGCGTCTGCAATAGGCAGCAAGGGAGCGCCGAACGTGATGGTGATCGCGCCGCGCCGTGGCCACCATTGGCCGTCACGCAGAATGGAACGGGTTCCGCAGATCGCCACTGGCACAACCGGGATGCCCGTGTTGGCTGCCACAATAAAGGCCCCCATCCGGAATGGCATCAACCCGGGCGAACGGGTAAACGTGCCTTCGGGGAAGAACACCAAGGCACGTCCGGTGCGAAGCGCGACCTCCAGCCTCCGAGCATCCTGCACACTTTCGTGGGCTGCGAAGCGTTCAACGAACTCCGTGCCCAAGCGCTGGAGATAGACGCGCGGAATGAATGGCTCAAGCAATTCGCGCTTGGCGACGAAGCCAAGCGGTTCTGGCAGCGCTGCCATCAGGACCAACCCGTCGAGGTAGCTGGCGTGATTGACCACCAGTACACAAGGCGTCCCGCGCGGCACATGCTCCAGTTCGCTCACCGTGAGTGGCGTTCCGGTCAGCCACAGTAATAGCCGTGCACCGACCCGGCCGACTGCCCAGGCCCAGGAAGGGCGCGGGGTGAAGAAGGTAATCAGCCAAACAATAGGCACCACGAGACAGAAAACCAACCAGGCCCACGCCGCGAAACCCCCATCCACTGCCCTTGTCGCCCAACGTTGCAACTGGGGAATCACTGCACCCACGGCGAGACTGGCGACCTGCCACCAGCCGGCACGCCTGTGCTCGCTGGCCAATCCCGACTCAAACAGTGCTCGCGTAGCGGCGCGGCGCAACTTGCCGCTGGAAGTCTTGAGAATGGTACGAGGCGGTACAAGCACCACTTCGTCAGCAGGTTCGCCCAACACCTCGACGACTGCGGTGTTGATCGCCTCACGCAGGCGCTGTCGTTCACCTTGGCCGCGCTCGCGGGTTTCGGCGAGGACCACCAGCCGCTCAGTGCCCGAGGCCTGGTCGAGGCTGCCGAAGACGACCACACAGCCCTTTCTCACACCCGGTATCTCGCCGACCGCCTCCTCCACTTCATGGGGGTAAATGTTGCGCCCGCCCCGAATGACGATATCCTTGACCCGCCCCGTGAGAAACACTTCGCCGGCGGCGATGTACCCACAGTCACCGCTGTCAAGCCAGCCTCTCCGGAACAGCTGTGACGTGGCCTGGGGATTGTTGAAATAGCCGCGTGTGGCCGACGCCCCCCTGAACTCCAGTCGGCCCTCTTGCCGCTCACCCACCTCGTGTCCGGATGCATCCACGATCCGCAATTCGTGGCCGGGCAACGACCGCCCGCAGGAGACAAAAGACAGTGCAGAGGCATCGCCGGGAGCAGCGGACACAGCGTTCCCAGTGCACGTGAAGGATTCTCGCTGGACCGGATCAACGAGGGGGCCGCGGCCGCATGGCGGAAAGGCCAGTCCCACAGAGCACTCGGCCAGCCCGTAGACCGGCGTGAGTGCCTCGGAGTGAAAGCCGTACGGGGCGAACCGTCTGCCAAACCGCGCCAGTGTCTCCGGCAAGACCGCTTCCGCGCCATTGAATGCCAGTCTCCACGAACTGAGATCGAGTCCGACCAGCTCCTCATCGCCGATCCTCTTGGCACACAGTTCATAGGCAAAGTTGGGTGCCGCCGAGAGTGTCCCGCGATAGGTCTGGATAGCCTGCAACCAGCGGACGGGCCGGGCGAGGAAGGCAAGAGGCGACATGACGACCAGTGGAATGCCAAAGTAGAGAGTACCCAGCCACGCGCCGATCAATCCCATATCGTGGTAGAGAGGCAACCAGCTCACAAAGACATCATCGGGGCGAAGGCCAATCGCCTGCCCCATAGCACGAATGTTGGCAAGCAAGTTGGCATGGGTGAGCACCACGCCCTTGGGATCGCCCGTGCTGCCGGAGGTGTACTGAATAAAGGCCACATCCTCCGCCACCACCGGCACCCGGCTCAGGGAGTCTCGCGACTGCAGCAGTTCCTGCGCGCTCACCACCTTATGCAGTGACGGCACATGAGCCCGCAGCAGCCATGCCACGGCTCGCGCTTCCGGTATCGTGACCAGCAGGACGGCTTGCGCGTTGCTCAAGATGCCGACATGGCGACGGACGTGCTCTTCCACTTGGGCCAAGTGCGCCGGTGGATAAATGGGCACAGGAATACCGCCGGCCAGCAGGATGCCCAAATAGACAGGGAAATACTCCGGACAGGTCGGCAACATGATGGCCACTGATTGTCCCGCTTCAAGCCCGCGCTGTTGCAAACCTGCGGCGACCCGTTCAGATGCCTCCGCCAGATCGCGACAGGTGATGGGCTGTTCGCCATGTTCGCTGAGATGGATGACCTGGATGCGGTCTGGCTGTCGACGCACATGCCAGTCGATGACTTCGAGCAAGGTGGTGGCAGCAATAGCTTCGCCTTGCGCAGATTCCAGCGTTGGCATGGACTGGATCGGCGCATGACGTGCCGATCCGCGGGTCCCCCTGTGTAGAGCTTCGAGCAGGTCGCGGGGAGTTTCGGCGCGAACCAGGGTGTCCTCCGGCAGATCAACGCCGAACGCACGCTGGATACGCAACATCAGTTCCACCCTCGCCAAGCTATCGAGACCGAGATCGCGATCCAGTGAGCTGTCCAGAGTGATGTGCCTGTCATGCCCGGTTTGCCGGTGAAGTTCAGCGAACAGGGTGCGAACAATGTCGAGAAGCTCCGACGCAGGTTCGCGATCCGATCCTGTTTCAGTCTGTCCGTGCGATGTCTTCAAGACCTCTCTCCCGATGAATGGAATCTGCGGCGCTTCAAGTTCGGGGCCTATGCCCGGTGTAAAGATCGAGAATGTGTGTCGCGAAACGTTTCTCGATCGCAAGACGCTTCAGTTTGAACGTGGGCGTGACAAGGTCGTTGGCGATGGTCCAAGGCTCTAGCGTCAACCAAAAGCGACGGACCTGGGCATACTCGGGGAAGCGTGCCAGTGATTGGCGGCATAGGCTCTCGATATGGTGCTGGAGACGCACATCGGTCAGCGCGGTGGGATCCTCCGCAGATAACGACCATCTTTGGGCCATGGCACGCCAAGCCCCGGCGTTCAGCACCAAGAGCGCGGCCAGATAAGGCTTGCCCTCGCCGACCACCATCGCCTGCTCGATAAGCGGGTCCAGAATGAGCGCTATCTCCAAACCCTCCGGCGTGACTTTCTCCCCGGTGGACAGGACCACGATCTCCTTGAGACGCCCGACGATGAACACATAGCCGTTTTCGATGCGTGCCTGGTCCCCCGTGTGCAACCAGCCCTCGGCATCGATCGCCCTGGCCGTATCCTCGGGCCGGTTCCAGTAGCCCATCATGACGTTGGGACCACGCACCAGCAATTCGTTCTTCTCTCCGAGCCTGACCTCAACCCCGGGGAGGGGGATGCCGACTGATTCCGGCAGATTGTCTTGCAGCCGGTTGGTGGTCACGACAGGTGCCGCTTCGGTCAGGCCGTAGCCCTGTAACAGAGGCAAACCCAAGCCGACAAAGCACCGGGAGAGCGTATCAGATAAGGAAGCACCCCCCGACACCGCCAGCCGCAGCCGTCCGCCGAAATGAGCAAGAACTTTTCCGGCTACCAGGTCATGCAGCACTGGCCGCAACAAGCTGGCCCACCTGCCTGGAGCCTGACCATGATGATGGCTTGCCTGGAAATGCCTCCAACCGAGCTCCTGCGTCCAGCGGACAAGCGCACGCGTCAGGGCGCCCCGTTCCACCAGTTGCTGTTGCAGGCGCGCGTATATGCGTTCGTAGATGCGTGGCACGGATACCAGAATGGTCGGGCGCACCGTCGCAATATCCTCGGCCAGCTTGGCGACCTCGCGTGTGTAGGCCACGCAACTGCCCGCCATCATTGGCAGGTAGCAGCCGACGGTCCGTTCAAACGCGTGGGACAACGGCAGAAAAGAAAGGAACAGATCATCCGGATAGGCCTGCACGTGCCTGAGTACTGCTTGTGCATTTGAAAGAATATTGACATGCGACAGCATGACACCTTTCGGGCGGCCCGTGGTGCCCGATGTGTAGACAATCGTGGCCAACGCGTGCGGGTCCTTGGCCAGATTAAGCTGGGGGCCTGCATCGCAGGGTAGCCAGTGCCTGACGGAGCTGACCTGGATGCTGGTGTCTGGCGCGGGGGGCACCGGCATCTCCAGACACAGCACGTGAGAGAGTTTCGGAAATCGTGCGC
>Ga0224495_10001546_pt1 | contig 16052 bp, 15 predicted proteins | sample SF_Jul11_sed_USG_FD_168128 | JGI IMG/M metagenome (GOLD analysis project Ga0224495, IMG submission 168128) | Sediment microbial communities from San Francisco Bay, California, United States - SF_Jul11_sed_USGS_4_1 | ecosystem: Environmental > Aquatic > Marine > Sediment | place: USA: California... | reverse complement strand
TTTTCTGCGCGTGCAGGCCGGGGCTCTGGTGGCAATCCTCGCAAGGGACGGAGCCATGTTTGCTGTCGGCCATGTCCCATTCCTTCTCGTGGCAGTCGATGCATGTGTCGATATCCTGGATCAGCGGTTCCTGTTGGTGGGCCTCGAAAAGATGATCCGCCCGATATGGCCCGAAATGGCCCCAGGACTCCGGAACCATGGCCGAACGGAGACCGAAACCCACTACCAGAATGGTGAATATGATCAATAGCGCCCTGATGGCGTGCCTGTTATGACTCATATGAAAGATTCTATTTTGCCCAATCCCAAAACAACGGTGTCTGGGTTGAATTTAGGTCTTTTGAGCGGATAAGGTAAAGAAAAGTTTAATATTATTTTGGCCGGGGCTCCTGGCTGTACTCATGTACGTAGCCCGACAACCAGGGAATGTAGTGGCGAGCGTTTTGTGGTAGCCTTAACTCCATGGAAAAAAGAAGACTTGGCCAAAGCCAATTATATGTCAGCGTCATCGGCCTGGGCGCCTGGGGGATCGGCGGGCCCCCCTTCTGGGCGTTCCGCGATGAAAAAACATCAATCTCCACCATACAGAAAGCCCTGGACCTGGGCGTGAACCTGATCGACACCGCGCCGGTGTATGGATTTGGCCTGTCGGAAAGCGTCGTGGGAAAAGCCGTGGCCGGCCGGCGGGACCAGCTGATAATCGCCACCAAATGTGGCCTTAGGTGGAAAGGCGATTCGCTGAAGGATATCTATCGGGACCTCTCGCCGGCCTCGCTATATCAGGAGGTGGAGGACTCCCTGCGCCGCCTGGGCACCGACAGGATAGACCTCTACCAGGTCCACTGGCCAGATCCGAACATCCCGGTGGAGCATGTAATGGTGGCCTTGGCGCTGCTGAAGGGACAGGGGAAGATATTGAACATCGGCGTGAGCAATTTCGACGCCCAGATGTTGCGCTCGGCGTCGGCGGTGGTGCCGGTGGTGTCGTTGCAGCCCAAGTATAACCTGCTGGAGCGCGACGCCGAGGCTGACCTTATCCCCCTCTGCCGCGAGAATAATATCGGCGTGCTGGCATACAGCCCGCTGGCCTCCGGCATGTTGACCGGCAAATACAGCTCCAGCGCCTCCCTGGCCGATTGGCGCGGCAAGGGGAATATGGGGGTCTTCCGCCCAGAGACCTTCCCCCAGGTGATGGCCAAGGTGGAAAAACTTAAAAGTTTCGCCAATGAAAGGGGAATACCTTTGTCGCGCATGGCCTTGCGATGGGTGATCGGCCAGCCGGGCATCAGCTGTGCGTTGGCCGGGGCCAACACCGCGGCGCAAGTGGAAGATAACGTGGCGGCGGCGGACCTGGAGCTTTCGGCGGAGGATATGGAACGGCTGGAAACTCTGGCGCAATAGCGTAACCATGCTTTTATATTGACTTTTGATTTCGCTAAGTGTATTGTTTTTGGTAAGTTATCTTTAGAGTAGGCAGTTTCAATATCGCCGGACACTTGGATATGGATGCAACGTATCGTTGCATAGAATAGAGAACCCGCCCATGTTTGAATGGAAGTCTGAGTATAGTGTCGGTTTCGACCATCTGGACAGGCTGAATCAGAAATATATCAGGGCCGCCAACAAAATTTATTCCGGGCTCAACCAGCCCAACCGCAATGACGCCATGATAGAAGCCCTGGACGAAATCCTCGAGTATATATCCATCTACTTCCCCGAGGAGGAGCGCATGATGCGCGCCGACGAGTATCCATGGATCGACAGCCACAAGCAGGAGCATCGCAAGTTTCTGGAGGATATCCTCGATTTCCAGCTGGGCCTTATCGCCGGCAAAAACATCTCCCCGTTGAAGATCGGGGCCGTGCTCTATAACTGGCTTACAGACCATATCGGCGGGCTGGACAAACGATATCCAATATTCCTCTTTGTGCGCTCGGCGGCCTAGCGGGAAGTTTTCAGGGGGGGCTGGCAGTGGACATGGAATGGATCGCCGAATTTTCGGTGGGGATATCCGGTATGGATGAGCAGCATCGAAGGTTCTTCTCCATCATAGGCGGGCTTCGAAAGGGGTCGTCATACAAAAGCGAGCAGAAAGCCCTGGCCGACTCATTCCGTGATCTTCTTAGCTACGCCAACACCCACTTTGCCGACGAGGAGCAGCTTATGCGCGAGCATGACTATCCGGAGTTGATCAGGCATGAGCTGGAGCACCGAGAGTTTATAGAATCCGTCACCAAGTTCAAGGATGATTTCGAGGCCGGGGCCGCCCCAAAGCCGCTGATTCTCGGCTCCTTCATGTATAACTGGCTGAAGGACCATATCGCCCGGTCCGACAAGCATTACGGGCGCTATCTCAACTCCAGGGGTATAAAGTAAGCTTCCCCTCGGCCGCGCCAGGCCACCGGCGCCGGGTGGCCTTTTCCATTATTGCCAGCCATCGATCCAGGAGCCCACGGCCCTGGCCACCGCCTGGTGCCCTGCTGGATTCAGGTGCTGGTCCTTGGGATAGAGCAGCGGGTCGGCGGTCTGGTCGTCCCAGTTGAGCGCCAGAAAGGGCACACCCATGGCCCCGATCCGCTCTTCATAAAACCGGAAAAACTCATTCCTCTGCTTGTCGCCGATCTTTGGAATCCACCGGATCCGCATCGGCAGCGCCACAACCCCTGGGCGGACCCCCAAGGCCCGGGCGCGCTGGACAAACAGGCCTATCATTTCCATCTGCCGCTCCAATACGTCGCCGCCGGAGAGGGCGGCGGTCAGGAATTCGTTCCGTTTGTTGGCCTTGGCGTAGGGGTATAGCGCGGTGTAATAAGCCAGCCGCAACAGGTTTGAGTTGTCGAAGATTTTGACCATCACCTCGGAGGCCTGGCTGCTGCGGTATGGCGGGGGGAGGGCCAGGGGGGCGCCTGCCCCGGCGGCCAGGGCGGCCTCCACCGCGCCGGGGTTGCGGGTCATGTACATCTGGTCGTTATACAGGTCGCCGATGCTCAGAAAGAGGATGGCCTTTTCTATCCCAGATTTTTTCGCGAAGCTTTCCAGGACGAAGATGGAGTTTATGATGCTGTAGGAGTCCACGCCGAAATTGACGACCTCATGGCCCGTGGCTTTCTCCACCAGGTCGCTGAACCGGTCCTTCATGGGCGCCTGCCGGGCCGCCACATAGGACCCGCCGAAAAACCCAACCCTGCCCCGGCCCACCGCGCCATCCCATGGGTGCAGGTCCACAAAACCGTATTCATTGGTGGAGAAGGATGAGACGAATTCGGCGCTGTAGCCATAAGTTGGCTCATCCTTCAGGTTGGGGATGAAGGTGAAGCCGCAACATGGGTCGCGGTGGAGGTTGGAGCCTTCCACATATTTGTAAGCCCGTGAGGCGCCCTCCACCAGCGCAAAGGAGATCCCCAGGGATAGGCAAAGGAATATGGCCGCGTAAAGGGCGCGGATGATCCTGGCTTTTGACATGATCCTGTTTATCTCTTCCCGGTTTGATCCCAAATGGTGATCCTGGCGTTATGATGAAACATCGACCATGATAAACGCCCCCCCGGTATTTATCATCTGTTTTTCCCCGGCCTTGCCAGCTTTTTTCCAAGGCGGGCGCCCAAAAGGGCTATAATCCCATTTTTCACTTTTTAGAGGATCATGGATACAAACCCGCAAGAACAACCCGCGGTGGAGCTGGACCAGGTCACCAAGCGCTTCGGCCATCTGACGGCGGTGAACGGGATAAGCCTGCGGATAGAGAAGGGGGAGTTTCTCACCATATTCGGCCCCAACGGCGCGGGCAAAACCACCCTCATCCGCATCATGGCCGGGCTCATGGCCGCCACCGAGGGCCAGGCGCTGATCAACGGACGCCCCGCCCGGGACCATGACGACCAGGCCCGGCGCGATATCGGCCTTATCTCCCACCAGACCTTTACTTATGGCCAGCTTACCGCCATGGAGAACCTGGTCTTTTTCGCCAGGCTCTATGGCGTCCAGAATCCGGCGGACAAGTGCGGCCGGCTGCTGGAGGAGGTGGGATTGAGCAAGCGGGCCCACGAGCCGGTGCGCTCCTTCAGCCGCGGCATGATCCAGCGGCTATCCATAGCCCGGGCGCTGGTGCACGACCCGTCGATCATCCTGCTGGACGAGCCTTTCACCGGCCTGGATCAGCACGCCGCAGAGACGCTCAAGCGCCAGTTGGTGCGGCTGCGGGATGAAAAACGCGCCCTGGTGATGATCACCCACAACCTGGAGCAGGGGGTGGCCCTGGGCACCAGGGTGGCCCTGCAGGTGGCGGGCAAAATAGTGCTGGACCAGCCCGCCGGCCAGGTGGACGCGGCCCATTTCAACCAGGTATATTTCGAAAAAGTGGGGGAGGCGCATTACTGACATGGGCTTCTTCCAATCCATATACGTCATCGCCGGCAAGGATATCGCCCTGGAGATGCGGGGCAAGGAGATCATCACCACCTCCGTCTTCTTCTCCATGCTCACCATCCTGGTGTTCGGCTTCGCTTTCGACCTGGCCCACGCCCAGGGCCAGCAGTTCGCCGCCGGTGGTTTGTGGGTGGCCATCCTCTTCTCCGGCGCCCTCACCATGAACCGCTCCTTCATGCACGAGAAAGAGAACGACTGTCTCTCTGCCCTGATGCTGGCGCCGCTGGACCGCAGCGCCATATATTTTGGCAAAATGGGCGCCAACCTGATCCTGATGCTGGCGGCGGAGCTGTTCATCGTCCCCGCGTCTATCGTGATCTTCAACGTGGATGTGATGGAGCGTTTTCTCCCGCAGATGGCGGCGCTGTTTCTGGGCACCCTTGGCTTCACCGCCGTGGGCACCCTGGTGGCCGCCATGAGCGTGAACCTGCGGGTGAGGGAGATGCTGGGGCCTCTGCTCACCCTGCCGGTGGTGGCTCCGGCGCTTATCGCCGCGGTGAAAATATCCGGTGGGCTGATCAACGGCGACCCGATGGATGAGCTGTGGGTCTGGTATCAGGTGCTGGCGGTGTTCGATGTGATATATTTGGTGGCCCCATGGCTGCTGTTCGAGAAGCTGGTGGATGAATAAGGGCCATGGGGCCTGGCGATTTCCTGAAACAGCGGCGAATACCCAAGCGCCCGCAAGAGGATTTCCAGCCTCACCTTTGGGGGCCAAGCCCCATGGCGCGGGAACACGGAGTCCTCTTACCCCGGTTCCGGGGCCGTATCGGGCCAGAGTATAAGTTTCCTTATTCCTGATAACGCCTATTGTATTAGTCTGCTTTCATCTGCTACCTTGTAGCTAGGTTCTCGGATTTATATTCCATAAAAGCTTCCGCCATCATTCCAGCAGGGATGGAGACCTAAGTTTCTCTGGAATCACCAGGCGCCCGTTTGTTCCCGTGGCAGGCGCGATGGTTTGTTTTTTCACATCCTTTCGCCGGAGCTTTTATGAGCCGATTCTTATCCCATATTCTGCTTTCCTCAAGCATCTTCCTGGGGGCCATGGCGCCAGGCGCCGCCTGGGCGGCCACCATCGTGGTCACCACCACAGCGGACACGGTGGCGGTGGACACGTTCTGCTCCCTGCGGGAGGCGGTGAACAACGTAAACGCAGGAGGCGACACCACCGGGGGCGACTGCGTCACCGCCGCAGGGGGCGACATTATCAGCCTGCCCGCTGGGACATACACGCTTACCGGCGTTGCCATGGAGGACCTGAACGCTTCAGGTGATCTGGACATCACACAGGCCGTCGCCATCCAGGGCGCTGGAGCGGCCACCACAATCATCGATGGCGCCGGAGCCGTCACCGGCGACCGTGTAATTCATGTGACGGCCGCCGTGGCCGTGTCGATTGACAGCCTCACGATCAGCGGGGGGGCCGCGCCCGCGGGGGCCGCCACCTGGCAGGCCCGTAGCGGCGGCGGCATTTACAGCGTTGGCCCCCTGAGGGTCACCAACTCCACCATCAGCGGCAACACAGCCACAGGCACGAATACAGCTGGTGGCGGCATTTACAGCAGCGGAGGCACAGTTGCGGTCACCAACTCCACTATCATCGGCAACTCGGCCATTGCCGGCGGCGGCATTTGCAGCATCGGCCCACTGACGGTCACCAACTCCACCATCAGCGGTAACAAAGCGACCAATAATGATGGCGGCGGCATTTTCGGCGGCGGGGGTACAGTTACGGTCACCAACACTACCATCAGCGGTAATTCGGCGGCCTCCGGCGGCGGCATTTACAGCGTCGGCCCACTGACGGTCACCAACTCCACTATTAGCGGTAATTCGGCGGCCTCCGGCGGTGGCATTTACACCGCCGGAGTCACACTTACGGTCACCAACTCCACCATCAGCGGTAATTCGGCGGCCTCCGGTGGCGGCGTAGCCAAGGTCCTGGGTAGCACAGCTTCATTTTCTAATACCATCATTGCCAGCGCTACTGGTGGTGATTGCTTCGGGGGGGGGATCACTTCCAATAATTACAACATAGCCAGCGACGCCACCTGCGCTTTCGGCGGGCTTAACGACGTAAACAATAGCGCCACCATCACCGCCAGCCTGGGCGCCCTGGCCAATAACGGCGGGCCGACGCAAACCCACGCCCTCCTGGCTGGCAGCCCGGCATTGGATACGGGCTCCTGCGTCAACGCCACGGACCAGCGCGGCATCAGCCGCCCTCAGGGCGCCACATGCGATATCGGCGCGTACGAGACGGTGCAGTTCAAGCTCACGGTGGCCAGCAATGGGATAGGAACCGGCGCCATCACCAACGGCTCCTTAATAAACAGTGGTGCGGCCTGCACACAAACTTACGTTACTGGGGAGACAGTCACCCTCACCGCCACGTACAGCGCTGGCACAGCGTTCGTCGGCTGGAACGGCGGACCGTGCAATTTAACCATTACCAACCCATGCTCTTTCAGCATTAACGCCACCCAGACAATCATGGCGCTCTTCGCCACCAATGCGCTGATAGTCACCGTGTTTGGCCCCGGCGTAGTGAAAAGCGTTTCACCATTTATAAACTGCCCAACTTTGTGCGCTGTTGGATATGCCGCCCCCGGAACAATAGAGACCCTCACCGCAACCCCCACTGGCGCGGCTCTCTTTACTGGGTGGACCGTCACCAGCGGAACCTGCACAGGGGCCACATCTCCCTGCGATGTGACATTGAATGGAATTATCAATGTCACCGCAAAGTTCGACCTGCCGGGCTGCACCAGCCCCACGGCGACAAACTATAACCCCAGCGCCACCATCAACGACGGCAGTTGCACATTCCCGGCGGCAGGTGGCGGCGGTGGCGGCGGTGGACTCGATAACCAGCCGCCATACTTCCCCGGCGGCGGCATATGGCTGATCTCGCCGGAGGACAAGGCCAGCGGAAATGGGGACACCCCATTCGTTTGGAAGATTCTTACAGACCTGGATGGCGACACCGTCACTTATTATCTCTACGCCTGCTCCGAAGCGGACTTTGCGGACTGCAAGGTTATTGACATGGTCGTTGGCAACGGCAATCCGAATTCCCGCATTGCATACGGCCTTGGGGCTTTTGGCGCGGCGCTATTGCTGATCGGCTTCGGCTTCACCCATGGCGGCAGGCGCAGGTTGCTGGTGGTCATTGCGGCAGTGGCGCTGACCGGCTCCGCTTCCCTCATCGCTTGCGGCGCCGGTGGCGGATCGGGCAATGATGGCGTCCTCGTCAGCGCCTGCTCCAAAGCTGGGGCAGACTCGGTATGCCGGGAGAAGTTCAACCTGGCGCCGGGGGACTATCAATGGAAAGTCAGCGCCGAAGATGGCCGCGGCGGGCAGATAGAGTCCGAAGCGCGCGCCTTCACTGTAAAGTAAGTTTATTTGATTCAACGATCCCCCGGGCCGAGGAAAGGCTCGGGGGATTTTTTTTGTCCTATACGCGAATTCCCCGGCAGGGGGGCTGAATCCTTTTGATTGAGACCTCATCAAAATAGTGTTAGTTTTATCTATCCATCCTTGGGTTTATTTGTGTCCGGCGAATGGGAGCGGTCTAGATGAATAAAGGAATAGCGGCGGTTATCATTTTCCTGGCCGTCCTGGCTTTGCCGCTGGTGTATAACGTTGGCGCATCGGTGACCGGCGTGTCCACCGGCGCCCCGGCGCTGACGGAGGGAAAAGGGCTCAAATGCGTCAAGGACGGATCCTGGATGAAACGAAACCATATGACGCTATTGAAGCATGTCCGGGAGGATTCCGTGCGCCAGGGGGTTCTGGCCGGCGACTCGGGCCTGCGTGGGTGCATTGCTTGCCACCCCAAGCGGGGCGAATTTTGCGATAAATGCCATTCCTATGTGGGGGCCAGCCCGGAATGCTGGCGGTGCCATTATTACCCTGTATGAGAAAACGAGGCGAAATCCATGGATTTTGACAGGCGCGGATTCTTGAAACTGGGCGCGGTGGCGGCCGCCGGGACGGCTATCGGCCCCGTGGCAGCTGCGGTGACGGGGCAATCGCCAGCGGCGGCGGCTGGCAAGCGTTTGGGGATGGTGATAGACGCCGATAAATGCCCCACCGATTGCACCGCCTGTGTGGATGCCTGCCGAAAAGAAAATAACGTACCCCGGTTCACCGAGCCGGAGCTGGACATGCACTGGATCAGGAAAATAAAGTTCCACCCCAAGGGTGTGGAGGGCGCCCAGGAGCGCTCGTTCCCGGCCATGTGCTTTCATTGCGAGAATCCCCCCTGCGCCCATGTGTGCCCGGTGGCGGCCACCTTCATCCGGCCGGACGGGATAGTGCAGGTGGACAAGCATCGCTGTATAGGGTGCCGATACTGCATTGTGGCCTGCCCATACAAGGCCCGCTCTTTCGTCTCCAAGCCTGTGGAGCCGGCCGAGGATGGCAACCCCAACGTGCCTTCGCGCACCCATGGGGTGGTGGAAAAATGCACTTTGTGCGCCCACCGGGTGGATGAGGGCAAAGAGCCCGCCTGCGTGGAGGCTTGCCGCGCCACGGGGCAGGAGGCCATGGTGTTTGGAGACCTTCATGACCAGGCCAGCGCCGCCGCCGAGCTGTTGCGCACGGGCAGGGCCCGGCAACTTCGTGCGGACCTGGGGTGCCAGCCTGGCGTCTACTATATGGGGCTGTGACAGATGGCGAAGATAAAATACACCAGGATCGGGGGAGACTCCGGCGCCTATTACGGGTTCATGATCGTTTCGGCGCTGGTGGCGGCGCTTCTGCCCATCGCCGCGCTGACTCTTTATGTCAACGGGCACCAGGTGACTGGGATGACCAACCAGGTCCCTTGGGGGATGCCCATAGTGATGGCCATATATCTTATCGGAGCCTCCGCCGGCAGCCTGGTGCTCTCGGCCATGAGCACGGTGTTCGGCAAGACGGAGTATAAACCCTTTGCCCGGTTGGCCAGCCTGCTGGCGGTGCTTTTGATTGTGGCGGCGCTGATGGCGATCATCCTGGACTGGGGCCGGCCGGACCGGATTCTCGTTCCCTTCTTCCACTTCCAGCCGCGGAGCATGTTCAGCCTGAACGCTATTTTGTACAACACATACATGGCCATCGGGTTTTTATACCTGGTGGCGCTGTTTCAGGAGAATGACCTCTGGTCCAAAAGGCTTGGGCTGGCGGCGGTGATCATCGCCGTGGGTGTCCATTCCGGCACCGGGGCCATCTTCGGGTTCGTCTATGTGCGGGAGCTGTACAACTCCCCGTTGCTGCCGCCCAGCTTCATCGCGGCGGCGCTCTCCTCCGGCACGGCGCTGATGATAATCATCCTGCACCACACCTTCGGCGCCACCGGCAGGCCCTTCGACCAGCGCTACATCACCGGCCTGGGCAGGTTGATGGGCCTTTTCATCCTGGTGGTGCTCTATTTCATTTTCATAGAAAACGTCACCCGCTCCTACGCGCCCAAGAATTACGAAGCGGCTTCCTTCCTGCTGTTGCATGGCGGCAAATACACCTTCTATTTCTGGGGCGGATTGATCCTGATGGGATTGGTGGTTCCCGCGGCCCTGGCCCTCAATAGCGTCACCGGCTCATCGGTGCGGTGGATTCTGGCGGCGGCGTGGATGCAGCTTATCGGCGTGCTGATGGAGCGCTACCTTATCGTTATTCCCGCGCAGATATTACCCCTGGAGCTTCTGCCGGGGATGGAGATAACAAGCGATTTCATGGACGGCCAGTACGCCCATTACTCCGTCTCCCTGGTGGAGTGGATGTATGCCCTCGGCCTGTTCGGGGTGGTGGCGTTCGGCTATGGCCTGGCCATCCGGCTGTGGCCCATGCTGCCGGAAGAGGCGCTGATCAACGATACTCCCTCCGCTGGAGCCGACGGCGCGGCCAACTGATCGCGCTTCTTTTTCTCATCGGGCGACATAAGCCAAGCTCGAAGCTAAGCCATATTCCTTGCTCCTGCCTGTATAAGCCTGAATGAATATGAATTGACTTTAGCGGTAACCCAAGATATTATTACCCTGCCGCGCCGGGGAGCGGTTTGGCCAATTTACACCTCAAAATGAGAGATGCTGTGAGAAAAATAACTTCTACTCTTTTCATGCTCTCGCTGCTGTTTGTAATTTCCTGCGGCGGCTCCTCGTCGTCAAATTCCGACTCTTCCCGGGATCCTGCGCTGGTCGGGATGTGGAGGTTGACCTCGGTTAATGGAGTGAATTTTCCATGGGAATCCGGAATGGAATTCAGACCTAATGGGACCTGGGCCACCAGTGGAAACTCGGTGTGGGGCGGCTGTGATGAAAGCGGAACATGGACCACGGCCAGCAATGTAGCCACCACCATAGTCACCGCCGTGGACCCCAATGGCGCCGGTTGCGCCGCCATAGGCGAGGTGGTAAGGATGCCTTATGCCGTGCAAGGCAATATATTGACCTTCAACAACGGCGCCGATACGCTGGTATATACAAAGGCGTGAATCATTGGCATGATCTTTCTATAGATCATCTCGCCAACATGGCAACCTTATAAAAGACACGCATTCTTCGTAGGATCTGGCGCGCCTGGCCCCAGGGGAATACGCCCTGGGGCGGGGCAATACCCGGTTATGGCTCGGCGTAACTGATGTGGTCTACGTCGTGGGTGATTACGGCATAGAGCCTTTGGATCTCGTCCAGAATTTCCTCGGTTTCCTTCTCCATGCCGCTGGGAATTTCCAGGTTGACCCTTGGGATATCCCAATATTTGTGCACCAGGCTGATGATTTCATTCCCCGTTGTTATGGCTTCCATCATGTGGGCAAGCTCGGCCTTTTTCTCCTTTGGCAGTTCGTTTTTAAGAACGCCCAGCACATGGTCCACATAAATGGGCTCCACCACCACGTCGGTCTCTGCCTTGATGGAGGCCATGTGCAGCCTGTCGGCGCGCAGGAGAGCCGTCACCCCCATCATTATGGGGGCCGCGCCATCGGCGATGGTTGTTTCCCTGATTTTGCGTCCGCTTTTATGGATGGAAACCGTTCCCTTGATCAGCTTGTACACGGTGTACACCGGGGTTCCCCCCTCAGTCAGGATCCACTTCCCCGCTGAAATAGTCTGCTGCTCTCTCATGGCCTATTCCTTTCCCTCCAATAAGATTGAACTTTCCCCCTAAGGTGTCCTGGCCGGACACAAATTTAATGTAAGCCTCCTGCGGAAAATAATGCAAATCGGGGAAGGGGATTTGGCGCCCAAAATGAGGGAATTGAATTAAAATGTCGAAACAGGCGACGAAAACAGGAGGCGATGATATTGGCCACACCGAAAATGATCATATCCGAGGAGCGGCTGCGCGAGCGTGTGGAGGAAATATCCCATCTTGTCGCCCGGGACCTTAAAGGCCAGGATTTTGTGATGATCGGGGTGCTCAAAGGAAGCGTGGTGTTCCTGGCGGACCTGATGCGGGCAATGCACCGGCGCGGATTATGCCCCACCGTGGACTTTTTGACCATGTCCAGCTACTTGGATGGCGTCGAATCCACCGGCCACGCAAAGATAATCAGCGGGCTTCATCTGGACGTGACAGGCAAGACGATCCTGCTGGTGGATGACATAGCCGACACCGGCCTTACCCTGAAGCAGGCCAGGGATCATGTTCTCTCCCTGGGGGCCAGGGAGGCGCTCACCGCAGTGCTTCTGGACAAGCCGTCGCGGCGGCAGGTGGAGTTCGCCCCCACCTATCACGGCTTCTCCATCGAGAATGTTTTTGTGGTGGGATATGGGCTGGACGCCGGCGCCCGCCACCGGTGCCTGCCATATATAGCCGCCTTGGAGGATATGGACAAATGACCACCTTGCGCTTGCTTCTAATTGCTACACTCAAGTCATAGCTCGCAAGATATAATCTAATACATAGCAAAGGAGTGGCAATGCTGGCCGAATGGAATGACAGCTTCAGTGTGGGATTGGCCACAATTGACGACCAGCACAAAATCCTATTCGGCATTATCAATAAGCTCAACCATGGCATCATGGAATCCCGCGGCCGGCAAACTCTGGGTTGGGTGCTGGAGGAACTTGTGGACTATGCGGCGGTTCATTTCAAAACTGAAGAGGACCTGATGCGCCTGCACTCTTATCCCGACCTGGCAGAGCACAAGGGGCAGCATGACACCATGAACATGAAGCTGATGGAATTTCAGAAAAGATACAAGGCAGGCCAGGAGGATATCTCCCTGGAGGTTTTGATGGAGTTGATAGACTGGCTCCATGAGCATATGGGCGGGTCCGACTCCAAACTGGCCCCTTATCTGGGCGAAAAGGGCGTTCGATAAACGGAGTTTCTCCATGCCAGGGGGAGCAAGACGTATCCTCCACGAAAGTAAACATCCTGGCCCATTCGCTTGCATGATCACCTATGGAATCCTGGTCTTGTGTCACGCCGCCACCACCTGGCAGTATCGCCATAAAATGCGCCATGACCCGTTTGACAGTGGTATGCCAATCGCCAGTGGTCTTCAATGTGGACGGATCATAAGCCTTGTGGGCAAGGCAAAAACAGATTAAGACAGGGCCCCTGTCATGCCTCCCATAGCGGTGTGGTGGCCGAAGCGGATTATCTTTATATATGTTTTCATTCCGCCGGTATGACCGATGAAGTAGATCCGCCACATCAAGGCTTCCCACGCTTTGTCAGCCATTTTTGGGGCAGTGGGGGAGCAGAGCTGGACATTTTTCAATAACTGACGTCTGTGGCATGGGAAAACCCCTTGACCATAGAACGGCATGTAATGGCCGCCGCGCAATTCGGGATTAGTGGGAGGCCCCACCAGGCGGCGTATCTCAAAGCTTCCACGATCTCTGCAGAAAGTAACGAAATGTGACATATGCGTCCTGATATCTCACTGGCGGTGAGGGCCTCTGGCCTTATCTATTTCCATAAAAAAACAATCCGCCCCGTATATGCTAAAATCCAGGTTGATAGACCATATTTTTTCGTTTGAAACAAAAGACGCTCAAGGCTAGATGAATCGCAAATCGGGTTCCGGAAACGGTGAGGATCTGGACAGCCTGCTGAATCAGTTCGAAGATGAAGGCGGGGACGCCGGGGCCTATTCCATCGAGCAACCAGCGTCGGGGATGATCGAATCTCTGGATGAGGAGACGCTGGCCCTAAGTCAGCGGTTTCACGCCATCGTAAGCTACATCACCCAGCTTGGCGAGTTTTTCAACGGCGTTCTGAAAAACAAAGATGAGAAGGAGCTGGAGGAGGCTCTGGACACGGTATCCAAAACCGCCACCCATCTGACTCGCCAATACAGTTCCGCCGAAAGCGTCGTGTTGCGCTATCGGGGCCGGCTCAGCCTGGAATCGGAAGGGGGGGCGGGCAGTTTTGACTACACTGTCCAGGCGGGGCAGATGCCTTTGGATGTGGGGACGCTGAAGAAGCTGGTTTCGATAGATAAAAACGAAGCGTACCGGCTGGGGGAGAAGCTGGGCCTTTCGTTCCATCCGCTGCGGAAGCTGGGCATATACATGCTCTCCACCACATTCAAGCAGGCTACCCAGCAGGACCTGCACTTGATGCGCCAGTCCCTGCGGCTTTTGGCAAGATATTTCTCCTCCATCGCCTCGGGCGCGGCCGCCAAAAGCCCGGACTTCATGGTGTTCAACGAGCATGGCAAACCGGACGCGAACCTTGTCCTGCTGGCAGGGGTCAACAACGTCAAGAGCCAGTCGATGCAGGAGTTGGTGAACAAGGTGGGGAAGATGCTGAAGGAGGCTCCGGCGGGGTCTGCCCTGTCCAGATGCGTCTCGGTGTATGACGCCATCTTTCTGGACCCCCAGTTGCGCCAGCGGTTGGCTAGGCCGCCGGTGGAGATGAACAATCCCCGCAGGATGATCCCCGGCCTGGCCGGCGAATGGACGGTCTCCCAGGAGCACGCCCTTCTGTTGCGGGAAATCTCATCTTTGTTCGATTCGGATCCCTTGCGCGGCGCCCGGACCACCGATTGCCTCTTTTTGCGGGATTACCGCGACGTAAATTCCATGGAGCTTCTTGGCAGCCTGGATGATGTGAGCGATCTTTTGGTAATGACGAAAAATCCCGCGGTGAAAATCGAGGCGTTGAAAAGGATCAGGCTGAAGCTCGACAAGGCGCCCGATTATCTTATGGACGCGTTCAGTGTCAAGGGGGGCAAGCTTTTCAGCTATGCGCGCCATGAGGATGACGCGCGGCAGATTCAGCCGGAGCTTCTTAAAATAGTGGCTTTTTTCAAGAAACGCTCCGAAACCAACGAAAAAATCCACAAGATCCTATACGAAAAAGTGGAGTTCGACGCCAGCGACGTTCAGGCACTGGCCCTGGACCTTGGCATCGCGCCGCCGGAGGCCGCAGAGGTGCTGGCGCTTTTGCAGAAATGCTTCAAGACAGGCGGGCAGTTTGTCCGAGGCGCCTTCGAGAGGAATATCCCATTCTTCGCCAAACATGAGAAAAAGCTTTTCGAAATGTTATGGAGTTTCCTGAAGGATATCGGCTCCAGGGATGACCGTGTGGCGCTGCTGGATTCTCTTTCGCTACTGATATCGAAAATGAAACGGCCAGACATCGCCCTGGACGTCATCCTCACGGATTTTATCGCCTTCCCGGAAAACCTGGATTTTTCCGAACGCAACGGGCTGATGCTGGCTAATGTGCTGATAAGAAAATATAACAAGGAGCTGGGCAACCGCATTGAGCGCACTCCCGAGGAGGTCCTGCTGGTCCGGGAGGGAATCAGCGAGCAGATGGCCAGGTTCATCGCCGATTTTATAGACCGGGAGCAGGACCGGTTCCTGCGGAAAATGAGGACCATCCATGAAGAACTGGTGGGATGCATCGGGCGGGAATCGGACGAGGCGGACAAGATGTCGCTAAAGTTCCTGGTCTCCATGGAGCGGGAGATATATATTCTGCTCTCCCTCTCAAGCGGCCTTACGGGCCGAAGGATCATCCGCAGCGCGGTAAGGGAATATGGAGACCCGAGATCCAACCTTTACGGCGCCGCCAGAAATCAGGAGGAGCTAAAGTCTATCCTGCAGCTTCTTCAGCTTGCGGTGCGCTCCCTGGGCCGTTTCGGCTCCAAGGAAGACGCTCAGCTATTCGAAAGAATCAAGGATAGGGCCGGGGAGTTCATGTCCATAAAACCCAGCATTGTCCCCAAGGATTCTGTAAAAAGCGTGATGGAGCATGTGACCGCCGCTATCGCCTCGGCATGAGGCGTCATGAGGCTTCTTGGCTGGTTGTAAACTTTCCGCGGGCTTGCGCTGATCTGCTCGTTGACTCCTGCGCCCCCGCATGAAGTGAAATAAAGAGGAATTCACCGAGGCAAAGCGCCGAAATATCCGTATCCAAGGCGATAATTCATTTTTTTAATTTCACAGACGCGAAAAGGTCATCCACTTCTCCCTGAGACAGCCGGCCGCCAGAGGACTTGAGCTTCACCTTGTACAGGGACAATGTCATCCGGTCAATGGCGCCAGGGGTATGCGCCCGCTTGTGGCATTCAGAACATAGGGCGATCAGGTTTGTGAACTCACTTTTCTGAAGCTCCTCCCAGGGCACGATATAATGAATTTCCACGTCCGCCCGCTGGCATCCAGGAACAGCGC
>Ga0224495_10001545_pt1 | contig 16053 bp, 13 predicted proteins | sample SF_Jul11_sed_USG_FD_168128 | JGI IMG/M metagenome (GOLD analysis project Ga0224495, IMG submission 168128) | Sediment microbial communities from San Francisco Bay, California, United States - SF_Jul11_sed_USGS_4_1 | ecosystem: Environmental > Aquatic > Marine > Sediment | place: USA: California... | reverse complement strand
CAGAAGAGAAGACTGAAAATTGATTTATGGATGGATCGTAAAAACTGTTGATTTAAACCGTAGTTCAGTATGCCAAAAATAAAACAATCGACAAATCTTAAAACTGGTTACACAACGGGAACATGTGCAGCTGCGGCGGCAAAAAGCGCCATGATTTGTTTAATCAGCGGCGCAACAAACCTTTTGAGTATTACGGTAAATTTGCCGCGAAGCGGTCATTATGGCGATACGGCAACGATTGCGGTTTATAAGTGTGGTACAAGCGATGATCGTGTTCAGGGGTTTTCTGAAATTATAAAAGATGCCGGCGATGACCCTGATGTTACCAATGGCGCCGTTATCCGGGCAGATGTATATTGGAATGAGGCTAAAAATCCGGCGCAGAAAGTTGAAATTTATGGAGGAACCGGAGTTGGCGTTGTCACCAGAACAGGTCTGCCGGTCGCTGTTGGAAAATCAGCCATTAACCCTGTTCCCTGCAAAATGATTTTAAATGAGGTAAGCGAAGTTTTACAGACATACAATATCGATCGTTGTGTAAAAGTGATGATTTCGGTTCCCGATGGAGAGAAAATCGCAAAACTCACCATGAATGAGCGGTTAGGCATCATTGGCGGTATATCAATACTCGGTACAAGGGGAGTGGTTATTCCGTTTTCAAATTCTGCCTACCGCGCTTCACTTGCCGTTACCATCAAGGCTGCTGCCGAAAACGGGCTTCGACACGTTGCATTGACAACAGGCGGTCGAAGCGAAAAGTACGCAATGGGAATTTATCCTGAACTTGATCCAATGGGGTTTATTGAAGCCGGAGAGTTTATCGGATTTTCGCTAAAAAAATGCCAGTCGTATCAAATACAAAAAGTGACCATTTCTGGAATGATCGGTAAATTATCGAAAGTCGCATCCGGTGTTCTTATGGTACATTCGTCAAAATCTTCGATTGATTTTCAGTTTCTTGCCGGTATTGCCGTTAAAGCCGGCGCAAAAACAGAGCTGGCCGAAAAAATTAAATCTGCAAATACAGCCGGCGAAGTTGCAGAGTGGATGATTACAGAAGGAGTTACTGGCTTTTTCGATATACTGACCGGACTTTGCTGTAAAGTTTGTTCAGAAAAAGTTCAGGGTCAGATGGAAATAGAAACACTGCTTTTTAATATGGACGGCCAACTGCTTGGCAGAAATTTTATACCCGCAAAATAAAACTGGAAAAATTTAAATATTTAAACAACAAAATGAAAAATAACAATAAAAAAATAAATATAAAAATCATTGGAATTGACGAAGCCGGTAAAAATTACCTGTCGCCGAATGTAATCGATATGATATACAAGTCTTCAGTAATGATGGGCGCAGAAAGACTTTTGGCGAATTTCCCTGATTACAAAGGAAAACTTCTTGCTATAAAAAATACAGTCAGTCATAAACTAGCCGACATGGTTGAAGCTTTAAAAAGTGAAAATCAAGACGCTGTTGTTCTTGCTTCCGGCGATCCTCTTTTTTTTGGAATCGGCGGTTATTTGCGGCTAAAATTTTCAGAACAAAATTACAATATTGAAATTTTCCCGTCGGTGAGTTCCCTGCAGTTGGCCTTTTCAAAAATCGCAGCCTCATGGCAGGACGCCTGCAGCATCAGTCTTCATGGCAGAAAAATTCAAGGTCTGGCCCAGAAAATTGTGCGGCAGAAAAAGGTTTTTATTTTAACCGACCCTGAAAACCATCCTGGAAAAATTGCAGAATATATGCGAGAGTACAACCTGACAAATTACCGCGCATTTGTCGCGGAAAATCTTGGAATGGATAATGAAAAAACTGCGTGGTACTCAATCGAAGATTTGGTGCAAAAAAGTTCAAAGGATTTTTCAGATTTAAATGTCATTATTTTAATTCAAAACGACGGCAAGGAAGAAAAATTATTTACCCTGGGAATTGCCGACCATGAATTTTCGTTTCCTGAAAAACCAGACGGGTTGATCACTAAAAAAGAAATACGCGTGCTTGCTCTTGGCGCCATGAATTTACAAAAAAACAGTGTCGTTTGGGATATTGGAAGTTGTACCGGCTCGATTGCCATTGAAGCTGCCAGAATCGCGTATGAAGGTCAGGTTTACGCCGTAGAAAAAAATCCTGAACATTTGGCGCATTGCTATAAAAATTCCAGAAAATTTCACGCCGATGTTTACATGATTGAAAAAGACGCACCCGATGGTCTTGAAGAATTAGATGACCCCGATTCAGTTTTTATCGGCGGTTCCGGAGGTCATCTTCGCGAAATTCTGGAGGTGTGTTCGCGAAAGCTCCGCCCAAACGGACGAATTGTTGTAAATGCCGCCACACTTGAAACCCTTCAAGATGCCATTTCTCATTTTAAAAAACTGGGTTTTCAGGCGGAGATTTCAATGACGCAAATTTCACGAAGCCGTCCTGTTGGGGATTTAACCAGGTTTCAGTCTTTAAATCCGGTATTTATTTTGACGGCATGTCGAGACAACCATTTTTAGTTTTGTTGTTCATATTATAATTATAAACAAGGTTGGTTTTTCGTTGGGCCCTGCAATCGGCACACGCAGCAAAATCCAGTTTTGCCGGCAGTCTAAAGATTTAAATTTAAGCCAGTACTTTGCGACATTGCGGTGAGTTTTTTAGATTGCCCTGAACGATAACTTTAAGGAATAAACATGACTAAATACGGAATATTATATGGAATCGGCGCAGGTCCAGGAGATCCGGAGCTGATCACTTTAAAAGGTCACCGAATTTTAGAACAAACCCATGTGATTGCTTTTCCGGAAGCAACTGCCGGCGCGGGAAGTTATGCGGGTTCCATTGTTGAAAAACTCGTCGATGCATCTCAAAAGCTGATGCTGCCGCTTGTGTTTCCCATGACAAAAGATAAAGCAATTTTAGAAGAAAAATGGAATGTTGCTGTTGACGCTATTATAAAACCTCTTGAGGCCGGTAAAAATGTTGCCTTTGTTTCAGAGGGCGATCCCTTGTTTTTCAGTACTTTTATTCATCTGATGGAATTGATTAAACTTCAAAACCCAAATATACAAATAGAAATTATTCCCGGAATTTCATCCATGCATGGGGCAGCCGCATCGCTTGGCTGGGGGCTGGCCATTGGCGATCAAAAGGTCGCCGTAATTCCGGCAACATCGGATATGGAAGAAATGTCAGAAGAACTTGACCGGCACGATACCGTTGTATTTTACAAAGTCGCCAAGGTTGCAGCTTTGATAGTAGAATTGTTACGAAAAAAAAATCTAATCGATAAATCAGCCATTGTTTCCAAAGCAACGTCCTCTGACGAAAATATTTATCTTGATCTAAATGACTTACCCGAGCGAATTCCTTATTTGTCTTTAATGATCGTTCGAAAACAAGAAATGTAAAATGAAAACACTCAACTGGAAACCAAACACCATTTATTTTATCGGGGCAGGACCTGGCGATCCTGAATTGATCACGGTTAAGGGCGCAAGGTTTGTTCGCGAAGCCGATTTAATAATTTATGCAGATTCTCTTGTCAGCGATGAATTGCTGAAAGAAACCCGAGAAGGCGCTGAAATTTTAAAAAGCTCCGGTATGACTCTGGAAGAAGTGATTGATCGGCTTGAAAATGGAATTAAAAATGGTAAAAAAGTCGTTCGCCTGCATACCGGCGACCCTTCTATATTTGGCGCCATATACGAGCAAATTTATCTGTTGCGAAACCTCGGAATTGACTCCGAAGTTATTCCCGGTGTCAGTTCTGTTTTTGCCGCAGCCGCTGCTGTACAGTCTGAGCTTACCATACCCGAACTTTCACAAACTGTGATATTAACCCGTACAGAGGGAAGAACCCCTGTTCCTGAAAAAGAATCTCTAAAAAGTCTGGCGGCTCATCATTGCACTCTGGCTATCTACTTAAGCGCAACGCTTGCCGAGAAAGTTTCCTCTGAATTGTTGTCTGCCGGCTGGAAAAAAGAAACGCCTGTGGTCATCGTTTACAAGGCTTCATGGCCTGATCAAAAAATCATTCGCACAACGGTTGAAAATCTGGCAAAAGCTCTTGCTGAAAATAATATTAAATCTCAAACGATGATTTTAGCCGGCCCGGCGCTTGATGCCATGAACGAAGAAAGCTTTCGCCGCTCTAAACTATACGATGGAGATTTTGCGCATCAATTTAGAAAAAAGGTAAAAAATAAACAAGATTAAAGGATTTTATATTGAGTGAAGATTATAAAAAAACTTCGTATGCGCTAATTGCGATTACCCGTCATGGATGCAAAACGGCTCTGGAAATTTATCAAAAAATTCATTCAGAGGTATTTCCTGTTGATATATTTTTTCCCGAAAAATTTAAAAGCGACTTTGAAGAAAATACCTTTGATCATGTTGTCGTACGATTTTATTCGGGAAAAGTAAAAGATCTTCTGGAGCTGATTTTTAAAAGCTATGAAGGAATCATCGGTATTATTAGTCTTGGCGCTTTAATTCGTTTAATGTCGCCCTTGCTGGGCGATAAAAAAACAGATCCGGCTGTAGTTGTCATTGACGAAAAAGCTGAATATGTTATCAGCGTTTTATCAGGACATATTGGCGGAGGAAATGAACTTGCTCGCGTTATTGCAAAAAATATCGGAGCAAGGCCTGTCATAACCACATCGTCAGATGTTCAAAAAACTCTTTCTGTTGATTTACTCGGTAAAGCATTTAACTGGGTGATGGAATCTTTTGAACACCTGACTGAAATTAGCGCTGCCGTTGTAAATGATGAACCTGTCGCTATCGTTCAAGAATCAGGAGAACCCGGGTGGTGGATATATGAAGGTTCTTTGCCTGCCAATTTAAAAGTATATACCGAATTGAACAAGGCGCTGGAGACGAATATTGAATATATTATATTGATATCTCATCGTGAATTAGAAGATACAGTAGAATATAAGAAATTAAAAAAGAAAAAATTTATTATTTTTCGACCTAAAGTTATTGGAATTGGAATAGGCTGTAACCGCAACACAACTGAAGCCGAAATTGAAAATGTAGTATTTGAAACACTTCGAGAGTTAAAGTTTAATATTAAAAGTGTTCGAGGTTTGGCCAGTATTGATTTAAAAAGCAATGAGGCCGGCTTGATTTCATTTTGTAATAACATGAAGTGGCCGATTGTTTTTTATAATGCCCGGGAACTAAACACCGTTACGATTGAAAACCGCTCAGATACTGTCTTTAAGCACACAGGCGCCTATGGGGTAAGCGAACCGGCCGCAAAAATGTATACGAAAAATGAAAATCTTGTTCTTGTTAAAAAAATATCAGGTAATGTTACAATTTCGGTTGGAGTGCTTCGTTTTTAACCAAGGCTTTTATTTAACAAGGAATTTTATCCATCATTATTTTTACCTTTCTATCCTTTTTTCCTTTCCTGCAGCATAGATCCCGATAATTGATCAGTGCCAGCTTTAGCCGAAACATCCGTTATTGAAGTTGACAGTCGATTAAATCGTTTGTCAAAGGCTTATGAATGTATTATCTTTAAAAGATAATTTAAAGGATATTTATGAATTCTGTAGAAGTATTCCCCTGGAATAAAAATCTTGAAACAGGCTTGCCAACCATTGATGAACAACACAAAAGTCTTGTTCAGCTTTTAAACAAGTTGGCATATCATGTGGCTTTTCAATCGGATGTGCCGACGCTGGATCATGTTTTTAATGAATTGTCAGAATATGCAATTTATCATTTTCACGAAGAAGAAAGTATATGGGAGGAGTTTCTCCGCAACGACGAATGGGAAGTGGGTCATAAAAAAACTCATGGCAGTTTTATCTCTGAGATCATGGCGATGAAAAGCAGAGAAAAGTCAGAGCCTTTAAACAAGGTTCTTGAAGATATCGTTGCTTTTCTTACTCATTGGCTGGCTTTTCACATTTTAGATAAAGACAAGCAAATGGCAAAAGTTGCCATCAATGTAAAATCCGGCATGTCCCTTAAAAAAGCAAAAAACCTTGCAAACAAAGAATTGTCTGGAACAATGAAAGTTCTGATTGAATCCATATTGCTTATGTACGACACCCTTACTGCTCGTACATTGCAGCTTTTAAAAGAAACCATTGAGAGACAAAAGGCCGAAGCAAAACTGCGGCTTGCCGCCGATGCTGTAGAACATACTTTGGAAGCAATCTGCATAACCGATACAAATTCAAATATCATTGAAGTAAACCCGGCATTTTATGATACCACAACATTACTGGCCTCTGAAGTTGTCGGTAAAAATGTTAAAGAAATTAAAACAGGATTACAAGATGAAGAATTATCTTCAGAAATATGGACGGCTCTCAATGAGAAAGGTCACTGGAGCGGAGAAGTCTGGAGTCGCAAAAAAAATGGAGAAATCGATACAGAGTGGTTAACTCTTTCAACAATTAAAAATGAATTCGGAGAAATCAGTAACTATGTAGGTATTTTTTCAAATATTTCCAGTTTAATTCAGCAACGAAGTAAATTGGAGTTAAGCGCCAACTATGACGCCCTGACAGGTTTGCCCAACAGGCTTTTAATGGCAGATCGTTTGGCGATGGCCATTTCTAACGCAGACAGAACCCATTGTTTTCTTGCCGTTTGTTATCTGGATCTTGATGGATTTAAGAAAGTAAATGACAGTCTGGGGCATGCAACGGGCGATCACCTCTTATGGGAAATTGCCCAGCGATTTGCAAAAATAAAACGGGGAAATGATACGGTAGCTCGACTTGCCGGCGATGAATTTATTATTTTATTGGGCGATCTGGAAAAACCAGCCAATTGTATTCCTGTTCTTGAACGAATTTTAGAAGAAGTAAAACGCCCTGTTTTTTACAAGACAAATATTGCCCATGTCACTGCAAGTATTGGGGTTACTATTTATCCGCAAAATTCAACTGATCCTGAAGATTTGCTGCATCAGGCTGACGAAGCAATGTATCTTGCCAAAAAATCAGGCAAGTGTCAATATACTTTTTATAAACCGAGTGTTCAAATTCAATAGTTTTTTATTTTCAATTTGAAGTGAAAATTTTTACAGGATATTATGAATGTAATTACAATTTCAATTGGCGCTTTTTTATGTACTTATGCAATGGTGGTTTTGGTTCTTCGCTTAAAAGAAAAAAATCATTTATTTAGAAAACTGGATGCGATGAAAAAATTTTGGGGGCAAAAGCTTGGTTCGGGCATTCATTATTTTGGCTATGTCGTTCTTCCTTTTGTGTTTGGAATTATCTGTATTGTACAGGGAATAAAAGGCGTTAATATATTTTCCGTATTTAACCTTTTATGAATGTAGAGAACCATGCTTTACTTTTAGCAATTAATAAATTGGTCGTGAAGATTTAATTTTGTTATAATACCATGATGAGCGAATTTAACGTTGGCGTTGATCAGGTTATGGAAGTTATTTCCGAGGTGATTGATCCGGATATCAGAATCAGTATTGTCGATCTGGGATTGATCTATAGGGTGAATATTATTCCTGAAAGAGCGCTGATCGAAGTGGACATGACGTTAACATCGATGGCATGCCCCATTGGACCTCAATTGATGGCTCAAGTTAAAGAAAAATGTGAGGCGATCGAAGGTATTAAGGATGTTGTTGTAAATATCGTATTTGATCCGCCGTGGAATCCCAGAATTCATGCAACTGAAGATGGTAAAATGGAACTGGGAATTATTGACTAAATTATTTTTCTTCAACCGACATTTGTAAAATGGTAATATCATCGTTTATGTCCAGTTTAGATTTAAACGATTTAATGATATCAGTGAGATAATTAAATATATCCGATGATTTTGTTGTATTTGCCAGAAATTCCCTAACTATGGCTGTTATGCCGTCATGCTCAGAGTCATCTTTGTTTACAAAGATATCGTATAAGCCATCGGTAAAAAACAGCATGACATCGCCATTTTTTAATTCAAACTTGTTTTCTGTATAGATGGAGTTTTTATCGATTCCGACCAGCGCACCATTTGATTCCAATCTGGTTACTTCGCCGTTACGAATAAATAACGGATAGGGATGCCCCGCATTGGTGATGCAAAAATCGCGGGTATTACCGTCAATAAGCCCATAGATTCCGCTAAAAAAATAAAATTCTCCGGTTTCTGAAAAATCTCGAAACGCATATTTATTGATTTGCTGCATAAGGGCGGCTGAACTGTTGATGCCTTGATTTACTTCAGTTCCCATAATATTTAGATACGAATGTATGAGTGATGAATACAACGCTGCGGGCAGTCCGTGTCCGCGCCCATCGCCGAGGAATACGCTGGAATAACGACGGCTTACCGGTTTTATATTTACAATATCGCCCGATAAAACTCCGCTTGGCATAAACAAACGTTTAAAGTGATATTTAAAAAATCTTCCCTCGATCATGTCCATTATATAATTGTTGATGTTTCTTTGAATTCTTCCAGCGATTTCGTATTCGGAGTTTAATTTATGACTTATACGGCTTTGGTGCAGTAGAATAGTTCCAGAAACAGGATAAATCGTCACAAGTTTTTTTTTGGTATTTAACAGCCGATCGATTTGCATATAAAATTCAACACCAGAATCTTCAAAAATTTTTAGTATATATTTGTTTTGAATCATCTCTGCGTTAAATTTTATTTTTAACCATCGAAGAAAAATTTTTGATTTTGTCTGCAAATAGTTTTTTTCAATAATCAGGTACACCCACTTTTTTCCGGTTACCTGTTCGTAGCTTATTTCCAATAACTTTAGGAGTTTGTCGTTGATGAATTCAAGTTCAAGATCATTTGAAATGACGCAATACCCAATGGGTGAATTGTGAAGTATTTCAAGATAAAGATTGTCATTCATGAAGTACCTTTTCAGGCTTGCAATGACCGCCAAGTATCATTTTTTTAATTTCCTGGGTTTTATGAATTAAATAAGTCTGTAAATCTTCTGAAGTTTTGTTCAAATGAAGTTCCCACAGGTATTCGCCTGCTGCGGCATTGATGGCGACCATTTCAGCGCCGGATTCATGTGAGCCTGAAAGGATTTTCAACCCAAGTTCGTATGCCTCATCGCCATTTTTTACTGTAAGTTCTGAAAGCTCGTTAATTTTAAACTTAAAATTTACCGGATCAATGGTGTCGTATTTAAAACTTCCGCTATGATACAGGCAATAATTTGTTTTAGCTTTCGGGCTGATTTCATCGAGACCATCAGAGGAATGTACAACCAGAAAAGTTTTTGTACCCAATTGCTCAAGAGCTTCGGCCATGATTTTTATGTAGTCATGACTAAAAACGCCCATCATATGAATTTTCGCATGAGCCGGATTTGAAAGAGGACCGAGAACATTAAACACGGTTCGAATTCCAATTTCTTTTCTAACCGGACCTGCAAATTTCATGGCAGGATGAAAAGACGGCGCGAAAAAAAATCCAAAGTTTTTATTTTTTATACGATTAACGATCGACTCTGGAGTTGCATTTAATGGGTACCCTGCGCGTTCAAGAAAATCGGCTGAACCGCTGCTCGAAGAGACTGATCGATTGCCATGCTTGGCGACGCGAATTTCCCGTGATGCTAAAACAATGGCGCTTAAAGTTGAAATGTTAACAAGGTTTGATTTATCGCCTCCGGTTCCACAGGTATCAAGTAATGGTTCTGGCAGCGATAAACTTGTAAGTGAAACCGCTTTTTCTCGCATAACTAAAGCAAAGGTGCTGATCTCAAGCGAGGTTTCACCTTTAACTCGCATGGCTACAAGCCATGCAGCAATTTGTGCCGGCGTTAAGTTTCCGCTCATGGTTTCGTTCATTAGCCAGAGCGCTTCGTCTGCATTTAAATTTGTTTTATTGATTATTTTTTCAAGGGCGCCAGAAAACGTTTGTGACATACGGCAAAATTTATGCTGCGATAACTTCGTCAAGAAGGTTTATAAAATGACTTTAAAAGCGCATTTCCAGGCAAGAAATGATGAAGATGAGCAACATATTTTGTAAATCCTTCTCATTGTGATCTGGCTTTTACTTAAGCAACCCTGATTTAATCGAGTTTTTCGTTAAGAACTTTTTCTGCCTGGGCTTTTCTGTAGGCGATGAGCTTTGTTGTTAACGACGGATCTTTTATCGACAGTATTTGAATGGCAAAAAGAGCTGCGTTTATTGCGCCCGGTTTGCCTATTCCCATAACAGCGACAGGTATGCCCGGCGGCATTTGTACCATGGACAAAAGCGCATCCATTCCCTGCAATGAACCGGCATCCATCGGCACTCCAATTACAGGCATCAAGCTATGCGATGCAACAACTCCGCCTAGATGAGCTGCCAGACCGGCCGCAGCGATGATCACGTCGCACTCTCTTTGTTTTAATTCATCAAGCCATGTCATCAATTCATTGGGTGTTCGATGAGCTGACAGTACACGATGTTCTGATTTAATGTTAAATTCCTTTAATAACAAGGCGCAATTTTTCATGGTTTCCCAGTCTGATTTGCTGCCCATAACGATGGCGACATTGATTTTATTTTCTGACATAAGAAACACTGTTTTTGTGAAATATTACGTCAATCGGTTTTACACATCATTGCTATTCGCACGGCAAATTCAAAAGCAGCCGTTTTCGATATCGTTGGCGAATAACCGAAATTTTTAGAGGCTCTCCGTTTAACCGCAAAGACGGAAGTCCACCTTCGGTAACGCGCAAAGCTTGGAGCTTTGTATGTGCTCGCCTTGCTGATTCAGACCATCTAAAAACGTCAAGTGTACCCGCAAGCGTTAAAAGAAAAACCGCATATACAAACTGTCATAAAAATATATAAGTGTACTAATATACTTAAAATGCCCGCCTTGTGACGCCCGCCGTCGTGGCTGGTGTGAATTTATGCCGATTATGGAATTTGGGTGGCCAATAGACAATATGGACAAAAAAGAAAACAAAATAGAGAACATTACAGAAAACATAACGACAAACAACAAACCGTCGAACCAGAATCTCGAAGTGCTAAAAAAACACTTTTCGCATTGCTTTGATAAATCGGGAAACTTCGATTTTGAAAAGTTTAAACAAGAGCTCTCAGAAAACGAGATCGATTTTTACAAAGAGAGCTACGGTCTTGATTGGCTGGGTAAATCCTATGCCCGTATTCTCGCAACCGATGAGGTCACCACCTTGTTGAAAGAAGACGAAAAGTTTAACAGCAAAGAAGAGAACAAAAATTCTCAAAACCTGCTGATTAAAGGCGACAACCTTGAAGTGCTAAAACACCTCTCGCACGCCTACCACGAAAAAATAAAGATGATCTATATAGACCCGCCTTACAATACCGGCAGCGATGGCTTTGTCTACCAAGACGACCGCAAGTTTACCGTAGATGAATTAAAACAGCTTGCCGGTGTTGATGAAGAAAAAGCCAAACGGATTCTGGATTTTACCCAGAGTAAAAGCAACTCACATTCAGCATGGCTGACTTTTATGTATCCACGTTTATACATTGGAAAACGTTTACTAAAAAAAGATGGTCTGATCGCAATATCTATTGATGATAATGAGCTTGGTAATTTAATTTTGCTAATGGATGAATTGTTTGGCAATGAATGTATGGTAGCTATAGCACCTTGGCTATCTGAACCATCAGGTGGAAAGGAAAAGACAGGGCTAAGGAGCGGTCATGAGTATATTGTAATTTATCATAATGGTGATAGCTCCCAAATTTCACAAGAAGAAGTTTCAACAGGCGAATTGAATAAAAAAGATAAGATAGGCCCATACAGAAAAGGTCGTGAGCTTATGAAATGGGGAGGGACGTCTTTAAGGGAAGATAGACCCAAACAGTTTTATAAATTACTAACACCAGAAGGTATCGAAACTTATCCAATTAGAAATGATGGAAAAGAAGGTCATTGGAGATGGGGTGAAGCAAATCCGAATATTATAAAAGCAAAAGAGAATCCAGATTTTTTTCACTGGGAACTTACAAAATTTGATGCTGGGATAAAATGGAATGGCAAATCTGAAAGGTGGGTTCCGTATGAAAAAATCAGGGATAAAAAAAAGACTGTTGGTTGGAGTACTTGGTTAAATTCCGTTGGTTACAATTCGGATGGCACAAATGAACTAAAGGAACTTTTTGGTGAAAAGATTTTTGATACTCCGAAACCTACATCATTAATAAAATGGCTAATTTCTATTCATCAAGATGATGAAGCTTTAATCCTTGATTTCTTCGCCGGTTCCGGTGCCACAGGTGATGCAGTAATTCAGTTAAATACAGAAGATACTGGTAATCGAAAATATATTCTTATTCAAATCCCCGAGGTAATAGATTCTAAAAAAAATAAAACGGTTTATGATTTTGTGAAAAATAATTTAGATGTTACTGAGCCTACTATTTTTGATGTAACTAAAGAACGTCTATTACGTTCTTCAGCGAAGATTCAATCAGGTATCATAAATACAAAAAATTATCAAAAAGCATCCGAGCAATTGACACTGAATGATAAAGACGAAAAAATAAAAGAGCTTACAATGGATATTGAAAATCTGAAAAATCAAGATTTAGGCTTTAAGATTTTTGAAACCATGCCTGTATGGGCAGATTATAATATAGAAGCCGACGAATTAAATTCTCAAACCAAACTTTTTGATGAGAGCAAGCTGACAGAAGAAGATGTAAAGGCGCTGCTGGTTACCTGGAAAACCTACGATGGCCTGCTTTTAACAGAACATCTTGAAATAATCTACCTCGGCGGTTATACCGGTTTTTACGGCCAAAGTAAACACTCAACAGATAAATTGTATCTGATGCACAAAGGTTTCACAACGGATCATTTGAAAGCCCTGCTTGAAAAAATTGATTCTGATGCTCATTTTAACCCGGCATCTATCATCGCCTTTGGGTATCACTTTGAAAGCAAAAATCTCAGAGAGATTTCTGAAAACATAAAATCGTATGCCAACAAAAAGCAGATCGATATAGACTTTATAACAAGGTATTAAAATGGCCGGCTTTCACTTTGAAAAAAACCTGCAACATCAAACCCGGGCGGTAGAGAGTACCGTGTCGGTTTTTGAAAATATTGATATTATTCAACCTGCTGGTATAGAAAAACTTTGCGTTAATCCGCTGTTTGAGATATCTACAAACACAACCTATGCGCGTAACATTTTAAACATTCAACAACTCAGTGGCATCGCTCCCTCTATTAAAAGAGAGAGCAACATCATTGATATTATGATGGAAACCGGCACGGGCAAAACCTATACCTACACAAAAACGATCTTTGAAATGAACCGGCAATTTGGTATTTTTAAGTTTATCATCATTGTTCCTACCCTCTCTATTAAAGCCGGTACCATAGATTTTCTGAAATCTGAAAATGCCCGCGAACATTTTAAAGAGCAATACCATAAAACCCTGCAACTCCATATTGTCGAAAGCCAGAAAAACAACAAAAGTAAAAAATCGTTTATACCGTCGGCCATTGCCAACTTTGTCAATTCCGGCAGTTTTGAAAAAAACAGTATTCAGGTTCTGCTGATTAACGCAGGCATGATCAATTCTGAAACCCTGCAAAAAAGCTTTGATACCGGTCTATTTGATAAATACACTGTTCCCTTTGAGGCCATCAAAGCGGTTAAACCTGTTGTCATCATCGACGAACCCCATAAATTTTCACAGGCCAACAAAACATGGGAAAACATTCAAAAGATAAATCCTCAGATTATTTTTAGATATGGAGCCACTTTTCCCGAATATGCCAATCTTGTGTATACGTTAAATGCGGTAGACTCTTTTAATAACAATCTGGTAAAAGGGGTCATTGGCCATATCACTGAATTTGAGGCGGGTCAAAACTCGCTGGTAAAACTGGTCAATACTGACGGCACAGAAGCCACCTTTGAATTATCCGAAAACGGTAAAAAAAAGAAAGTAGAACTTGCTAAAAATAGCAGTTTCAGTCAACTGCATTCCGAGATGGCGGGGTTAACCATTGAAAATTTAAACAAAACCACGGTTGTGCTCTCTAACGGTCTGGAATTAAAAAAGGGTGACAAGATCAATCCCTACTCTTATGCCCAGACGTTGCAAGAGACCATGATGCAAAAAGCGGTTAAAAACCACTTTGAACTGGAAAAAGAATTATTAACCAGAGAGGTAAAAATAAAACCCCTTACTTTGTTTTTCATTGATAACATTGATGAATACAGAAACGAAGATGGCTATATTAAAAAAAATATAGAGAAGCTGGTCGAATCAGAAATAAAAAAACTGTTAAAAACAGAAACGAATCTTTTTTATAAAGCGTATCTTGAAAAAACGCTGAAAGATATATCATTGACCCACGCCGGTTATTTTTCGCGCGACAACTCCGAAAAAGATGAAGCCATAGAACAAGAGGTCAATGAGATCTTACACGATAAACAGGCCATGCTTGATCTTGAAAATCCGCGGCGGTTTATCTTTTCAAAATGGACGCTGCGCGAAGGTTGGGATAACCCCAATGTCTTTCAGATTTGTAAATTAAGAAGCAGCGGCAGCGATATTTCTAAATTGCAGGAAGTGGGCCGTGGTCTTCGCCTGCCTGTAAATGAGTACGGAAACCGGGTAAAAGACGAACAGTTTTATTTGAATTATTATGTTGATTTTACCGAAAGCGATTTTGTCGACAGACTGGTTGCTGAAATCAATGAAAAATCAGCCGCTATTTCGATAGATGATGCGCCTGAAGAATTAAATGAAAATATGATTCAAAAGATTTGTGAAGTATACAAAACCTCGAATGAAGAACTTCTGGAAACTCTTGACCAGAATAGTGTCATTACGCGTTCCAACAAGTTTAAACCGGGCGGTTTTGATTTTATAAAAACAAATTTTCCCCTCATATTTCAGGGGGTTGGTTCCAACAAGATTCGCAAGGCAACACAAAGCAAAACGAAAGTCCATATTAGAACAGAAAAATATCATGAATTAAAAGAGCTTTGGGAAAAACTGAATCAAAAGGTGATTCTGGAGTACAAATTTGAGAAAGAGGAAAATTTTATTGCTCTGTTTACAGAATTTATAAAGGCGCAGAAAAATAATTTTAACATAGACGGTCTTAAAGAGCGAAAGGCTCAAATTGAAATTCAGAACAATCAGGCCGTTGTCAAAGAAAGCGAATCCATTTACAGCACAGGGATTACTCCCGTTGTAACGATGCAATACAGCACATTTATTGAAGACCTTGCCCATGCGTTGAAAATAAATATGAAAACCGTGCATCAGGCAATTGTTGATTCTGGTATCGCTATCAACAACTATCTGAACAATTCAACCATTAGAATATTAAAACAAAATTTTAACGATTTTTTAATGTATAATGCGATTGATAAATTCAGTATTGAATACAAAAAAGTAACCAACGCTATTCACCCGACAACATTTACAAATAAAAGCGGCGGGGTTTTAAGTGAAGTTTCATCAAGTGATGTGGGCGTAATGTATTCAAAAGAAAATGTCGCCAATGCCTATTTTCTGGATGAACTGTTTTACGACTCAGAGCTGGAAAGAGAAAACATTAGAACCAATATTGAAGAGGTCGTGGTTTTTACAAAAATACCCAAAAACTCGATTAAAATACCTGTCGCCGGCGGTAAAAGTTATTCCCCCGACTTTGCCTATGTCTTAAACCTCAAAGACGGTAAAAAGAAACTGCATTTTATTGTTGAAACAAAAAATGTCGCAGGCGATGACATTCTTCGCAAAGAAGAGATTCAGAAATTAAAACATGCCGAAAAATTCTTCGGCGAAAATGTGAAAATCTTTTTCAAAACCCAGTTCAGTAATGATAAAATTGGGGCTATGATTAGATCAATAACTGAGGGTAGATAGTTAATGAACCACTTTCGCCCTCCTTAAGTGGTGTTTGGCGGGCAAGAAATCGATTGCGGTTCATCATTTAACGAGGGTGTAGAAAAACCCACTTTGGACATCATCAATTTCATCTATTTCACTGGCAATCGTGTATGTATTTTGCTTTCGATACTTCGTTACCTGATACCATTGCGCATTAAAGCTAACTTT
>Ga0224495_10001544_pt1 | contig 16054 bp, 19 predicted proteins | sample SF_Jul11_sed_USG_FD_168128 | JGI IMG/M metagenome (GOLD analysis project Ga0224495, IMG submission 168128) | Sediment microbial communities from San Francisco Bay, California, United States - SF_Jul11_sed_USGS_4_1 | ecosystem: Environmental > Aquatic > Marine > Sediment | place: USA: California... | reverse complement strand
TTACCCACTAGCTCGGTCTCTTTCCCATGGCATTCGGCTACGCAACAGGCGGCGAGAAATGGTTATATGCGCTGCTTCCGATCATCGTGCTCGGCATCGGCAACGGCACGATCAGCGAGGTGATCCGATCGCTCCGCGAGGAGATGGGCCGGGTCATGGAAGAGGACTACATCCGCACTGCCCGGGCCAAAGGCGCATCGGTCTGGCAGCATGCGTTCAAGGAAGGGTTCCTGATCCCGGTGACCGAGATCGTGGCGGCCAAGATCCCCTTTATCCTCGGCGGCGCGGTGATCGTGGAGCAGGTGTTCAACTGGCCGGGCATGGGCAGGATGGCCTGGCAGGCTGCCCAGGACCGCGACTATCCGGTCATCATGGGCATCGCGATCGTAGCCGCCATGCTGGTGCGCATGGGCAGTTTGTTCCAGAGCGTGGTGTATGTGATGGTGAATCCGAGAGCGTCGAAAGAATGAAATCCTACACCCAAATATCCGGCGAGATCGGCGAATTCTCGGACCTGCCGTTCTGGAAAAAGGCGGACCGCATCGACCTGGCCTACGTGAGCTACGGTCTGCTGGTCGTGACACTCGTGGTACTGTCCTATCTCCTCGGCGCGTTCAATCTGCTGCCGTTCGATCCCCAGGACCTTGACCTTGAGCTCATGATGGCCGGGCCTTTCACGGGCAAGCATTTGCTCGGCACGGATTTCATGGGAAGGGACATGCTCTCGCGGCTGATCGTGGGGATCCAGGCCTACTTCCTGCCGGGACTGCTCGCCATATTCATAGCGCTCCTGTTCGGGACCATCCTCGGCGTGCTTGCGGGGTATCGGGGGGGCAGGTTCGAGACAGGCATCACCTATTTCACGAACCTCGTGGATTCCTTTCCGCGGCTTGTCCTGATCCTGCTCGTGATCGCCGCGTTCAAGCCTGATATCTGGTACATCATGCTGGTCGTGGGCATCACGAATATTCCGGCGGTCGCGTCGCTGGTCAAGGGCAAGATCCTGTTCCTGAAGCAGAAGAACTTCATCGAAGCGGACATCGCTCTCGGCGTGCCCACGCGCATTATTATTCTCAAGCACATCCTTTGGCATAACTGCCGGTCCATCCTGATCATCCAGGCCACGCTCGGCATGGCAGAGGCGATCCTGATGGAGACCTCGCTTTCCTACCTGGGCTTCGGAGTGCAGGAGCCCACGCCGTCGTGGGGCAACATGGTGCAGGCGGGGTCCAATTATTTCATGAAGGGCCAGTTCTGGCCGTCCACCGCGCCGGCCCTGGCGATCCTGTTCACCATCCTGGGGTTCCATCTGCTCGGCGACGGCCTGAACAACATTCTGGAAGGCAAGAGGAACAAGTGATGACAGCTCCTCTGCTCAAGATCGAGGACCTCCGGACCTACTTCTATTCCAAGAGCAAGCAGGCCTTTATCCGGTCCGTGGACGGCGTGAGCCTGGAGGTCGGGAAGGGCGAGACCCTCGGCATCGTCGGCGAGAGCGGCAGCGGCAAGAGCATTACCGCCATGTCGGTCATGGGCCTGGTCTCCTCCGGGCCGGGGGTGATCACCGGAAAGATCGGTTTTAAGTCGGAAACGGTGCAGAAGAACCTGCTCCAGGACCTGGAGGATTACGTCACGCTCACGCGCACCGACGGCCGCATCATGGCCGTGCAAAAGGACCAGGACGGGTGGCGGGAAGTGTCGGAACGGCGGATGGCGAAGATCCGGGGCAAGGAGATCTCCATGATCTTCCAGAACCCCAAGCAATCCATGAATCCCTTCGAGACCGTGGGAAGCCAGATCGCCGAAGCGGTGCGCCTGCATACGGACCATAAGGAAGAAAAAGCTGCCAAGGAAAAAGCTATTGAATGGCTAGACCGGGTGAAGATAGATTCCCCCCGGCTCCGGTACGACAACTATCCCTACGGCCTGTCAGGCGGCATGTGCCAGCGGGCCATGATCGCCATGGCCCTGTCCTGCGAACCGCAGCTTCTGATCGCAGACGAGCCGACAACCGGCCTGGACGCGACCATCCAGTCCAAGATAGCTGACCTGCTTGCGGAGTTGAAGTCCGAACTCGGCATCACGACCGTGCTGATCAGTCACGACATCAGTATCATCTCGCGTTTGTCCGACACGGTCGCGGTGATGTACGGCGGCACGGTGGTGGAGACCGGTCCTGTGAAGGACATCCTGTCCCGCACCGCCGAGCGCAAGCATCCGTACACGTCCGCACTGCTCACGTCGATCCCGAGCGCCGAGAACGTGAAGGAGAAGGGGCATCTTCAGGCCATCGAAGGGGATGTGCTGGATACGATCAATATCCCCGCAGGCTGCCGGTTCTACGGCCGGTGCAGCCAGGTGACCGATAAGGTCCGGGAGCGGTGCGAGCAACAGGAGCCGGAGCTGCGCGAGATCAGCAGCGGGCACAAGGCGCGGTGCTGGTTGTATTTTGATTGAATCGTTTGCTTGGACACTGAGGACACTGGAAATACTTTTGACACGGAAGAGGCGGATGAAAAGCGGAAGAAGCAAAGCTTTATCCTGGTTCTTCATAGCCTTTTTCAGCGTCTTCGGTGTCAAAAAACAGATTTAGGATTGTCTCTGTTCCGCTGCGGAAAAATTCAATTATTATGGCAAAGACCATTCTTGAAGTTCAGGACCTGAAAAAACACTTCACCCACCGCAAAGGGCTCTTCTCCGCGGTGAAGGCTGAGCAGCAGTCCATCCCCGCGGTGGACGGCGTGAGCTTCTACCTCAAGGAGAACGAGACCGTCGGTCTTGTGGGCGAATCTGGCTGCGGCAAAACGACCATCGGAAGGACCATCCTCCGCCTGGAGAAGCCGACATCGGGAAAGATCATCTTTGACGGGAAGGATATCACCACGCTCTCGACCGACGAGCTGCGGGGCCTGCGCGGAAAGATGCAGATGATCTTCCAGGACCTGGACGCGGCTTTGAACCCCAAGATGCGCATCCGCGAGATCCTGACCGAGGCCATCGAGGTCCATCACCGGATCGCCGAGGGGTCGACCGAAAAGCGGATCGCTGAACTGCTGGAAATGGTGAACCTCAAGAAGAGCAAACTTTCGAACTTTCCTCATGAACTGTCGGGCGGCGAAAAACGGCGCGTAGGGATCGCCCGGGTCCTGTCGGTGGGCGCCCAGTTCATTGTGGCGGACGAGCCCACAAGCGCGCTCGATGTTTCGATCCAGGCCCAGGTCGTGAACCTGCTGCGGGACCTCCAGCAGCAGCTCAAGCTTTCCTTTCTGTTCATCTCCCACGATCTACGGGTGGTGGAGCTCATGAGCCACAAGGTGGCGGTGATGTATCTCGGCAAAGTGGTGGAGATGGGCATGGCCGAGAGGATCGCGCGGGCGGCGCACCATCCCTATACGCATATCCTCTGGTCGTCGCTCACGGAAAAGCAGAGCAAAGAGGTCTCGCGAAAGGCCGTGAGCGTGCAGGCAGGGCGCTGGGGCGTGTTCGATTTTGAGCGCCCGGTGTCAGGCTGTCGTTTCGCACCGCGCTGTCCGGTGTACGAGGCCAGGGGCCGGCCGGAGGTCTGCACGGACCCGGCGAATGAGCCGGAGCTGCGCGAGGTCGGGGACGGTCATCGCGTGGCGTGCCATTTCCCGTTGTAGGAATGGCTGAGCGTGCGATTCTTGCCGGCATTTCGTCGTCCCCTGAAAGCGAAGATACGGAGTTATTCCTAAAGTCCCAGGATTTCCGGCGAAGCCGAGACTGACGGTGTCGGCAGAAAAGCATTGATAACAGAGTTTGGAATAAAAAAGGCCCCGGAGTCTTTTGATCCCGGGGCCCACTGATTCATAAGGATCCCATCCTACGGTTCGATCACGTAGTTTCCCTTGTCATCGAACGAAACCTTCGCGTTCAGGAATGCCACGTTGTAGCCCTTCTCCTTCAGCTTGTGGTAGGTCATCTCCGCCTGCACGCCCGTATTGCAGTAGGTGATGATCCTCTTGTCCCTGGAGAGTTCGGCAAGACGGTCCAGGATCTCCGCATCCGGGATGACCCTGGCGCCCTTGATCATGCCCTCATTTGCCTCAGCCTGGCTTCGTACATCGACAAGGATCGTATCAGGGGGGATGCTGGCGGCGAGCTTCTTGAACTCGTCGATCGCGATCGTCCCGGGCCGGGGCTTGGGAACGTAGGCCATGGTCGTGGCGAGCTTGCCGGCCTCGGTCGGGAATCCCGCGGCCTGCCAGGCATCGAATCCGCCGGTGATCACATTGACCATCGGGTATCCGGCCGTGACCAGCGCTTTCGCAGCAGCCTTGGCGTCATCGCCGCTTTTCTGGTCATAGATCATGATCGGCGGTTTCTTCTCCTTGGGCGGGAACCGGTCGATGTTCTTTGCCACGTCGGCTGCGGGAATCGTTACTGCGCCCTTGATGAAGCCTTTCTCTGCCTCCGATGCAGGCCGCACGTCGACCAGTACGTGGGGCATGTCCTTCTCGATCCAGCCTTCCTTCAACTGCTTTATGTTCAGTACGGTAAAATTCTTCTTTGTCCAGACAGGGATCCCGTCATGGTAGACCTTGACATTGGTGTAACCGAGCTTCTCCGCCCGACTGGCGGAGTTTGGGCTCATTGCTCAGGTAACGCCCTGACAGAAGTAGACGATTAGCGCATCCTTTGCCTGCGGAAGCTTGTCCACCATCTTGTCAAACGCCACAAAGGGGATGTTGATGGCCGTGGGGATGGTGCCCTCCAGCGCCTTGAGAGGAGGCCGTGCGTCGATCAGGGTGTACTTGCCTTTCTCGGGGCCCAGGCCAACAAGCTTCTCCACGTCCTCGGTGCTCATGATCTTGTCCGCGGCGACCTTGATGGGCGGTTTTGCCACGACAAGCGTGGCGAACTTCTTGCCATCTTTCTCGGTATACTCGACGCGCACTTCCTTGCCCTTGGAGATGTCGCGCAGGGGTTCTTCGGTATTCTCCCCCTTCACATTCTCGATCTTGAGGGTCGCCTTGTCGAAGCGGATGACCTCGGAGATGTCGTCGATCTTTACCTGGATCGACTGGGTCTTGTATGCGACACCTTCAAAGTTGCCTCGCAGGCTCCCGGCCTGGGGGGTGTGGCAGTTGCCGCAGATCTTGGCCATGGTCGGCCTGGTCGGGGCTGCCGGTGCTGCCGTGGCCGGTTTGGCTGCCGGCGTGGTCTGGCAGCCGATAACTGCCATGGCCAGGCTGGCGGCCAGCGTGAACGCCGGAACTAGACTGATATTTTTACTTCCAAGCATCATGATCCTCCGTTTCCGCCCTTTCTTTGTGACAGGGGCTGATATGCTCCGATTTCTGCTGATGCGGACCGGTTGTCCCGTGCTCCTCCTTTCTTCAACTAGTCGAGAAAGCGATGGTTTTTAGCGATGCAATATGCAACTTTAGTTGTTATTATAATTGTAGTTATATCCAAGGTCAACAGGAATATAAACTTCGAAACCCTCTTTCGGCTTGCCAAAAGGTCCGTTGTCAGGAGAGAAAAGCCTTGACAGAAGAGGACTTATCTTTTAATATTCTAGTTCTTTGCCGAGCCATGTACTCCCATGTTTGATGCACTGACGGGAAAATTAGAAACGGTCTTCAAGAAACTTCGCGGTAGAGGCGTTCTGAAGGAAGAGGACGTCAAGGAGGCGCTGCGCGAGGTGCGCCTTGTTCTCCTTGAGGCTGACGTCAACTTCAAGGTCGTCAAGGAGTTCATCGCAAAGGTCCAGGAGCGGTCGGTCGGCAAGGAGATCCTGACCAGCCTCACGCCCGGCCAGCAGGTCATCAAGATCGTCCATGAGGAGCTTATGAGCCTCCTGGGCGGTACGCAGTCAAAGCTGCATCTTTCTCCGAACCCGCCGACGATCATCATGATGGTCGGTCTTCAGGGTTCAGGCAAGACCACGACCTCGGGCAAGCTGGCAAGGAACTTCAAGAAGGACGGCCGAAAGGTCCTTCTGGTCCCGGCTGACACCCGTCGGCCGGCCGCGATCGAGCAGCTCAAGACCCTGGCAAAACAGGTCGGGGTCGACGCATTCGTTTCGGAATCATCGGACCCCGTGGCGATCTGCAGGGACGCGAAAGCGCATGCGGAACGCTCGCTGTTCGATGTGGTGATCCTTGATACCGCGGGGCGGCTCCAGATCGACGAGCCGCTCATGGATGAGCTTCGGCAGATCAAGGCCTCGGTAAAACCGTCGGAGGTCCTGTTCGTTGCCGACGCGATGACCGGCCAGGAAGCCGTCAACATCGCCGAGAAGTTCAACGCCGACATCGGGTTCGACGGCGTGGTGCTGACGAAGATGGACGGCGACGCCCGGGGCGGCGCCGCGCTGTCCGTCAAGGCGGTGACGGGCAAGCCGGTCAAGCTCGTGGGCATGGGCGAGAAGCTCGACGCCCTGGAGCCGTTCTTCCCGGACCGCATGGCGTCGCGCATCCTCGGCATGGGCGACGTGCTGACGCTCATCGAGAAGGCGCAGGAAACGGTCTCCCGCGAGGAGGCCGAGAAGCTCGCCAAAAAACTCCGGAAGAACGATTTCAATCTCGAGGATTTCCGGGACCAGCTCCGGCAGGTCAAGAAGATGGGTTCCCTCGAGTCGATCATCGGCATGATCCCCGGCTTGAACAAGCAGAAGATGGCCGACGTGGACATGCAGCAGGGCGAGAAGGAACTGAAGCGCGTCGAGGCGATCATCAACTCCATGACGGCGCGGGAACGGGCGAATCACACCCTGATCAACGGCAGCCGCAGGGCGCGGATCGCCAGGGGCAGCGGCACCCAGGTGCAGGATGTGAACCGGCTCTTGAAGCAGTTCGTGGAAATGCAGAAGATGATGAAGATGATGAAGGGCGGCAAGATGAAGAACCTCGGCCGCATGATGGGCGGCCGGATGCCGTTTTAAAAAACAAGGCGGTCTCGCGCAGAGACCGCAGAGGAAAGCAGGAAGATTCAATCAGACGAAAGAGGTGACACAATGTCAGTAAAGATTCGACTCAAGAGGATCGGAACCCACAAGAAGCCCTATTACCGGGTCGTGATCGCGGACGAGCGTTGCCCGCGCGACGGCCGGTTCATCGAGATGATCGGGACCTACGATCCGCTCAAGCAGGAAGGCGGCACGAAGGTCGACCAGGAAAAGGCTCTCGGCTGGCTCAAGAAGGGCGCGGTCCCGACCGATACCGTGCGGGCCCTGCTTTCCAAGGCCGGCATCATGAAACAGCACGCAGCGGCAAAATAAGTGCGAAGTGCGGAGTGCGAAGTGCGGAATGAGATGCGAAATCCGCATGAGCGATTGCTCCCGCTGAACACATGCTCATAACCATCGGCAAGGTCCTGAAGCCCCACGGGGTGAAGGGCGAGATCAAGATCGAGCCCCTTACCGACCATCCGGACCGGTTCCTGAAGCTCCGGAGGGTGTTCCTGGTGTCGTCCCGAGGGGAGCAGAAGGAGTGCCGGGTCAAGGCCGTGCGGTACATGAACGGCGATCCGCTGCTGCTGCTGGAAGGCTACAGCGCGCCGGAGACCGCCAAGGCGTTCAATGGATGGCTGGTGCAGGTCCCCGAAGAGGAAGCGGTCCCGCTTCCCGAGGGTCACTACTACTGGTTCGAACTGATCGGGATGGAAGTGGTGAACGAGGCGGGCGAAAAGCTCGGCACGATCACCGATATCTTCGAGACCGGCAGCAACGACGTCTATGTCATGAAGGCGGGCACGAGGGAGATCTATCTGCCCGCGACAAAGGAAGTGGTCCGGCAGGTGGACCGGAAGGCCAGGCGCATGGTCATCCATGTGCTGGAAGGTCTTCTGGACTGAAGTTTGATTAACCACTGGCGCCTGCGTCGCACACGGTTGCGACCCAGAGTCTGACCGAATGTAATTCTGAATACTGAGCTTTTATCTGTGTGTTCCGACGCAGTCGGAACCCGTGGTTTACAAAGTAGTTCGGATGAGTGACGGCGGGTCGGGCAATGACGAAGCTACGGTTTGATGTGCTCACCCTGTTCCCCGGCATCCTCGCCGGCCCGCTCTCGGAAAGCATCCTGAAGCGCGCCCGGGAAAAGGATCTTCTGGACGTCCGGCTGTGGAACATCCGGGACTTCACCGCGGACAAGCATCGGACTGCTGACGACAGCCCCTACGGCGGCGAGGCCGGCATGGTGATGAAGCCCGAGCCGGTCTTCGCTGCAGTGGACGCGGTCAAGGCGGAGCATCCCGGCGAAGGATTTCTGACCATTCTGCTCTCTCCTCAGGGCAGGGTGTTCGATCACCCGGCGGCGGAGCGGCTCTCGCGGGAGCGGCGCAGGATCATCCTGCTCTGCGGGCATTACGAAGCCATTGATGAGCGGGTGAAGGAAACGCTGGTGGACGAGGAGCTTTCCATCGGCGATTATGTGTTGACCGGCGGCGAGCTCGCGGCGCTGGTAGTGATCGACGCGGCTGCCCGGCTGGTGTCCGGCGTGCTCGGCGACGAGGAATCGGCGTACCGAGATTCCTTCGGCGACGGCCTTCTCGACCATCCGCACTACACGCGGCCGGCTGAGTTCCGGGGCAGGAAGGTACCCGAGGTGCTGCTCTCGGGGAACCATGACGCGATCATGCGGTGGCGGCGGAAGGAATCGCTCCGGGCGACGCTGCTGAAGCGGCCTGACCTGCTGAGGACCGCCGAGCTGACCAAGGAAGATTTGAGAGTTCTCGACGAACTCAAGAAGGAACATAATTTACATTAATTTTGGCGTGTTGGATGCGATGTGCGGATGTGATATCCGCATGCCGCTCTCCGCATTCCGCATTTGAACCAGGAGGATTACCATGAACAACACTATTTTGAACGCGATCGAGAAGCCCCAGATGAAATCGGGCATCACGAACTTCCGCGTCGGCGACACCATCAAGGTGCATGCGAAGGTAGTCGAAGGCGACAAGGAACGCATCCAGATCTTCGAGGGTCTCGTGATCGGCCGGCAGGGTTCGGGCATGCGCGAGTCCGTGCGCGTGCGCAAGCTTTCCTACGGCGTGGGCGTGGAGAGGCTCTTCCCGCTCCATTCCCCCATGGTCGACAAGATCGAGCTTGCCAAGGAAGGCAAGATCCGCCGGGCGAAGCTTTACTATCTCCGCGATCTTCGCGGCCGCGCGGCCCGCATCAAGGAGAAGGGCCGCGTGTTCGCGGACGCTCCTGCAGCAGCCAAAGCGGAGTAGGCGAGAAAACCGCCTGTTCCCGGTCATGATCTGACCGTTGGTCCGGCAGCGGGCGCGGTCCCCGCGGTTCGCCGCCGGAAGCTTCAAATCTGAACCATTCGCCGAGGTCTTTATGCCCCGAGATTCGGTTCGCCCGTCGGCCCACCAGGCGGGAGCGGAAAGCCCGTTCGATCTGAACTGCGACCCGCTTTCGTTTGAGCGGGCCGTACGCGCTTCCGGGGCGCTCCGCATCGCCGGTCTTGATGAGGCCGGGCGCGGACCGCTTGCAGGACCGGTGGTAGCCGCCGCGGTCGTCCTTCCCGAGGGCTGCCTGATCGACGGGGTGAATGATTCGAAAAAATTGACCGAGCGCCAGCGGGAGCGGCTCTACGATGTTATCCGCGCGAAGGCTGTTGCGCACGGGATCGGGCTCGTTGACGAGCGCACCATCGATGAGATCAATATCCTCCAGGCAGCACTCCTCGCAATGGAACGCGCGGTGGCGGCCATCGTTCCTCCGCCCGATTACCTGCTCATTGACGGAAATTGCGTCCTTAAGCGCCTGACGATCCCGCAAAAGGCCATTATTAAAGGCGACAGCCTGAGCCATTCCATCGCGGCCGCATCGATCCTGGCGAAGGTAACGCGGGACCGGATGATGAACGAGCTCCATGAGCGGTTCCCGGCGTACAATTTCCGGAAGCACAAGGGATACGGCACGGCGGAGCATCTTGCCAGCATCCGTGAGCACGGCCCCTGCGAAGCGCACCGGCGTTCCTTCCGGCCGATATCCTCGATGCTCCTGGTGAAGCATGAGCCTTCTAAGCAAACTGCTGGGTAGAAGCGGCGAGGACAGCGCATCGCGGTTCCTTGCCGGCCAGGGATATCGGATCCTGGAACGGAACTTCCGCATCGCCGCGGGCGAGATCGACCTCATCGCCATGGACCGTGACACGATCGTGTTCGTGGAGGTCAAAACGCGCACCAGCGATGCCTACGGCGCGCCGGAGCTGGCCGTGGATACGCGCAAGCAGGCGAGGATGACCAAGGCCGCCCTGGCCTATCTCGCCGCCAGGAAGCTGCACCAGATGCCCTGCCGGTTCGATATTGTTGCGATCACGCGCATGCCCGAAGAGCGCATTGAACTTATCCGGAACGCCTTTGAAACGCGCAGCGGTTTCCGGTGACAAAGGAGCAATGATGATCATCCTGCTCAAGAAGATCAACCTCTTTGAGAATTTTACCGATTCGGAGCTTGAGAAGATCCGGCAGGTCTGCGACGGCATCTATTTCAAGACCGGCGAGGTCATCTTCAAGGAAGGCGATGTCGGCGACAAATGCTACATGATCCTGAAGGGCGAGGTCCGCATCAGCAAGCATGTTCCGAACATCGGCGAGGAAGCCCTGACCGTCATGAAGGAAGGCGAGTATTTCGGCGAGATGGCCCTGATCGACAACTATCCCCGCTCGGCCCACGCGATCGCGAACACCGATGCGTCCCTCATCACCCTCAAGAAGGAAGACCTTCAGAACATCTTCATCACCGACCGGGAGCTGGGCTTCAAGTTCCTCTGGGCCTTCACCAAGACGCTGTCCCGGCGGCTGCGCGACATGAACGACAAAATGACCACGTTCCTTGCCATGGCCGGCGGATTCTAGCAAAACACGGAGAGCACCGATTTAATATTCACCACGGAGGCGCAGAGGCACAGAGAAAAGCATATTGCATAGCAGGTCTTTCTCCGTGGCCTCCGCGCCTCTGCGGTAAACTCAGCTTGTTCATATTTCATCCTTTCCCGGAAAACCTCGTCTTGCGCGAAATATCATGAGTACAAAGAGACCGATAAAGCCGATCCGCATCGGCATGATCAGCCTGGGCTGTCCCAAGAACCAGGTGGACGCCGAGCAGATGCTGGGTGTGCTCGCATCACAGGGCTTCGAGATCACCCCGGACCAGGCGGAGGCCGAGGTGATCGTGGTGAATACCTGCGGGTTCATCGAATCGGCCAAGGAAGAGTCCATTGAGGCGATCCTGGACGCGGCGAAAATGAAAAAGCAGGGCAAGTGCCGGGCCTTGATCGTCGCGGGCTGTCTTGCCCAGCGGTACAAGGACGATCTGGCTAAGGAACTGCCCGAGGCGGACGCAATCATCGGGACCGCCGAGATACCGAAGATCGCCGAGATCGCGGGCCGCGTGCTGGGCAGGCACGAGCATATCGTCACGACCTCGGCGCCGACCCTGGTCTTCGGCCTGCCGCGCGTCAGCACCACTCCCCGCCATTACCGGTATCTCAAGATCGCCGAAGGATGCAGCAACCGCTGTTCCTACTGCGCCATCCCGCTTATCCGGGGCAACTTCACCAGCAGGCCGGCTGACTCGATCCTTGACGAGGCAAAGCGGCTGGCTGATGAGGGGACGAAGGAGCTGGTCCTTCTGGCCCAGGATTCGACGCAGTACCGCGATCTTTCTATCGACCTCCCCAAGCTGCTCAGGAAGCTGGCGAAGATAAAAAGCCTCGAATGGGTCCGGCTGATGTATGTCTATCCCGGCAAGGTGACCGATGAGCTCATGGCGGTCCTTGCGGATGAAGAAAAGCTGTGCAGATACCTGGACATCCCGGTGCAGCATATTGACGACAAGATACTTCAGGCCATGAACCGCCGGGGCACGTCCGATGACATCAAGCGCACCATCGACCGGCTCAGGAAAAAAGTGCCGGGCATAGCTCTCCGCACATCGCTGATCACGGGTTTTCCCGGAGAGACCGACGCCGCGTTCAAGCGGCTGCTGGCGTTCGCAAAAGAATATGCCTTTGACCACCTGGGCGTTTTCACCTATTCTCCCGAGGAAGGGACGCCGGCCAGGGACCTGCCGGGCCAGGTGGCAGCGCAGGTCGCGGAAGAGCGGCTCGACGCGGTGATGCGGCTGCAGAAGAAGATATCGCTCAAGAAGAACCAGGCGCTCGTCGGGACCCGGCAGCGCGTGATCGTGGACGCTATCGAGGACATGGCGCTCATCGGCCGCATGCAGACCCAGGCCCCGGAGATCGACGGGGTGGTCTATCTTTCGGAGACCGAGGTCGAACCCGGCGAGTTCGTTGATGTAACGATCACCGAGGCGCGGGACTACGACGTCCTGGGGAAAGCGGAAACGCGAAATGACTGAACAAAGCCGTGCTGCGGCCTTTTCAGCTCATCAGCTGCATCAGGCTTCCATCGAGAGCCATAATGCACATTACAAACTTTCATAGGAGGTACAGGGCATGACGAGGATCATCGCATTGTTCACCCTGGTCTTGTTTCTGGGAGTGTTTGCGGGGTGTCACCACCGCGGCCATATTCCGCCGGGACAGATCAAGAAACAGTCCGCGCCGGGGCAGATGAAGAAACGCTAACCTGGCAAGTACCGGGCCGTCGGATTATCTCCCACGGCCCGGTTTGTTGTCGGGACAAGGACCGCATGAAGAACTCGTTGATCACCTGCTCCGTTCTTTCCTCTTGCCTCCTGTTCAGCCTCCTCATCAGCGCGGCCTGCTCGCCGGCCGTGCAGGCTGAAAAAGAACTATTCGCCGACCCGCGTTGAAGACCTGCCGGCCATCGATGCAGTGGTGATCTCCCATGATCATTACGATCACCTGGAAAAGGACACGATCAGGGCCTTGTCAGGAAAAGGGACGATATTCCTCGTGACCACCGGCGTCGGCCCCTGTTTGAAGGATTGGGGCGTACCCGCAGGCCAGATCAGGGAGCTGTCATGGTGGGAAGAGGTGACGATCGAAGACTTGACCTTCATCTGCGTTCCTGCGCGTCATTTTTCAGGCAGGGGGTTGTTCGACAGGAACGAAACGCTCTGGGCAGGCTGGATCGTGCGGAGCGACAGCAGGAGCGTATACTACAGCGGGGACACGGGATATGCTGATCATTTTGCAGAGATCGGCGGGCGTTATGGGCCTTTTGACCTGACCTTGATCAAGATCGGAGCCTACGGCGAAGACTGGCCGCATATGCAGGGTATAAAGGGCGCCTCCTGTCACCTCCCGACTCGTACAACAACGGTGCTTCGTAAAAACCGGTTGTTGCGTACTCATTGCCGCATCACAATGTCCACACCTGATTGCGTCCATGGGTCTTGGCTTGATAGAGCGACTGGTCTGCTTTGTTCACCAGCCCCTCAAAGGAAATGGAGTCCTCCCCGAAACAGGCGACGCCGAAGCTTGCGGTGATGCAATTGCCGCCAATGTCGGTCATGGCGTTTGCCGCCAGTTTCCCGCGCAGTTGTTCCGCAAGGCGGCAGGAGGTCCTTATCGGAATTGAGCAGCAACAGCGCGAATTCCTCACCGCCGTACCGGCACGCCATGTCATTGCTGCGGATGTTATTCTGGAGCAAGGACGCCACCTGGACGAGCACCCGGTCTCCGATCGGATGGCCATAGGTGTCGTTGATCCGCTTGAAGTGGTCAATGTCGCAGATAAGGATGCTGAAGGATCCGCCATACCGTCGCGTCCGTTCCACTTCATCCAACAGCCGTTCGTTGAAAAACCGCCTGTTATACAGCCCGGTGAGTTCGTCGTGGATCGACTCCCGCAAGGTCCGGGAATAGAGCTTGGCATGGTTGATCGCCCCTCCGACCGCATGGGCAACAATGGAGAGCAGCGCCACCTCTTCCGGAGGTATCGGCCGGTTCGAAATCGAGTTGTCTACGATCATCACCCCTTCCACGGCATTGGCCTCCAACTGGGCATAGACCTCGCACTCACGGCACAGTTGCTCTTTTTGCTCAATATCATCAAGGGGAATATCGCCGCACTTGGTCCCCGGCACCATCCAGCAGCGCAGCCATCTCTTGCCGAACGCCGGGCAGTCATCTTTATAGCACTTTCTGATCTGCCAGCAGGAAAGCCTTTTCTTGCTCACGATGGGAATAAGAGCGAAATTCTTCAGGCCTAATTTCACGATGTCGTCATCATGTGGCACGGCCTTGCTAAAAACGGGAAGCCCCGTGACCAGCGGTCTGGTAAGCAGGTTCTCGGTCGAAACCGGTATTTCCAGGGAACTGATCGTCCCGGGCACAAAGCCCTTGCACAACTTACCCTGCAGCATGCCTTTGCGGTGTTTCACGAAAAACAGGGCTACCCGGTCAAATCCGAAAATATCGGCGGTCAGGTCGACAAATCGCTCCTCAATGACATTAATGTCCATCTCCTCGTAAACAAGGGAGAGCATCTCAAGCAGGGCTGTTTCTTTTGGCGGTTGCGCGCTGTTGGACTGGGTCATAGTGTCTCTCCATGAAGTCATTAGGGTCTATCTGTGTTCCTGTGATTGTTGTAGTGTTCTCGTCTTGAAACAGATGGCTGAATCCCGAGGCATTCGCTAGTTAAAATATAGCAGAAAATAGACAGTAAGTATCATCGGCGGACGTCCTGTACCGAGATCAGGTTGTTGTTCGAGTTATGGCCGTAGCCTGTCGTCGCACCTACCCAAGCGGATTGGTAGTAGGCGGTAATTGGATCCGTTAGTGCGGGAGTTAAAAATTACACGGTTGCGCTGCGGAGGGATTGGGATCGGAAAATGTCAAAGGGGTTTCAGTACCTACTGCAACCAATTGATTTATTAGGCATCGGGGCAGGTTGTGAACTGGCAATATACGAGGGAAGCACCTTGCGGTCAGAAGGAATAAAGTGGATATCACCTACTACTAAACAGATTTCGTAGAAGTGAAACTGTGACAATTTCTGATTGAAAGTTACATATGTCGAGAATCGAGAAGCGACCGTCAAAGTCCTAGGTTCTTATTTCTCGCAGGAAACCGCAGTTCAGCTATCCCTGCTTTGAAAAGCTGACAGTTCCAATGCCTTCCAAGTCCGGGACTTCTGGATCTTGAATAGGGTTCCACTTTTGTGAATAAACAAGTACGCCATTCATGAAGCCGACGCCAGTACCCTCTCCAATCTTCGGAATTTCGCCATCGTGATCTAACCAATCAGATAAATCTGTCCTAATTGCACTCCCTACTATTGTTCCACTTGGTGCAATTGTAAATTTTTTAGATTGCCAATCATAAAAAGCGTCACCTGACCAAACCATCCACTTCTTTTTTTTTTCGAATAATCCTATCGGCAGAGCATGCTACTCCTAGGACAGAGAAAATTTGACCTTCAATTTCTATTTTTTGCTCTTCATGGAAGCTAACCACGAGCATATACTTGCCTTCTACCTGCACCTCATTATATGCTGTAAACAGCTTTTTCATAAACCATAAGCCAATTAGTTGTTGATTAATTTTTAAGGTATCGGGCCTAAAGGTATTGATTGGCTCAACAGAAGTTGCGAATTTGACAGTTAAACGAATACTATCCCAAATTTGAACTACACCATACCACGTATCACCAATACTAAATCCTGCTTGCATTGGGTCTTCTGGCAGTAAAGATAGACATCCGATATTTTCATGCTTAGCGATATTTAAAGCACTCTTAGTAAATCCCTTTTTAGAAACTAGAATCCGAACATTAGCTCCGATATTTTCGGCCTTTTTGGAGAAGGCTTCAACCACATCTGGGCCGACTTTTTTGTTTAGGTCTTTGCATTCCATAATGCCGAGAATAGGCCGACCCGCAAACGACCCCCTTATTACCACGTCACATTGCCTATCATTTCCGACTCTATCGTGTAAAATCTCATTATGAGTTACTATAGAATTTGGATCCATTTTTTGTTGAATATGGGCAACTACTTTTTCGAAAGTAATACCAAGCTGTTCTTTTTTAATTTTGTTTTTAGTCAAATTCTAGGGTTTAGAGTTTCGTGTTCTTTGTCATGAAGAAAAAACGCTTCGTTTTGACGAAAATGCTTGACAGGACGAGGTGGTTCGGG
>Ga0224495_10001543_pt1 | contig 16061 bp, 16 predicted proteins | sample SF_Jul11_sed_USG_FD_168128 | JGI IMG/M metagenome (GOLD analysis project Ga0224495, IMG submission 168128) | Sediment microbial communities from San Francisco Bay, California, United States - SF_Jul11_sed_USGS_4_1 | ecosystem: Environmental > Aquatic > Marine > Sediment | place: USA: California... | reverse complement strand
CAGCACGATCTCTCGCGGAGTTCAGCTCATCATATGCATTCTGAAGCCTTTCCAGGCTTTTTTTCGCCTCATCGAGAGAATCGACATCGTATTCAATCGGCTGGCGATAGTGTGTGTTCAAGAGGAAGAAACGGACGGTCGACCCGTCGTATTTCTTGCAGATATCCTTGATGGTAAAGAAATTCTTAAGGGATTTGGACATTTTTTCTTTGTTCACCATAAGCATTCCATTGTGCATCCAATAATTGACGAACTTCTTTCCAGTCGATGCCTCCGACTGCTGGATTTCATTTTCGTGATGCGGGAAAAGCAGGTCGGATCCGCCGCCGTGGATATCGAGAGTGTCTCCCAGAAATTTGAGCGCCATTGCGGAGCATTCGATATGCCAGCCAGGCCTGCCTGGACCCCAGGGGCTCTGCCAGGATATCTCTCCTTCCTTGGCGGCTTTCCACAGGGCGAAATCGGCTGGATTCCGCTTCTTCTCATCGACTTCGATGCGCGCCCCGGCCTGCACCTGGTCAGAGGATATGCCGGATAGCCTCCCGTAGTCCTTGGCCTTCGTGATATCGAAAAATACATCGCCGCCGGATTCGTATGCGAACCCTTTGTCAACCAGCTTCTCGACCAGCTTAATGATATCGGCGATCATCTCGCTGGCCTTCGGATATTGGTCGGCCGGTTTTACCCTCAGGTACTTCATATCGTCGGAAAATTTGTCGATGTACATTTTGGAGAGCTTCAATGGTTCGACACTCAGGTCCGCCGCCCGTTTGATAATCTTATCGTCGACATCTGTGAAGTTTGTCACATGGCTGACATCATAGCCCTTTTGCCTGAGATATCTCACAATCGCATCGAATGCGACTATTGATCGGGCATGCCCGAGGTGCACGTCGTCATATACTGTGACGCCGCAGACATAGATGCCCACCTTCCCAGAGGTGATTGGCACAAACTTCTCCTTCTGCCTTGTCTGCGTATTGTAAATGTAGAGATCGCCCATCGATATCGACCGCCAGCTGCGTCATTCCGGAAGTTTGGGGCAGGTCTCCCCTCTCTCTTCCTGCTCCACGCCCAGCTTCTTCTCTAATTCGGATATCCTATATTCAAGCATTGATACATTATGGCAGAAATCGATGAAAACCTTCATAATTGGATCTGGAAGATCGTCATGCTGCAGGTCAATCTGCGCCCCTCCTTCCCTGTGCACGATCTTTGCAGGAATTCCGACTACGGTGCTGTTCGGAGGCACATCCTTGACAACAACGGAGCCAGCTCCGACTTTGACATTGTCACCTATGATTATCGGCCCGAGGATGGCAGCGCCAGCCCCGATGACGACGTTATTTCCAATCGTCGGGTGCCGCTTGCCCTTGCTCGTGCTGACTCCTCCCAAAGTGACACCCTGATAGATAGAAACATCGTCCCCTATCTCAGCGGTTTCTCCTATGACGACTCCGGTGGCGTGGTCGATGAAGAATCTCTTGCCTATCTTGGCGCCTGGATGAATGTCAGCACCTGTTAGAATGCGGGCAATATAGTTGACCATTCTTGCGCTGAAATATCTTTTCTTTGTATACAACTTGCTGGAGAATCGGTAAAACTTGATGGCATGAAGGCCTGGGCTGAACAACAGTGCCTCGCTCCTGCTCTTCGGAGCAGGATCCCTCTGCAATACAATTTCCACGTCTTCTCTATCAGCCATATAGCTCAATCTTCCTCGGCAAACAAATCTGTGCTCAAATACCTTTCGCCAGTGTCTGGCAATACTACAACAACGATTCTTCCCGTTCCGAGTTCTTTGGCTACCTGAAGGGCCGCAAATAGAGCAGCGCCTGAAGAAATTCCTGCCAATATTCCCTCCATCTTGGCAAGCTGCCTGGTGGTTGTCCGCGCATCGGATTCTTTCACTTTTATGATCCTGTCGATCACCTCGCGATTCAGTATTTTTGGCACGAAGCCTGCTCCTATGCCCTGAATTCTGTGAGGCCCTGGCGAGCCGCCAGAAATGACAGGGGATTCGAAGGGTTCAACGGCTATTATCAGGGTAGAAGGATCTCTCTCCTTCAGAGCCTCGCCCACGCCCGATATTGTGCCCCCTGTGCCGACCCCGGCCACGAATGCATCAACTTTCTTGAGCGAGGTCATGATCTCTTTGGCTGTAGCCTCGCGATGAATCTGCGGGTTGGCAGGGTTCTCAAATTGAAGTGGCATGAAGTAGTCGGTGGATTCGGATGACATTCGAGTTGCCTCATCGACCGCGCCTTTCATTCCTCTTTTTCCTTCGGTCAAGATCATCTTTGCACCGAAAGCGCTGAGGAGCTTCCTCCTCTCGACAGACATAGTCTCGGGCATTGTAAGGATAAGGCGATAGCCTTTCACCGCGCACACCATCGCAAGTCCAATACCAGTGTTGCCTGAGGTCGGCTCAATCACGGTCATTCCCGGCTTCAGAACTCCTCTCTTTTCTGCATCGATTATCATGGAATAGGCTATTCTGTCCTTGACGGAGGACATAGGATTGAACGATTCTATCTTTGCAATCAGGTCCGCATTGCCAACGGGATTGATACGGGAAAGCCTGACAAGCGGCGTATTGCCGATGGTCTCCAAAATGCTCTCCCAAACTCCATCTTCATCCATCTGATCACCAAATTCTTAACACTGTGATAAATTAATCCTCCTTATCAATTCTTGCAGACCTACCATCACTTTTTCAGTTTGATTACTGGCCTATCGCCGCAGGCAGGGCAATTCTTCGCCCTCTCGAATTTAATGATTTGGAAATCCCAATCCAGGACATCCATGAGTAGCAATCTGCCCAGTAGGGGGGTTCCCTTGCCGAGCAGGACCTTTATTACCTCGGTTGCCTGGATGATACCGATAATTCCTGGAACTGTACCCAAGACGCCGACTTCCGCCGTTGTGGGGATAGCGCCGTCAGGCGGCTGCTTGAAAAGGCATCTATAGCACGGGCTCTTCCCCGGGATGAATGTCGAAACCTGGCCGTGATATTCGAGCACGCTCCCTATGCTGAAGGGCTTCTTCTCAAGCACGGAGGCATCGTTGACGAGAAACTTTGTGGCGAAGTTATCGCTCGCATCGACTATCATGTCATGGTTCGCAACTATCTTTCTCGCATTGGACTTATTGAAGCGCCCGTCGACCGCTCTTACATTGACGTCCGGATTCAACTTCTCCATCCTGGCCTTAGCAACTTTGGCTTTCTGCTTCCCGATCGACTCGGAGTCATGAATTACCTGACGCTGCAGGTTGCTCAGCTCGATGCTGTCTGAATCGACAACACTGATATTCCCCACACCGTTCGCGGCAAGATAGAGCAATATAGGGCTTCCGAGCCCGCCTGTGCCGATGACGAGGACTTTTGATCTGAGTAGTCTCTCCTGATCCCCCTTCGAATAATTCTTCAATTTAAGATTCCTATCGTATCTTTCGAGCTGGGGCTTGCTTAGCAGAGCCAATTGGAGACCTCCGGTTTCAAGTGATGAGATAGCAGTTGAGATAGATAGGAGTATTGATTCTGAGTTACGCAGAAGGCAACCGCCAAGGATTATCCAATTTGCCGTTCTCAAAGATCTTCATATGAGCAGAAAAAATTGCCTATTTGACAATTCTTTACGTAAATTCAATAATTGGAGCCGGGGAGGGGATTTGAACACCTGTCTGCGGATTTCCGCCGAAATCGGCCATGACTGCAGTCCGCCACATAGCCACTCTGTCACCCCGGCATCAATTCTGTCAATCATTGATACCATATTTATGCCTTTGTCCAGTTTTTCTCGCATGCCAGTCTGTACAAAATCCCACCCGGCATAAGATTGAAAGTATGAAGGTCCTTTCGTGAGAAAGAGTGAAGCGGATACTGTGATAGAAAATCGACGGAAATTGGGAAGAGATGTCACCGTCTACGATTCAACCCTCAGAGAGGGAGAGCAGATGGTGGGCGTCAGATTCACACCCGAGCAGAAGAAAATCATAGCCTCGATGTTAATAGAAGCAGGTGTGCCTCAGATAGAAGCAGGATTTGCAGCCATATCGGATGAGGAAAGAAAGGCAATAAAATCGATCAAATCGCTAGGCGGTGGTACCGATATACTGTCGCTCTCAAGAGCGAAAAAAGAGGATATCGATGCTGCTGTAAGCTGCGATGTCGATATGGTTCTGATTTTCATTGCAACATCGGATTTACACATGCAAAAAAAATTGCACATGACCGAAAATCAGGTTCTCGATTCGATTTCTTCCTCGGTCGAATATGCAAAATCCCAAGGGGTGAAGGTCGGGTTCAGCACGGAGGATACTACGCGTAGCAGGAGAGACTTGCTGTTTAAAGCTTACAGGTCTGCCGCAGATTGCGGGGCTGACCGTCTGGGGATTACAGATACAGTCGGGTGCGCCGGACCGGGGTCGATAAAAGAACTGGTGACCTTCTTAAGAGAGATTTCAAAGCTCCCGGTTTCTGTTCATCTGCACAATGATTTCGGACTTGCGTTAGCGAATGCTTTGACTGCGGTAGATTCGGGTGCAAGAGCGGTTGCGACAACGGTATGCGGTTTCGGGGAGAGGGCGGGAAATGTTCCATTGGAACAATTCGTCATGGCAATGAAACATCTTCGCGGTCAAGATCTCGGGATTAGAACAGAACATCTGACGCCGATTGCGAGAAAAGTCTCTGAGTTTTCAGGCGTATGCATATCACCGATTCAGCCATGGGTAGGAGAGAACGTTTTCGCCCATGAGTCGGGGATTCATGTCGCGGCGGTTCTCACAGATCCTGAGACATATGAATACATATCTCCAGACGAGATCGGGAATTCGAGAAGACTGGTGATGGGAAAGCATACCGGGAGAGCTTTCATCAGCTCAAGATTGAAGGAAAGGGGCATCAGCGCTTCCCAAGAAAAACTCGATGCGATATTGAAAAAAGTGAAAAATCTCGGGGAGAAGTATGGATCGGTCTCCGATGAAGATTTTTGGCAAGTCGCTGATGAGATATTGAAGAAATAATTGAAAGGATATAGAGCCTGAACTCTCAGGCTCAATATGAAATTCTATTTCGCAAAAAGCTTCTTGGAGGTCTTCTTCTCGCTCACAAATCTCTGACAATTCGGATACGTGCAAGGCACGCAATTAGTCTCATCGCATGAATTCTCAATGTGCTCGTATTTCTTGTTCCATCCTTCTACTCTTTGTGGCATTTAGAAACCTCCGCAGAATGATCTGTGTCGAATTCGAAGATAATAGTATCGGATTTAGACATTTCGGAGTTAGTGCATGTACTGATAATGAGTCAACAAGTAATGTGATATATGAAATTCGTCGGAAAATCGATGGGGAATATGTAAATAATGATAATATGGCCGAAAGATTCAGAGGTTTTTTTGATTTTCATCGATGTTCTCATTATATATAAATAGCGAGCAAAAAATTCAGACTGAAGGTCTCAATCTGCCTGCTGCATCCCTTTTTGCCTTGCCAAATTCGGAAATTTTTCTTAATTCCTTGAAATCGAACACAGGTCCGTCCCGACAAACAAGTTTTTGATTAATAGCACAAGAACCGCATATCCCTATTCCACATTTCATCAATCTCTCGAGGGCTGCTTGACCCGGCAGATTAACACTTTCAGCAATGCGAATCACCTCAAAGAGCATCTTCTCGGGACCGCATGTGTATAAGAAATCCAATGTGAGAACCTTCAATTTCTTTTCGAGCAAATCGCTCGCAGTGCCTTTGAAACCGTTGGATCCATCGTCGGTGGCAATATAGACATTCCAACCAAGATTTTCGAATTCTTGTATTAAAGTCAATTCGTCTTTCGACTTCGCACCGATTATTGCGTCGCCCTTGACGCCCATTGAAGAATAGGTCGATGCCAACAGCAGAAGAGGCGCGGAACCCACACCGCCAGCGACCAATACCGGTCTCTTCGCTTCTAATTTGAAACCCTGGCCGAAGGGACCGCGGAACCTCACTCTGTCGCCCTCTTCGAGGTTGCATAGTGCCTCGGTCGCCTCTCCGAGGACCTTGACAGTCAAACCTATTGTACCGTTTCTGCAGTGAGATACAGACATCGGAATTTCATCGACACCCGGTATCCAGATCATGAGGAATTGCCCGGGAGAACTCTGAATCTGCGATTCGAAGAATAAAGAGAAGCAGTCCTTTGCGGCATTTTTCTTTTGAATCAAACGAGATACAGAAACCGTTTCAGGGCTCATGCACAATACCCCTCATCTCGGAAAGATGGCCATAATTCTCCTTGCGCATGAATTCCTTGAGTTCGTCCTGAAGATATGAGAATACTTTGACTCCTCTTGTCTGGACGGCGGTTCCTATCTGCAGCGCCGTAGCGCCCGCCATAATATATTCTACCGCATCGAGACCTGTAGCAATCCCTCCGACTCCAATGATAGGGATGGTAAGAACCTCGAAGAGTTCGTAGACGCATCTGATTCCGATCGGTTTCACTGCGCTTCCGGAAAGACCACCATATCGATTTGCGAGTACTGGCCTCTTTATGAGTGGATCAATGCGCATGGCCTTGACCGTATTAATGGCAACCACCGCTTTTGCTCCAGCTTCCTGAGCTGCGAGGCCGAGTGAACAAATATCCGAGGTGTTGGGAGTGAGTTTAGCCAGCACCGGGATGCTGACTGAGCCTGCGACGCTCTTGACGATCCGCCTCACGGAAGCTGGTGTGGAACCTATCTCTGTCCCATATCCCCTTGCGTGAGGACAGCTCAGATTGAGTTCGACAGCGGCTGCACCGTAATCTTGCATTTTCTTGGCCAGAATAGAGAATCCGTTCGGCTTGGAGGCGAACACGCTACCGATGACTACCGCATCAGTCTTCCTTAGGACATCCATCTCTCTCTTGAAATCCTCAATGCCGGGATTAGGAAGACCCATCGCATTCATCATTCCGTCCGGCGTGGAATAGATAGTCGGATTTCTATGGCCATCCCTGGGTTCTAGACCAATAGATTTCGTTACTACGGCCCCGGCTCCAGCTTTAAACGCCGAGAGCAAGAGATCGGCAGTTTCCCCAAGGATCCCTGAGGCGAGAATGAACGGATTATTTAGCTTCATATCAAGAAAATCCAGCCCGATATCCGGTTCGCCTTGTTTCGCGTTGGGCATCAGTCGGACTCCTTTTGCGTAGGGTTATGTCTGTTGCTTCTTTTTATTCTCATAGTCTTCAATAGCCGCCTTCAATCCGTCCGCGGCAAGATTTGAGCAGTGCATCTTCTGCGGGGGCAGACCTTCCAGTGCCTCGGCGACATCCCCCCTCGAAATTTTCCTAGCTTCCTCTAGGGTCTTGCCTTTGGCCATCTCAGTAATCATGCTGCTAGTCGCTATCGCGGCGCCGCAGCCGAGGGTCTTGAACTTTATGTCAGTTATGATGTCATCTTTCACTTTGATGTAGATGAACATGACATCGCCGCAGACAGGATTCCCAACTTTGCCGATGCCATCTGCATCTGGAATCTCCCCGACATTCCTTGGATTTGTGAAATGCTCCAATACTTTATCGCTATACAATCATCGCACCTCCGTCTCATGATGATCGTGATCTTCTGAGCTGCACCAGGGTTCATTTGCCACCATCGGATTGGCCTCATTATAAGGAGACATCTCCCTCAATTTCGCCACCTCCTCAGGAAGGGCATCGATGAACTGATTGACCTCCTCCTCTAAATTATCCTTGCCCATGGAAATCCGGAGAGAGCCGTGCGCCTGCTCGGGCTTCAGGCCAAGGGCGATCAGTACATGTGACGGCTCAAGCGATTTTGTGGAGCACGCGGAGCCGGTCGAAAGGGCGAATCCTCTCATATCCATACGAAGGACCAGGCCTTCTCCTTCGATGAAATCGAACCTGAAGTTGGCATTGTTCGGCAATCTCTTAGTCCTATGGCCGTTGAGATTTGAACGTGGGATTTTTTTCAGAACACCATCTATCATCATGTTCCTGAGACGTGTGAGCTTCTCGGCCTCGGTTTTCATTTCATCCATCGCGATCTCCGATGCCTTACCGATACCGACAATCCCAGGGACATTCTCGGTGGATGATCTCATTCCGCGCTCGTGGCCGCCTCCATGGAGGAGCGGCTCCAATCTGATACCTTTTCGGACATAGAGCGCACCTACTCCCTTCGGGCCGTAGAATTTGTGGGCGGACATGGACAGCATCGAAACTCCTTCGGATTTCACATCAATGGAGACATGTCCGACGGTCTGGACGGCATCTGTATGGAAGGCGATGCTTCTCGATGAGGCAATCTTTGCCAGCTCCCCGATCGGCTCTATTGTGCCAATCTCGTTATTGGCGTGCATTATGCTGACCAATATTGTGTCTGGCCTGATAGCCTTCTCCAGAGTCTCAGGATGGACGATACCGTCAGAATCCACCGGCAGATATGTGATTTCGAAGCCGTTCTTCTGGAGATATTCGCATGTGTGAAGGACTGCGTGATGTTCAATCGATGATATGATGATATGCTTGCCCTTATTCTTGTTCGCAAAGACGAAGCCTTTCAAAGCTAGATTATCTGATTCTGTGCCGCCGGACGTGAAGACTATCTCCATCGGATCGGCATTGATCAGCTTTGCGACGCTCGCCCTGGAGGCATCCATCGCTTTCTTCGCTTCCCTCCCGAACCCGTGAAGGGATGATGGATTACCGTAGTGCTCCTTCATAAACGGCAACATTGCATCTATGACTGCCTGGTCAGTTCTGGAAGTTGCGCTGTTGTCGAAGTAGACCCGCTTCATGAATCATTCCTCTCAGCGATCGGAGCGCTCGATTCGAGTTGGTTTATACAGACCCCACCTTTATCTTCTTTTCTTCCGAACACCTTAGTTGGCCGCATGTTTTATCCACTATATGATGAAGGAGGCAAATGGATAAGACCATCTTTGTATCTTTGCGGTTCGAAATCATGGATTTCGAGCGCATAAGAGAGGATTTTCCAATACTCAGGAAGGAAATAGAAGGAAAGCCCATCATATACTTTGACTCTGCATGCCAGTCACTGAGGCCGAAACAGGTATTGGAAGCGATGAACAGATACTACGAGGACTTCCCTGCCTGCGCTGGAAGAAGCATTCACAAGCTAGCCACCGAGGTGTCAATAAGAATAGACGAGGCCAGGGGAAAATTGGCAAGATTCGTTAATGCGGAAAAGCCCGAGGAGATATCCTTCGTTAGAAATTGTACCGAGGCATTAAACACCGTAATCTTTGGCGTCGGGCTGAAGAAAGGGGATGTAGTCTTGGCGACGGACCGTGAGCACAATTCGGTACATGTCCCCCTTTTAAAGTTGAAAGAGACAACAGGCATAGATTATCAAATCGTCCCGTCCAGGGATGACGAGACTTTCAATCTTGACAAATTCTCGGAAATTGCGGCAGAGTCCAGACCACGATTGGTTGCTATGTGTCATACCTCCAATGTCAACGGGACGACTATACCTGCGAAGGAGGTCTGCAAGATAGCGCACGAAAATGGCGCCCTCGTCCTCCTGGATGGAGCTCAATATGTGCCGTATGGAGGCGTCGACATCAAGGACATCGATACGGACTTCTATGCATTTTCGGCTCACAAGATGTGCGGGCCGTCAGGGGTCGGGATTCTGACTGGAAAGTATGACGAGCTTTCTAAAATCGAGCCTCGGACATACGGAGGGCACGGAATCAGCATGGCCACCAGGAAACATGCAGATATCCTTCCCCCACCGGAAAGATTTGAGGCTGGGCTACAGAACTACTCAGGTATCATTGGAACCGGAGCAGCGGCCGACTACCTGTCAAGAATAGGACGCGATTGGATTGTTACGCATGTCAACCATCTCAATAGGATGGCGACTGAGCAATTGCTCAAAATACCGGATTTGAAGATCATCGAACCTGGAAATCCCGACCTCAGAAGCGGGATATTGGCGTTCAATATCAAGAAAAGAAACCCGCACGACATCGCAATGATCCTCGACAACATGGAGAACATAATGATCAGATCAGGAATGCACTGCTCGCATTCATGGTTCAATGACCGGGAAATAGAAGGATCTGCCAGAGCATCTTTCTACCTCTACAATACAAAGGATGAAATTTCATTATTCGCAGATACTCTAAGACGACTACAATGATCCGGGAATTCAATCGCTTTTTTCAATGAAGACCTGATTGCATTTCCGAAGAGGGTCTCTTTCAGCGGAGATAATCAATTGACATGCTGAGGATACCGTGCATTCGTTAACGATTGAACCGAATTCTTTTATCAAAACAGGATGCGGGAAAACGAGACAATGTTGATTTTTATCGCTCTTGACTAGAACATATGAACTATTCAGTTCGATGATTGCACCTCCGATCATCTGATTATCAATCGGAAATCTCAGTCGCAGTGAGTCGAACTCCGCCGATTGGGCGATTGATACGAGTTCGTGGATTTGTCTGCAAATTTCTATTTCCGATTCGCGTGAGGCTCTGTCCGCATATCCCAAAGAGGCGTACACAACAATCGCCACCAGCGAAACGGAGGCCAGTGAAATAATGATTCTTGAGTTGAGATAATCTATCATGTTGGCACTACCATTATCATGTCGCCAAATTTTGTCAAAGAATGCTCGACGAGAACATCTCTAGATCCTTTTTCCAAAATTACTGAGGAGTAATGAGGTGAGCATATTCCGGCAACCGAGCCACCAAGCTCGACAAGCGCAGTCGACTGCCAACCGGTCCCATCCCTGCATGTGATAATGTGCGAATTCTCTCCGCCAGGCCTGTCTCCGATTATGATTTTGAGGCCGATATTCAGCAGGTTCAGTCTCGATCCGATGCTAAGAAGCCTTGATTCACCCGGATATCGGTACGAAGCCGTCTCAATCGCCTTCTTGACATCCGAGGCTATCTCTTGAGCTATCAATCTCGACATCTCCGCATCAATCTGAGCAATCGATTGCAGACAAATCGGAATGGTCAATGATATGATAAGCCCGGATATCGCAAGACGATAAGGGATCGAAATTACAGCTTGATCCGAGAACAAGAATTTCACCTACGATGGAAGGATGATGATCTCGGTCCAATAATTCCCTGTAATACCTTGGCCGCTAATCGAGACGGATATCGTCGTTATCCTATCCCCTATCACTTTGAAAGAGACATCATGGAATGTCAGCATTCCGTCTGCATCTGTCTTGCCGTATAGCCTGTGATGATCATTGTCAATGCTCGATCCTTCGATAATGACATCCGCATCGCTTACTGGATTCCCTCCCGAGTCCAGGACTCTCAAGGATAACTCTTTCAGGCTGCCTTCAAAAATTCCATCCTTTTGCGTATCAACAACGGATATCTTCTCAGGAAAGAACTCCACCTCGCCAATATATTTGGGAGTCTCGATCGAGGAAATCCATCCGATGATGACGGCGGTTCCAAGACTAGCGATGATCCCCATGATCATGAGCTGCAGCGGCAACCCCTCTATGCTCCCCTTCTCGTCTTTGAAATGCTTTCGCCTTTTTCCAATGAATTTGAATTTCGTCATGGAGAGACATAAAGAATCCTATTCGTTTTCAGAAATCTCTCTACAGTACTATTAACTGTAATTCTAAGAATTGGTAATTGGGTGCAAAAGATAAAATTACCCATAACTATATTTAAAAAAAAGAAAATCCGACGTACAGCTGTCTTGCCCGATAGGTGCCAGAATGTCCAAGAAAAAAAATAAAGAGCAGGCAAAGTGTCCAAAATGCGATTCTGAGCTCCATTATGTGGAGAAGATGGACCAGCATTACTGCTTTTCATGTGAGGATTATTTCCGTCTAGAAGAATTGAGCCAGGAAAAACCTGCAGAGACGCAGACTCCGGGCTTGGAGGAAGGAATTGCCGAAAAGGTGACAGCAGAGGAAAAAACCGAAGAAAAACCAGTCGAGGGGAAACCTGTTGAAGAAGAGTTGTCTGCAGAAAAACCGCCTGAGAAGAAAGAAGAGATCATCTGCCCATCTTGCGGAGAAGTCGCATCATTGAAGGAAGAGAACGGCCGATATTATTGCAATTCATGCGAGGATTTTGTCAATCATGCTGAGAAGAAGGAACCGGAAATCGAACAGGCCCAGGAAGCCGCGGTACCTGTAGAGCCGGGGAAGGCTCTTCCGCCAGAGCATGAAGAGGTCGCAGCCGAAATTGAGGCTGGCAAGGCAACTGTAGCACCTGAGGAAACTCCGGAGAAAATAATTGAAGATGCGTTGAAAGAGAAGAAGAGCCTGACGGAGGAAATGCGATCCTGCGCACATTGTGGGTCGGCTTTGACATATATTCAACAGTATGATCGATGGTACTGCAAGAGATGCAGAAAGTACGCTCCAAAGGAACCAGCACCAAAAGAAGAAACCAGAAAGTGCCCCTCATGCGGGAGAGATGCGAAGTATATCGATGAATACAAGAGATGGTACTGCTGGACGTGCAAGAAATATCTGCCAAAGGATGAGGAGAGAGAGGAGCCGAAGGAAAAACCTGCTGTCGAACTGCCTATGTGCCCCGTCTGCGGCAGACCTACCGCCTGGATTGTCCAGTATGAGCGATACTATTGCTATCCCTGCAAAAAATACCTTCCGAAGGAAGAAAAGGTCGTAGTGCAGAAGCAAAAGCCCGCAGGCCCGACCTGCCCTGATTGTGGAAGGCAGACGAGTTGGATTCCGACTTATGAAAGATACTATTGCTATCCGTGCCGGAAATATATCCAGATGAGCGAGGTGAAGGCGGTTCCGGAGAGGCCAAAGAAAAGCGCACCGAGAGATGAGAAGGCACCCCTTTGCAAGATTTGCGGCAAGCCGACCACCTGGATCTCTAAGTATGAGAGATATTACTGCAAAGACTGCAAGAAATACGCTCCTGTTAAGCGTGTGAAAAAAGCAAAATGACGGGTCTGCGAAAAACTATTGATTTTTCCTTATTCATGCAAATCTGCAGCACCAAATTGTGACTGGCCTTCGGATTTTCTCGCCAATCAATATTAAATATATCCTCTACGAATGATAGCGGCCGCTGGAGACCGACTGGATGACAAATTCTGCAAAGAGATGCCAGTTATACGACACCACGTTGAGAGACGGGGCCCAGGGCGAAGGGGTCAACTTCTCTCTCGATGACAAGTTGAAGATAGCGAAGGCTCTGGCGGATTTAGGCATAGATTTCATAGAGGCGGGATACGCCTCCTCATCCCCCGAGGATATGGAGGTCTTCAAGAGGCTGACGACGACCTCCTTAGGAAACGCTCAGATAGTTGCATTCGGCAGCACGAGGAAGAAGAGCAACAGCGCGGAGAACGATTCGGGACTGAAGGCGATATTGGAGACAGGCGCGAAGACTGCGACGATCTTCGGGAAGAGCTCGAAGCTGCATGTGAGCGAGGTGCTAAAGACAACACCGGATAAGAACCTTGAGATGATCCATGACTCGATCTCTTTTCTCAAATCCAAAGACCTGAGAGTCATATTCGACGCCGAGCATTTCTTCGACGGATACGCCGAGGACAGCATGTTCGCAGTAAAAGTGCTAGATGCTGCCAAAGATGCCGGAGCCTCGATGTTGGTCCTATGCGACACGAACGGCGGCTCGTTCCCGAAGCATATCGAGAAGGTCACGGGAGACATAGTCGGAAGATTCGGGGACATCGTGGGCATCCATGCTCACAACGACACGGAGTGCGCTGTCGCGAACAGCATCGCCGCGGTCACTGCGGGCGCTGTTCATATCCAGGGCACAATGAACGGCTACGGAGAGCGAATCGGGAATGCCAACCTGATATCGGTCATAGTGGGGCTTTACAAGTTGGGATTCAGCACAATCAATGAGAAAAAAATGTCTCAACTCACATCTCTGTCGAAATATATCGCGAGGGTGGTGAACGAGCCAAACAACCCGCGCCTTCCGTATGTAGGCGAAAGAGCTTTCACGCATAAAGCTGGGACTCATATCGATGCGATACTGAAGACTCCGCAGGCGTATGAGCACATTCGACCCGAATTGGTCGGCAATGCGAGAAGGACGCTCACATCGAAGCACTCAGGAAAGGCGGCGATACTAAACAAGATGAAGGAATTCAAGTTGGATGTGACTGAGGATCAGCTGGAATCGCTCACAAATATGGTTAAAGACCTCGAGCGGCACGGTTTCGAGTTCGAAAACTCGGACGCATCGCTGTATCTCAGGATGGTCGAGCACATAGGCAAATATTCTCCGCCCTTCACCGTTCATAATTATGTGGCGACTGACAATTCCAACAAATACCAATCTGTAGGGATGGAAGTGCAGATCGGACAGGAGATAGTGCTCACGACGGCGGAATCGAGAAAGGGTCTTGTCGACGCGATAAGGAAGGCGCTCGACCATGCTCTCGCATCGAAGTTCCCCGATGTCTCAAAGATAACGCTCGAGGATTTTAGGGTGATGGACCTAGATACCGAAAGGAGCACAGAGGCGAGAGTTGGCGTCTGGATAAGATCAAGGTGCGATAACGTGACCTTCTGGACTATCGGGATCTCATCAAACATGCTGCGCGCCAGCCTTGATGCGATAGAGGACAGCAAGAAGTACGGCCTTCTGGTGCTCGCGGGAAAGATCAGAATATAGACCATCATCCGAGCAATATCAGCCCGGTCCATCTGACCTTGTGAGACGAAGACAGCCGGATTGGCATCGCCGCGTGCTCGCATGTTTTGATCACGTCGATACCCATCGCCTCCATAGAGGGTCTCGCCTCGAAGGGGTGTCTGCATTCCTCACCTCCGCTCGGTCCGACGCACTCAGGACAAAGCAGGCATTCGCCTCCTATCAGGCCAATCGACAGATAGAACCCTTTCTTGAAAGCAATGGCTTCGAGCTTGTTGACGAGCCTGTGCAGCGCCTTCTCTGATTCATTGGCATCGAGACGGGATTCCAATTCCTCGCAAAGAGTTCCGGTCAAATAGCTATCGGACTTGTCGTTAGAATCATAGTCCGCCTCTATTTGGACAATCAGCGCCTTCCGATATTTTCTCACCATCTTTCTGAACTCACGCACGGGCATCAGATTCGGCGGACACATTAGATGCGCGTCATAATTCGAGCAGCGAGGTATCTCGCATTTCATCCTGACGCGTTCGTCTATCACTATCTTGTCGGCATCGATAATCTTCGCTTCGGTCGCCCCGAGCCTATACGCATCCTTTGCCAGTCCCGCGTAGGATTTCGAAGTCTTATTTGGCCGTTTGCCATCACGCGCTTTTCTCATATGATCAGATCCATCGGCCATTGTCTACCCTGGATTTCAAGATTTTGAATCCTTATTATTTCTGAGCACGCCGCCTTTGAGTGCGACAAGCCAGAAAATCTCGAACGGTATGCATATCGTCGCAGGAATCGCGGCTTCGTATCCGATGAGTGCCATGGCGATCGCAGCGGTCAGGCCTAGATTCTTGTAAGAGGAAAACAGGACAAGTGTCGTCTTCTTCTCGACAGGCATTTTTGTGAACTTGAGAAGATACAGCACGACAAGGCCGACTATGAACGTCCTCGTCAGGCAGGCGACCGCCACCCAGGCGACCATTGAAGGGTCCTCTCCAAAGGCCTCTCGGTTCGCTCCGGTCATAGCGAATACGAGCACCGCGAAACACGCATTTATCATTGGCGTCTTGAGTCCCGTGCCGATCCGCCTCAGCTGGGGCAGCTGGGATATCCCTATCGGGATGAGTATCATCAGGACGATCGTGTATATCAACCTGAATCGATCAATCTCCTGCCCTAGAAAGACAAGCGTGATCAGAGGAGCCAGTACGAGAGATAGCAGATATATCGACGTCGTGCCCATCAGGGACAACCTGGTATCACCTTTGAGCATGTACGTGAACGGAACGACCGCGACGGCAGACGGCACAGCGGCCATCAGCACCCAGCCTGCGATCAGTGACTCGTCCGAGAAGAACAAAGTCATGACAAGTATCAGTCCTGTGAGGAGGGCGTAATTGAGCAGAATGGACAGCAAGGTCAATCTGAGC
>Ga0224495_10001542_pt1 | contig 16067 bp, 15 predicted proteins | sample SF_Jul11_sed_USG_FD_168128 | JGI IMG/M metagenome (GOLD analysis project Ga0224495, IMG submission 168128) | Sediment microbial communities from San Francisco Bay, California, United States - SF_Jul11_sed_USGS_4_1 | ecosystem: Environmental > Aquatic > Marine > Sediment | place: USA: California... | reverse complement strand
TTCCAGTTTAATTTAGAAAAGATTTAACCGTGGCTAATTTTAACATTTCGCCTTCGGGCGATGTCAAGCCACCCCAACGGGCGCCCCGGGGCGCCCATGGTCACAGCGGCGGCGGGAAAAGTCTTGTTTTCTCAATGCGCTTCGTCCCAATTGGGCCCAGTTCCCACATCCACCACCAGGGGGACCTTAAGCCGCGCCGCCCCTTCCATCTCCGCCTTCACCAAAGCCCGAAGCCCATCTATTTCAGCCTCTTCGGCTTCGAACACCAACTCGTCATGCACCTGGAGGATCATTAGGGATTTCATCTTTTCTTCCCGCAGCCGCCGGTGGATGGATATCATTGCTATCTTGATGATATCCGCCGCCCCCCCCTGCAGCGGGGAGTTGATGGCGTTGCGCTCCGCAAACTGCCTCACCTGGCGGTTGGAGGCTTTGATATCAGGAAGATAGCGGCGTCGTCCTAGGTATGTACATACATATCCGCTCTCCTGGGCCTGCCGGATCATATTATCCATATAATCCCGGATTCCAGGGTAGCGCCGGAAATAATTATCTATGTACCTTTGAGCATCGGTCCGGCTGATTCCCAGCTCCTTGGCCAGGCCGAAGGCGGTCTGCCCATAAATTATCCCGAAGTTCACCGATTTGGCCACCCTCCGCATATCCGGGGTGACAAAGGCCGGGTTCACAGAAAATACCTCCGCCGCCGTCCGGGCATGGATATCCTCCCCCCGCCCGAACGCCTCCAGAAGCGCAGGCTCGCCGGAATGGTGCGCCAACAGCCTCAGCTCAATCTGGGAGTAATCGGCGGACAATATCCGCCTCCCTTTACCGGCGGTGAAGGCCCGGCGGATCATCCGCCCCAGCTCGGTGCGGATCGGGATATTCTGCAGGTTCGGCTCCGACGAGGAGAGCCGGCCCGTGGCGGCCACCGTCTGGTTGAAGGATGTATGGATCCGGCCGGTAAGGGGATTGATCATTTTCGGCAGGGCGTCGGCGTATGTGCTTTTTAGCTTGGCCAACTGCCGATATTCCATGGCCAGGCGGGGGACCTCGTGCTGGTCCGCCAAGGTCTCCAGCGTCGCCTGGTCCGTGGAGTAGCCGCTCTTGGTCTTCTTGCCGCCGCTCAATCCCAGCTTTTCGAACAGGATGACCGCCAGCTGCTTGGGTGAGTTTACGTTGAACACCTCCCCGGCGGCCTCATGGATCGCTCGCTCCAGCTCATCCATCCTGGCCCCCAGCGATTGGGACAGCTTGGCCAGTTGGTCCGCGTCCACCATCACTCCCGCCCGCTCCATGGCGGCCAGCACGCTCACCAGGGGCGTCTCCACTTTCTCCATCAGCTCGGCCATCTGGTCCCGCGCCAGCATCGGGCCGAACTCCTGGGCCAGCCGCCAGGTCATGTCCGCGTCCTCGGCGCTGTATTCTGCGGCTTTCTCCACAGGAACCTGGTCAAACCCGATCTGCTTGACCCCGGAGCCGCAGAGCTCTTCATATTCGATCATCGGCTCGCCCAGATATCTCTTGGCCAGCGCCGATAGCCCATGGCGGCCGGAGGGATCGATCAGGTATGAGGCCACCATGGTGTCGAACCCGACGGGGGATATTTCGATCCCCTCATGGGAGAAGATGATCATGTCATATTTTATGTTCTGCCCGACCTTCGGTTTTGCGCCGTCGGTGAGCAGGGGCTTGAGCGCCGCCAGCGTATCTTCGGCCGGCAACTGCCGCGCTTTGCCTTCGCCGGTGTGGCGCAGGGGAATATACCACCCCCGTCCCGGGGCGCATGAGAAGCTTATCCCCACCAGCCGGGCCTCCATCGGGTTCTGGGAGGTGGTCTCCGTATCCACGGCCAACCCACTAGCTCCCTCCAACTCCGTCATCAGCTCGGCCAATTTCTCCTGCGAGTCCACCAGCCGATAGTCGCGCGCCACCTTCGACCTGGGCGCGGGAATGGCCTCTTCCAGCAGGGACTTAAACTCCAGCTCGGCAAAGAGCGCCTGAAGCTTCGCCCCGTCCGGCGCCTGGGCCTGCCACCGGGAGTAATCGATCTCCACCGGCACATCCAGCGCCACCGTGGCCAGCTTCTTGGAAAGCCGGATAAGCTCCGCGTTCTGGGTCAGGCTTTCGGCCAGTTTCTTTTTCCCCATCAGGGGGGCCGCGGCGATCACATGCTCCACGTCGCCATACTCTGCCACCAGGGCCTTGGCGGTCTTCTCCCCCACGCCGGGGGCGCCGGGGATGTTGTCGGAGGAGTCCCCCATCAGCCCCAGCACATCGGCTACCCGCTCCGGCGGCGCGCCGAACTTTTCCATCACCTGCTCCGGCCCGATCCTTTTATCCTTCATGGAGTCGTATATGCTCACGCCGGGGGCCACCAGCTGCATCAGGTCCTTGTCGGAGCTTACGATCAGCGCCTCATACCCGTCCCTGGCCGCCCGGTGGACCACGGCGCCGATGATGTCGTCGGCCTCCCAGCCGGGCATCCGGATGGCGGTGATGTTATACGCCTCGATGAGCCTGTCTATATAGGGCAGCTGGAGCGCCAGGTCCTCGGGCATCTGGGGCCGGTTGGCTTTATATTCGGGATATATCTCATGGCGGAAGGTCTTCTCCTTGGCGTCCAGGGCCATCAGCGCCATATCCGGCCGGATATCGTTCATTATCTTGCGCAGCATCATGGCGAACCCATAAACCGCGTTGGTGGGCTGGCCCTTGGAGTTGGCCAGTTGCTGGCGGATGGCGTAATACGCCCGGAAATAGTATCCCGCGCCATCGATGACGCAGAGCAGCGGTTTTTTTGTCATGAGGTGGATTGTAACCCAGCTTGCCGGATGATCGGCGCGCATTCTTGATGTAATTCTCCACTTCATCCATCAAGCAAATGAACAGGTCAAATAAAATCCATCTTCTAATCCCGATGCTGAAAAGTCTTGGCCACCCTTTCGATAATTCAAAACCCGCCAAATTCGCCATTACTTATCATCCCCTCAAGCCCATAATCGCCCCATGATTAACGCGGCGGATTTGGAAATGACCTCGATGGCAAAGCGCCATCGGGGTTTGCGGAGGGCGGCATGCCTTCCGGCCAGGTCCACGGGCGAAATCGGGCGCGGGCGGGGTAGACGGGCCGCCGGTTCCAGGGAAATCCGGATCACCAGCGCGATTCCCATCCTCTCCCGCCCAATCAGGCGGGCTCCGGGTGTTTCTGCCTGTGGCGCATCGCGGCCATGGGCGGAGCCCGGAACCCCCCGCCCGATAATTTCTCCGGCCTTCGAACCAAACCTTCATTAAGGAGAAAAATATGACCCCACAGATCCTCAATGCGGAGATTGTCCGCCGCGTCCTGGTGTTCGCCATAAAGAAGGCGATCACGAAGGAAGGAGCGGCAAAATGCCTGGCGCTGCTGGCGGGGCATATAGAATCCTCCGAGACAAAGGTGGATGACGAGATATGGAAGGTGTTCGGCCCCGCCGCCAGCCACGTCCTGGCCGGGGCCAAGGCCGGCATGACCGGCGAGGATTTCGAGAGCCTGGTGTTCGAATCCCTGGAGATAGCCGCCGCGGCCACCCCCGCCGCGTGGGACGACGCGCTGGTGAAGGCCGCCCGGGCAGCCGCTCCCATCGCCAGAGGCCGTGGCAGATGATCATGCCCATGCCAGAAATCGTATCTCTGCTGCTGGGCGGCGTGGCTCTTTTCGTCGGCTCCATCAAGTTCTTCCTGGACCGCTACCTGGCCCAGATCGAAAAGCGGTTCGACCAGCTGGAAGAGGCCATGCGCAACGAAGCCGCTGGGGTCTCCGCCCTGCGGGAGGAGTTTCTGCGGCTGAAGGCGGAGCTTCCCATCCATTATGTGCGGCGGGAAGATGACATCCGCAACCAGACCGTGATCAACGCCAAGCTCGACGCGCTCTATATGAAGATCGAAGGCTTACGGGAGAACGGAAAATGACCGACATGGAGAAAAGCAGGCGCGAGAGCCTGCGCTGGATGATCCTCTCGTCGCTGAATTTCGCCCGCCCCCTGGGCGCTAGCGAGCGGGTGGTGCTGCGGGCCATCCAGGAGGAGATCCGGGACCTGACCCGCCTGGAGCTTCGCCGGGAGATAGATTACCTCTGCGGCCGGGCGCTGGTGGAGGTGGAGGATAAAAAAGCCCCCGCATGGCACCTGCGGCTGACCCGCAACGGCGTGGACGTGGTGGAGCACACCGTGGAGGTGGAGCCGGGCATAGCCCGCCCACCCCGCTATTGGTGACCGGCATGGCCACCAGGAAGAAGAAAATCGCTGCCCTCCCCGAGGACTCGCCGGGCGCCCCTCCTCCGCCCGAGCGAAAGACCTTCGAGGACCGGCTGCTAGACATCGCCCGCGCCACCGCCATGGCCGGCGAGGTGGCCAAGTCGGCCGGAGAGGACCCCACGGGGCTCAACGAGGCGGCGTTGCGCCTGGCCCAGGAGAAGCTTTTCACCATACTGGTGGAGGCGGACCCGGGCCAGGACCCGTGGGAGACCCTCCCCAAAATCACCCGCGCCGTGGCGGACCTCTCCCGCACGGCGTTCATCCAGATGAAAATGAAGGATGAGATCAAGAAGAAGCTTGCCGCCAAGGTGGACTCCATCGAGCAGGGCGCCAAGGGGGGTCCGAAGCTTAAAGAGGCCCTGGAGCAGGTGCGCAAGGTGATCTATGGCCTCTAGCCCCGTAGTTGGCGCCCTGCTGCCATACCAGAAACGGTGGGTGGAGGACGCGGCGCGATTCAAAGCCGGAATGATGAGCCGCCAGAGCGGGAAGACATTCTCTGCCACCCTGGAGATCGTCAACCGGGTGGTGGAGAAAATCGCCAACGGCGGCCGGGAGGACTGGATGATCCTCTCCCGGGGCGAGCGGCAGGCTCAGGAGGCGCTCAACGAGGGGGTCAAACGCCACTGCCGGGCTTTCGGCATGGCCTTTAAAAGCATGGAGTGCGACTGGGCGCTGGGGTCCGCCACATACCGCGCCCACGAGGTGGAGCTTGTCGGCGGGTCCAAAATCACCGCCCTGCCGGCCAACCCGGACACCGCCAGGGGCTTTTCCCGCAACGTGCTGCTGGACGAGTTCGCCTTCCATCAGGACAGCCGCCGCATATGGGCACGCCCAACGGCAGGGACAATAAATTTTACGACATCATCACCGGGGCCGGGGGCGCCTGGTCGGTGCATGTCACCGATATCCATCAGGCTGTGGCCCAGGGGCTGAACGTGGACCCGCAGAAGCTGCGCGCGGCCCTGGGCGATGAAGAGGCGTGGGCCAGGGAGTATGAGCTCTCCTGGCTGGATGAATCCACGGCATGGCTTCCATACGCGCTGATAGAAGCCGTGGAGGACCCCGGCGCCGGCCAGCCGGAGGCATACACCGGAGGCCCCTGCTACGTGGGGGTGGATATCGGACGCAAACATGACCTATGGGCGGCGGTGGCGCTGGAGCAGGTGGGGGATACGCTCTGGCTGCGGGAGTTGGTCACGCTGAAAGGAAAAAGCTTTGCACAGCAGGACGCCGAGCTGGACCGGATAATGGAAAGCTATGACGCGCGCCGGGTGTGCATGGACGAGACCGGCATGGGCGCCAAGCCGGTGGAGGACGCAAAAATCCGCCATGGCCGCCTGCGGGTGGAGGGCGTGATGTTCACCGGGCCCTCCAAGCATCATCTGGCCACCCTGGCCCGGCGGGCCTTCGAGGAGAAGAAGCTGCGCATCCCCCCAGACGCCGCCCTGCGGCGGGACCTGGCCCGGCTGCGAAAAAGCGTCTCCCCCACCGGCGCCCCCAGGTTCGACGCGGCCACCGGCCCGGAGGGCCACTCGGACCGGGCGTGGGCGCTTTTCCTGGCGCTCCACGCCGCTTCGGGCGATGGGGCAGCCATCGAGTATATCTCTTCAAAAAGGCTCCTGGCCGCCGATGGCGCGATGTGGGGCATGGGCGATATCAGTGAACCCGTCATGGACTCCGGCTTCGGCAAGATTCCCGGCGGATATAGATTGGAGGATTATTAGATCATGGCGATGGAAACCGTAAAACCCGCGGCGGAAAAGGAGTTCTCCGCCGCCCACACCGGCAGGGACGCTTTAGACTCCACCTGGTTCATGGATGAAATATTATACCCCGGCGAGTTCGGCCCCGGGGGCCGGGGGATGACGATGGAGTCCTACCTGCCCGTGATGCGCGATGACCAGGTGCGCGCCTGTCTCACCCAGCGCTTTGCCAGGGTGGTGGCCAGGGAATGGGTCGTGGAGCCGGGGGGTGATACCCAACTGGACCGCGACGCCGCATCGGACCTGGAAAGGAACCTGAACGAGATCGACTTCGACCAGGCCACCCGCAGGATGCTCTTCGGCCTGTTCCATGGCTACGCCGTGGCGGAGGTGATGTGGCGGCAGAAGGATGGCCTGATCAGTATCGGCGAGATAAAGGTGCGGGAGAGGACCCGGTTCATGTTCGGCCGGGATGGCGCCCTGCGGCTGAAAAGCAACCGCAGCCTGCTGGGCGAGGTGATGCCGGAGCGCAAGTTCTGGGTGTTCACCTGCGGGGCGGACCATGGCGACAACCCCTATGGCCAGGGGCTGGTGTACTGGCTCTATTGGCCGGTCTACTTCAAGCGGGGCGGGATGAAAAGCTGGCTGCGGTTCCTGGACAAGTTCGGCGCCCCCACCGCCAAGGGGGTCTTCCCCAAAAACGCCAGCGCCGAGGATAAACGAAAGCTGCTGGAGGCGCTCACCGCCATCTCCACCGACGCCGGGATCATCATCCCCGAGGGGATGCAGGTGGAGCTTATCGAGGCGGCCAGAAGCGGCCAGGCCGAGTATTCTGCGCTGTATGACCGGATGAACGATGCCATTGCCAAGGTGATCCTGACCCAGACCATGACCCTGGAGAGCGGCTCGTCATACTCCCAGGCCGCCGTGCACAAAGACGCCGCCTGGCAGCTGGCCAAGGACGATGCGGACACCCTCTGCCAATCCTTCAACTCCACCGTGGCCCGCTGGCTGTGCCAGTGGAACTTCCCCGGCGCAAAGCCCCCCAGGGTGTGGCGCAGGATGATCGACAAACCGACGGCGGTGGAGCTTGCCGACCTGGACAAGAAGATCCTCGATCTGGGCTATCGGCCCACGCAAGAGCGGGTGAAACAGACGTATGGGGAAGGATATGAGAGGATGGGGGAGGGCAGTCTGTAATGAAAGATGCCAAATGTCAGAGGTTGCGAAAAAGAGTCCATTGTTGTTAATAGCTTTATTGGAAATAGTGCATGGCTCTAAGCTTGAAAATGGTTAGGATTTAGCATAACTTTTCTCTTCTCAGCAGCAGCTAGATTGTATAATAATATCACGAAGTTAGTAATATACTGTTTATATATGATACTTGCGTTAAATGGCAAGACTTCAACTTAAAATTGATATAGTCCGTGCGCTATTTGCCCGCTCTGGAAACCAATGTGCATTCCCAAATTGTGTCCATCCGCTCGTTAACGATCAAAATAAGTTCATAGGGCAAGTCTGCCATATCGAAGCAGCAATGCCCAGAGGACCGAGATACAATCCAAAACAAACTGATGAGGAAAGAAGGAGCTACAGCAATTTAATACTTTTATGTTATCGGCATCATGTTGAAACCGATGACGAGATAGAATATCCAACAGAAAAATTATTAACTATGAAAAATTCGCATGAGGAGCAATGCCGCACGGAAGAGTTCACTGTGAGCGAAGATGTGTTGCGGCGGATCGTACAAGAAATTGATGTTTTTTGGGCAAATATAGAACGATTAAACACAATCGAACATGAGATGGCAGACATGTCGATCAAAATAAACATTAACGACACATATTATGAATTAACAAAATCATGCTATGGATTGCTTGATTCCTTAAGTAATCTCCACGATATCACAGAAAAATCTGATCATAATTTGATGGAAGATTTCAATAAGTTGCTTGCCATGAAGAACGTAGATCCAAATATATTCTCTGATATTCCATATTATGAAAATCCATTCAGTTTAAGAAACTGGACAATATATAATTTAGGTTTTCCTAACCATATTATAAGATTGCGAATGAAATTAGCCCAAATGGAAATTAGATATATAGAAGAACTAATCAAGCAAGATCCTTCAAACAAGGAACTGGTTGACCGAATGAATAATTTGAGAGCAGAATTCGAAAAAATGGCGCAATCAAAAACAATTATAGACTGAGGGGACGAACGGCAAGCGTTCCAGGGGAGGGTGATTAAATAAATCTCACCCCCACCTTTTCGCGGTCCGCGTTCGGACCCTCCCCCCTCGGAGGGGGAGGTGAAAGAGAGACCCCGGATCGAGTCCGGGGTGACAGCTAAAGTAAAGCCTCGAGTTATGTCATTCCGGGCTTGACCCGAAATCTGTGTTTATGCGTGGAGCGGAAAGGTCCGTGGTCGGGCGACCACGGGGAAACGGCTTTTTTGCGCCAGGCTCGCAAAAAAAATCTATCCCCTCCTCGGAGCGGCCGGACGCAAAGCGTCCACAGGGAGGGCGTTTAATTTCATCTTCCCCCGTTTTTTAAGGAAATTTGCCATATCGTCAGCATCGCCGCTTTATTTTATCCCCATATGCAGGAACCACCAGAAAAGGTCTGTCCTTGCAGGTCCACTGCCAGCTTCGGCTTTTCATCTGAAAAGCCCAGCGTCCTCGGCCTCAGCCGAACAGAACGCTTCTCATCGATAGCGAGCCGAAATCGAAACCCTCTATCGGAAACCGAACCCGGTCCTGGTCCTCGGCGGCCGCGTATGCGTAGATTAGTGGGATCCAGTGATCCGGGGTCGGATGGGCGAGCAGACCATCCTCCGTGCCGGGCCAAAACGACAATAAGGCCGAGGTGTCTCGAGTGACGAGCGCCTCGGCTAGTTTGTTGTCGAACCGTTTCGCCCAATCTGGAGTTTCTGTCGACCCCGTCCTCATGCGTTGAAACGCGTCACGCAGGTTGTGGACCGCATTGCCGCTGCCCAGGATCAGGACGCCCTCCTCTCGCAACCCGGCAAGAGACCTGCCCAACTCATAGTGGGCTGGCATGTCGAGGCGGTAGTTGACACTGAGCTGGATCACCGGCACGTCAGCTTCCGGGTACATCAGCTTCAGTACGCTCCATGTTCCATGGTCCAACCCCCAGTCCATGCTAAGGCTCGCGCGCTCTTCCCCGAGCAGTCCGCACACTCTCTGGGCAAGTCCGGCGTGGCCGGGAGCCGGGTAGCCGATCTCGTAGAGCTCGGGCGGGAAGCCGGAAAAGTCGTGGATGGTTTTGGGATACGGATTGCCGGTGACGCTCGTGGCTCCGACGAACCAGTGCGCCGAGACGGCCAGGATTGCTTTCGGGCGGGGCGTCTGGTGCCGCAGGGCGGCGAATCCACGGCTCCACCGGTTGTCCTCTAGGGCGTTCATCGGAGATCCGTGGCCGACGAACAAAGTCGGCATGCGTCCTACGCCTGCTTCTTGTTTGACCTCATCGCTCATCGCCGCTTCTCATTCTGTCTCGCTCTGGCGCCGGTGACCGGCGCGTCTATAGCGAGCCCATTATTTTAATGGCGCCCTCCCGCCATGAAGCTCTGCCAGTTTTCAGTCCAAATCCCGGGTAATTCCCCGACTTTAAACCATTACTACCAATTCTACATCATTCCACCTCCGCCCAAATCCTCTTTGGCAGGTGGGGAAACCCCAGTCCACCAACGCCTTCACATGCTTCAGCAGGGGGCGAATCTAACGCAGAAGTTGACGATTGGGTAAAACTATTACAAATACGGTTATTTGGCTTATTAACTCTGCTTGTGCGTTTTCCGGCGGCAAGCTATAAAGCTATCAATCACTCACCCATCTCCCCGCCGGGCAACAGCAGGTCCTCCAGGAAAAAGGCGGAGAACTCCGCCCGGCCGGACAGTCCGGATTTGCGGTATATCTCCAGCGATTGCTGGCGGGTGGTGCGCTCGCTGGTGGAGCGCAGGTTGGCGATCTCCTTGAAGCTGAATCCTTTCAATATAAGGAGCCCCACCTCCTTTTCCGACGGGGTGAGCCCCCACTTGGTCATCTGCTTGTCTATGGCCTCGCCCAGGCCATGCAGATATTTGTCGGCGTCGGCTTTCCAGGAGAGCATATCCTCGCGGCTGCGTTCCAGGTTCTGTTTCAGCTCGATGTTCGCCTGTTTTATCTCCAGGTATTCGCGCACCAGGTGGACCAGCCCAACCAGCGACAGAAAAAGCACGAAACCTTCCACCAGAATATGCTGGGTGGAGCTGCCGCCGATCAGGTCCAGGGCGATATCCCCCAGCACCAGGATAGAGACCAGGCCCAGGATGGCGGTGAAAATCAATGTGTCCTTTGACATATGAACCTTGTTACGAATCAGCTTTTCAAACAGTTGCGGCGCCTGACCCATGACCTATGGATAAATACGCGGATTTTGGCGATTCTAGCATGAATTGCGAACCTGGTTTTACGATAACTGAAAAATGAGGATTTTATAAAAATGAATGAAAAGAAAAAATGGGACCTGCCCACGAGGATTCTGCACTGGAGCATCGCCGTCTCGATCATCGGCCTTTTGCTGACCTCCCTGCTGGCCGAGGCCGCCGAGGAGCTTTATGGCAAGCCGGCGGAGATCGCCGTGTTCTACATCCATCTTTACCTGGGCTTCTTCGCCATCGGCGCGGTGGGTCTGCGGGTGGTGTGGGGATTTTTCGGCAACGAAGCGGTCAACTGGCGCGGGGTGATCGCAGGGATAGCCTCCTATCCGGCGGCAGCCAAAGCGGAACTGGAGTTCCTGATCTCGGGCAAGCAGGTGGAGGGCCGGTCCAGGGCCGCCCACAATCCCCTGGCCGTGCCGGTCTATCTGGGGGCGTTTTTCCTCTTCATCCTTACCGCCGCCACCGGGTTATCGCTGTGGGACCATCTGGATCAGAAGGCCGCCCGGCATTGGGTCTCCTCCCCGGCGGCCGTGGCGCCGGCATTGGCCCAGCCTGGGCAGATGGCCTTCCTGGCCGATGATGATGACGGGGATGGGCACACCGACGGAGGCCGTGGCGGGCATGGCGAAGGCAAATCGGAGTTTGTGGAGGAGGTTCACGAGTTCGCGCTCTTCTGGGTGTCGCTATATCTGGCGCTGCATCTGGGCGGGATATTCATGCACTATGTCCGCGAGGATAGATCGGTGTTGCGCGGAATGATAAACCCCTGACGGGGTCTCTCCGAAGGCCGGGCTGGCGCCCAAAAAGCGCCGGCCTGGCCCCCCCCATTGGCTGATCGCTACTTCACATTAGCCATGAATGTGTCGTGGCTCATATCCACCTTGAAAACGGCGGTGGGCGAAGGTATGGTCCCTTTTCCTCTCAGGCCTAGCCGGACCGCCGCCGTTTTTCCCCCACTTATCGAAAAGGGGACTTGCGCCAACGCGCTCTTGCCGGAGGCCAGCCCCTGGCAATCCAGCGGCGCGCCGCCCGCGGGGGCACCATCCACCTCCACCTGGTAGCTCCATGATGGATCATCGCAACGCCCCGGCCCCGTCATCTGGAAGATGGCCGTATACTCCCCCGCCGCCAGAAAAATTTTCGGCGTGGACAACGAACCGGAGGAGGGGTCATACAGCAGGCTCTTGCCGCTGTATGCTGCGAACCGCTCCATGTAGAACCTGTAATCGGCCTCCTTGGCCGCGCCCCGGGCGAAGATATACACATGATCATCCTCGGCCACCAGCCCATAATCCCGGGACAGAAGCATTCTGCGCGGATCATCGGCCTGCCACTTGCGGTTGGCGAACCCTCGTGGGTCATTCCCGTCGAGGGCCACATAGTCCACCTTCTTTTTTGTGAAGGGGAACCGGTCCAGCCCCACGAAAAGGTATGCCTCCTGCCGGTGGTTGAGATGGCTCAATGGGCCCGGATGGGCGGCGATGGATGCGTCTGGTGGGATGGCCTCCAGGATGGCGCGGCCCTTCTGGCCATGAGCCTGGGCCTGCTGTGTGGCGAAAGGTTTGGCGGCGCCGATCAATGGCAGGGCGCCATAATCGGCGCCGAAGAAAAGTTGCGCTCCCAGAAGCATGGCCGCAGCCAAGCTGGTCAGCGTCCTGCTGTATTGGGCGCCAGCGCCCAGGCGAGACGCGGCCCGGCCCAGGCTAGCGATGCCCAGGATGGCGGCGGGAAACCATGTGGAGGCCAGGAGCATCGGGTAGTGGCCCAACAGGCGATATGACATGTCATAATCGGACAAGAACAACTCCATGGAGGGCCAGAAGAGCATGGCCAGCCCCAAGGGAGAGAGAAGCGGCAGAAAAAGAAACTGGATGCAGTACCGGGTCCATGAGTGTTTTCTTTCCGGAGTGGCCATCAGCTTGTCGATCATCTCCCCTGGGGCGGAGGCGAAGCTTGATACGATCTGGCTGGGGCCGCCGCCCAACCAAGCGTAGCGCCCGCCATATTTGAAACCGCCGGTTTCCTTCTTCACTCCGGCCGGATATACGCCGATATCGACAGCTTCGGGTGACGGCGCCCCAAGGGTGGGGTATACCACCAGGAAGACCACCGCGGCGTAGGCCAGGCTAAGGCCCCAAATGGCCGCGCCCCGCTTTATATCCTTCAGGGCCACCACCAGATACAGCCCGACGCCCGCCATGGTGATGAACGCGTCCTCCTGGGTGGCCAGCAGCAGCCCGCCGGATATGGCCGCCAGGGTGTTGCGTCCTGCCCGCAGGGCGGCCAGGGTGGAGAAGGCGAAGAGGGGGAAGCTGGAATACATGTGGTAGTCATAAAGAACGCCCTGCTGCATTTCGCCGTTGGCCAGGTATGCGCAGGCCAGCAGCAGCGCCGGCGCCTGGCCGCCCAGAACGCCCCTGGCGAATAAATAGAGGGGGATGGCCGCCAGCCCCGCCGAGGCCGCCTGGAAGAACAAGATGAACCAGTATGAATCGCTGAAAAGATAAAACGCGGAGATGAGAAAAAGGATGGGCGAGACATGATGCTCGAAAAATCCGCTCATCAACGCGTTGGACCACATGAAGGCGCCATGGGCCGTGGAGTAACAGGCGGAGTCTATATGCACAAAATCGAGCCCGGAGAATAGCGCATTGTGCCGGGTCATGGACAGGTGGAAGAACCAGCCGGAGTAGAGAAACGAAAGAACAAGAACAGCTACGGCGCCCATCTCTGGCTGGTGTTTAATCCGCTGGTTTGTTTCCGTTGTCATCCTGCTCGTCCATCCCCGTGTTGTGGCCATGGCCCATATCAAACCAGGAACAAGTATAGCTCAGGCGGGCAGGGGGGCGGGCCGCCAACGGGGAGAAAATTTTAGCGCGGGCCTGTTTTAGAAGAAATCCAGCGCCGGTTGATGTAAAATATCGGGCTATTAAAGAGAGGAGCAAGATGAAAAAAAATATAAACACATTATTATCCACCCTGGCGTTGTTCGCATTGTCTTTCCCCGGCGCGGCTTTGGCCGAATCGGCTTCCCCCTGGCCCAACAGCTTTTCGCTGGAGACTGGGATAACCATGGTCACGCAGAACACCATGGGCAACAACCCGGAAGGTTATAAGGACACGATGGATTACTCCTTTTCGGCGGACGTGATCCTCACCGCGAAAATAGACGAGACCCAGGACCTGGTGTTCGTCCTGGAGGCCGGTGACGGGCACTCGGTGAACGACAACATCACCGGCAACAGGGCCAACGTCAACTACGACGCCTATATCACGCAGACGGAGGGGATGACCCGGCTGAACATCAGCCAGGCCTATTACCAGAGCAGGCTGATGGGGGAAAAGCTCCTCTTTGCAGTGGGGAAGATGGACGTCCACTCCCTCACCGACGGCAACCAGTTCGCCGGCGATGAGACGTCCCAGTTTCTGAACAATCTATTCGTCCGCTCCTCCGGCGTGGTTTTCCACGAGTTGGCCAATTATTACGCGCCCACCATCCTGCTGGAGTTCACGCCGGTTCCGTTTTTGACATTCACCGCCACCTACGCCAGCCCGGACGGCTATGACATCATCGAGAGGAGGCATATCGTTGTCGAGATGGCCCTGCACACCCAGATCGGCGAAGGCGATGGCAATTACCGGTTCGGATTCATGATGGATACGGGCGAATACACCAAGATCGGCGCCGCCACCACCGCAGCCACCGACACCACCACGGACGCGCCCGCTGAGCCCGCCCCCATCGACACCAGCACCGGTTTCTACGTCAGCGTGGACCAGGGATTCGGCGCCATGTTCGGCGTGTTCGGCCGTTATGTCCAGATGGACAACACCTTTGTCCAGAACGAAGTCATCTCCGCCATATCGGGGGGCATCTCCATCAACAACCTGCTGGGCAACGAGGGCAACAGCATCGGCGTGGGCTATGGGCTGCTGGAGGTCAATACCGACGTGGTGAAGGAATATTACGAGGGGATGGACGTACTGGAGGCGTATGTTCGGTTCGGCGTCAGCGAACACTCCACGCTCACCCTGGACTTTCAGATGCTAAACGACCTGGAGCGGGGCGGCAAACGGACCGTCACCGTGGGCGGATTGCGGTTTCAAACCAATCTGTAAGCCGCATCCGGCTGGGAGCGCTTTGCTCCAGGCTCCGGCGCCAGTGGAAACTCTATTGGGAGGGTGGCTATGAACAAGCCGTATGCCAGGATAATCCTGGCCGGCCTGATGTACCTTCTGCTGGCGGCCTTGGCCGCTGGGGCCTACATGGCCGCCAGCGACCCTTCGGCCTGGGATAAACGTTCACCTCTGTCGGCCGCGGGCCCGGTGACCACGGCCATGTCCGGCGCTGCGGCGTCGGTGATGGGCGGCGCCGCGCAGTGGCCGGAATGGATGTCCGACAGGGACCGGGAGAACCTGGACCGGGTGACCAAGAATGTCCGCGCCGGTGAATCGCGCAAGTTCATGACGTCGATGATGGTGTTCCAGGATGAGCTGGAGGAGCGGGGCCATGGCGTGCTGGAGCTCAAAGGGGGCATCATCGCCAGCCTGGCCGGCGAGGTGATCGCCACATCCCTCACTCCCCTGGCCTTGGGCGCCATGATGACCATCGCCATATTCTGGATATTCTCCGTGCTCAGCCGGGCCGGGGCCAACCCCATGGATGCGTTGTGGAAAGCCGCGGCTTTCCTGGTGGGCGCCGCTGGCTCCTTATTCCTCCGGTTTGCGCTGGCGGGCCTCCTTTTTCTGCTGTTCACCGGTGTTGGGCTGTGGCTGCGGCCCTTCCCCAGCCTCCTTTACAGCGCCACCGAAGGGGCGGCCTGGCTGGCCGTGGGCCTTCTTGCGGTATGGATCGCCTCGCTGACCGGCATGGCCAACGCCCCCAGGCCCAGGATGGAAAAATGCGGCGCCTGCAAGGGGCTGGGGTATCTTCCCTCCAAAAGCTCTGGCGCGGGCAAACCTGGTCCCTCCACCGCCGGAGAGGATAATCCGGGGCATACGATCGTGATAAACGCTGATTGATATTGGCTTGACCTGTCTTCGGCGGCTTATTGCGCTTTGCGTCCACTGGGGGCGTCAACCGGCCGGGAATCCTTTTAGTGGCTTTAAGCATCGACCACTATAAGGTTTAACTCCCTTCACGAGGCAGTCATGAGATATTTTTCCAAAACCCGACCTCTTTTCTTTTTCGCGATTCTCCCGGTTTTATTTCTCGGAGTTTCTTCCTGTAGCGTTTCGGACAAGGGCGCTGTGCCCACCGGGGCCACGCAACAGGTCTACCCGATGTTCACCGACAGTAACTCCAACGGGATCAACGATTATTTCGAACAGACCACTCACGACGCCGGAAGCTACACCCGCGTAAGCTCTGGAGGTTATGGCCACGGTTGGGTGGATGAAAATGGCGATGGGATCTGCGATTGGGCCCAGAACGGCTCGGCCACATGGCATGGCCCAGGATTCGTCGACACCGACGGCGACGGTGTGTGCGACTATTGGCAGGATAACTCTCCGATGCACAACCAGAATGGTGGGATGAACTTTCATGACTCCAACGGCAACGGGGTGAACGACTATATGGAGGAGCCTTGGCACATGGGGTATGGGCATGAGTTCACCG
>Ga0224495_10001541_pt1 | contig 16080 bp, 13 predicted proteins | sample SF_Jul11_sed_USG_FD_168128 | JGI IMG/M metagenome (GOLD analysis project Ga0224495, IMG submission 168128) | Sediment microbial communities from San Francisco Bay, California, United States - SF_Jul11_sed_USGS_4_1 | ecosystem: Environmental > Aquatic > Marine > Sediment | place: USA: California... | reverse complement strand
GCATTAACACCTGCGGCTGAGTATTGACACAACTCTCCTCCCCACCCAAACAGTATTCTTCGTGATATACTTGCTACCAGTCTTCATCGGAGACGAATTATTTGGAGAGCTCCTATCAGAAATTTGCTAAAGACGTAGCCATTATCGGGGTGACCCAGGTCCTCCTGGCGCTGAGTGGTGTTGTCTTCCTCCCCCTGATTACCAAAACGCTAGGAGCTCACGACTACGGCATATGGGCACAGGTTCAGGTTACCATAGGCCTGGTCCTTGGCTTTGTCGGCCTGGGTCTCCCCTATGCCATGACCAGGTTTCTGCCCGCCAAGACAAACAAGGAAGAAATACGGGAGGAGTTCTATTCGGTGTTTTGTGTGGTATTTCTAGCTACCGCACTTGTTTCGATCCTTCTCATCGTATTTGCTGACTTCCTCGCCGGAGCTTTCTTTGATGGAGCCACAATCATAGTCAGGATAACCGGGCTTATCATTCTAGTATGGTCCTTAGACTGGGTGTTCTTGAGCTTTTTTAGGACCTTCCGGCAGATGAAGAAATACGCTGTTTTCGTCGTCGCTGATACCTATGGGCAAGTCGGGCTGATCGCCTATCTGCTTCTAAACGGTAATGGGATATTGAGCATAGTTCTCGTCGTCCTGGCAGTAAAAGCAATAATCTTCCTAATCTTGTTTTTCTTAATCAAGTCCCAGATCGGAATCAAAAGGCCTCGTTTTTCGAACATAAGGGAGTATCTCAACTTCGGCTTGCCGACTGTCCCCGGGAATGTTGCCGCCTGGGTGGTTGCCTCCAGCGATAGATATGTCATCGGCTACTTTCTGGGCGCCGCTTCAATCGGCGTTTATTCGGCGGGATATAGCCTGGGGAGTCTCATAATGATGCCTGCAGCAGTACTGGGTTTTGTTCTGCCTCCGGCTCTGTCAAAGCTCTATGATGAAGGCAGAATGGACGAAGTGAAGATACACTTGAGTTATTCGCTTAAGTACGTATTGGCGTTAGCCATCCCGTTTGTCTTTGGGGCTGCTATCCTTGCCCAGCCCGTGTTGAGGCTTTTCTCAACCGCTGAGATAGCAGGTCAAGGATATTTAATTCCACCCTTGGTTGCCTTGAGCACTTTGTTCTACGACGCCTACGTGGTGATAGCGCATATATTGGTCGTTTCTAAGAAAACTAAGGTAATGGGGCTTATCTGGATCATCGCTGGTGTGGTCAACCTTGGGCTCAACATATTGGTTGTGCCTAGATGGGGGATTTTGGGTGCTGCTCTTACTACTTTGATTGCCTATTCACTGGCATTAGGCATAGGCAGTTACTATTCAGTCAGGGAATTCAAGTTCAGCATTGACTGGCGTTTTATTCTCAAGAGCCTGGTCGCTTCGGGGGCGATGTCGGCGGTCATCTGGGCGATAGCTCCGCAGGAGACTCCGGCTACAGTATTGGCCGTCTTGGCTGGTACTGCTACCTATGGTATCGCCGTTTTTCTACTCAAGGGGTTCAGGAGGGAAGAATTGAAGTTCTTCAGAGAGTTATTTCACAGAGGCTGAGGCCAGCTTTCTCTCAGTATCTCCTTTATTTCTTTCCGAGTCAGCAAAATCCCAGCTTGGTCGGATCTGTATCCCTTGGTCGGTCTCTTCTTGTTTTTTCTGTTTTCCTTCGTCGGGTTGATGATAAACATGTCATCGGTCTCTGATGCGCTTATGGCTTCGTCGGCGGTCAGTAATTCCTCGCAAATTCTCTCGCCGGCCCTCTTGCCACTCACCTCTACCTTGATGTCTCTGGGATTGTATCCGTATTGAGGTGCCAGTTCATCAATCATCGTCTTCGCCAGGTCGCCAATGCGCAAGGCTGGCATCTTGAATATGAAAATCTCTCCACCCTGAGCAATTTCCGCAGCTTTGAAGACTAAATCGACTGCCCGTGGTATGCTCATCACAAATCTAGTCATATCGGGGTCTGTAAGAGTGACCGGCCCACCGTTCTTGATCTGGCTCTCGAACAGGGGAACCACTGAGCCTCTCGAATCCAGCACATTTCCAAACCTGACACAGGAGAAAGCCGTCTTCCTTTCTCCTTTGTAGTAGTTGGCGGAGATGGTGAGTCTTTCCGCCAGTAGCTTGGTAGCACCCATAACATTGACCGGATTGACTGCTTTATCTGTACTTATGGTGATTAGCTTCTCTACCTCTTCCTCCATCGCTACTTCGATGATATTCTGAGTTCCCAGCACGTTTGTTTTTACAGCCTCAAAGGGGTTGTATTCACAGAGAGGGACGTGTTTCAGAGCTGCACTGTGGAAGATTACCGCTATCCCCTCAACCGCCCTTCGGAGACGCTCCTTGTCTTTGATATCTCCTACCAGAAACCTCACGTTAGAGGAGCTTCGCAGCTCCTGTTCCAGCGCGAACAAGCCATTCTCGTCATTGCTGAGAACTCTCACTACTCTCGGCTTACGTGGCAAGAGCTTTCTGACTATTTCGCTACCTATTGATCCTGTGCCACCGGTAACCAGTATGTTTTTGTCTCTAAGTATACTTGTCATGCGTAGTCTCCTTATGAAAGGAAGGTCGCTATTCTGTCGGCAATATAATCTATCTCATCCGGAGATAGGGTGGGGTACATCGGTAAGGTTAGCACTTGCTTGGATAGCTCTTCGGTAATCGGCAAATGACAATCGTATCGAAGCACATCCTTGTAGAAATGACTGAGGTGGACGGGATGAAAATATACCTTGGTCATTATCCCCTTTTGAGCCAGATAGGCAGACAAGGCATCTCTTTTGTCCTGACCCTCTCTGACCTTTATTGTATACATTTGATATGCGTGTAGCATACCCTCAGAGGAACAGGGGACTTCTATGCCCGCAATCTTGGCCAGCTTTGTAGACATACTTGCGGCATTCTTCCTGCGCATTTCAATGAGCCTATCGAGTTTGCAGAGTTGCGCGATACCTAGTGCGGCGGTAATGTCTGACATTCGGAAATTATACCCTAAGGCAACATAGTCCATATATTCAGTTGTCGAAAAATAGTTTGCCGTTTCCGCCCTGCCGTGGGATCTCAGCAGTTTGAGTTTCTCATACACCTCCGCAGAATTAGTAAGCACAGCTCCGCCCTCGCCAGTGGTAATCACCTTATTGGAGCAGAAGCTGAGTATGGCGCAATCACCAAAGGTGCCTACCTTTCTGCCGTAAACGGTGGCTCCCAGAGATTCGGCAGCATCCTCGATCAGTAGCAGATTGTGCCTGTCTGCGAGTGCTTTCAGTTCATTAATTCTGCATGCCACGCCGCCGTAGTGGATTGGAATGATTGCCCTTGTTTTGGGAGTGATCTCTTTCTCAACATCTAAAGGGTTGAGCCCGTATGTCTCTGCCTCGATATCGGCGAAGACCGGCTTGGCTCCTACGAAAAGGGGGGTATTTGCCGTGGCAATGAAGGTGAAAGATGGGACAATCACCTCCTCACCCGGGCCAATCTTGTAGGCCAGCATGACAGAGTGTAGCGCCGAGGTGCCGGAGTTGAATACTAGGGCATGTTTTGCTCCGGTATACTCGGCGAGCATCTGCTCGAATTTCTCAATGTTCGGGCCAATTGCCCAAAACATCCCTCTGCCAATGGCCTCACTCACCATCTTTATGTCTTCTTCATCCGAATATATCTTAAAGAGCGGAATTCTCCAGTGCATTTTGCTACTCGTCTGCTTCATTATACCTGATCACTTTTGCTGGTACGCCCGCTACAACCGCGTTAGGCGGCACGTCCTCGATCACCACCGCGCCAGCGCCAACTGTTGACCATTGTCCCACAGTAATGCCCTGAAGCACCACAGCGCCTGTTCCCAAATCGGTCCCCTCTCTTAAAGTAACTGTGCCTGAGATGTGACACCCTGGCGCCACATTTACGAAGTTCTCGATGACAACGTCATGACCTACAGTGGTATCCAAATTCAAGAAGACATGATTTCCTACCCGAACTTGCGTAGTCAGAATACAGCCGGCAGTGACGACTGCCCCGGAACCCACAGACACATATTCTGACATCTGTGCGCTCGGATGGATGACGGTACAGAATTCTAACCCCAGCTGCGTGGCTCTCTCCACCATGTGCCTCTTTGCTCTTGGCGATCCTACAGCACAAACGACCTTCAACTCACGGATATTGGCCTTCTTGAGCCATCCAAAATCACCTAGAACGGTGATGCCGCAGAGATTCTTGCCAAAGTTGGCTCGATTGTCGTCGATGAAACCTATCACATTCCATTTTCGGGCGGTTGTCTTGTTCGAGTCACGGAAAACCCAATACGCTTCTCTAGCGAGTCCGCCGGCTCCCAGAATCACCACATCTACGCCCTTCGATTTGCCAGTCACCCTACCTCCTATAATCTATTCTTGATTCTTTGGATGCTTCCCCATACTCCGTCATTGAGTTAGTAGGCGATCTGCTTCTGAAGCAACCTTGATGTGATTGTCATTTGGGCTAAGTATCTCGCGATTCTCGGCCCGGCCCTGCCGTCGCCGTAAGGATTCTCAGATTTCTTGACCTCATTCAGAAATTGCTTGTCTGTGAGAATCTTCTTTATAGCTTGCGCGATTCCCCGCGTACTATGTCCCACGTCGATGACATTCTTACCACGCTGTCTTCCCTCCTGGCGGATCCCAACATTAACGGCTGGTAAACCAAAGGAGGGAGCGTCTATTATGCCGCTGCTGGAATTGCCCACCATGACGCTGGCCACCCTGAGTAGGCTGAGGTATTCTCCGTGGGGCAAGCTTTTGAAAGTCTTAATGAACGAATACCCTTCGTACTGCTTTATCACCTCTATCATCTTTCGCCCGCCGGCATCGGAGTTGGGATATATCACAATTGTAGGATATTGAAACTCCAAGATTGCCTGCAGCGTCTGCCTCATCTGCTCCGCTGCCTTTTCGACCTGAGTCGTAACAGGGTGCTGCACTACCAATATAACCGGGCGGGACAAATCAAGCCCAAGTCTTCGGGCTATCGTTTTTGGCGGAAGCAAAGGCTCGTTCAAAATAGTGTCCAATGCGGGAGAACCAACGATATGCACCCTCCAGCGGTCTTCACCCATACGGATTATGCGCTGGGCGCTTTTCTTCGTAGCCGGGAAATGAATGTGGGCGAATTTGGTGATCGCATGGCGAGCCGATTCATCCAACCCTCCTTTGCCTGTATCGCCACCATGGATGTGAGCCACGGGAATGTTCATATATGACCCGGATATAGCCGCAGCCAGTGGCTCCACCCGGTCTCCCAGCACCAATATTATATCTGGCTTCAGGTGTTCCCAGGTCTGCGCCAGACCGATAAGGCCAAGGCCAATGGATTTCGACATGGCCGATGATGTGTCATCGCTCAGCAACATGTCCACTTTGGCATCTATGTGAAACCCGTCCTTTTCCAACTCCTGCACTGTATAGCCGAACTCGTGGGAAAGATGCATTCCAGTCGCCACTACAAGCAACTGCAACTTCGGATGCTGTTCTATGGCCTTGAGTACAGGATACAGAACACCGTATTCTGCTCTCGTTCCCGTGACTACAGCGACCTTTCTTTTCACCGTGTGATCTCCAGCCTGTTCATCGTGATGGGCTCATCTTGCTGTATTCGGCGCCTAGCAACCGCGCCTATGACTTTGTTCATGTATTTCGGTTCAAGACCAGTTGCTGGTCGCTTAGCGGCTAGCATCGCCTCGGTAATAATCGTCCCCTTAGGGATGTTCACGGTAGCCACTATGCTTCGCCGGGCTACCTTCCGGATTTGCCTCTCTTCCTCTTTTGGTATCTTATTCCCATCCCCCATAGCCTTTTCTACCTCCCTTATAGCTTTAGTCATCTGTTTCAACTCTTCTGGCTCCAGAGAAGCCTGGTGATCGGGCCCCGGCAGGCTCTTATCCAGGGTGAAATGCTTTTCGATCAAACATGCCCCTAGCGCCACTGCTGCTACAGGGATGTTGATCCCCAGAGTATGGTCAGACAAGCCCACAGGCAGCCTAAACGCGTGCCTCAGGGTTTCCATTGCCTTGAGGTTTACATCTTCCACTTTGGCCGGATACGCGGTTACGCAATGAAGTAGCACAATGTCCTTCACCCCTTCACCTTGGATAACCTGTAGCGCCTCGCTTACCTCTCCTAATGAAGACATGCCTGTTGATAATATAACAGGTTTGCCCCTTTTTGCTATATATCGAATCAGGGGAAGATTCGTTATCTCGCCGGAGGCAATCTTGAAGGCAGGCACGCCCAAGACATCCAGAATGTCGACACTCTCGTTATCGAAAGGCGTGGATAGAAATATTATGCCACGCTTATGAGCGCGAAGAGCAAGCTGCTCAAAAATACCTACGGAAAGCTCCAGCCTTTTTATCATGTCGAATTGTGACTCTTTAGTGTCTGTGGTCTCCTGCTGATATTTCGCCTTGGGAGCCTTCCTAGTGACCACATTCTCTGCTTTGAACTTCTGAAATTTGACGGCATCGACACCGGCATCTTTCGCCACATCAATCAGCTTCTTAGCCAGATTGATTTTGCCGTTGTGGTTGACTCCTGCCTCAGCAACGATGAAACAAGGCTCGCCTTCACCTATTAGTCTATTAGCTATCTTCACTTTCATCATTGCTTTCTTTCCCTCATAAGCAACTCGGCCAATTTGAAATCAAGCTCAGTGTCTATGTCAACACTCCTTTCAGGCGGCATGATATAAGCTCCGGTATCTCTGCCTAGCACACGATCCTCTTTCATTATGATTTCCCTTCTGGTGACAAACACAGCGCCGTTTAAGCGATACACCTTGGGGGCGTCCTGCCGCCGAATTACTTTCTCTTCGTCTTTGATCAAGGGCTTCAGCTTATTCTTCACTAGGGTATACATCCAATGCGTGGGGTGCTCTACTTCACAAACACTAGCTATTGAATCAGGCTCTACTTCCAGAAAGCGTTCTATCGCCCTGTCAATATCCTCTGCAATTCTCAGTGGCGAAGTAGGCTGAAGTATAACTATAATCTCAGGGTGATAATCCTCCATTTCTTCCAGGTGGCTAATCGCGTGCTGAAAGACAGGAAGTGACGGGGTATCGTCTTGTGCCAGCTCTTGGGGTCTGCTAATAACCTTGGCACCATATTTTTTTGATATCTCAGCGATTTCTTCGTCTTCAGTGGAGACAACAACCCTATTAATAAGCTTTGAATCTAAGGCCGCCTCTATCGTATAGGCAATCAAAGGTTTTCCGCAGACAAGCCTGACGTTCTTTCTCGGCACGCCTCTCGAGCCACCGCGGGCCGGAATGACGGCGAGTATGTTCAGCCGTTCAGCCATATCGTCAAGCCTTCTCTATTAGCTTTCCACCTCGGCCGCAAGCATAATCATGACGACACTTTTTCTCGCTTCTGCCAGTTTCGCTTAATCATGTTGATTATACTAGAAAAGCAGTGATGGGGCGAGGAAGACTGGGGGCGCAGACCAGTGCTAGATTAGTTTGGAGGGCAAAAAACCCGGTGCGCAGAGTGTGTGTGACGGCATGGTGGTTTTTGGTTGTGGGTCCTCTGCAAGATGGCGTCACTGCCACCGCTTGCACCACGTCTTAGCCTATTAGGTTATCCCCTTTATCAGTTTGACGAACGCGGTGCCCGAGTTTGGCTGTGGGATCTCTATGTATTTTGAACTGACCGGTCTGTAGAACTGGTTCAGGTCACCTGTCTCTCCTATGTCTTTGAGGTAACCTGCTACCTCGTCTATAGAGTCAAATGACCGGGGGCAGATCCCCAGGTCCTCGAAATTATCGGTGGATAACCGATAATTCCTTAATTGAATGCATAATTTGCCGCGTAACGCAATTTCTACAAGGCTGGTAGAACTAAAAGAGATAAAGATATCGCCCTGCATTGACGACTTTTCTAGCGTTTCGCTTTTGGGAGAAAATTTCACGTCTGGCAATTTCTCTCTTAGTGAGGCTCTGGAATCGCCAGGATGAGGCCGATAAGTGAATGCAAACCCCAGCTTCTTGCACATCTTGTCCAGCGCCTCTATCGTTTCCAGTTTGCTTTCCAGGAGCTGGCTGTTGTACATCTCAACATTTTGTCCCAGATAATAGACGTTCAATCTTTGTTTTTTGTGCCCTTGAGGTAGTGATTGCAGTTCATAAGGATATCCCAGCACTTTTATTGTGGCCTCGGCTCTCAAGTTCTGCTTCAGGTATAGTTGTTTGAAATATTCCCCCCATACAAAGACATAGTCAACATACCTACCGGTATTCAGTGGGGAATTCGATTGGTAGATACCGTGTTGGATTTCGACTGTAGGGATCCCTAATTGTCTGGCTACCAAGACGATTGCCCTGCCAACTGGCATGTTGTCCTTGCCCAGCACTATGACACCAGGGTTGACTTCCTTGAAAACTCTGCGAAGCTTTTCGATGCCTTGATTCATTCGATCATCGTCATCGCCGAGTATTCCAGAGTATAAAGCCTCAAGTATGCCGAAAATGGGCAGGTAGAAGACATTCTTCTTAATGTAGTATGCCGAACGAAAACCGGTGCAATATATGCTTGTGGTTTTAGATGCTTCATGAAGAATAGAGGGATACCTTATGGTTTCATGGTCGAGCAAAAGCGCAGGAGCATCGGTCGGTGAAACCAATTTCCGTCTAAATTTTGCAAGCGCCCAAAAGACCTTTGCCACAAACCTAAACTTGCTGAATAGGGCAACCTGGCGCTTCATAGCGCTTATGAGACTGTACCTGTGTTCAGGGTACCCTGACTGTTCGAGCATGCTTACAGACTCTTCAAAGAGGTACCAGTTTAGCTCTGAACTTTCATGTGCTATTCTAGCCATATGTCGGCCCCCATTTCGCAGTCTTACAACCATAGCTCTTCAACTTCTGAGGTTGCCTCACTTTTCGTTTTCTCTTCCTAAGAAGGAATCTCTCCTTTGTCAGGACATCAAGGGAAATTCCTGTACTTTCTTCCACTTGTTCAGACGGCGCTTCAATCCCTCAAATTCAAGGTCAGCTCTAAACGGTCCGAGTCGTAAATACCATTAGGAATCATTGCGCTAATGTTCGGGCAGCCGTGCCATTCGATTAGTTACCATCCCATCAGGGGTTACGCAGACTTGCACCACTATCTGGTCTTCCCTGTCCAATCTTTTGGCCAACTACGATTGTCGGTCCCGCACGGTTTCCAGCCATATACGCACATATAGCTTTGGGGGTTGATCTCACCTGCACGCTCCGTCCGTCTTCCATGAGTACTTCACGAGTTCCATCTCCAGTATTCCGCGGTGTTGACTACTCAGCCATGTCCATCTGCTGCCGTCTTTCAAGGAGACCACTCTAGCACCAGCAAAATTTGCAGTCAATTCATGAAGGCACGCGTTTATGTATCTATTACGTCCTTTGTCCAGATGCTGAGAATGCCCTGCAATATGGACGACTACGCCTTCATTGATGGCACAAACCTACATTTATCAGTTAGCCGTATGCCGGCATAAACCGGAACCGCGACACGGCACAGGTTTTACACGTAATGATCGAGTCAGGTGAATATGATGAAGCGCTAATCCTTACCGGTCGTCATATTCGTCATTTGGTGGAGCATCTATATAGTATCAATGAATCGAGACCTGTCAGAGAGTATAAGCGTGATAGAAGCGATATCTAGTACGAAAGGCGGCTGTTGGCAATATCATCATGACCTACTATCTCAAGCGGAAGTTCGAGAAGGAACATGAGGGACAACTGTAGGGTTGTTACCTACAGCTCTCCCTTCCATTTTGATACACTATTGTAGTATCTCAAACGAATTGACTTTTGGCCCGTCAAGTGGATTATCGTTCCCTACCTACTCCTATGGTATAATCATGGTATCAAAACGGGACTATGCTAGTTTTAGAGTTGAGCCCGAGGGGTTATATAAGAATAATTCCTAAGATACCTGGCTTGAATGTGAAGGGAGTTGACCTAAGAGCATAGCACCCGCAGAAGATGACTATACCTTGGGGATCTTCTATTGTTTGAGAAAGACACAAGAAGAAGAGGATTCAACTATGAAAAAAGCGTTAATCACAGGCATAACAGGGCAAGATGGCTCATATTTAGCTGAGTTTTTGTTGAGCAAAGGATACGAAGTCCACGGCATCATCAGAAGGGCGTCTACTTTTAATACCGGTAGGATAGACCACATTTATGTTGACCCCCATGTCCCGAACGTCAGATTGATTCTGCATTACGGCGATCTTTCCGATTCCGAGCAGATTTCCAATATAATCTTTAACATCAAGCCTGATGAGGTGTACCATTTGGGGGCGCAAAGTCATGTGCGGGTGAGCTTTGACACCCCCGAATATTCAGGCAATGTTACAGCCTTGGGCACGACCCGGCTGTTGGAGGCGATAAGGAGAAGCGGGAATAGGGTCAGGTTCTATCAGGCTTCCAGCAGTGAGATGTTTGGAGCATCCCCGCCACCGCAGAACGAGGAGACTGCCTTCCGGCCAAGAAGCCCTTATGCCTGTGCCAAGGTCTACGCCTACTGGATGTCGAAAAACTATCGCGACGGTTATGGCGTCTTTGCCTGTAACGGCATCCTTTTCAATCACGAGTCCCCCAGAAGGGGCGAGACTTTTGTAACCAGGAAAATCACAAGAGCTATGGCGAGAATTCTTGCCAAGAAAGAAAGGTATATCTACCTGGGGAATTTGGATGCCAGAAGAGACTGGGGATATGCTCCAGAATATGTGGAGTGCATGTGGCACATGCTGCAGAACGAGCAGCCCGATGATTTTGTTGTGGGGGTAGGGGAGTCTCATTCAGTCAGGGAATTCCTGGAGGAGGCCTTCTCCTATGCGAATTTGGATGTGGAGAGACACGTTAGAATTGACCCAAGGTATTTCAGACCAACAGAACCGGAAGAATTGCTCCCTGATCCGGCCAAAGCTAGGGCGAAGTTAGATTGGAACCCGAGGGTCAGATTCAAGGACCTGGTGAGAATTATGGTGGATGCAGATCTGAGGGCGGAGGGCTTAAAGCCCATAGGTGAAGGGGACAAGATTATTGAACGGAAATTTGCGGACAAATGGTGGGGGGTTGATTGAATGGCATTTTGGGACAATAAGAGGATTCTGGTGACAGGGGGGGCGGGATTTCTGGGCTCCTTTTTGGTTGAGAAGTTAGCGGGCAGGGGAGTGAAGGAAGAGAATATAAGGATACCTAGGAGCAAAGACGTAGATCTAAGGCGCCGGGAGAATTGCGTTAAAGTCGTCCAAGGCATGGACATCGTGATTCACTTGGCCGCCAGGGTGGGAGGTATTGGATACAACCAGGCCTATCCTGCCTCGTTATTTTATGATAATGCGATTATGGGCATCCAGATGATGGAGGCGGCCAGACAAGGAGGGGTAGGGAAGTTTGTAGCACTGGGGACGGTTTGCGCCTACCCGAAGTTCACGCCAGTCCCATTTAGGGAAGAAGACCTGTGGAATGGATACCCGGAGGAGACAAATGCCCCCTATGGCTTAGCCAAGAAGATGTTGTTGGTGCAGTCGCAGGCATACAGGCAACAGTATGGCTTCGATGCCATTTTTCTCTTGCCAGTCAACCTTTACGGCCCGGGCGACAGTTTCGATCTAAAGTCGTCTCATGTCATTCCTGCATTGATAAGAAAATTCATGGAGGCGGTACGGGATGATCGAAGAGAGGTCGAGGTTTGGGGGACCGGGGAAGTGTCGCGAGAATTCCTATACGTGGAAGATGCTGCGGAAGGCATACTTTTGGCTACGGAAAGATATAGCAAGCCTGAGCCGGTAAACATCGGGGTCGGCTTCGAGATAAAAATAAAAGATTTGGTCAAGTTGATAGCAGAGCTTACCGGATTCAGGGGAGAGATAAGGTGGGATATGAGTAAGCCGGATGGGCAGCCAAGAAGGCGGTTGGATGTCTCGAAAGCCAAAAGAGAGTTTGGTTTTGAGGCAAAGGTGGATTTTGGAGAAGGACTTAAGAGGACGCTTGCGTGGTATGAAAGTTCAATGGCCGAGATTAAGGCCAAACGAGCTTCGGTCGAAAAGTAGGGAAGTCGTAACTTCAGGTTTTCAGCCGGACCGACTCTCTATATCTCGTTAACCGAAAACTAGCCTGGGATCAAAGGATAATTGTCTCACGATTGCCTTCGGTAGTGAATCAAATTTAGCAGAGAAGGCTAAGTTATGTTTCTTAGAATTTGCTCTTAGAGCCATTATTGTTCTTAGCCCGTATGCTCTCAACAATAGAGTGAGGATATCATCGAATATGAAACCCAGATAATAAGATAAGTCGTACTGCTGTCCGTAGAGATCTCTCACCTTCTTCGCTTCAGTCTTTACTTCTTCACGCCTGGTCACAGATTTGGCCCTTTCATGCCATCTTGTAGCCGATAAGACTCTATCTATATGCCTGAATTTGAATCCCTGAGCAGCTAACCTTAGATAATATTCATAATCCATGGGCAAATCTATCTTCGCATCCAACTTGTGTTGTTGAACAACTTCTCTCCTAAGGAAACAAGATGGTTGAATGATGAAATCGAAGCGAACTAGGCGCTTGAAACTGAACCACGGGATGTAGTTGATAACCTTCAAGACCAAGTTGTCTTCGTCTATGGTGATGCCATCGCCGTAAACAAGATCAACATCATGCAACTCCTCAAATTTGCCTACTACCCATGATATTACTTGACGGTCAACATAGACATCATCGGAATTAAGCCAGCCAATGATTGGTCCACTTGCTCTGGCAAACCCTTTATTCACTGCATCCGATTGCCCCTGGTCGGGCTCAGAAACCCACCTCAGGTTATACTCTTTCTCATACTTCCTCAGTATCTCAAGCGTGTTATCGCTTGACCCTCCGTCTATAACAAGGTGCTCTATACTCGGATAAACCTGGTTCTTAACACTTAGAAGGGCGTCCTCAATAAATTGCCCTTGGTTGTAGGATGGTGTTACTATGGAGACAAGAGGTTTGTCAATCCGTGACGATGGCGTGGTGCCCCCAGTCAATCGAGGTTTCCTATCGCGTTTTCGTTCCATGCTGACATCATATTTGGGCGGCTCCGTTATCATACAGCAGCGTGCGGTCCTTCAGCAATATTGGCGTGTCGGCTTGATTCACATGCTCACGCTCTGTATAGATTTAGAGGAAATGACTGCAGTCAGTATCTTGCCCCTAATCTTCTCGTTGCTCCAGTACACTTCAGCTTGAGTTTCAGTTCGGAGTAGTGTTATGCCATTACTCGGCCAAACACCAGAGTGTACAAGGCGCGATTGTCACAGTGCCATAACCAGTATTCAACAGGTGTTTTGAGGCAGTAGTGAACTATCCTAAGGTCTGTATCGTGATCCTCAACTGGAATGGGCTTGAGGACACTATCGAGTGTCTAGAGTCCCTTAAAAAGATAACCTATCCAAATTATGAGGTTGTCATAGTAGACAATGCCTCAGAGGGAAATGACGCCCACGTGCTACGAGAAAAATTTGGCGATTACATTCGTTTAATCCGAAATGACAGAAACTATGGCTATACCAGCGGCAACAACATCGGTATAAGGTATGCCTTGAAGAACGCTTCGGCCGATTATCTCCTGATTCTGAACAACGATACAGTCATTGCTCCCGATTTTCTTGGCGAAATGATTAAGGTAGCCGGGGGTGACGCTTCCATCGGCATAGTAGGCCCAAAAGTCTATTACTACGATCTTCCCGACCGTATTCAGAGCGCTGGCGCCAAGATAAATATGAGGACCAGCCAGAATTCCGTTATCGGCGTTATGGAGCTGGATACCGGGCAGTATGATTTGCCGCAGGAGGTGGACTACGTCTCTGGTTGCTGCCTGTTGATGAAACAGGAACTGATTCCAAAAGTTGGCTTATTTGATGAGAGTTACTTCTGCTACTGGGATGAAACCGATTACTGCGCCAGAGCCAGGGAAGCTGGCGACAGTCTTCTTTGTGCCCCGCATGCCAAGATATGGCATAAGAAGTCCGTTAGCTTGAAACCGTGGTATAAGACACTTCGCAGGAAAGACCAGGTCAGCGCACTTCCCTATCCTCTTTACTTTATGACACGAAATAACTTCAAGTTCATGAAGAAGCACGCGACTCCGGGGCAATATCGCAGCTTCCTTGCCTATTTCTTCGGCTATCGCTTCTGGTTCATGATCGGAGTCTGCCTACTGTATCAGCGCGACATTGGACAACTTGTCGCTTTCTACAGGGGCGTAAGGGACGGGCTGCTAAACTCTGAAGAAGGGGCTAGACCCTATATAAGTGGCTAGATTTGCGCTCTGCTGCCCAAACGTAGGCAGCGCCGTTGTAAAGGATGAATTTCCTTCCCTCCGGCAATATTGGAACGTCGCCTAGTTCTTGGTTGACTTATCGCCTATGTGCTGGTAAAGGGTCAGCAAGCGCTGTTCCATGATTTGCCAATCGTACTTTCCCTCGTAGGCTCTTCTACCGTGGGCGGCAAGCTCCTGCCGCAGGCCGGGGTCACCTTTCAGTTTCACTATTGCTTCCCTGATTGCCTGAACATCACCGTAGCGGACAACAAGGCCACAGTTTTCCTTCCTCACAACGTCAGCCATTGATGTGCCATCACTAACAACTATCGGCTTTTCACACATCATGGCCTCAAATAGTTTATTGGGACTGGCAAATCTAGCGTTGTGATCGGCGGGGTCATACAGGGCAAAAAGCAGGTGTGCATTTATGGTCTCTGTGATAACTTCCGTATAAGGCACGAATTTCAGGTCGAGCTTAATATTATCTGCAATCTCACAAACTTCTCTGAGTTCCGCTTCAAAGCTCGGTGAACAGGGTCCTTTGACGACCAGTCGCACATCGGGCAGATCTCTGACAGCTAGGCACATCTCAAGAATGCCTCTCCCCTTCCCGATTCCGCCACCGTAGAAGACGGTAAACGCTTTGGTCTCCAGTCTTTCCCTGGCGATGGTCTTCAGGATACCCTGACCGGGCGAATTGTTCACTATGACCACATGTTGCTTCCTCGTGTCCAGGCCGACCTGTGCGATTCTGGCCTCATCGGGCAGTATTATGACGGCTGCAGATTTCATCAGAGTCCGGTCTATTTTGGCGACAATCTTCCTTGACAGACCGGGCAATATCGGAAATCCAATAGTGTCAGCATAGAAGTCGGCGATGTCATACACTATTGGTTTCCTCTTTATCTTTGCTATAAGCAAAGCGGGAACAAAACTGTCGAAGTCTACAGCGTGGACGACGTCCCATCGTCCAACAAGCAGTTGCCACATTGCGAATAGCCACCAAATTGGCAAGCATAGTGCTACCTTGAGACTATTTGGGGGAACAGTCAGTCTAAACTTCTTGACTCCGTAACTATTGTTTGCATCCAAAGGGGAATATGCTCCCCATCTCTCCCAGCCAATCACAGTGACTTCGTAGCCGTGATCAGCTAGAGTTTTCGCCTCTTTCTCCATCCGGATATTGGGAAAATGGGATCCGATCAGCACTATTCTTCGCATTGACTGTGATACCACCTCATGTCCCGCCAATTCTGATGTTTATTTCATCCTGGTTTATGGCTGTGGTCTATTGTTTGGCACCGCTCTGCTTTCTGACGTAGCTCATGACAAGCCCTGCCAATGCAGAAGCATACTGGACGACATAGTAAATAATGAAACCGATTGTCAACAACGGATGCCTGGCAAATTTCCGCCAGTTTCTTATCAATGGCAGCCTTATAGGACTTAGCTGAATGACGCCTGCGGTGCGGTTGGCTTTCAGGAACTGCCTAATCGTCAAACCGTAATAGTACTGCTTTCTTACGATGTCCGTGAGTCTCTTGGGCTCACCGATATGGAGTTCCTGTGATTTTATTTTGCCGATCCTGTAGCCGGCTTTCTTCAGTCGGTTGTACAGGTCATAATCCTCGGCAGCGACCAGATTTTCTCGGAACCCGCCGACAGCTTCAAAAACCTCTTTTCTCAGAAACCGCGCTCCGACATACAATAGCTCGTCTCTGTAGCAGTCCTTCTCCAATTTCCTGACCTTTGCCCAGA
>Ga0224495_10001540_pt1 | contig 16080 bp, 15 predicted proteins | sample SF_Jul11_sed_USG_FD_168128 | JGI IMG/M metagenome (GOLD analysis project Ga0224495, IMG submission 168128) | Sediment microbial communities from San Francisco Bay, California, United States - SF_Jul11_sed_USGS_4_1 | ecosystem: Environmental > Aquatic > Marine > Sediment | place: USA: California... | reverse complement strand
AAGCTGTCACTGGAAGATTCGCTTGCCGCCTATAAGCGCGGTGCAGAATTGCTGTCGTTTTGCCGCGCACGCCTGGATGATGCGCAACAGCAGGTGCGCGTGCTGAATGATGGCGTACTGAAAGATTTCTTTGCCAACGGTGAGGCCGGGCAAAATAATTAAGATGGCCTCAAATTTCCAGAGCTGGGTAGCGGCACAGCAATCCCATTTCGAAGGCGTATTGCAAGAGTTGTTGCCGCGTGGCGAAGCCGCTCCGCAGCGCTTGCATGGCGCGATGCGCTACGCCGTTCTGAATGGCGGGAAGCGAGTGCGTCCTTTGCTGGCATTCGCCGCAGGCGAATTGACCGGCGCAGAAGTGTCACGGGTGAATATTGTTGCTGCAGCCGTAGAACTGATCCACGCCTATTCGCTGGTGCACGACGATATGCCTTGCATGGACGATGATGTGCTGCGGCGCGGCAAGCCGACTTGTCATATTGAATATGACGAGGCGACGGCATTGCTGGTCGGCGACAGCTTGCAAACTTTAGCATTCCAGCTGCTGGCGGAGCATCGTTTGAACGAAGATCCGGCTCGTCAGCTTGAAATGATCAAGCTGCTTGCAGTGGCATCCGGCTCGCGCGGTATGGCTGGCGGCCAGGCGATCGACCTCGCCAGCGTGGGCAAGCCGCTTACGCTCCCAGAGTTGGAATTCATGCATATTTACAAGACCGGTGCGCTGATTCGTGCGGCAATTTTGCTGGGTGCCCAATGTGGGCACGTGTCCACATTGCAACTGGAAAAACTGGATCGTTTTGGCAAGCTGATCGGTCTGACCTTTCAGGTGGTGGATGATGTGCTGGACTGCGAGGCGGATACCGCCACGCTGGGCAAGACGGCTGGCAAGGATGCGGATAATGACAAGCCTACTTACGTCAGCCTGCTGGGCATACAGGGTGCGCGTGACATGGCGCAACAGTTGCATCAAGAGGCGTTGGAGTCCTTGTCCGGGTTCGGTGATGCGGCGCGGCACCTGAGAGAGCTGGCCGATTTTATCGTGTTACGAAAGTTTTGATGTATCCATTGCTCGAAACCATCAACACTCCCGGCGATCTGCGCAAGCTTGACCGCGCGCAGTTGCCGCAATTGGCTAGGGAGCTGCGCGAATTTCTGATCGAGTCGGTTAGCAAGACTGGCGGGCATCTATCTTCCAATCTCGGCACGGTAGAATTAACCATTGCCTTGCATTACGTCTACGATACGCCTGATGATCGTCTGGTGTGGGATGTGGGACACCAGACCTATGCGCACAAGATTCTGACCGGGCGGCGAGAGGCGATGAGCCGGCTGCGCATGGAGGGTGGCATCGCCGGATTCCCGAAGAGAGAGGAAAGTCCCTACGACACTTTCGGCACCGGGCATTCCAGCACCTCGATCAGTGCCGCGCTGGGCATGGCGGTGGCTGCCAAGCTGCACGGCACTGAGCGGCGCGTGGTGGCGATCATCGGCGATGGCGCAATGACCGGCGGCATGGCCTTCGAGGCGCTCAATAACGCCGGTGCGATGGATGCGAACTTGCTGGTCGTTCTCAATGACAACGACATGTCCATCTCACGCCCGGTCGGTGCGCTGAACAATTATCTGGCCAAGCTGATATCCGGTGGTTTTTATTCCGCGGTGCGGCGCGGCAGCGAAAAGATGCTCAAGGGTATGCCGCCGGTGCTCGAATTTGCAAAGCGCGCCGAAGAGCATGTCAAGGGCATGGTGATACCCGGTACGCTGTTCGAGGAATTCGGCTTCAACTACATCGGGCCTATCGATGGTCACGACACGGATGTGTTGCTGGATACCCTGAGCAACATCCATAAACTGACCGGCCCACAGTTCCTGCATATCGTCACACAAAAGGGCAAGGGCTACGCGCGGGCCGAAGAGGATTGCCTGCTCTACCACGGCGTGGGTAAATTCGACAGCACCAGCGGCATCATTCCCAAGCCGACCCCGGTCAATGCAGAGGGGCAGGCGCCAAAGCCGTCATATACCCAGGTGTTCGGGCAATGGCTGTGCGACATGGCCGAACAGGAAGAGCGGCTGGTGGGCATCACGCCGGCGATGTGCGAGGGCTCGGGCCTGGCCGAATTCTCAAAACGCTACCCGGAACGCTACTACGATGTCGGCATCGCAGAACAGCATGCGCTGACATTCGCTGCGGGACTGGCCTGCGATGGCTACAAGCCGGTGGTAGCGATCTACTCGACCTTTTTGCAGCGCGCCTATGACCAGCTGATACACGACATTGCGATACAGAATCTGCCGGTGATGCTGGCCATCGATCGCGGCGGATTGGTCGGGGCCGATGGCGCGACCCATGCGGGCAGTTTTGATCTTTCCTATTTGCGTTGCATCCCTAACATGACAGTGATGGCCCCGGCCGATGAGAACGAATGCCGCCAGATGCTTTATACCGCCTATCAGTTGAATACGCCGAGTGCGGTGCGTTATCCGCGCGGTACCGGACCCGGCGTGGTGATCAATCCCGAGATGGGCGCGATTCCGGTAGGCAAAGGAGAATTGCGGCGCATAGGCAAGCGGGTTGCGATCCTGGCATTCGGTTCCATGCTCGCCCCAGCCATGGCGGCAGCGGAACGTCTCGGTGCGACCGTGGTGAACATGCGCTTCGTCAAACCGCTTGATGCAGAATTGGTGCAGCGCATGGCGCGCGAGCATGAGTTGCTGGTGACCGTGGAAGAAAACACCGTGCAGGGCGGGGCGGGCAGCGCGGTGGCGGAATGCTTGCAACAGCTAGGCATTCCCATTCCCCTGTTGCAGCTCGGGCTGCCGGACCGTTTCATCGAGCAGGGTGAGCATGCGCAATTATTGGCGGTTTGCGGTCTGGACGCCAAAGGCCTGATTGCCAGCATCACAAAAAAATTGACCAACTAAATTTGTCGGGAATGGGTATAATCCGGCGTTCTTGCAACCTGACAGGAAAATTGTCATGAATACTCCAGTCCCACCACCCATAGCCGATGTACAGAGCTCCGCGGATACGCGCCACCTGGCCATCAATCGCGTTGGCATCAAGAGCATCCGCCACCCGGTCAAGGTCAAGGACAAGAGCGTAGGCGTGCAGCATACCATCGCCACCTTCAACATGTATGTGCATCTGCCGCACAATTTCAAGGGCACGCACATGTCGCGCTTTGTCGAGATACTCAACCAGCATGAGCGCGAGATCTCGGTGGAGTCGTTCGAGAGCATTCTGCACGATATGGTGACCCGTCTGGAAGCGAAGTCCGGCTTTATCGAAATGAGCTTCCCGTATTTCGTCAACAAGACCGCGCCGGTTTCCGGCGTGCAAAGCCTGCTCGATTACGACGTGACTTTCATCGGAGAGATCATCGATGGCAAGACACGCTTTACGATGAAGGTGCTGGTGCCGGTGACCAGCTTGTGTCCGTGCTCTAAAAAGATCTCCGAGCGCGGCGCGCACAATCAGCGCTCCCACGTCACCCTCACGCTGCGCACCAACCGCTTCGTCTGGGTGGAAGATGTGATACGTATCGCAGAAGAGCAGGCGTCGTGCGAACTATTTGGCCTGTTGAAACGCCCCGACGAGAAGTTCGTCACTGAACATGCCTACGACAACCCCAAGTTTGTCGAGGACATGGTGCGGGACGTGGCTGCAGTGCTGAATGATGACGAGCGCATCGATGCCTATATTGTGGAATCTGAAAATTTCGAATCAATACATAATCATTCGGCGTATGCACTGATTGAGCGGGATAAGACGAAGAGTTGAGCATGTAAGGCATCAAAATTTCGACGCAGGCTAAGATTGGCCGCAATGCCAATGTTATGCCGGAACCAAAATTTTGAATCGATACACATGGGTTTCATCATAACGTGCTACGAGCATTAGCCTGCGCCGCAACAAGCTGCTGCGCAACGTGTTGTCATTTTGAGTATGCTTTGATTAAGCGGGATAAAACTATCCAAGCGAGTATGGTTATGCACCACTTCTTGCAAAGATTAGGTATGCCACAAATGGCGTATGCCATAAGCCCCTGCATGACATGAAACCCATTGCTATCTTCCGCCATGCAGTCACCGAAGGCCCTGGGTTCTTTGGCGAATTCCTTGATCAGCGCAAAATTCCATGGCACTTGATACGCATTGACGCGGGCGATGCCGTGCCGCAAAACGTATCGGCATATTCCGGGCTGGTCTTCATGGGCGGGCCGATGAGCGTCAACGACGACCTGATATGGATCGAACCGATGCTGGCTTTGATTCGCGATGCATACGCCAAGGACATTCCTTTATTGGGGCATTGCCTGGGTGGGCAACTGATGTCCAAGGCGCTGGGCGGAGCGGTGTCACGCAATTCGGTCAAGGAAATCGGCTGGGGGAGGGTGACGGTGGCAGACAACATTGTGGCTCGCAACTGGTTTGGGCCCATACGGAATTTTCAGGCATTTCACTGGCATGGTGAAACCTTCAGCCTGCCGCAAGGCACTACGCATCTGCTATCCAGCGCTTTCTGCGCCAATCAGGCCTGGGCTATCGGAAAGCATCTTGCTCTGCAATGCCATATTGAGATGACAGATGACATGGTTGCGACCTGGTGCGCGGTCGGAGCGGATGAAGTGGCTGACAACCATACCAGCCCGGCAGTTCAGGCGTTGGATGAGATGCAGCGGCAAACGAATGACAATCTACCGCGCCTGAACAACGTGGCGAAGCAGCTTTATAGCTGCTGGATAAAAAATTTAGCGACTTAACTGAAAAGCCGGGAACGATCTGCAAAAAGTTAAGAGCTTTTTTGGTGTATTTCTCAGTATTTCACCTGTACACGATAATTCAGCGTAGTTTTGCCCTCAGCAGGGATGTCGATCTTCCACACAGCCGTGTGACTGCTGGCTTTGCTACTGCGGTGGCTTTCTTTCAGCACCTTCCAGTCGCCTGGAATCGGTTCCTGCACCGTGACGCTGACCGATTCTTTCTTGGCGTTTTTCAGCACGATCTCGTAGGCGCTCTCGAAAACATGGATGCCCTTTTCCGGGTTGGGTAGCCGCTCGAAAGCGGTTTGTTTTTTATCGGCAGTGACATCGAACGATTCGCCCAGCTTGATGCGTACTTTCTCGTTTTTGGGCGTGTGGTCGATACGGTCTTCGCCGACAAATTGGGCGTTTCCTGCGTTGTCTTTTTTGTACACGCGAATGATTCCCTTGGGCAGGGGCATGCCGAGGTTGGACGATTCCTTGTTTTCGAATTCGATAAAGGCACTGACTTTCATTTTTTGTCCGAGCTGCCCGTAGCTGCTGCGGTAATAATATTCATCCCCGAACAGCACTAGTTCCTTGCGCGCAGGGATGCTGCTGGCGGTCAGCAGCGAGACCTGCTTGGTCTGGCTCTCGGCGATGGTGGTGGGGCGTTCCAGCGTGTAGAGGTGGTATTCCATCAGCGATTGTTCTGCCATGTCGGCCATGGGGGCTGCCGCGCGCGCTTCTAATAGCATGCCTTTATTCTTGGCCAACGCGAATTCTTCCTGTACCCGGTTCACGTCGCCCGCTACCAGTTGCAGCTTGGCGTTGTTGTAACTGGTGCCGCTGGTATTGGTAAGCGTGACCCAGCCGGACAGGTCGATGGAATTTTCCTTCGCGTTGAGTTCGGCAACGTAGTCTGCCTTCCAGCCCAGCCCACCGCTCAGGTAACTGAGCTCGACGGTTTGTTCGCTTGAGGATTTGTTGTTGAGCCGGGTAACCAGCGTGGGGCGATCACGCAGGTTGGCAGGCACATCGTCATACACGATGCGGCCGGGGATGCCGGTCTCGATGCGGTTGCCCATGCGCAACACCACGCCGTTGTTGGCAGACAGTACGGTGGCCTGTTCGGTCGTTTCAGAGCCGTTGGTGGGATGCGTTTTGACGATGCCTACGTTTTTGCCGACGAATTTCTCCAGCAGTTTTTCCGGCGTCAGCAGGTCGAAGTCGAAATTCTGTTCTAGCACCGCAATGCTACCCGCATCGCTCAGGCTGCGCAGCAAGGCGGTTTCGGGGCGGATCTGCGCGCTGACATCGCGCAGCGCGAGATTGTTCAAGCCGCTCCTGAGCTTGATCTTGCGCTGGTCTTTCACCAGGGCCAGGTCGCTGTTATAGATGGTCACGGCCACAGATTGCTGGTCATTCAGCGAGCTGCGGATCTCATTGGACTCTTCAGCGGTTGCGACCGAGGCCAAAGCGGATATGGTTGCCATAACGGCAATTCGGTGTTTGATCATTCCTGAATCCCCTTTATTTTTGGACGATGAAAACATTTGCTGCAAGTTAACATTGGCTGGTCAATATCACAACAGCGCAACCGTATGTCCCTGCCAGCCGAAGAATTTCAGAAAATCGTGCTGCAAGGCGCGTTTTTCATCGGGGCTGTATAATCCACGCTCTATACGCGACCCGGCCGCTTTTTTAGGTCGCGTTTAACATTTTGAAGGTTGCATGATCAAAAAACTCCTCAAGCGGGTGTTCCGCAAACCCGCCACAGTTAAATCGGTGGGAAATGCCCAGGTGATTCCGTTCAGCTTGCACGGCGTGTCGAGCGAGCAAATCAGCTACGGCGCGCTGAAAGTTACCGACGGGTTGCAGGCTGCGGGCTATATGGCTTTTGTGGTGGGTGGGGCGGTGCGCGACCTGCTGCTGGGCCGCATCCCCAAGGATTTCGATATTGCGACCGATGCTACTCCGGAGGAGGTGCGCAAAGTATTCCGCCGTTCGCGCATCATCGGGCGGCGCTTCCAGCTGGTGCATGTGATGTTCGGCGAGGAGGTGGTCGAAGTTTCCACTTTCCGCAGCCTGATAGAGGCGGAGGATGCACAGACCGACGAGCATGGCCGTTTGTTGCGCGACAACCAGTTCGGCGACCAGGAGCAGGATGCGGCGCGACGCGATTTTACTGCCAATGCGCTGTTCTATGATCCGTCCACCCAGGAGATTTACGATTATCACGGCGGCTATGCCGATACGCGCAATCATTTGCTGCGCATGATCGGCGATCCGCTGGTGAGATACCGAGAAGATCCGGTGCGCATGCTGCGTGCGGTGCGCCTGTCCGCGAAGCTGGGCATGCAGGTGGATGCGGCAACCGCCGCGCCTATCGCCAGCATGAAAAACCTGCTCGACAACGTGCCTCAGGCGCGTTTACTTGACGAAGTGCTGAAGATGCTGCTTTCCGGCCACTCGGTCGAGTGCATCCAGCAGTTACGCAAGATGAATCTACATCACGGCCTGCTGCCGCTGCTGGATGTGATATTGGAACAGCCTATGGGCGAGAAATTCGTGATGTTGGCGCTGCGCAACACCGACGAGCGCCTCAGCCAGGACAAAACGGTTTCTCCGGCGTTCCTGTTTGCCGCATTGCTGTGGCATGAGGTGCTGACAGCCTGGAAGCTGCGGATGCAACAAGGCGAGCGTCCGGTGGGCGCGATGCATGCCGCGATGGACGAGGTGCTGGCCAGACAGAAAAAGCAGCTTGCGATTCCGCATCGCCAGGATGCGGTGATGAAGGAGATTTGGCTGATGCAACAGCGCTTTGAGCAGCGCTCGGGGCAGCGTCCGTTCCGCCTGCTGGAGCAACCGCGCTTCCGCGCCGGGTTCGACTTCCTGTTGCTGCGCTGCGCCAGTGGTGAAGTGGATGACGAGGTCGGCTTGTGGTGGGACGAATTCCAGGATGCCAGCTCCGAACGCCAAACGGAGATGCTTAAGCCGGAAGAGGCGGGCGACAAAAAACGCCGCCGCAAGCCACGCAAGAAAAAAACAGCCGGCCATTCTGGCAGCGGGGCGAACGGAGTTGTTGAGACTTCGGCTGTCGAAGCTGGGGCGGGCGAGTCGTCAGACTGATGTCAAGGCACATCGCCTTCATCGGGTTGGGTAGCAACATGGAGGATCCGCGCAGCCAGTTGCAGCGCGCGTTCATTGCCATCGGCAAGTTGCCCGGCACTCGTCTTGTGGCGCAGTCTTCGTTATATCGCAGCGCCCCGCTGGGCTTTGCCGATCAGCCCGATTTTATCAATGCGGTCGCTAGTATTGCGACTGATTTGTCGCCGCAGGCTTTGCTGCAAGCACTGTTGAAGATCGAGCATGGTCATGGTCGCGAGCGCAACTTCCGCAATGCGCCGCGCACGTTGGATCTGGACATATTGCTGTACGATGACGTGCAATTGCATGAGCATGGCTTGACTATTCCGCACCCGCAGATGCATGTGCGCGCGTTCGTGTTGCTGCCGTTGCTGGAAATTGCACCGGATGTCAGCATACCCGGGATAGGCCGGGCCGAGGCGGAGCTTGTGAAATGCCAGGATCAGACATTGGAGCAGTTAGTGGATGGGAATTGAGCGCTATCGTTATATAGTCATCGAAGGGCCGATAGGCGTGGGCAAGACCAGCCTCGCGCTTCGCCTCGCGCAGCATCTTGCCGCCAGAGCCCTGCTGGAGAAACCGGAAGAGAATCCGTTTCTCGCCAGGTTCTACCTGGATCCGCCGCGCTATGCGCTGGCGACTCAATTGTTTTTTTTGTTCCAGCGCAGCAACGAAGTTCGCGACCTGGCGCAAATGGATCTGTTCAATAGCACCACGGTGGCCGACTATCTGCTCGACAAGGATCCGTTGTTTGCGCGGCTTAACCTGAGCGACCAGGAGTTCGTGCTGTACCAGCAGATCTATCAGGCCTTGCAATTGGAAGCACCGGTGCCCGACCTGGTGATCTATTTGCAGGCTCCGCCGGAAACGCTGGTGGAGCGCGTACGCCGCCGTGCCCAGACTTATGAGATCGGCATCAGCGAAAGTTATTTGTTGCGGCTGGCACAAAGCTACAGCGATTTCTTCTATCATTACAACGCGGCTCCGGTGTTGATGGTAAACAACGAGCATCTCAACTTCGTTGACGGAGACGAGGATTTCAACTTGCTGATCAAGCGCATCGAGGAAATGCGCGGGCCGCGCGAATTTTTCAACAAGGGATAATGATGCGCACCACATTGACCAGATTGCAGGCCATGCGCGACAAGGGCGAGAAGATTGCGGTGCTTACCTGCTACGACGCGAGCTTTGCCGTGCTGCTCGAATCGCAGGGAGTGGATATGCTGCTGGTCGGCGATTCGTTGGGCATGGTGTTGCAGGGGCACGAATCAACTCTGCCAGTCACGCTGGACGACATGGTCTATCACACCGCTTGCGTGGCGCGCGGTTCGCAGCAGGCATTTATCGTCGCCGACATGCCGTTTGGCACCTTTCAGGTCAGCCCGGAAAATACTTTTGAAAACGCCGCGCAGTTGATGACGGCGGGGGCGCATATGGTCAAGCTGGAAGGCGGCGCGGCAATGGTCGAGACGGTACGTTTCCTCACCGACCGCGGCATTCCGGTGTTCGGACATATCGGGCTGACGCCGCAGTCAGTGCACCAACTGGGCGGCTACCGCGTGCAGGGCAAGGATTCTGCAGCGGCTCAAAAGATGCTGGAGGATGCCGTGGCACTCGAGCAGGCGGGAGCGGGTATGATGTTGCTGGAGGCGATCCCGGCCTTGCTGGCGGCTGAGATTACTGCCGCGCTTTCCATCCCCACCATAGGTATAGGCGCGGGCCGGGATTGCTCCGGCCAGGTGCTGGTGTTGCATGACATGCTGGATATCTATCCCGGCAAGAAGGCGCGCTTCGTGAAGAATTTCATGCATGGTGCAGACTCGATTGCAGATGCGGTCAAGCGCTATGTCGCTGAAGTCAAAAGCGGCAGTTATCCGGCGCAGGAGCATGGCTTCTAGTTCCACCCAAAATGAACTGCCGGGCCGGACCGGCATTCCATAGTTATCGAGAGAAATAAATGAGCCTACCATCCCGCCATGAAGCGCAGCAACGCGCAGACCGGATCCGCATTTTTCAGGATGAGCTGGATCGTTTGGAGCGCGAGGGCGTCATTTCGCTTAGTGTCGGGCAGCGCCAGCAGGTAACGGAATATCACAATACACTGCTGGAAGGTTATGCGCAGGATTTCGATATCGACCGGGATATGCGCTCCAGCCAGTTGTCGCTGGGCATGCGCATCGCTTCACTGTTCGGCGCGCTGGCGTTGTCCGCCAGCGTATTTTTCCTGTTCTACCAGTTCTGGGGCTGGCTTTCTACGGTCACGCAAGTGGTCATATTGGTTGCTGCACCTTTGGGCATGCTGGGTATCACCATCCTGATACAGCGCAAGGATCCCTCCGGCTATTTCGCCAAGCTGGCGGCGTTGGTGGCATTCGCGTGCTTCGTATTGAACATCACCATGCTGGGGCAGATCTTCAACATCACGGCTTCCGACAAGGCGCTGCTGCCTTGGGCGGCGCTGGCTTTCCTGCTGGCCTATGCCTGTGATCTGCGTCTGCTGTTGGTGGCCGGCATCCTGTGCATGATCGCCTATGTCGCCGCCCGCACAGGAACGTGGGGCGGGATGTACTGGCTGAGTTTCGGCGATCGTCCGGAAAACTTTTTCCCTGCCGCATTGTTGTTGCTGGCCGTTCCGCAGTTCATCCCTCATCCGCGCTATGCGAGCTTTCCGCCGATGTACCGGATATTCGGTTTGCTGACGGTATTCCTGCCGGTACTGGTGATGGGAAATTGGGGTAATTCGAGTTATCTGGAATGGGATGTGGGTTTCATCGAGGGCTGCTATCAGGTGCTGGGTTTTGCTGCTTCTGCGCTTGCGGTTTGGGCCGGCGTGCGTAGGCAATGGCCTGAGGTGATCAACACCGGGGTCACTTTCTTCGTCATCTTTCTCTACACCAAGGTTTTCGACTGGTGGTGGGAGAGCATGCCAAAGTATCTGTTCTTCTTGGTGCTGGGCCTGATCGCGGTATTGTTCCTGCTTGTGCTCAAACGCCTGCGAGCCACGAATTACAAGCTGTTCGGCGGGGGGGCGTCATGATGAAATGGTCCCATACCCTGATTGCAGGCGGCGCCCTGATCCTGCTGACCAATGCCGTGGCATTGCTGGGTGCTGCCTATAATCGCAGCGACGAACCCGAAAGCCTTTTGAAGATGACGCAACGGGAATTGCGGCACAATCGCTGGAATGACAAGGACAACAGCGGCATCACGTTGAGGCTGGACTGGCGTATCGCATCAGCGAAGCAAAACGATTCCGATATCGAGTACTACGAAGGCAAGTGGGGAGCGCCTACATGGCTGGACAAGAACAAGATGGCGGAGCTTGGCTTCGACGTGGCCAGGCTGGCCGGTTCGTATCAGGATGGCCGGCATTACAAGGAAGCGCTGCCCAGGGAGGTGCTGTTGGTGCTGGAGCTGGATGGTCAGACATATCAGCAGGCGTTGCGGCGCGCAGGTGAATATGCAGGGCAGGCAAGGGCGAAGCAGGCTGCCAATCCCAACGATGAAAATGGCAAGGAAAGGGTCAAGAGCGCCGAGAAATACTATCAAAGCGAATTGCGTGACAATAGTCGTTTGTTCGTGATCGATGCCGGTGTCGATGTGCAAAAATTGCGCGCATCCTATCCAGACCGCAACCGTTATGCGATTGTCCGCGGATTGGTCAGGCCGAACATCGTGCGCGGCAACGACGGAAAGATCGGCGGAAACATCAGCGAATTGCACGCAGAAAACATCAATGTGCCGCTCACATACCGGCGGGTGTTTGACGCGGTGGCACCCTGCGAAGTGACGGTTGCATTCGGCAAGCGCCTGGAGCCATGGATTCTTGCGGCTTCCAGAAGCGCGGCGGCCAAATAACTTCTGGCATGACGGACAGCACCGGGAATGCCGGGTGGATGGTGTGCAATTCGTGGTCCAGATTTCCCCGAATCGCTTGATAGACGGGTTGTTAGGGTTTTAAATGATATATCGCATGAGCAGTTCCATGCGGAGTTTGCAGGTGCGGCCATGATTGGGCAACAGAAATCGTGCGGCCGGGTTGTTCAGCCTTTATGGCTTGTTTCATACTGAACAAGGACAGCGTATCTAATGACACTTAAATCGAAACTTGCCGCAGGATTCTTGCTGGCGGCCATCGCATCGCTGGTGTTGACTGGTGTTGGCGTGTATGGCGTCAACAAAGGTGCTACCGCATTGGCGTATATTTATGAAAACCAGATGTTGCCGCTTGCGGCACTGCAGGAAATGGATAGCGCGGTCAAGGAAATCCGCTTCGGGATGGCTGCTGCCGTGCTGGATAAAATGCCTGAAACCGGGGCGCGCAATCGCTTCAGGGAGATTCGTGGAAGGATTTTTGAAAATTGGGCGAACTTCAAAAAAACCTCGATTGATAACGAATATAGCGAAGAAGCCAGGGCGCAAATCGGCATGATAGACCGGCAAATCGATTTGTTCCCCGCATTCCTTGACAAGCTGGAGAGAGCATATGAAAAAGACCAGAGATCCCTGGTTGCCACGATGCTGGGGGATGAGTGGCCTGCGTTCGATAGGGGAGTGAGCATGCCTGCATCATTGCTGCTTTCGGAGATGCAACTCGAAATACAGCGAACCTATGAATCCACCAGGATAAACAGCGGGCAAATGGCGATGTCCGCGATTGTCATTTTTGGCATCAGCCTGGTTCTGGGGCTGGTTGCGGCTTTATTGCTCATGCGCTCAATAACATCACACCTGGGCGGAGAGCCCGCCGTTGTCTCCAAACTGGCCGGGCATATTGCCAATGGCAAATTGGACAATCCTGTAACTATCAGCCGCGGAGACAACGGCAGCCTGATGTTGGCCATGAAAACCATGCAGGACAACTTGCGCGCCATAATCAGCGACGATGTGGGACGCGTACTCGAAGCCCTGTCGCGCGGCGACCTGACCGAAAAGATCGGCAAGAGCTACCCGGGCGCATTTGGCAAACTCAGGGATGACGCCAACTCCACCGTGGAAAAATTGCGGGACATTATTTCCCAGGTAAAAGACTCCTCCGGTCAGATCAACACTGCTGCGCGGGAAATTGCACAGAGCAACGCAGATCTGTCGCAACGCACCGAAGAGCAGGCCTCCAGCCTGGCAGAGACAGCCAGCAGCATGGGAGAGCTGGCCTCAACCGTGAATCAGAATGCCGAGAATGCCAAGCAGGCAAATAATCTGGCGCAAGGCACCGTGGGGGTTGCTGAGCAGAGCGGCGGTTCTGTGAAGGAGTTGGTGGCAACCATGATGGCCATCAGCGAGTCCTCGAAGAAAATCGAGAATATTATCGGCGTGATAGATGGGATAGCCTTCCAGACCAACATACTGGCGCTGAATGCTGCCGTTGAAGCCGCGCGTGCTGGAGATCAGGGCCGCGGCTTTGCCGTGGTTGCGGGTGAGGTGCGTAATTTGGCGCAGCGCTCAGCTACCGCGGCCAAGGAAATCAAGTCGTTGATTGGAGACTCGGTCGACAAGGTGAATATTGGCTCAAAACAGGTAAGCGATGCAGCCGAGGGGATAAGCGATGTTGTTACCTCGGTGCAATTGGTGTCGTCCCTGATGAAGGACAATGCTGCCGCCATTGCCGAGCAAAGTGTGGGTATAGCACAGGTGAGCCAGGCGATAACCCAGATGGATGAAGTGACGCAGCAAAATGCAGCGCTGGTGGACGAGGCTGCTGCCGCTGCAGAATCGATGCGGCAGCAGGCTGATGTACTGGACAATGAGATGAGAGCTTTCAAACTCGATAGCTACGCCGGAGGAGCTGGTGTGGCCAGGCATGCCGCGCCTGTAACGAGGGCACTTGCGGTTCCTGGAAGAGGGCGCAAGCACGGCAAGGCCGCGACCGATACGACTGGAGACGGCGAATGGAAAGAGTTTTAACATTATCCTCCGATTTGATTTCCGCTGGTTCCTGTTGCTCAGCCAGAAATGGGATGTAATGGATTACGCAAATTGGAATTGGGCGCTGCGCTTAATGAAGGCGGTATTTTATGCAAATCATTTCAACTATAGCCGGACTGCGCGCACGCCTGGATAGCGAACGTTCCATCGCGTTTGTCCCGACCATGGGCAATCTGCATCAAGGGCATCTCGATCTAATGCGTCTCGCCAGCGAACACGGTGATTGCGTGGTGGCGAGCATCTTTGTAAATCCGCTGCAATTCGGTCCGAGCGAGGATTTTGACAAGTATCCACGCACGCTGGATGAGGATTGTGCCAAGCTACAAAGTTTGGCTGACGTTGTGTTTGCGCCTCCGGTCAGCGAAATGTATCCGGTGCGGCAAAGTGTCTTCGTCGAGCCTCCGCCGGTTGCCAACGAGCTGTGCGGCGCATCACGACCCGGGCATTTTCGCGGCATGGCGACGGTGGTGCTGAAACTACTGAATATTCTGCAACCGCAGGTTGCGTTGTTCGGCAAGAAGGATTATCAGCAGTTGCATATCATCCGTCAGATGGTAGCGCAACTGAATTTGCAGGTTAGGATTGTCGCCGGGGAAACGGTCCGCGCTGCAGATGGACTGGCTTTGAGTTCGCGCAACCAGTATTTGAGTTTGGCGCAGCGAAGCGAAGCAGTGTTCCTGTACCAGACCTTGCAAAGCATGCGCCAGGGCATCCTGAACGGCGAACGCGATCTTGAACGTTTGCAGCAGAGAGCAGTCGAAGCACTTGTTGCCAGAGGTTGGTCGGTGGATTATGTGGCAGTGCGCAACCAGTCCGATTTGCGTCCAGTCGGCCAGTTGCAAGTTCCGGTGCAACGGGAGCTGGTGATCCTTGCAGCTGCCAAATTGGGTGAAACTCGCTTGCTGGATAATGTTGAACTTAGTCTTGTTGATTGATCGTTAGGACGGGCTGGTTACTTGTGCACTAAGGGTGCGATATAATCCGGCTCAACAGAAATTGGAGATGTGTCATGCAAAGAATCATGCTTAAAGCCAAATTGCACCGGGTGCACGTCACGCATTCCGAGTTGCATTACGAAGGCTCCTGCGCGATTGACGAGGATTTGCTGGATGCGGCCGATATCAGGGAATATCAGCAGATCGATATCTACAACATTACCAATGGCGAGCGTTTTAACACTTATGCCATCCGCGCGCAACGTGGTTCCGGAGTGATTTCCGTTAATGGTGCGGCCGCTCACAAGGCCAGCCCGGGCGATATCCTCATCATCGCGAGTTATGCCATGTATTCCGAACTGGAACTGCAAAAGTACCAGCCCCTGCTTGTCTATGTAGACGAACATAACCGCATCATCGCCCAGCGCGACCATATCCCTGTTCAGGCCGCCTGACCAGCGCCTTTCTGAGAGGTTTTTTCCTCATGTTTCATTGACCGCAGCTTCGTTCGCGAGTAGGATTGCGCGCCTTAACGTTCGGCGGATTGATTACGATGAGACGCAAACTGGTAGCCGGGAACTGGAAAATGCATGGAGCGCTTGCTCAGAACGCTGAGCTGCTGGATGCGCTACGCAGTGGATTGAGCTCTATCAAGAATGTAGATTGCGCTGTCTGCGTGCCTTTTCCTTATCTGTTTCAGGCTCAGCAAAAGCTGACGGGCAGCCCGGTGAAGTGGGGTGCTCAGGATGTCCATCAGCTGGACAAAGGCGCCTACACCGGCGAGGTGTCCGCCGCGATGCTGCGTGACTTCGGCTGCACTTATGCGATCGTCGGGCATTCTGAGCGGCGTGCTTATTTTCATGAGAGCAGCCATCTGGTTGCCGAGAAGCATTTGGCCGCACAACAAGCCGGACTGACACCTATACTGTGTGTGGGCGAGACGCTGGAGCAGCGTGAAGGCGGTGTCACCGAGAGCGTGGTGGCCGAACAACTGGATGCGCTGATTCTGCTTGCCGGTGTGCAGGCTTTGCGCAATGCGATAGTGGCTTACGAGCCGGTATGGGCGATCGGCACCGGAAAGACTGCCACGTCCGCGCAGGCGCAGGCAGTGCATGCTTTTATTCGTCAGCGTGTTGCATCACATGATGGTCAAATCGCATCCGGGTTGTGTATACTCTACGGCGGCAGCGTAAAGGCGGGTAACGCGGCAGAGTTGTTTGCAATGCCCGATATAGATGGTGGGTTAATTGGCGGCGCCTCCCTGGTGGCTGATGAATTTCTGGCGATATGTCGCGCTGGGCAGGTTTAATATTGTCTTTGGAGTAGTG
>Ga0224495_10001539_pt1 | contig 16087 bp, 12 predicted proteins | sample SF_Jul11_sed_USG_FD_168128 | JGI IMG/M metagenome (GOLD analysis project Ga0224495, IMG submission 168128) | Sediment microbial communities from San Francisco Bay, California, United States - SF_Jul11_sed_USGS_4_1 | ecosystem: Environmental > Aquatic > Marine > Sediment | place: USA: California... | reverse complement strand
CCCTCTAGCTCCCCCTTGTCAGGGGGAGAACTCGTCACCTCCCCTGACAAGGGGAGGCCGGGAGGGGTTGCAGTTGATCCCAAAAACGCCACCCCCTGCCCCACCGCGCCCATCCCGCCGATCGCGGTGGACCGCCGTGCCGAGATCCCCACCCACGCCTTCCAGAGCTTCCTGCACGGCTACCACGGGCGCGTGCTGTTGCTGGCCGACAGCCTGGGCCGGCGCGAGATGGTTTCCGGCTACCTGAACGAATACGGCTTCTCGCCTGCCGTGTGCGAGGACTACGCCTCCTTCATGGCATCAACAGAGAAATTCATGCTCGGTACCGGCCCGGTGCAAAACGGCTTCATTCTGGACGAGGATAAGTATGCGATCGTCACAGAAACAGAGTTATACGCCACGCAGCCCAGAAGCCGCTTCTCGCGCGCCGCGAAGAAGAGCAACGTCGAGGGCATGCTGCGCGACCTGTCCGAACTCAAGGTCGGCGACCCGGCAGTACACGAACAGCACGGCATCGCGCGCTACCAGGGGCTGGTAAACCTCGACCTCGGCGAAGGTGAGAATGAATTCCTGCTGCTGGAATATGCCGACGAAGCCAAGCTTTATGTTCCGGTCGCTCAATTGCACGTGATCAGCCGCTATAGCGGTGGTGCGCCCGAGACCGCACCGCTGCACAAGCTCGGCAGCGGTGTGTGGGACAAGGCCAAGCGTCGCGCAATGAAACAAGTGCGCGATGCCGCCGCCGAGCTGCTCAACCTGTACGCCCAGCGGGCATTACGTAAGGGGCATACGTTCAAGCTGAACTATCACGATTACGAAGCCTTCGTGGCCGGATTCGGTTTCGAGGAAACAGCAGACCAGGCCGCCGCGATCGAGGCAGTGATTCTCGACCTGCAATCCGGCAAACCCATGGATCGCCTGATTTGCGGCGATGTCGGCTTCGGCAAGACCGAGGTCGCGCTGCGCGCTGCCTTCGTCGCAGCGATGGATGGCAAACAGGTCGCGGTACTGGTACCCACCACGCTGCTGGCCGAGCAGCATTTCCAGAACTTCTCCGACCGCTTCGCCGATCTGCCAATCAAGATTGCCGAGCTATCGCGCTTCCGCTCCGCCAAGGAGCAGGCACAGTCGATGAAGGACATAGAGGAAGGCAAGCTAGACATCGTCATCGGCACGCACAAGTTGATCCAGAAAGGTATGAAGTTCCACAACCTCGGACTGGTGATCATCGACGAGGAACATCGCTTCGGAGTACAGCAAAAGGAACGACTGAAAGCGCTCAGGGCGGAAGTGGATGTGCTAACGCTCACCGCAACGCCGATCCCACGTACGCTGGCAATGTCGTTGGAAGGGCTACGCGATTTCTCGGTGATCGCCACCGCACCGCAGCGCCGCCTGTCGATCAAGACCTTCGTCGCGCAATTCAGCGACGGCATCATCCGCGAAGCCGTGCTGCGTGAACTGAAGCGCGGCGGGCAGGTTTACTTCCTGCACAACGAGGTTGAGACGATAACCAATATGAGGGAGAAGCTTGAAAGATTGCTACCCGAGGCGAGCATACGCGTGGCGCATGGCCAGATGAACGAGCGCGAGCTGGAAGCGGTGATGCGCGACTTTCACCATCAACGCTTCAATGTGCTGTTATGCACCACCATCATCGAAACCGGCATCGACGTGCCCACCGCCAACACCATTCTGATGAACCGCGCCGACCGCTTCGGCCTCGCACAGTTGCACCAGCTGCGCGGCCGCGTCGGACGCTCCCATCACCAGGCCTACGCTTACCTGTTGGTCGAAACCGAAGCCCTCACCGCGCAGGCGAAGAAGCGTCTGGAAGCGATCCAGTCGATGGAACAACTGGGCAGCGGTTTCTACCTCGCGATGCACGACCTCGAGATCCGCGGCGCGGGCGAAGTACTGGGCGAATCGCAGAGCGGCGAGATGCAGGAAATCGGCTTCAGCCTCTACAACGACATGCTCTCCGCCGCGATCAGCTCGCTCAGGCAGGGCAAGGAACCGGACATGGCACACCCGCTGGGCGTGACCACCGAGATTAACCTGCACACCCCCGCACTGCTGCCGAACGACTACTGCGGCGACATCCACCAGCGGCTAGTGATCTACAAGCGCCTTGCCAACTGCAACTCGCAGCAGGATCTCGACGACATGCAGCAAGAACTGATCGACCGCTTCGGCCTGCTGCCCGAACCCGCACAGACCCTGCTCGACAGCCACCGCCTGCGCATCCTGGCCAAGCCGCTGGGCATCGCCAAGGTGGATGCATCGAGCGAAGCCATCGTCATCCAGTTCGTACCCAACCCGCCGATCGACCCGATGAAGGTCATCACGATGATACAGAGCAAGCGCCACATCAAGATGGCCGGACAGGACAAGCTCCGCATTGAGCTGAAATATGGGGATCTGGCTCAACGGGTGTTGGCGATCAGAAATTTCCTTGCCGAGTTAAAGTAATTATTCTTTCCGCTCGTACTGATAGCCGGCGATTGGGCTGTCGTATTTCTACAGCCAGATGAAACATCTGATAAAGCCACTCTCTGGGCAGATATTCCCGAATCACTGCGAAACCTGAAACAACGGTTCCAGTGCCTCCTCCTTACCCGCCTGTTTCCCCACGGCCTCCGGCTTTAAAGCACTGAATATCCGCCACAACTCCTCACCCAGCCAGGAGCCTTTACCCTGCGAATAAAGTGCCCTGTCTAATTCCCTCAACGTATTCGCCAATGCGGGCTCGCATAATCCTGCCATCGCGGTGAGACTGACCGGAGGATTGTTATGCCAGCGCAACTTTGCCCAAGCCAGCAAACTAGATTTCGCCTGTTCCGCATCATTGCTCAAACAGGCTTTTTTCAACCGGTTTTGCAGTCTCCCAAGCGTTTCCCCATTACCCGCTTCCCCCTGAGATGCGGACTGTTGCTTATGTGCCTGCCGCCACAGAATGAGCGTCACCAGCCAGCCGACCCCAAGGAACAACGATACCCACGGCCACCAGCCACGCTGGGTATAAGTAAGCTCCAAATTGCCTGGAAGCAATGATATGTCGGCCTTCGCCGTACCGGGTTCTGCTGGCATGGTTCCTTCCGTCAACGCTGGCGAGGGACTCGCCAGCACGGTGCTAGCACTGCCCGCTAACACAGTAATAGTCTTCGCGGGAAGCCGCGCAACTTCCATCCTGTCGGTGCTGACATTCCACCACTGTACTTCGATTGCAGGCAGAATGAAGCTGCCGGGATGAGTGGGCATGATGGCGATCTTCTGGGTGCGCACGCCACTAACGCCGTTATCACCCTTATTGTCCTTGAATACCGGCTGATCGGGATAGAGTTTGAATCCATCTATCGCTTGCCCGCCCAGCGCGGGCAATTGCGATGCGGTCAGACCGCTGGCCGAAATCACCAGCGTGCGGGTGACCGGTTCACCTGCAATGAACTTGGGCGGATTTTCCGACCATTGTTCGCTCAATTGCAGTTTTGCTGCAGGTAGCCACTGTGCGCTACCGAATACAGCGGATACGGGTTTGATAGTGAAGGGTAGTGTTTGGGAGTTCACCCGTTTCTGGCGCGTAATCTGACCGAAAGGATCGAACATGAACCCGCCCCTGCCCCGGGTATTTTCGATAATCACGCCGTCAAACTGCACTGGCGCGCTGCTGAACGAACCACTCTTTTGCGGATAAACTGCATAGCGTCGCTCGATTACCGCATAGGTCTGCCCGTTGCGAGTGGTTTGGTAGATACGATCTTCGCCCAGCCGTTCGACTATTGCATCCATGTCGGGGAACTTCGGATCGCTAAGCGTGCTGTCATTGCCGATGTTGACCGTACGATAGAGGCGCACTATGAATATGATCTGCTGCTGCACGTAGGCCGTGCGTGGCTCTGCGCTAACCTCAACAAACAGTTCGCCGCTCTGCTGTGCGGCTTTCGCCTGATCAACCTTGGTCACACCGATCACAATAGCTTGGGTGGATTGCCCACCCGCTTTGATTGCAGGAATGACTGAAGGTCCAGTATGCTTTGGCATCAGGCTGATCTGCCACTGGATACTGCGCGAGACCCTGCCGTTGATGATTTGCATGCTGCTGCCGCTGCTCTTTCCCAGTACGTCGAAATCCTGCTGCAACACGCTCAGGTCGGGATCTTCGTCCAAGCTCTCGTCACTCTTAAGCATGAGGGTGAACGACTCGCCTTCTGCGACCGGATTTCGGTCCACGGATGCCTGAAACGCGGCCCATGCCGACGGTGAAAGTAACAGGTATATCAAGGTGAACAATTGTGCTATCGTTCGATTGAAATCGGGTATCACCATGTCTTATCCTCACTCTTGCGTTGTTGCTGTTGGTACTGATATAAGAATTTGCGCCGCCACAAACCGCCAGGATCGTCCGGTATGCGCTGTAGCCACTGCCTGTCGGCCTGTTTCAATTCTCGGACATCCTGCTGCCCTTCATCAGAATTATTGGCAACCATGCTGTCGGATTTGCCATTATCATCACCGCTGTCTTTGTTCGCATCGGCCATCGCCTGATCATTTTTCGACTGCTGCTTCGCGGTTGAATCCTTGCCGGATTGATTCTGCCCTGCATTTGCATCCGTTTTTTCTTTTCCGGCGGCTGCATCCTGCTGCTTATCTGACTTTCCACTTTTCTTGCTGTCCTGTTCGCCGGAATTTTTTGCCGAGCCGGATTGATCCGAATGCTCCTTTTCGTCGGATTGGCTTTGTTGATTCGGACCGTCCCCATCCTGCCGATCCTTACCATTTCCTTGCTGTTGCTGGTCTTGTTGTTGCTTCAGTAACTCCTCCACCAGATCGCGATTGAATTTTGCGTCGCCGTTTTCCGGGTTGCGCTTAAGCGCTTTATCATAGGCATTCACAGCTTCCTGTAACTGCCCCTCCTTTGCCAGTGCGTTGCCGCGATTGTAATATGCCTCTGTGCTGTCGATCTCTTTCAAGTCTTCCACAGCGCTCCGGTAATTCCCCGCACGGTAATTCGCCGCAGCGCGCCACTCCGGATCCTTGAAAAGCTCGGCAGCCTGTTGGGGATCGTTAGCCTGCATGGCCTGCTGTGCTCGCTGGTTAGAGTTTTGCCACAAGCTCTGCCAGTCAAATGCGTAAGCCTGGCGTGGCAGTGGCAAGGACAGCATCAATAGCAAGAACAGATAACCGCGCCGGAAAGCGAGTGCTCCAAGCAGCAGCAACGGCAACAACAACCAATGTCCTTCATCGCGCCATTGGTCACTGTTCATACCCTCTGCCTTTTTGCTTTGCAGTTGTACTAGGGTATTGTTGAACGAAGCGAGCGTCGCATGAAAATCGCTGTCATCGGTGCTGATGCGGCGATAGCTGCCGTTACCCTGACGAGCTATAGCTTCCAGTGCCGCATCATCCAGCCGGGGCAAAACGATGGCACCATTTTTATCCTTGAGGAAACCTCCTTCAGCTACGGGTATCGGCGCACCTTCCGGGCTACCCACGCCCAGCACCGACAGGCGGTGTCCGGCACCAACCAGATGCTTGATCGCATCTTTCAATTCGTCGGATTCCTCACCCTCAATCCCGTCACTGATCAACAGCACTCCGCCCTGCCCCACGCCAGACTGCTGCAACAATTGCTGCGCCATGCTGATGGCACGGTCGGGGCGCGAACCCTGTGCAGGCATGATGTCTGTCGTCAGGCTTTCAAGCTGGCTGGCGATGGTCTTCGCATCCGACGTGAGCGGGCTCACCACGAACGGCGTGGCGGCATAAACGATGAGCGCGGTCTCACCCTCCTTTTGCTGGCTGAGGATGTCGCGCAATTTCATCTGTGCGCGCTGCAGGCGGCTGGGCCGGATGTCCGCCGCATCCATCGAACGAGACAGGTCGAGCAATACCACCAGCGCGGACGGCTGGCGAAACACCGGCACTTCCAGTTTCTTCCATGCGGGTCCCGCCATCGCGACCACCGACAGCAATCCGCCCAGCGTCAGCGCGAGCAATGTCCACGGACGTTGCCGGGCACCCTGCCCGACCAGCAAGTACGGCAACAGGCGCGGTTCGACCACATCCTGCCAGTTGCGGCTGGACAGGCGCCGCCGCCACATCCCCCACAGCAACAGCACCAGCGGAATCAGCGCATAGAACCACTCGGGACGAATAAAATGAAATTCGGCAAACCTGTCCAGCACCTTATCTTCTCCTTGCTATCGGCAACATCAGTAACCCAGCCAGCAATATAGCCGCACCCAGCGGCCAGTAGAACAGCGCACGCTGTGGGCGGAAGGTCTGCTTGTCCTGGGCGACCGGTTGCAACTCATCAAGCAGGGTATATATCTTTGCGAGTTGCTTGCCGTCACGCGCACGGAAATATTTTCCGCCGGTTTCGTTGGCGATTGCCATCAATGTTTTCTCGTCCAGGTCGACGGAAGGATTCACGCGCTGGTTGCCGAAGAACGAGTTCACCACCATCTCGTCCGCACCGATGCCGATGGTATAGATGGTTAGCCCCTGCTTCGCGGCCATCTCCGCCGCCTTGAACGGCTGCACCTCGCCCGCGTTGCTAGCGCCATCGGTCAGCAACACCAGCACCTTGTTGCCCTCGGGATTCTGCAACAGGCGCTTCACCGCAAGACCGATGGCATCGCCGATCGCGGTCTGTTCACCGGCCAGGCCGATGGCGGAATCCTGCAACAACGATTGCACCGTCTTGCGGTCAAAAGTCAGCGGCGTTTGCACGTAAGCCTGGCTACCGAACAGGATCAGACCGATGCGGTCGCCGACACGGCGCTCGATAAAATCGCCCGCCACTTTCTTCACAGCGGCCAGACGACTCACCTGCTGCCTACCCTGTACGATGTCCTCGATCTGCATGCTGCCGGAGATATCCACGGCCAGCATCAGGTCGCGCCCGCTCACCGGCAACTCGACCGGATCGCCCTGCCAGACCGGGCGCGACGCCGCCGTCACCAGCAGCAGCCAGGCCAGCATGGCGGACAACAGCCAGCGGTGCTGCACACGATTGCCGGAGTGCACCCCGACATCCATCTCATACACCGCCAGACTGGGCACGCGCAGTGCAGCCTCCTTCACGCTGTCCGCCGCCGATAACATCAGTCTCAGCAGCAACGGCAGGGGAGCAATTAAAAACATCCACAGCCATTCGAAATGGATCATGGCTGACCTCCAACAGATGATGGCACTGACAACTTTGCAATCCAGTCTTCGCACAAAGCAAACAGCTTGTTCATCTCATCCGCTCTGATATCCGTTTGCTGCGCATACGGCGCAACAACCAATAAGCGGCCAAGCTCCGTCTTGAACGCGGCTCCCGAGCGCCGGTAGCGATCCAGGAATTCCAACCAAGCCTCGCCGTTGAGTTGCGCGGCTTGTTCGCGGGGGAAGCAGCTGATCGCCACGCGACGCATCAGTACTGACAGTTCGCTGACGACAGGTTGTGGCGAAAACTGGCCAGATTGATATTGTTTACGCAGATGTTTCAATGTATCAAGTGCGGTGCGCCGCCATGCATTACGCCTGCGGTGGAAAAGCACAAACCAGAATACAATGAATGCCAGTAACACACTTCCCAGCAACAGCCACCAGCCAGGTGCAGGCGGCCACCATGACACCGGCTCCGGCAAGTGGATGTCGCGCAACTGGCTCAAGTCCAGGTTGCCCATACCCGGATTCATGCTTTTACCCCCAGTCCCCGTTGCAAGGCACGCAGCGGATCCTCCGCCGTATCCATCGCCAGCAGTTTCATCCGGTAGCGGCGGCACAGCTGTTTCAGTGCTTCCTGTTGTCGAATGAATCGTGCGCGGTACTGCTCGCGCAAGCGGCTATCCGAAGTGAACATCGTCATGAAATTCTCACCGTCGCTGAGGCGGTATTGTCCCGGCGGCGGCAATTCTTTTTCCATCGGGTCGTGTATATCGACCAGCATGAGCTCGCAATGGCGCGACAACAGCGCGAGCTGTGCGCGGCCCGGGTCGTTAAGGCCGCTGAAATCGCTCAGCAGCACGATGAGACTACCCGGTTGCGCCACGCTGCGCAATCGCATCAGCGCCTGGTTCAAAGCATCTCCCTGCGGCTCGGCAGAATGATGGGGAGCGTTCCAGACGGGATGGGAGGCAAGTTTTTGCAGCAGATGCAACAACGGTGGTTTCCCGCGATGGGGGCGCAGCTCGATGTGCGACTGCTCGGTGAACAGTAATCCGCCCAGCCGCTCACCCTGCTGCACCGCGCTCCAGCCAAGCAACGCAGTAGCCTGCGCCGCACGCACCGCCTTGAACGCTCCGCGAGTAGCAAAAAACATCGGGCTGCGCATATCGACGAACAACAGCACAGGGCGCTCACGCTCCTCGCGGTACAACTTGGTGTGCGGATGCCCGGTACGTGCCATCACGCGCCAGTCGAGCGTGCGCACATCGTCTCCCTGCGTGTAGGCGCGCACCTCGTCGAACTCCATGCCGCGCCCCTTGAACGGCGAACGGTATTCGCCGCCGCTCAACGCCTTTATCCGACCTGGTTTCAACGGCAAAGTCTCAGCCGCGTGATGCAGCGCGATCAGCGATGGCAGGCTGACGCGCACCAGGCCATCGTCTTTCAAGGCAGGGCTGTCCTTGCTTGAGACTGGCATGGCATGTTGTGCATTGTCGCGGCGCAACATCGAAATCATGACGCGGAAATCAAGGTACAGGTATCAGATTGAGCAATGTTGCAATGAATTTATCGGGGGTATGTCCCTCGGCTTCCGCTTCGTAGCTCAGTAATACGCGATGGCGCAACACATCATAAGCCATAGTCTGTATATCTTCCGGCCCGACATAATCGCGCCCCGCCAGCCAGGCATGGGCACGGGCACATCGATCCAGTGCAATCGTCGCACGCGGGCTGGCACCCCACTGCACCCAGCTCGACAGTGCAGGCTTGTATGCAACAGGATTGCGGGTAGCCAGAATAATCTCAACCAGATAGCGCTCAAGATTTTCCGACATGTGGATGTTCAATACTTCTGCACGCGCGGCAAACAGCGTGGCCTGATCGAGCTTTTTTCTCGTTGGCTCTGCACCCTGAATCTGTTGCGATGCCTCGCTGCGCGCCAGTTGCAGAATCTCGCGCTCCGCTTCAACACGAGGGTAATCAACTTTAACATGTAGCAGGAAGCGATCCAACTGCGCTTCGGGTAACGGATACGTTCCTTCCTGTTCGATCGGGTTCTGCGTCGCCATCACCAGAAAAAGTTTGGGCAACGGGTAGGTGACCGTGCCTACCGTGATCTGCCGCTCGGCCATCGCCTCGAGCAAGGCAGACTGTACTTTGGCTGGTGCACGATTCACCTCGTCTGCCAGCACCAAATTATGGAACAGCGGCCCGCGCTGGAACTGGAAAGAACCGTCCTGAGGCCTGAAGATGTCGGTTCCGGTCAGGTCGGCGGGCAACAGATCCGGCGTGAACTGGATGCGATGGAAATCTCCTTCCAACCCCTCGCTGAGCACCTTGATCGCGCGTGTTTTTGCCAGCCCGGGTGCACCCTCGACCAGTAAGTGCCCGTCTGCCAGCAGTGCGATCAGCAGCCTGTCTACCAGTGTTTCCTGCCCGATGATTTGATGCGAAATATGATTTTTGAGAAATTGAAATGCAGTTTGCGCAGGTAAATTTACAGATAAATTATTTGGCATATTTTCCGTTCTCATAAGTCAATGAATATCATAAATATATTTAACGCAGGAGAAGCATACAACGGCTACAAATCGTCCTGCAAAAGAAATAGGGACGGCACTAAAAATTTCAAGCCCCAAAATTCAGGCAGAAAATAACCATTCCATAGCCATCAAATTATCTGCTGGCATTAAACAACTGTTTCAGATTGCTGCTAACCTCCACAACGAAGTCACTTCCTTCGCCCTCGCCGCGTGCAATGGGTCACTGTCATCCGCAACCTTGGGATGATGCGGCCTCGTATCCAGCCGCTCCACCACCCGCAAACCCGACGATTCGAGCATCGCCAGCAACTCTTCGCGTGTGCGCAAGCCCAAATGCTCGGCGATGTCGGAGAGGATCAGCCAGCCCTCCCCGCCCGGTTCCAGATGCTCCGCCAGTCCGGCGAGGAAGCCACGCAGCATGCGGCTGTCGGGGTCGAAGATCGCGTGCTCGATAGGCGAGCTGGGGCGAGCCGGTATCCACGGCGGATTGCACACGATCAGCGGCGCCTTGCCCGCGGGAAACATATCGGCTTGCACGACTTCAACCTGCGCTTCCAGGCCGAGTCGCGCGATGTTCTCCCTGGCGCAGGCCAGTGCGCGCTGATCCTGGTCGATGGCGACGATGCGCTTGATGCCGCGACGCCCCAGTACAGCGGCAAGTATGCCGGTGCCGGTACCGATGTCGAAGGCTAGATCCGTTGAAGGCAAAGGCGCGGTATTCACCAGCTCGACATATTCGCCGCGCACCGGCGAAAACACGCCGTAGTAAGGATGGATGCGGGCATTGAGTACCGGGATCTCGGCGCCTTTTTTGCGCCACTCGTGCGCACCGACCAGGCCGAGCAATTCGCGCAGCGATGCGACCGAGGTTTCGTTGCTGGGGCCGTAGACTTCGTGGCATGCCTGCCTGATATCCGGTGCGCGACGCAACGGGATGGTGTAATCGCGCTCCAGCGGGATCAGGATCATCGCCAGCGTGCGCGCGCGTTGCGACTGGGCCTGGCGGTGCAGGTGGAACGCTTTGCCCGGTATCGCAGGTTCTGATTCATCCTTGTTCGGCGCAGGTTTGCGCTTCTTCCTGCTATCAATGCGCCACGACATCGCCTGCAGCAATTGCTTCGCGTTGTGGAAATCACCGCGCCACAGCAGCGCGGTGCCCTCGCTGGCGAGGCGATAGGTGTCATCCGCCTTCATCGTGTCGTCGGCGACGATCACGCGCTTCGGCGGCGCGGCGCCGCTCTCGGAACGCCAGCGCGCGCTGCATTCCCTGCCTGCCTCGGTCCAGCTAATGGTGGTGTGCATCGGGCTCCTGTCGTGGTTGCAGCAAGGTTGTAACTACCTGAAATGATGCCTGCGGCACAGAAACAACTGCACCGGAACTGCGCGGCGATCAGTAGCCCAGCGCCCGTGCGCCCTGGTAAAAAGCGAAGCTGACCACCCAGGCCAGGCCCAGCGACCAGGCAAGCGACAGCGCGGTGAACTTGAGCTGCTTGGATTCGCTTTGCAGCGTGGCGATGGTCGCGAGGCAAGGGGTGTAAAGCAGCGTGAACAGCATGAAGCTGTATGCCTGTACCCAGTCCAATTGCAAACCGATCGCATTGCCCAGCTCATCGCCGCTCAGGCTGTAGATCACCGCAAGCGCACCGATGACGATCTCCTTGGCGATGAAGCCGAAGATCAGCGCGATGGTGAGCTGTTCGTTGATGCCAAGCGGCGCGAAGAACGGGTGCAGTGCGCTGCCTATCATGCCGGCGTAGGTATCCGCGCTGGCCGGCACCGCGGAGGACGGCAGGTTGGTCAGCAGCCACACCACCACCACGCCAGCGACGATGAACTTGGTAGCGCGGCGCAAGAAGTGGCGCACTTCCAGCCAGCCGCGCAATACCATCTGGCGTGCGGTCGGGAAGCGGTACGGCGGCAATTCAAGCACGAATGGCTCGGTGTTTTTGAACTGGTTCTTGAAGATCAGCGCGGTGATAATCGCGGTGGTAAAGCTGAACAGGTACAGGCTGAACAGTACCACCGGCGCGGCTTTCGCTGAAAACAGCGCGGCGGTGAAGAAGATGAACACCTGCAACCGCGCCGAACAGAGCGACAGCGGGATCACCATCATCGTCAGCAGACGCATCGCGCGCGAACGCATCACGCGGGTGCCCATCAGCGCCGGCACGTTGCAGCCGAAGCCCATCAGTAGCATCACGAAACCGCGCCCGTCCAGGCCGAGGCGCGACATCAGCGCATCCATCAGGAACGCGGCGCGCGACAGGTAACCGCTGTCCTCGACGATGGCCATGAACAGGAAGAACAGCACAATGATCGGTACGAATGCCGCGACCGTGGTCACGCCGTTATAGATACCGTCCAGCAGCAGGCCTTGCATATACTGTGGCAGTGTACCCAAAAGCGGCTCAAGTGCCACACTGCGGAACCAATCCAGCAAATCGGCGATACCTTCCTGAAACGGTTGCCCGAACAAAAACACACCTTGAAATACCATGTACATCACCGCGAAAAAGATCGGCAACCCCAGCCATGGATGCAGCAGGACACCATCCAGTTTTTCGGTGAGCCCATCTGAAAGACGAGCAGGAATTTGAACAGTATGCTTTAGCACTCGCGCCATTTCCGATTCGATATGTTCATCCTGTTCCAACTGGGTACGCAACTGCTCCGCCATACCGGGTGTCGGATAGCGCAAAGCCTTGGTAATGGCGTGCTGCACTTCTTGATAGCCGGTACCATATTTCGCACTAAGCAAAAAAATCGGCAGCTCCAACAGTCCTGACATTTTCTTCACATCGACGGTGATACCGAATTTTTTTGCCTCGTCAGACATATTGAGTACAACCACAAGATTCATGTTCAATTGTTTAAGCTGCAGCAGCAGGCTTATCTGGCGCTCGATCTGCGAAGTATTCAGAACAACCAGGGCCAGGTCGGGAATGTTGTCATGCAGAAAATGGCGCACCACCTGCTCGTCGTCGGAAAAACCGTGCAGATCGTATATGCCGGGCAAATCAATGATTTCAACCATCTCGTTGCCCAGCAGTATCTTGCCGCTCAATAATTCGACCGTGATGCCAGGCCAGTTGCCGACCCGCGCTGCGCCACCTGTCATGCGGTTGAACAGCGTGGATTTACCTGTGTTGGGCATACCCAATAACGCGATGCGCTTCATGCCTTATGCACCTCTATCTTGGCTGCCTCAACACGCCGCAACATGACATCGGTCGTGCCAACACGCACCTGCAACGGTCCGGAAAAACTGGCTTTGCGGATCATCTCGATCTGTTTGCCACTACGAAACCCCAGCGCAAGCAAACGCAGATGCAACGCTTCCTCGGCTTGGATAGATACAATGGTGGCAGTTTCGCCGGGATGCAGTGTGGCAAGGGTTGTTGCGGACATGGCAATAATTTAATTTTAGAATAACCACATTATTCCACAGTCACACGGCTTTTGTCGCGGAACGCTTTGGGATGTGATGTCAATTTACGGTAGAATGTTACTTTTATTTTCCGCAGGCATCCCAAAATGATTCAGGGAAGTATTGTTGCAATCGTCACGCCGATGCACGAGGATGGCAGTCTCGATCTGGCAGCGTTCCGCGCGTTGATCGATTTCCATGTTGCGCAGGGTACGGACGGTATCGTGGTGGTAGGCACCACCGGCGAATCCCCCACCGTGGACGTAGAAGAACACGAGTTGCTGATCGCCGAGGCGGTAAAACATGCGGCGAAGCGTATCCCCATCATCGCCGGTACAGGCGCAAACTCAACCAAGGAAGCGATTGAGCTGGCTTCCTTTTCAAAAAAGGTCGGTGCAGATGCTTCACTGACGGTGGTGCCCTATTACAACAAACCGACCCAGGAAGGCCTGTACCTGCACTTCAAGACCATCGCCGAAGCAGTGGATATGCCGCACATCTTGTATAACGTGCCGGGACGTACCGTGGCAGATATGAGCAATGACACGGTGCTGCGACTGGCGCAAATTCCCAACATCGTCGGCATCAAGGACGCAACCGGCAATATCGAGCGCGGCAGCGATCTGTTGCAGCGCATGCCGAATGACTTTGCCATCTACAGCGGCGACGATGCAAGCACTCTGGCGCTAATGATGCTCGGTGCACGCGGTACGATCTCGGTGACGGCAAATGTCGCTCCCAAACTGATGCATGATATGTGTGCCGCTGCGTTGAAAGGGGATGTCGCGAAGGCACGCAAGATCAATTTCCGATTGCTCGCCCTACACCGCAATCTGTTCATCGAAGCCAATCCGATACCTGTAAAGTGGGCTGTCGCACGCATGGGCATGATGAAAAACACATTGCGTCTGCCGCTTACTCCATTGTCGCAAACCGCACATGCTTTGGTGGAAGCGGCAATGCGCCAAGCCGGATCGCTTTAACTTTCCTTGGTAATTGAAAATGTCGTATAGCTGGAGAGATACAATGAAAGCTTTGCAAAACGCAATTTCTTGTGCTGTGCTAGTCAGCTTGGCCAGTTGTAGCACACTCGGCTCGGACGGCAAACGCATAGACTATGGAATCGACGCGGTGCAAGTGCCAAGCCTGGAAGTGCCGCCCGACCTAACTGCCCCAAGCGGCGGCGAGCGGTTCAAAATACCGATGGGGGACGGCAGCATCAGCGCAGCAACCTATTCAGATTACAGTAAGAGTAACGCTTCTCATGTGGCAACGGTGTTGCCAATCCCGCAATGGGTGCATATAGAACGCGAAGGCACCCAGCGCTGGTTGAAAATAAGGGATGACGCAGACAATGTCTGGCCAGTGGTCAAAACATTCTGGCAGGAATCGGGGCTACCGCTCCGTAGTGAGGAACCCGGCGCAGGAGTCATGGAAACAGAATGGGTAGAAAATCGGGCCCAAGCCAAGGATCAAGGCGATCAGACATTCGACAGTGCACATTCTGCCGGCACGCGCGATCAGTACATCACCCGTTTGGCACGGAGTAAAGACGGTGCAAGTACCGAAGTGCATATCACTCATCGCGGTATCCGGGAAGAGTTGGCAGCCAATAGCCGCACAACCCGGTGGAAAGCCCGCGCTAACGATCCAGAACTGGAAGCCATCATGTTGCAGCGTCTGATGCTGCGTTTCGGTGCCGGCGAATCACAGGCAGCCAATGCGCTGGAACCAACTACTCCGCCTATCACTGTAACCGCCGAAAGTGCTTACGACCCAGCCGGTACAGCAAGCTTGCGAGAAAATCCAGACGGTGAGCTCATCATCGTGGTGAATGATCCTTTCGACAGATCATGGCGCAGAGCAGGACTGGCTATCGAAAACTCAAGGCTGGAAATAGAAGACAAAGATAGGGAAAAAGGCATCTACTATCTGCGTCCAATCAAGATCGAGCGAGGCTTCTGGGATAGTATGAAATTCTGGAAGACAGACGAGGACACGGACAGACAATACCGTGTGATAGTCAAGGATGGCGGTGCAAGCTGCGAAGTAAAGGTAACCGATCAGGACGGCGCAAGCAGCAAGGCAAGCAAACAAATGCTTGAAGCGCTCTATAGCAATATCAATAAGCAGTAAGCGGCCCCGAACTTCCATGCGTTTTGCGTCTTTAGGCAGCGGCAGCGAGGGTAACGCGCTGATGATCTCGGTCAACCAGACCCAAGTTCTGATGGACTGCGGCTTCGGACTGAAGGATACGATCCTCCGCCTGGAAAGATTGGGTATTTCTCCCGCACAGTTGAGCGGCATCATCGTTACGCATGAGCACGGTGATCACATCAGCGGTGTGGCGCGACTGGCAAGCAAGTTCGGCCTGCCGGTTTGGCTTACCCACGGCACGTTGAATAGTCAGCCAAAAGCTTTTTCCAAAATTGCAGATATCTGCGAAATTGCACCCCAGCAAGTATTCTCGATAGGTGATATTGAAATTACCCCCTATCCGGTTCCACACGACGCCGCCGAACCTGTGCAATATGTTTTCAGTGACGGAATGTGGAAATTGGGCGTACTGACCGATGCCGGGTGCGGCACACCGCACATAGAAGAAATGCTGAGCGGCTGCCACGCACTGGTGCTGGAATGCAATCATGACAACGATATGCTGATGCATGGCGATTATCCATACAGCCTGAAGCAGCGCATCGGAGGGCGATATGGCCATCTGAGCAATCAGGAAGCCGCCGAAATTCTGTCACGACTGGAGATAGACAAATTGCAACATCTTGTCGCAGCCCACCTGAGTCGCAAGAACAATACGCCCAAACTCGCGGTTCAGGCGCTGTGCGAAGCTATAGGATGCGAAGAAAGCTGGATAGGAATAGCAACGCAGGAAGAAGGTTTTTCCTGGCGCAGCATATCCGCATAGGAGTAGTATTCAAACTTAACAATACCTGTTCAACGA
>Ga0224495_10001538_pt1 | contig 16090 bp, 15 predicted proteins | sample SF_Jul11_sed_USG_FD_168128 | JGI IMG/M metagenome (GOLD analysis project Ga0224495, IMG submission 168128) | Sediment microbial communities from San Francisco Bay, California, United States - SF_Jul11_sed_USGS_4_1 | ecosystem: Environmental > Aquatic > Marine > Sediment | place: USA: California... | reverse complement strand
ATGGGGAGATATTTTTGGCCTTCTTCTCCTATGAGTTCAGCCAGAAGAGTCTCGAAAAATTGAATGATCAGCTCGAGCACATTCTGAAGCTTGGTCGGGATGAGTCTAGGCTTTCTGGATGCTAAGCTGAAAAAAAGGATAAGCACCCCTGCCACGATCAAGCTCATGACAACATAATCAGGAACAAGATGCTCGGGATTTTTTACCTCAATCCCAACTAAACCAAGGAGTGAAGAAAGAGGTTTACTGAATATTCTGTTGAAGAGTTCAACTAGGAATAGACTGTGTTCTAATTTTTCCATGTTTTCAGCCTGGACATAGCAGCCACGGCTTCAACGAAAAGCACGACGATTATCGATGAGAATCCTGCGGCAAATGCTATGATTTTTTTTGAAAAGAAGAGAATTATAATAAAAATGATAGCGAGAATCAACATGAGCCTGAGGCCAAAGGCCAAAGCCGAAGCCTTAAGGGCGTGCTTTTTTCCTTGGAGCAGGACTTTGGATAGTGCTTGACGAAGCCAGATGAAGTTTAGTGTAGAGATTATGCCGCCTGCTAAAACGAATAATCCCACCAGAAGATCGAAGATGAAGGAAGCCGTCACAGCCAACAAGAGAGATAGACCCAGCACTTCCAAGGGAATGCGCCTGAGGATTTTTTCCTCGACTGGATCGGCGTTTGACATGGTACTTATTTCTGTCATCAGGTTTCTGTGTCCTCTGGTCTTTTCTCGTTTTCCAGTCGGCTCAATCCTCGCAGAAGGCTGTAGACACCAGAGGCAGTGCCAAGGAGGAGGAAGGTGAATATCATCCACGGGCGTGTTCCCAGGATTTTGTCGAGGAGATATCCAAGAAAAAGGCCGACAGCAATGGAGGAAGGCAGCATAAGACCGAGAGAGCTTAGGGCCATTACTTTTCGGGTTTCGGCTTTCCTCTGTCTCTTTCTTGCCATCTGCCTTATCCATGAAAGAATCACATGGATTTGAAAATTCTCTAAGGATTATTATCGTGTGATAGTTGAATAGAGTCAAGTCAGGCAGGATGAGCAGGTTGATTCCTTCAAGAAGGTGAGTTACAATCTTTGATTAGTGTGAGATGCTGCTAGATGGTTAGATCTAGGTCATTCTTGTTGATAGTTTTGTCCACCCTCTTCACTTGGGGTTTAATCTTTAGTCAGCAGGAGCAGATAGAAGCAGAGGGGGTCAAAATCATCGCTCGATACTATGATAAAACAGAGGAACGCGTTTTTGCCAAGGGAGATGTAGAAGTCCATTACAAAAATATCTCTCTGTTAGCCGATTGGATCGAGTATATTATTGAAACTAAAGATGTCCATGCTTGGGGCAATGTGACCATTCGTATGCCTGATGAGGTGGTGAGCTGTGACGAGGTTCGGTTCAACTTGGAATCTTCCGAAGGGGAGCTTAAAAAAGTATTCGGCATGATCCAACCGACCATTTCCTACCAAGCCGAATCGATAAGTCGTAAGAGTGAAGACCTTTACACTTTCGAGCGAGCAAAAATCACATCCTGCACCCAGCCTGTACCACGTTGGCAATTTTCCTGCTCCCGGGCGAATTTTAAAAAAGATGATTACATGGAGATGTACAACGCGGTTTTTAGGATAAAAAAAATTCCAGTCTTTTATCTGCCTTATATGCGGTATCCCCTCGACAAAAAGAGATCGACAGGTTTGCTCACCCCTCAAGCCGGATTTTCGGGCCAGAAAGGCCTCTTTTATTCCCAAAGCTTTTACTGGGCTATGAAAAGGAATATGGATGCCACGTTCAATATGGATTATTTTTTAAACAGAGGATTGGGCGGAGGGCTCGAGTACAGGTATCTCTTTTCTGAGGGGACTGGAGGCCTATTCAATCTCTATTATTTTACATTCAACAACAGGGCTCCGCTCGGATCACCTGAAAACGCCTATATCATTCGTGTCAAACACAATCAGTCCCTTCCTCTGAATTTCAACTTTGTGGCCGATGTCGATTATCAGAGTTCTTATGATTTTCTGAGAGAGTTTGATAACGATTTCAGGCGCGCTGTGGTTTCCAATCGTCGTTCTCAGGTGTATCTTTCCCGAGCCTGGTCTTATTTCAATTTCAATATGCGTGTATCTCGGTTCGAAACCTATTATAAACAACAGGATGACTCCATTATTCGGAAGGATATGCCCCAGATCGGGTTCAGTTCATCCAAGTTGAAAATCATTTCCCCCGTATATTTTTCTTTCAGTTCCTTCTTTGAAAGCTGGGAATACGGATGGGAGTCACAATATGAAACAGATAGACAAAAGAGATCGCAGAGTCTGTCCTTCAATCCAACTTTCACCATTCCTTTCACTTCCATCCCTTGGTTGACCCTGAATTCTTCCTTCTCCACAAATTTTAACTATTATTTCAAGAGCTATGCCCCAGGGAAAAACACAGTCGTGGACGAACCCATCCTGAGTCACAATTATGCGGTCCAGCTGGAATTCATAGGCCCTGTTTTCTCTAAAATTTATTACGGCGCCCAGTACACGCCCAAACTCAAGCACATCATCGAACCAACCTTTTCCTACAGGTATGAAAGCCCTGTGGCGTTATCTGACCGAATCATCGCTCAGCAGTTTTTCTATATTGACCATTACGCCCGTTATGGACTTGTCAATCGTTTGCTCACCAAAAAAGATGGCATGCCAAGGGAAATCTGTACTCTGGGATTGAACCAGGCCTATTATTTTGATCCAGAAAACAGCCCGATGAAATATTATGAAATCGATGGAGAGCCACCTCAATTTTCGGATGTCAATGGATATTTCAGGTTCTATCCTGCGAGCCAGTACAGTGTGGATCTCTCAGCATCCTTTAACACCTATTATAAAAAGTTCTCCCAGCTAAGGCTTGGGGTAAATCTTGGCTCTCTGTCTGATTCTTCCTTCCTGAGAATAAACTGGTATAAAAGTACCAGTCCTTATTATGAATCATCTTTGTGGGCTCGCCATCAGATAGGCTTTTATGGCGGAGTAAAAATCCCTCGTCTTTTCTTGGAAGCTCAAGCAGAACTGGATTTCAATATTTTAGAAAAGCAGATGCTGTACTCTGCATTTGTCTTGGTCTACCACTATCAGTGTATTGATTTTAGGACTGAACTTAAGATATTCTATTTCCGAGATAAACCCGAGACACAGTTCAGGTTTTCCTTTGGGCTGGGTAATATCGGTAAAAGTACAGACGTTTTAGGAGGATTGGGCTTTGGCTTTTGATATGAAAGGATTGATACTCAGCGGTGGGAAGGGGACAAGGCTTCGGCCCTTGACATTCACTCAAGCTAAACAATTGGTTCCTGTGGCAAACAAGCCAGTGCTTTTTTACGGAATCGAGGCTCTCAAGGAAGCCGGCATCAAAAATATCGGCATTATTGTCGGCGATACGAGGGAAGAGATTCAACAAGCGGTTGGAGATGGCTCTCGATGGCAGGTGAATATCTCTTATATCGAGCAGGAAGCGCCACTAGGATTGGCTCATGCCGTTAAGATTTCTGAGGATTTTTTGGGAAAAGATCCTTTTGTCATGTACCTCGGGGACAATATCCTAAAAAGCGGGATCAAGTCACTCGTAGAAGAATTCCAAGAGAAGAAACCCAATTCTTTGATTCTTCTCACAGAGGTTCCCAATCCACAGATGTTTGGAGTGGCCGAGCTTGAAGGGGGACGAGTGGTAAAGCTTGTGGAAAAGCCTAAAGAACCAGTCAGCAACCTGGCTTTAGTGGGCGTCTATATGTTTGATTTTCATATTTTTGAAGCTGTGAAAGCCATAAAACCATCCTGGCGGAATGAGCTGGAAATCACGGATGCGATTCAATATCTTGTCGAAAACGGCTATGAGGTCCAGCCTCACCTTGTCACGGGATGGTGGAAAGACACGGGGAAGATAGAAGATATTCTTGAGGCAAACCGCCTGATATTGGAATCGATTTCAGGAGAAATTCAGGGAGACGTCGATGAAGCTTCTAAGATCATCGGACAGGTGAAGATTGAAAAAAACGTAGTTGTGAAAAATAGTATCATTCGGGGGCCGGCCATCATAGGGGCCCATTCAGAGATCGTTGATTCATACATCGGCCCTTTCACATCCATCCAGAATAATTGCAAAATCGTCCAGACAGAGATTGAGCACAGTATCGTTTTGGAGGGAAGTGAAATCAGAGAAGTCGGGAGCCGGATTGACGAGAGCTTGATAGGGAGAGAAGTGAAGATTTTTAAATGTCCTCCTAAGCCCTCTGTCTACAGGTTCATAGTCGGCGACAAAAGTGAGATAGGGATTAAATAGTTCTGTGCTGCCTTTACATTTCTTTATGGATCCTTGTGTTCCATCCAGAGGAGACAAACATGATTGAAGGGGTAAAAATAAAAAAGTTAAAGGTCATTCCCGATGAAAGGGGAAGGCTGATGGAGATTCTTCGCAGTGATGACGACCTCTTCCTCCAGTTTGGTCAGGTTTATATAACAACCACCTACCCTGGCGTCGTCAAGGCCTGGCACTTGCATAAAAAACAGACAGACAATGTGGCCTGTATTCAGGGTATGATCAAATTAGCGCTCTATGATCCGAGGGAGAACTCCTCCACGTTTAAACAAGTCAATCAGTTCTATATAGGCGTTCACAATCCCCTTCTTGTGCAGATCCCGAAGGGTGTTTACCATGGCTGGATGTGTGTCAGCACGCAAGAGGCCATCATCGTGAACATTCCTACAGAGACCTACGACTGCGACCAGCCTGATGAGCACCGCCTGGATCCCCACGACAATGATATCCCTTACGATTGGAAGAGAAAAGATGGCTGAGGAACGAGACATTCAAGATAAGGTTTTGCTCGTCACAGGGGGCGCTGGTTTCATCGGGAGCAATTTCATCCATTATATGCTTAAAAATTACCCCGATTGCAAGATTATCAATCTGGATAAGCTCACCTATGCCGGAAACTTAGATAACCTTAGAGATGTCGAGCACAATCCCAGGTATGAATTTATTCACGGAGATATCCGTGATAGAGATATCGTTCAGGAGGTTTTCAAAAGAGTTCAAGGAGTCGTTCATCTGGCTGCAGAGACCCATGTGGACCGATCGATCCTGGACGCTGGAGAATTTGTTTTGACCGATGTGTACGGAAGTTTCGTGCTGTTCGAGGCTCTAAAAAATTCTGAGGTCGAGTTTTTCATCCACGTGTCCACCGATGAAGTTTACGGAAGCCGAGACGAAGGCTTTTTTAATGAGGATGATCCCCTGAATCCGTCTTCTCCGTATGCTGCGAGTAAGGCTGGTGCTGACCGCCTGGCCTTTTCCTATACTGTCACCTACGGACTTCCGATCATCATCCTCAGACCCAGCAATAATTATGGGCCTTATCAGTATCCTGAAAAATTCATTCCCCTTTTTGTGACCAATGCCTTGGAGGGCAAAGAACTTCCCCTTTATGGAAAAGGAACGAATGTGCGCGATTGGCTGTATGTAGAGGATAACTGCCGGGCCATAGACCTTATCATGCAAAAAGGTAAGCTCGGAGAGGCATACAATGTGGGGGCCAATAAGGAAGTCAGGAATATCGATGTGGCTGAGCAAATAGTGGACTTTTTAGGAAAACCCAAAAGTCTGATAAAATTTGTCACTGACCGCCTAGGCCATGATACAAGGTATGCGCTGGATTGTGAGAAGATTCATGCCCTCGGGTGGAGACCAGATGAGGATTTTGAGGAAGCTTTGGCATATACCGTTCGTTGGTATAAAGAGAATCCTGAATGGTGGCTCAAAATCAAAGAGAAAAGCAAAGAATTTAAAGAATTCTACACGAAATACTACGATAAACGATGAGGGAATGCCCCTTTTACTAGGAGGATAGATGAGGATTTTAATCACAGGAATCACAGGGTTTGCGGGAAGTCATCTTGCAGATTATATTTTAGAAAATCACCCTGATGTGAAAGTCTTTGGATTGATCAGATGGCGGAGCCGGATGGAGAACATCCTCCACATCAAGGACCGGATACATCTCATAGAGGCCGACCTCAAAGATATGGGTTCATTGAAAAAGTGCCTGGCAGGAGTGCAACCCGATCGCATATTTCATCTTGCGGCCCAAAGCTTTGTACCCACTTCTTGGATATGCCCGGCCGAAACATTTGCAATCAATGCTCTGGGTCAGATCAATCTTTTTGAGGCTGTACTCAGCTTGGGAATTTCGCCAAAAATTCAAATCGCCGGATCAAGTGAAGAATATGGCCTTGTCAATGCCGATGAGGTTCCGATGAAGGAAACCAATCCTTTGAGACCTCTCAGCCCATATGCCGTGAGCAAGGTGGCTCAGGATTTGTTAGGCTGGCAGTATTATAAGAGCTATGGTATAAAAGTCGTCCGAACCCGCGGTTTCAACCATACAGGACCCCGTAGAGGAGAAGTCTTCATCTGTTCTAACTTTGCCAAGCAGATCGTGGAGATCGAGAAGCAAAAGAGAGAACCGATCATCTATGTGGGCAACCTGGAGGCCAGAAGGGACTTTACAGATGTTCGAGACATTGTCCGCGCATACTGGTTGTGCATGGAGAAAGGAATAGAGGGTGAGGTCTACAACATCGGTACAGGAAAAACCTATTCCATAAAGGAAGTCTTGGATATGTTGCTTTCCTTGGTCAAGGTCGAAGTGAAAATTGAGGTCGATCCCTTACGCCTGAGACCTTCGGATGTTCCGGTTTTGCTCTCAGATAGCTCAAAATTCAGAGAGCTGACCGGATGGGCCCCAAAAATTTCTTTCACCCAATCTCTGCAGGATTTATTGGAGTACTGGAGAGAAAGAGTTTAAATTGAACATTTTCATAACCGGCGCTACCGGTTTTGTTGGGCACTATCTAAGAGAGGCATTAAAATCCCCTGAAAATACCATATGGGGAACAGCCTATCCAGACCAGCCAGATGAAGCTTCTGCAGGGAATATTTTTCATCTGGACATAAGGGTGGAAAAAGATATCTTTACTCGCATAAAAGAAGTGAAGCCCGATTGGGTTTTCCATCTAGCCGCCATCTCCAAAGTCAGACATTCATGGGAGAAGCGGAAAGAAACGTTCGAGACGAACATCATTGGGACGTTTAACCTGTTCGAAGCCCTACGAAAATTTGCTCCTAAAGCCCGAATTCTGTTTGTTAGCTCATCCGATGTTTACGGGACAAAGTCTTCTTCCGAGGTGCCTCTCAAGGAAGGAGCAAAAATGCATGCCCTGAATCCCTACGCCTACTCCAAATTGAGTGGAGAGCTTCTGTGTGAGTTCTACACCAGTGTCGAAAACCTGGATATCGTCATTGCCAGATCTTTTCCCCATACAGGTCCAGGCCAGAGCTCGGATTTCGTCTGTTCGGATTGGGCCTATCAAATTGCCCGGATTGAAAAGGGAGTTGGAAAGCCCGAGATAAGCGTCGGAGACATATCTGTCAACAGGGACTTTACAGATGTGAGGGATGTGGTTAAAGCTTATGTTCTTCTTCTTGAAAAGGGAAAAAGGGGCGAGGTTTATAATGTCTGTTCAGGCAAATCTTATTCTCTCGAGAAAATACTTGATCTGCTCCTTTCTTTCTCATCTCGCTCGATTGCGGTTCGTGTGGATTCTCGGAAATTGAGGAAGACGGAGATTCCCTTTCTTGTAGGCGATAACACCAAGATAAAGTGCGACCTCTCTTGGGAATCCAGAATCCCTCTGGAACAATCCCTCAGGGAACTCCTGGAGTACTGGCGCGCTCGAGTGTGGTAAAGCAGATCAGATATCCAATTCCAACTGGTTTTTCTGGATGAATTTTCTGTTTTTTTCGATGGATCTCAATATTTCCGGTGTAACGTCGCCTGTAGGGTATTTGCCGTCGAAACAAGCTCCGCAAAATTGGGTGAGGTTTTTATTTCCGATGTGCACGGCTTTTTTCAAGGACTCCAGAGGTTGGTAAATCACTTTATCTGCACCGAGCTTTTTTGCAATCTGTTCGACGGTTGCGTTGCGCGCGATGAACTCGGTTTTGGTCTGCATGTCTATTCCGTAAACACAAGGATATCTTAAAGGAGGAGAGTAAGAGCCAAAATAGATCTTCTTTGCTCTACACTCACGGACCAGATCGATGATAGCCCGAGATGTGTTCCCGCGTACGATGCTGTCATCGACCAAGAGGACATTCTTCCCCTTGAGTTCAGAAGATATCGGATTTAATTTCTGGCGCACGGACGATCGCCTTTGTTGATCGGCAGGCATGATGAATGTTCGTCCAATATACCTGTTTTTAACTAGGGCTTCCCTGTACTTTAGGTTCAATCTCCGCGCGATCTCGATGGCAGCATCTCGAGCAGAGTCTGGGACCGGAACAACGACATCGATCTTTAAATTCTGCTTTTTTATTTCCTCAGCCAGGAAACGGCCAAGAATGACTCGGCAATCATAGACATTGACGTTGTCAATATAAGAGTCGGGCCGGGCAAAGTAAACCCATTCAAACAAGCATGGAGTATGGGGACATTGAGCCAGCTTTTTTGTGTGAAGTCGGTGATTTCTATCGATGAATAGGACCTGGCCTGCCTCGACGTTTTTAATCTCAGAAAAATTCATGATATTCAGACTGACGCTTTCTGAAGCGATTGCATAAGAAGACAGAATTCCTTGCTTCCTTTTTCCATAGACAAGAGGCTTTATCCCGTGAGGGTCTCTGAAGGCCACCATGCCTTGCTCAGCAATATATGCCACCGCAGAGTAACTTCCCTTCACCTTTTCGAACACCTTTTCGACTGCATGAAAGATGTCCTTGGGTCCTATGTTCTTCATGTTTTGATCCGCCAGCTCTTGAGCGAAAATATTCAAGATGATTTCCACATCGTTGTCTGACGTGAGATGGCGATGGTATTGATCAAACAGAATTTTTTTTAATTCTGCATAATTGATCACATTTCCATTGTGAGCCATGATGATGCCGAAAGGAGAATTGACGAAGAAAGGTTGGGCATCTTCGCCTCTCCCCCCTCCGATGGTGGGGTAGCGTGTGTGCCCTATTCCGATGTTGCCCCTCAGACGTCTGAAGTTGTCTGCAGTGAAAATATCTCTAACCAGTCCATTCCCTTTCTTGGTGTGAAACCGTCCATCATAGGTGATGATTCCTGCTGAGTCCTGGCCTCTGTGTTGGATGGACAGGAGCCCCTGATACAGGTCCTTAAAGACATCGTCGTTTCCGTAGATTCCGATAACTCCACACATTTGACTTGACTTATTATTATAATCCTTATACTCGAAAAGTGGAACTGGAAAGGCCATCGGTCTTTAGTCTCTAAGGAATATAGGATTGGATACGATCCAGGGAATATCCTTGGGCATGGGGGATTTTTCTTTAAGGAAGACTTCCACCCGATAGAATCCCGGATCGGAGGTTTGGAATCTTATTCTGTCCTCGAAAGAGACAAGAATTTTTTCTCCGTTGTGGATCAGATGGACTTCCTTGGCAAAGGGGAAAATGGATTGGATATGGAGGATTACAGGCGAGTCGAGCACTGTTTCCTCTCCCATGAATACCAGTGTTTCACCCTTCTGGGCCCAGAACCGGAATCCATGGGCTTGAGCAGCTGCATCCACAGCATTGTAAAACCTGCCGTTGCGAAGGGCGGAGAAAACTTGACGGGACGCGTCCTTGAAGTCATTTGAGAGAGGATTTTTGAGGAGCACATGGAGTTTAAGAGATGGGAGAAGGGGGCGGTAAAGGAGATGGGCGTCCACGCTGAAGAACCCAAAAACTTGGTGAGCAAGATTGAGTTCATCCCATTTTTTCAGGTTCTTTTGAGGACGGCTGAGCATTTTAAGAAGAGCATACTCTGGTTTTATCAACAGGGAAGGAAAAATCGGGACAAGTCGAAGCATGTTGTGTCTTAACGCTGTGTTAGCGTTGATGATTTCTATCCCCTTATAGGCGGTGAATTCTCCCCAAGACCAAGATACCTTGGAATAGGGATGTGCGATGATAGAGAATCCCTTTAAGGCATTAATCTGGTGGGCTGCCTGCTCGGCATTTTTGGAAAAGAGAGTTTTTGGGAGCTCGAAACCGAGAGCAACAAGATGGCCTCTGCTGACCGATAGCTCAGAACCGGCAAGAACGAGCACGCCTTTTTTCCAGCCAGATGATGCTAAACAGCCATGATTTGGATGTCCATGGTCGGTGAGGATAATGAAGTCGAGAGAGGAATGAGCAGCTAGCTTCACGATTTCGTCTGGATGCTTTCGTCCGTCAGAAAAGATGGTATGGATGTGGTAAGCTCCATCGATTTCCAGAGGATCCCTTTCGATATCCTCCAAGGTGTAAGATTTAAAGCGGACAAGCTGAAAGCTCAGCCAGATGGCATAGATGAGAATGAGGGCGAGGAGGGGAAATAGAACTCTTTTTATTCTCAATTTCTCAATTTTTTCCTGGTTCTGCTTCCCCTTTTTTCGTCAAGGTGAAGGGGAGAGTGATGATGTAGAGAAAGAGGACGGTAATCTCAGAATCTCCAAAGTTATACTCAAAAAGCCCTGCTACCGAAAGGGACAGGAGAGCGGCCAAAGCGCCGACCGTCAGAGGATAGCGAGTGGGCTCTTTATTCCGCAGGAGCTTGAAGAGTGAGAAGAATACCCAGCCCACGAAGATGAGCCAAGCCAAAAGGGCAGGAATCCCTCTTTCGGCCCCAATCTGAGTGATGTTGTTATGGAGGTGGACATTTTTTTTGGCCAGGTCGGAGAGACCGTATTTTGGATTTTGGAAGACCATGTCCACTGTGTTTGGCCCTGTCCCGAAAAGGGGGTAATCTTTGATGATTTTGATCCCAGCTTTGAGATACTCAATTCTCTGGGCATTCGAATAGGATCTCGTGTTGAAGATGCTAAGGACTCTGTTCTTGACATGTTTAGGGCTGAGTATGAAGAAAAGGGTTATAACTATGGGAATGATGATGAGTGCTTTTGGTTTGTACAGGGCTATGATAATAGTAGCGGCGACTGCAAGCCCGACCCAAGCGCTCCTTGTCAGAGTTAATGCCAGAGCTATTATGGTCAGAGCACAGCCCAACGCCCATACTATCCTCGATTTTTCCCTGGAGAATAGAAACAGACTCGACGCAACGGAAAAGAACAGCATCAGGAGACCTGCCTGTGTCAGGGGGTGGCCCATGAATCCCGAGATTCTTTCTCCTTGCTCAGCTTGGAAGAGAAAGTAAAAAAGGGAATAGAGAGAACTGATGCACGCTGAGGTAAGAAGAGAAAAATTAGCTTTTTTGATGTTCTCTGCCGACGTCATACCTGTAAAAACAATCGGGACGATTAAAACAAGCAAGAGACTCCGACTGTCGAGGAGACTGATTCCAGGATTAACAGATAGAAAAGAGGAAAGGAGAGAAAGAAGACAATAAACCAGGAGGGGCCAGAAAAAAGAGGGAAATCCGGGGAGTTCCTTGGTTTTTATATGAAAGAAGAGCCAGCAGAGTAAGGCTAGAGAGAGAGCGATGTAGCTGAAGGTGATAGATATCATGGCAAAAAGGAGGTAGAGAACGAGAAAGAGCCAGAGCAGCGATGAGATGTCCCTAGGAAGAGTCAGCCGAGCTGGTCGCTTCATTGACTGTTACTTACTAGAAGGGAGGTCAATCTTTGGTTGCCCTATCAGGCTCAATGGTTGCCTCGTCGATGAGCATGACTGGGATATCCTCTTTTATAGGATACACGCGGTGGCATTTGACACATTTTAGGCCCTTCTCATCCGTGGTGAGTCTGACATCGGTTTTGCAAAGAGGACAGGCGAGGATGTTGAGAATTCTTGGATCTAAAGCCATTGGCATATTCCTGGCTCGTTATCTTATACCATAGTGCTATCATCAGTCAATACCTGGCAGAAGCATCTCCATTTCTGTGATAGCTAATGATGAAGGCGCAATCTGTGGGCTTCGGACGGACAGGACCCGTCGCTGCACTACTCAATTAGGTCAGATGTTTCCCTCATCACAGAAAAATGATGCTTGCATATCCAGCAGGATCATTGACAGAAAAGGAGGGGGGGTGGTATTTTTACAGCGTGGAATTCCAGAATAAAGAGTTTGGGCATCCCCTGAACTTACCCTCTTTCAAGGGACGGATCAATCCAGACTATCATCGGCCTCCTTTCATCCAAAAAATGTTCGCCTGTGACCTCCTCCTTCGAGATCCATCCTGCCGGATTCTTCTTGATGGACGGAACCGCACGGGTGTGCTGCCACTCAGCGTAAAAGAGGGGAGAGTGACAGATATTGTCATTAAAGAATTTCATTCTCAGGGCATAGATAAGCTTAAGACTTTGGTCTTTCCATCAAAAGCCTATAAAGCATGGCGAGGGAGTGTGATCCTTATGAAAAAGGATATTCCTACCCCTCTTCCTGTCGCTTTTATCGAGAAAAAGAGAAGGCCTTTCATCAACCAGAGCTTTTATTTATCTGTTTTTGTCCATGAGGCTGAAGAGATCCGTTTTTTGTTCCGTCAGCTCCCTGATGAGGAACTTAAGATGCTTATCCAAACCCTGGCCCATCATCTTGCCACATGTCATAAAAAAGGCATTCTCCATCGAGATCTTTCGGACGGAAATATTCTGGTCAGAAAAAAACCCGATGGAGAAGACATGTTCTTCTTCATCGACACCAATCGAGTTCGTCTTAAAAAGAAAATGGGTCTTTTAAAGAGGATAAAGAATCTCATTCGTCTGGGCATCCCACCATCCTACCAGCGCTTTTTTTTGGAGCAATATTCAGGAACCACACCGGTGAGCTCCTTTGCTTGGACCTGGTACAGAATCAGCAAAAAGACATATACAGAGTATACCAATCTCAAAGTAAAACTGAGATTGAGACAAGTCATAAAAAAATTGGGTATTCAGTAAATGAAACAAGACTTTCGCTGGAATCCTTTTGCTGACCAACCCCATAATGTGGCTCCAAGAAGAGAGAGATTCTGGCATCATTTCAGGTATGTACCGAGCTACCTATCGCTTGTTTCTGCCAATGTCCAGGAGGCCTATCCTGTTTTATCCCTTTATAGGAAGTACAGAAGGACGATGTACAAGGAGCAAATAAAACTCGAACATTGTTTTGGGGTTTCCGTATCACCTCTGGAAGGTAGGAATGATGGAGTTTTGGAAAACCTGAAAGATCTAGGCATCCTACAGACTCTAATCAGAATTCCATCCTGGGAAAAGGAAAGGCTGGTTTTTTACCAAAGATTTATCGAGATGGTCAGAGCAAGAGGCTTCGATGTGGTTCTTGCGCTGCTGCAGCGAAGAAAGGATGTTAAGAACCCAGAGGAATGGTTGCACTTTTTAGAGGACGTGTTTGCCAGGTTCAAATCGATGTGTTCCTTTTTCGAGATCGGGCATGCGTGGAACAGAACGAAGTGGGGAGTTTGGGATTATAAGGAATATCTCAAGCTCGCCGAACCCGCCGTTTCATTAGCACAAAAGTATGATATCAAGCTCTTGGGACCTGCTGTCATCGACTTTGAATTTCACCTCTATCCTCCTATTTTGAAGAAGATCTTTTTTGATAAGGTGACCTCCCTCCTCTATGTAGACAGAGCGGGTGCCCCAGAGAACAAACAATTCGGCTGGGACACGGCTAGAAAAATCGTACTGCTCAAGGCCATTGTTAATGGATGCCTGGAGAGGAATCATGATCTGTGGATAACCGAGGTGAACTGGCCGCTCGAAAAGACAGGAAAATATTCACCCGCTGTTGGCAGAGCAAATGTGTCAGAGGAAGATCAGGCTAATTATTTGGTCCGTTATTTTGTTCTTTGTTTAGCCAGCGGACATGTTGAAAGGATATATTGGTGGCAACTTATTGCCCCGGGATATGGTTTGATTGATAGCCGTCCAAAGGATTGGCGCAAGCGTCCAGGATTTTTTGCCTTTAGGAGCATGGTTGATAGACTTGAGGGCAGTATTTTTGTGGAAAAAATACCGCATCCAGATGCACAGATTTTCATGTTTCGCAAAGGAGAAGAACTGGTAGCTGTCTGTTGGACGCCAGAGGCCTCAGTTGTACACATGTTCCACAGACGCATTCAAAGAGTCGAAAACAGGGATGGGAGAGAACTCTCTTTTCATGAGAACCGCATCCACATAGATCCATCTCCAAAATATGTGTATTTTTTTTAATTATAGTGTCGATGCGGGCGAAGCGCGACAATCTTGCGATCTCGACTCATGAATAATCCATGTTGAGAAGGGAAGAGAAGAAAGCAAGCCACTAAAGTCGGATCCTGAATCCCACTTTAAGACTTATCCCAGAAAAATCAATCTTCGCTTCTCTGGCATCAATGACTCCTGCTTCGTTTGGCTTTGTCTCGCGGATAAAGAGGAGAGGATAGGATCTTTGTTCTGAAGCCTCAGCTTGAATGAGGTAGAGTATGCCTTCCTCGGTTAGTGTCTGGCCTGAGGGGTCCTGAAAAGTGTCCTTTCCTTTGAAACCATCTATTTTGGCATAGTGCCCTGATACCTCTGCAACAAGGCTCAGGTGTGGTGTGATATCCTTCATGAAGCCCAATCCTCCCAACAGGCCAAACTCCTGTGCGTTTGCATTTCCCTGCCATTCCCTTGGAAATTCTTCTTCTTGTATGTGGTAAAAGTAGGAGCATTCAGCGAATGAGTAAGAGATTCCTCCTTTGATATAAAGCTCGGGAAGAAAGGTGAAGGATACTGTGATTCCAACGGGAATAGCGCTGAGCTTGGGACGCGTGATGATTGTTCGTGTCAACGAGTCCTTACTGAAATCAAGGAGGCTTTCCATTTTCCCTTGGAAAAAGTCTACTCCTATCCCTAAGGAAAGCCTAGAGGACAATCGGATTGAAAGTTCGCCTCCAAGAATATAACCATAATGGACAGGCCTCAAATCTCCTTCTCCCACAATCCCGAGGATGTCACTGTAGAAATCCACCAGCCCTAGAGCTCCCTTGTTAAAGTCTCCGCCATCAACATAAATTCCACCGCCGAAGAGAGTCATATCGAAGCGTGGGAATTGTGTTTGTCGGGATTTTTCGGCCCCGATATCAGGAGGCGATAATATCTGATGTCTTTCCTGCTCCAATGGTATAGCCGTTATTTCGTCTTTCTGCTTGTCTTCTTCCTTAATTTTTTTTGGCTTTTCCAGTTGTTGAAGAAAAGGTTCCACCATTACAACCAAGCTTTCGTGTACATAGCCAGAAATAATAGCTCCTTCCCTAGAAGTAAGTTTGACAGTGTGCCATTCGCCTTCTTTTCCTGTGGATTCCAGGATAGTTCCCTGAGGGACTTGGCGGATGATGACACTCGCGATATCAGGTTCCAACCGGATGTTTGCCTGTTCGGCAACAACCTTGAGCTTAAAAGCGAGCTCCTGACCTGAAGAGTTTTGAGGAGATGTCACGAGCAGGACGATCAGAACAAAGGATATCAGGCTAAAGCTTCTGCTTGAGTGTTTTTTGGCTGGCTTATCCATTTTCTTTGGATTATAAAAATGACCAGCAAACCTGTCAAGAAATCCCCTCAAACCATCAGCCTGAGCCCCGACTAAAATCAATGGCAGAAAAAGTTTTAAAAAATTTAAAAAAAAGACAAATAAGAGAGAATAAACGTCAGTAATATTAAGAAGAGAGTTGCGTGGTTTTCAAGATAGGTTATAATACTTATAAAAATATAGAGGAAAGACAAATGAATAGACGACTCTTCAAAAACAGATCTTTCATAATCTTGGGCCTGCCGCTTTTTCTTGCTCTTTCCATAAATGTTCTTCTGGCACAGAATGGCCCGCAGATCAAATTCAAAGAAAGTTCTTGGGATTTTGGGAAAGTAAAGGAGGGGCAGGTCAAAACGCATGTGTTTGAGTTCGAGAACGTTGGCGATACCCCTCTTTTGGTAAAAAATGTAAGGACGTCTTGCGGGTGTGCCGCAGCGCTGGTTTCGGAAAAAACAATCGAGCCAACAAAAAAAGGTGAGGTTAAGGTTACCTTCAACTCTCGGGGTTATGAAGGGAACATAACCAAATATGTGTACGTGGAATCTAATGATCGTGAGAATCCC
>Ga0224495_10001537_pt1 | contig 16095 bp, 12 predicted proteins | sample SF_Jul11_sed_USG_FD_168128 | JGI IMG/M metagenome (GOLD analysis project Ga0224495, IMG submission 168128) | Sediment microbial communities from San Francisco Bay, California, United States - SF_Jul11_sed_USGS_4_1 | ecosystem: Environmental > Aquatic > Marine > Sediment | place: USA: California... | reverse complement strand
TTTTCAAATAATGGATATTTTTGAATCAATTGTTTTACCTCGTCCAGAGAACTGTAAAATATTTCCTCCTGGGAGGTGTAGCAAAGTCTGGATTTCCATTTATGGAAAAAATTCAGGTAGTCGCCGGACTCATAAAATCGAACCGGAAACGCATTGGGTAAAAGATAGGTAAGATCGTTCATTGGGATACCTTTTTTGTAAATCCTGTTTATGATGGAAAAATTATTTTCCATAAAAATATCATAAACTTTTTTGGCCTCCGGTATCTCGCCGATAAAAAAAGGCGTAATGTAGTCGGCTTCCAGCGAAATTTGGCGACTTAATACGGGGCGCGCCCCTGGAAGGGTGCGATGTCTTTGTTCCTGGGAGTCCGCTGTATGCGAAATCTTTTTTTGAAATGTAAAATGCAGATGGTTTAATATGCGCGCTTTGTCGTCCAGCGTAACCGGATATATTGTATCGGCAAGAGATTTGTTGATTTCTGCATTTAGTATATTTTCCAGATCAAACGGCGCAGATGTAGTTGACAGGCTAATTGAAATTTCCCGCAATATTTTCTCCGGATTTTCCGTGGCCGAGACCAGGCGCGATACAACATTTTCTGTTTTTAGTTTTTCGTCAAAATCTGCATTGGATTTCAGCGCATCAAGCGCGCCGTTCTCCTGCTCAGCATTTACCGGGTAGCTTTCCGGTTCCGGAACTTCATTTATCAGGAGAGGATCTATTTTGCCTACCTCTTGCAACATTTTTAAAACAAGCGCGATAATTTCATCGTGGCGGTAAAAATACATCATTCGAACATACCGGTATAGCGTCAGGGCGCTGATGGTGTGATACATGTAAGCCGAGGTGGAAAGAGGCATGACGTAACGCGCAATCTCAATACATTTTTTTTGTATTTGATTTTCGTATTTATCCCTGTTTTTTTTGCGCGAGCGATAAATGGAATAATATTCTTCTTCAATATGCGGCTTTAAAATGTCCGTCAGCTCATTGTAGGTTCTTATGGCTTCGCCATGAAAATCTTCCACCTCTGTGGTTTTTAATTTTTCCGGAAGAGTAAACCACTGGTTGCCTTTCAGGGAGACATATCTCTGCGAGACCTGTTCGGAATTGTAATAGGGATGCGCATGCAAAAACTGCCAGATTACATTGCGACTTGCGCCCTCAATTCCAAACACAAAATTTGCGTGCTGCCTTGTGGTTAAATGGCCGGCCTGCATGGTGGATTCTGCAATTTTATCGCGCAAGGATGTATTTTTTTCCATATCGTCTGGAAGCAGCAGTCCTTTGGAACTGTAACATGTTCTGGCGCTTGCAATGCTTAAGTTGTAAGGCGATTTTGCATGATCGATCAAGGTAACGTGAAGATGCTGAAAATTTTTCAGGATGGTTTTATGTTTCTCAAGATAGTTTTGCAGGGAAAAAGACATCTGGCACGATTTTCAAGCAAAGTGAACGCGGCAAGAAAAAGAATGGATTTTAATCATTTACTTTTTCACGAATTTTAATGACTTGACATGCGTTTTCTGATTTTTTCTCTCTGGATTCCGATACATTGAATTAAAAATGTATTATATTTACGCAATAGATTAAAATATGCACAACCATGATGTAGAGCATTCAACTGATTTTAGTAACAATATTTACCTTGTCGGAAATCCCAACGTGGGCAAATCGGTGCTTTTTTCTGCCCTCACCGACAAGTATGCCACGGTCTCCAATTATCCGGGCACTACGGTTGAGGTTACGCGCGGCAATATTCCCCTTAACAAATGGCGGAGCCAAAACAAGATTTGCCTTGTGGATACCCCCGGCATTAACTCGATTGTGCCGCTAAGCGAGGATGAACGCGTAACCCGCGATATTCTTTTTGAACATGAAACGAAAACAGGCAAAAAACCGCCCGTAATTCTCGTTATGGACGGAAAAAATCTTCGCCGGGGTTTGATTCTGGCCATTCAGCTTACTTTTGCCAGAATTCCCTTTATTGTTGCCCTGAATATGATGGATGAAGCCGCAACCCTTGGAATACAAATTGATATCAAGAAATTAAAAGAGCTGTTAAAGGCGCCCATTATTTCTACAATTGCCATCCAGCGGGAAGGGATACCGGAAATTCTGGACTTGCTGAAAACCCCTATGGTCGCTCCCGATAATACCTTAAAAGTAAACACGGAAACAAGGGATTATCTGGATTCTCTTTTGAAAATTCTTCACCCTCTTGCCGTACTTTCCGCTATTGCTGCAGATACGAGCATTCGCCGTTACCTGAGCGAAGACATGATCCGCAAAACCGAAAAGCTGCTTGCCTTTAGCAAGGTAAATTTGCATACTTTTCAATTGATCTGGAGAGAAAATGCCGATGCAATTCAATCCCAGGTTTACACGCGCGATATTCCAGCTTCCTCCGGCTGGTTAAATAAATTGGGAAACTGGAGTATTCATCGCGTGACAGGTTTTGGCATACTTTTTTTTGTAATGTATCTTTTATATAAATTTGTGGGAGTCCTGGGCGCTGGTGTTGGAGTGGACTTTCTGGAAAAAACGGTTTTCGGGAAATGGATTAACCCTCCAATGAAAGATTTTTTCTATGCAATTCCTCTTCCCGAAATCATACGCGATTTGTTTGTTGGACCATTCGGTATTTTGTCCATGGGTTTAACGTACGCAATAGCCATCATTTTTCCCATAGTTGTGACGTTCTTTATTGCATTCAGCTTCCTGGAAGATTCCGGATACCTTCCCAGAATGGGCGCCCTGCTGAATAACTTTTTCAAGGTAATGGGGCTGAACGGCAAGGCCATATTGCCCATGGTTCTGGGGCTTGGCTGTGACACAATGGCCACCATGACCGCGCGCGTAATGAACAGCCGCAAAGAAAGGATACTTGTTACCCTTCTTCTTGCTCTGGGTATTCCCTGCTCGGCGCAGTTGGGCGTAATCCTGGCCTTTTCAACATACATACCCATTTCTTATATGCTTCTCTGGGTTGCTATTGTTGTAGCCGTATTGTTGCTTGTAGGATATCTCGCGTCAAAATTAATACCAGGCCAGGTCTCCATGTTTTTACTGGAAATTCCTCCTCTAAGAGTTCCCCGGTTGTACAATCTTGCCATGAAAACCTACATGCGAACCAAATGGTATTTGAAAGAAGCCCTCCCGGTATTTCTCATTGGAACATTCCTGCTCTTTTTGCTGGATAAACTTCATGTCATTACTTTTTTAAATGAGGCATTAAAGCCGATTACCGTATACGGTCTTGGCCTTCCCGCAGAGTCCGCCAGAAGTTTCGTAATGGGGTTTTTGCGCAGAGATTTTGGTACCGCCGGATTTTTCCTGATGTACCAGCAAGGGATGTTAAATTCGCGTCAGGTATTAATTTCTCTGGTTGTCATTACGCTTTTTATTCCATGTGTCGCCAACTTTCTTATGATGATAAAAGAGCAGGGGATTAAAGCAGCCGTACTCATGTTTCTTTTCATTGTTCCATTTGCCTTTTTGATTGGAACCATACTAAACCACACTTTGCTTTTTTGGGGAGCCTGAAGGAAAAATATGATTAGTACTATCAGCGATTGTACACAGGAACCAGGGAAATGTATTCCTGTTATCAATCGAAACAAATGCGAAGGCAAAGAAGATTGTAAAGAGGTTTGTCCTTATAATGTGTTCACTATTGGTATTCTTCCCAAAGAAGACCGTTCCATATTAAATTTTGTGGGAAAGATCAAGGGATATGCTCATGGATGGAAACAGGCCTTTGTTACCAATGGCGACGATTGCCGCGCATGTATGCTGTGTGTGCAAAAATGTCCAGAAAAAGCCATAACTCTGGTAAAAAGTATTTAAAGGCTGATATTTCACTAAAATATATTCCGATCCTGTCGATATGGAAGCATGGGAGAAAAACTGGATTTTTCGAAAGTGAGTACGGCAGCAAACTCGCCAGAACCTTTTAACAGGGAACTGGCTATCGCAGAGTTGAGTTCTGTCTCGGTTTCAACCGGCTTTTATCTTACCGCATTTTCCCTTATCTCCTTTTTTGCCACGATTCTGGCAGGGATCATTTTATATTTTTCAATTACGGAAATAGTTCGCACTTCGGAAATTACATTTAAAAGATATGCCGCTGATATGCTGACCGCATCGGAAAATCAGGTTCAGACAGCAGTAAAAACATATAAATTTGCCAACTTGAATATGTTTATGAAAAGTCTTGTGGACAGGCAGGGTATTGATGAAGAAAATAAAATGATCAATGAGATGTTTTATCTCGATAAAAAGGGAAAAGTTCTGGCGCATACAGACCTCACGAAAACTACCTCCAATGCCAATGCTCTGATAAACAGAATATCCGGAATCTATAATAATGAACTGTTCCATACAGGATTGATGCTTTCGCCAGGGGAGATGAATGTTCAACCATACCCTTATCAAACCTATAACCGGGATCGTTCCTATCTTTATTTATTCAAGTATCTTCTGCCGAGGGATTATTTCGATGCCATGGATTACTCCATTCCGGTTTACAACGGCCGCTATGCCGCAGGAACATTCCATCTGGTGATGAATAGAATTTATACAGACCTGTTGCTTAAAAAATTCATTGGCGAGTTGTTCCTAATCTGGGCGGTTTCTATATTTGTTGCTTTGTTGATTGCCTTGTTTATAAAACTTCCTGTTCAGTCCAGGATGAAAAAATTGAATTTGTTTGTTCAAAATTACCTTGCAAAAGATGTGGAACATTACATTCAAAAAGTCGAAAAACTCAAAATACGCGAAGAGATGGAATATATTGATCATAAAATTGCCGAAATGGTAAAAAACGACAGCTCAAGTCATACGGCTCAGAACCGCGCGAATGTTAAAGATGCTTATTTGTTAAGAGAAAATTAATGCTGGAACTTAAAACTTCATTTCATTCGGGCGTTTTGAATATAGAGCTCTATGGCGCTCTTGACGCTTTAACGGCGCCAGATTTCAAGTACTGGTTGACTGAAAAAAGCGAGACCGGATACCATTATTTTGCTTTAAACTGTGGCGGCCTTGAGTATATTTCTTCGCGTGGAATTGGAATATTATGCGAACTGAATTCAACGTTAAACGGGCAGAAGCACAGGCTGGTTTTGTATCATGTCAGCAATGAGGTGTTGAATCTGCTGGAATTTTTAAAGTTATCGGAAGTTATACCGATTGTTGAAAATCTCCGTCAGGTATATGCAAAATTAAAAGACATTTCGTCTCATAAGGAACCTGTACAGACAACCCGGCAAACGTCTGCAGTTGACCTTGTCGGTGTAATGGGCGAATCTGAAGATCAAATGGAAGAAGAACAGGAACTGGTTAGCACATTTTCCGGAGAAAAGACAAGCGGAGCAGGCGTACCTCCCCAAAAGGTTCCAGCTTCAGTCGATACAGGAAAGGAAGAATACATTGATTTAAGTAATTACAAGCTGACTGATGATGTATTTGATGTAGCGTCGATGAATATTGTGTTTTGCCCAAATTGCGGGCAAAACCTCAGAGTGACCAAAAAGGGTTTGTATTTGTGCCCTGATTGTCGAACCAGGTTTAACTATCCCTTTCAATAAGTTTTAGCTTCGATTCAGGCTGTCGATTTTTACATCCCTGTAAAAATTGACAACCTGATGGATTACTTTTTTTTAATTTCACTTTCTTTAATAACGGTAATCGTATTTTTAAAATGCCATTTTCGATACGGAGCCAACGCATCGAGTCTTGAGTTAGGAATAAAATAAACATTTTCTCCATATTGCACAAGGGCTCCAATGTAATTTGCGTGTTTTCCCTTAAATTCAATACGTCCGATCTCCTTGACAGAGACCCAGTCGTCGCATGTTTTCAAGCTTGGAATTTTGTATAAATAAAGCTCACGGATTTTATTTTCATCAAGTCCCTGGCGCTCCAGCGTTTGTATATCCATACACCTTTATTAATATTATTTTCCTTGAGTCAAGCTTTTCTTGAATAAAATTTTATGATTGAATTTCTCCATTGAGTTTGGGCATGAAGAACACGGGCATGAACGCGCATTTTACTACATTCTGACTGAATTTCGAATTCTTGCCCATGCGCCATTTAAGAGGGGTTTTGCGGTTTTTTTGAGTTCCACACCCGGCTTTTTACTTCACCGGAAAACTGCCCTGAAAACTGCTTTTTACTTGCGCTTCTACCTGCTGGATGAATCTTTGTTTTATGCCTGTTTCCATACTATTGGTTGAAGTCCCAAAAAATGAAGAAACAAATGCTCGCAACGGGATCAATGGCCTCAATGGCGCGGAAGTCACCGAAACCGGCAACGGGTTTCTCGTGGTCGCTACGGATTCGCCTAACCGCCAGCATGATTATAACCTTATGGAGAAAATTCAAAAATTAAGATATGTTCGGGGAGTTTCGCTGGTAATGACGGCCGATGAAAACATTCTATAACGGAAAAAATGATATGAAAAAAAAATTGCATTCCAGCACAGACGTTGATTCATCATCGCAAAATCCTCTGGAAAACGCGATTCATCGAAAAGTGGATCGCAAGGATTTTTTAAAAAAAATCGGAACAGCCTGGGCCGTTGCCCTCGCTGGACCCGTTATTTTCAGCGGTTGCAAACCAAAAGAAGAAACCCTTCTGGAGCAACTCTCTATTAAATGGGAAAAAGCGCCCTGTCGTTTTTGCGGAGCAGGTTGCAGCGCCATGGTTGGCGTTCGCGACGGCAAAATTGTTGCCATTGCAGGAGATCAAAAAAGCTCCGTAAACAAAGGCCTTTTGTGCGTCAAAGGGTATCATTTAAGCGAAATTCTTTATGGCGAAGACCGTCTTCAGAAAGCCCTTATCCGAAAAAATGGCAAACTTGTGGAAAGTCCGCTTGAAGAAGCCCTGAATATCGTGGCCTCAAAATTTAAAGAAAATATTGCCGCTAACGGCCCGGATTCGGTTGCATATTATGGCTCAGGCCAATGGACCATTCAGGATGGTTATTCGGCTCTAAAACTCATGAAGGGCGGAATTGGCACCAACAACATTGAAGCCAATGCCCGTCTGTGTATGGCTTCGGCGGTTACCGGTTTTTTGACAACGTTTGGCAAGGATGAACCGATGGGATGTTACGATGACTTTGATCATGCCGATGTTTTTGTCTTCTGGGGCAACAATATGGCCGAAACCCATCCGGTTTTGTTTAGTCGCATTATGGAACACAAACGGCTGAACCCCAACGTTCAATTGGTGGACATCACCGTTCGGCGTACCCGAACCTCGGATGCTGCCGATATGGTTCTGGAGTTTAACCCGCAAAGCGATCTGGCCATTGCCAATGCCCTGGCTCGTGAAATCGTATACAACCATCATTCCGATGAAAATTTTATTCAGCAGCATGTTGCCTTTAAAAGCGGAACCGTGAATATTGGTTTTGGGCTGGAAGGCGTTAAAGAACCCGAAATCTCCGACGAAAAAAGCTCCTTTGAAAATTATAAAGAATTTCTCGATATGTATACCCTGGAATATGCGCAGAAAATCAGCGGAGTTGCCGCAGATCAAATTCAGAAGCTGGCCTCGTATTACGCCGATCCAGGCAAAAAAATAGTCTCGCTTTGGTGCATGGGCATGAACCAGCATACCCGTGGAACCTGGATCAACAATCTTGTTTACAATCTGCATCTCTTGACCGGAAAAATTTCACAGCCCGGAAACGGTCCATTTTCGCTTACCGGACAACCCAGCGCATGCGGAACCGTCCGCGAAGTGGGAACCTTGACGCATGGTCTGCCTGCAGGCAGAAATGTAAAAAATGCAGAAGACCGGGCTTTTACCGAAAAAATTTGGGGCGTAAAAAACGGCACGATTCCCGCCAAACCCGGCGCTCATACGATCGCCATGTTTCGAAAATTAAAAGACGGTAAAATTAAAGCCATAATGATTCAGACCACCAATCCCATGGTGACCCTGCCTGATCGCGACAAATTTCTCAAGGGCATTGAAAAAAATAAACCCTTTATTGTGGTCTGTGATGTTTATCCAACTCCAACAACCGAAATTGCTGATGTGGTTTTACCTTCCTCCATGTGGGTAGAACGCGCCGGATGTTTTGGCAATAGCGAAAGAAGAACCCAGCAGTGGAATAAAATGGTAGATCCTCCCGGAGATTCTCATCCAGATGCCTGGTACACGATGGAACTGGCGCGGCGACTTGGTTACGGGAACTTGTTCCCCTGGAAAACCGACGCCGAAGAAGCCGAAGGACTTTATGAAGAATATCGAAAATTTACTATTGGCGTGGGAAAAGATATTGCTCCCTACAAACGTCTTCAAAAAGAACGCGGTATGCGATGGCCGGTGGTCAACGGCAAAGAAACCCTGTGGCGTTACCGCGAAGGCTCTGATCCATACGTTCACAAAGGAGAAGGATTTTCTTTTTACGGAAACAAAAAAATCGCGAACCGTGCCGTTATCTGGGAGAGGCCATTTGAAGCGCCGCCCGAAATTCCCGACAAAGATTATCCGTTTTGGCTTTGCACAGGGAGGGTTCTGGAACACTGGCATACGGGTTCCATGACAAGACGAGTGGAACAAATCCACAAAGCCGTACCCAATGCCTATGTGGAAATAAATGAACAAGATGCAAAAACTTTGAAAATAAAAAATGGCGATGATGTAAAACTCGTTAGTCGCCGGGGAACCTTGACCCTCCCGGCGCTTGTGAATGGCCGGGCCAGGCCTAAAAAAGGTCTTGTATTTGTTCCTTTTTTTGACGAGTCCCTGTTGATCAACAAGCTGACTCTGGATGCCCATTGTCCGATTTCCAGACAACCCGATTATAAAAAGTGCGCTGTAAGGGTGGAAAGGGGTTAGACATGTTGAAATTAATATTCAAAGCGGAAAAAATTTTATTTATTAATATATTTCTTCTTTCATTTGTTTTTCTGGCAGGCATGGTTTGTTCCCAAAAAAATGACCGGGCAGCTTATGTGAACCAGCGCGCAAAATCAAGAGCCTACGAAGGAGCCCCTCCGGTAATTCCTCACTTCATTACCAAAAGCGGCACCCGTTATTGTCTGTCTTGTCACGGTAAGGGAATTGTTTTTGAAAGAGAAGCCAGGGTAATGAACCAGAAAAATGCCCTGTCAAAAATAACCCCGCACCCTACATGGGTCAACTGCCTGCAATGTCATGTCATTCAAAACGATGTGCGGCTTTTTCATAAAAACAAATTTAAAACTTTCCGGTTGGCGCACCCGGAAAAAATAGCAAAAACAGGCGAGGAAGTCGCGCCGCCTCTTCGACCTCATCAAGAGGAAAACCGGGAAAACTGCGTTGTATGCCATCTTTCAAAAACAGCCGATTCCTCCATTATACCCAAACATGGAATGATGGAAGGATGTGAAGCATGCCACATGGTTCCCGAAAGTCTGGATATTTATCAGGGTGATCCGGAATAACTTTCTGGAGTTTAATACTCGTATCCAAGAGAAAAATTAAATTTCCATTGTCCGAAAGGCAATGAAGTTTTGAGATCCCACGGAGTTGCCCAGTCAAAGCGCAGGGCTATTCCCGGAACCAGCAAAACCCGGATTCCAAGGCCAAACGAGGTTTTCAAGTCCCGTAAAGTTCCGGTTGTTTTATCATAAAGCATCCATGTGCTGATATCGCTAAAGGCCGTTCCAATATCCATGAAAGCCACCATGGTAAATCCCCGAATGATCCATTGTACAGGAAACCCAAATACTATATAATCAATCATTGGAAATCGCAGCTCAAGATTTACAAGCGCCGTATATATTCCCTCCATGGATAAAAAATCATAACCACGCATCGTAAACGGGCCGCCCAGCAAAAAAGGGAAATACGCTTTTTGGGGGCCGGAAACGACTCCCCCCATGGCGCGTACGGCGAATACATAGCGGTCAAAAAAATTAAAATATTTTCTGTAATCGACAGTCAGGGTATTATAGACATAATCTGAACCGGAAATATTCAGCGTTTGCATATCCGAAATATCAAAATAAGTTCCCTTAAGAGGGCCGTCAAAGGAATACAGCGCATTATTAAAATTCATGGCGGCAGACAGGCCAAAAACATTTGTATCAATATTTAACCTTGGCGCGATGCCCCGGAATGTTTCCTGGTATTTGTAAATTGCAAGGCCGCCGGTAGTGCTTAAAAAATTGGTCCAGGGATAAACAGCCTTTAAGTATCCTCCGATCCGGTATAAGGATTCTGTGAATTGATTTGGGTCATAAATGATATTGTTTATGGAGGCTAAATCCATAAAGTTTATCAAACTGTAATAGCTGGTTGCCCGGAACAATCCCGCATGAAGGCTTGTGCGGTATTTTAACAATGCGTAATCCAGATTAAAGTTAAACTGAGACTGCGCCGCAACAAAGTCAAAGATCCCGGTCAAGCGGTGATCGCCCATATAATCAGTCATGGAAAGAAAAGCAAAACCGCCAAAACCATAAGAATCGGAATATTCGAGACCAAAATAGAGCATATCCATCGACAGTTTTGGCTTATAGCGTTCGGGTTTTAAATCCTGGATAAAACCCGTTTTCAGGGGAAAATTTGGAAATATAAATTCTGTTTTTGGATGCTGAATTTCCTGTTTCTTGTCTACAAAATCCTTTTTATTTAATATGGCCACATCATAACCCTGTTCATTATAAACCGACAGTATAAAATCTTTTCCTGCTTCATCTGGTTCAATGGACAAAATTCCGCCAAAAGAATCTGTTACCGGTTTTATGGTGGATTTTGTCATGTCGTACATATAGGCATTGAATCTTTCATCGTGATCGGAAATAAAAAAAATGGTATCGGGCATGGATTTTACAACGCGGGGTTTCTCCTGGTTGCCTTTCAGCGCAAGCAGCCGTTTCGTGGCGCGGGTTTGGAGAGATGCTGCAAAAATGTCATAATCGCTATTTTCAATATTGCCGGCATCGTTCTGGTTCCCGGAATAATAAACAGTTTTATCGTCGATGGAAAATGCCGGGCTTTTTTTGGCAAAGTAATCGGCTGTAATTCGATCGAGGTTTCCGCTATCAAGGTTTAAAACATAAATATCGCTTTTCCCTTTTTGGCTGCCAACAAAAACCGCCTTTTTGCCGTCATTGGAAAGATTTGGATATTGTATCATGTCGACATCGGGCGCCCATGATTTCACAACCTTTTTGTTTGAATAATCGTAAAGGTATAGCACGTCTTTGCCGTAACTTCGCGCGGCAAAAAAAATATTGCGCGAATCTGAAGAAAAACTGATGTTGTTATCCAGAAGATGAAGTTGGTAAAACTCTTCGCTTTCGCCCGATATTAAAACGACTTTTTCAGGCGGTTTGCCGCCGGATGAAATATTGTAATTTTTTTCGCTGAAACTTTCCGCGTCGCGCATGATAATTACCGGAACATAGTTTCTAATGCTAATGTATGCAATTTTCTTCCCGTCTGGAGATATGGCCGGGTACATGTTCACCAAGCTTTTGTCTTGAAGGTGAGAAGTTCCCTGGCGGGCGGTTTCAAAAGAAGATTTTTTGTTTACATCGTCAAAATATAGTCTTTTTAACCATAGCTGCCAGCCCTTGTTAAATTCCTCAAGGGATACGGCAAAATTCGTTTTTATGGCGTTTTGTAAAGATCGTTGATCGCGGCAATCTCTCAGCAGTTCCGGAACCTTGTTTTCTCCGTAGGCGAGGGCAACATATTGAAGCACGCTCTGGCCGCCTTTATACAAGATAATCGGAGTTATAATTCTAAATTCAGTCATGTCCTGAATCGAGGGTATTGTGTTCGTTAATACGGCATCGCGCATGATCATGTCGGTCATGGAATCCCAGCCGATGGAATAGTATTCAGCCATACCTTCTATAAGCCAGATGGGAACAGATGGTGCGGAAGAAGATACGCCGACCAACTCGCCGACATCATTTCCCAGAATAAGATCGTATTGGAAAGCGTGTACAATTTCGTGCGTGAGGGTGTGGCGAAGCTCGTCGTAGCTTCCGCTGTAGGGAACAATAATGCGCTTGTGCACGGATTCGGTCAGTCCGCCGATTCCCTCTCCAATATCCGAAGGAATAATATTTGTCATTTGAAAGTGTCCGGGCGAAGGGTACAGGTACACCGGAATTACTTCGCCAAGATCATGCCTGAGTTTTTCGCTGATGTACAAATTGGCGGCTTCGGCAATTTCAACGCCCTTTTTTCCAAGAAACTCATATCCGGCAGGATAATGAATATCAAAATGCGCGGTATGGATCACTTTCCAGTCCAGAGACTGCCAGATTACTTTTTCGCGATATTGAGAATATATGAAATTTGGGTAAAGGATAAATGCAAAAATCAGTACTTTTGAGAAATAACCCAATTTGGAAAACCAGGACACAAGCGATTATAAAAAGACTGGATATCCTGTCAAAAATAAAGGTTGACAATGGAATAAAATAATACACCTGCTCAAAAATCAGACAAATCATAATCTTTGCCAATGGAAACAATATGCCAATGAATATAACGGACTCTACATTGCTTGAACAACTTAGGATTACCGACCGGGACATTAAACGCCGCCTTGAACTGCTGAGTTTTACCGACAAGGATGCGGCGAATTTATTAAAATACAAACCTTTAATATCAGAAAACATTGAAACAATCGTTGAGGACTTTTATAAAAACCAGGTAGAAATTCCGGAGATAAGCCGCCTGATTGGAGATGCAGAGACGTTGGCGCGGCTAAAAAAACATATGCGGAAATATATATTGGATATATTTGATGGACGATATCTGGAAGACTATGTTCAGTCCAGATTGAGAATTGGAATGGTGCATAAAAGAATCGGGGTTACTCCAAAACTTTATATATCGGCTATTCGTAATTTGCAAAGACTGTTGCTGCATTTCATTACATTAAACCCCGAAAAAGAAAGCAAATTTGTCAACTGTCCTGCCTGTAATAGTGAAGTTGAATCGCTGCAAAAAATTATATTGTTTGATCTGGAGTTGGTGTTTGATACCTATATCCACAGTCTAATGGAAGACGTTAGGCAAAGTAATGATGATCTCGAGCTATACACCCAGAGTCTGGAAGAGACGATCAACCAAAGAACCAAAGATTTGCAATTGCTTGCCCGGAAGGATTCGCTAACTGATTTATTGAATCAAAAAAGTTTTTATGAGGAACTAAAACGGGAATTATCCAGAAATGAGCGTAACCGGGAATCTCTGGTGCTGGTTTATTTTGACCTCGACAAATTTAAATCCATCAATGATACAGACGGTCATGTGGCTGGAGACAAAATATTAACTCAGGTATCCAGAACCATCAGGGATAATTTACGACCATCGGATATTTTTGCCAGATACGGGGGAGACGAATTTTGCATTATACTTCCGAAAACCAACATAAAAAATGCGGAAGAATTTTGCAACCGTCTGATTACGGCTATGAAAAAAGAAAACCTGGATTCCAGGATTTCTGCAAGTTTTGGGCTGGCGGAAAGCAGTACAGACAATAATCTGGATGCAGATACCCTCGTAAAAAAATCGGATCAGGCGATGTATACATCAAAACAAAAGTCAGGCTATGCAATCTCCATTGCGCCATGAGCGCATCCGCATAATGCGCAAACAGTCTAAAATTCGCTATTCTTGATTTTCAGTTCGAGAGTATCCAGCAATCCAACAATTTCGTCGGAGATACCGGATAACTCATCCAGGCCTGCCTTTGCTGCATCTATTTTGTTGTTTTTTTTATCATCAACGATGGAGTGCGTCAGGGCATGCAAGTTTTTATGCACACGTTCGAGCGTATTGATTTCGAGCAGGCTTTTATACTTTTCCATCCCTTCTGCATAGAGCCATTTACCAAGCTGGCAATCCCGTTCAGAAACCATCTCTTTTTCATCAATAGGCGAATTATCGAAAATGTAATGATGCAATTTTCTCTTCCACATCTGGTGCTTCATTTTTGCAATTGTAAAATCTAACATGGTCTATCCTTTTGCAAATATCAGTATATTTTTATATTTGAATCTTCTACAAAAATATTTCCGGACTTGTGTTGTCAATATGGATCCCGTAAATCCTGATTTTCCCAGGATTTATTTCCAAGATTCGATTTATGAGTTGGGTCGGAACTCAATAATCTACCCCCTCATTGGTAAAAACAGGCGTTTTTTGCGTGCAGAGCGCGTCAAAAACGCAAAGTTACCTCTTGATGGAGCATGAATTTTGAGTTCAAGCCCATTCTGATATCTGTGCATAATTTTTTCCTTTCCAATTTATCCTGCGTCTGCCCGGTGGAGTATATGAACAAAAAAACTCTCTACATTATTGGTTCGGTAATTTTTTTAATATTCTATATATTTTCATCGTTTAATCATGTCATTACGGAATATTTCTGGTTTCAAAGCGAAAACGCAGAACCGGTCTACTGGAAAATCTTCAATGCAAAAATGTTTATCTCCATCGCGGTATTTGCGTTGTTTTTTGGGGTAATTTATTTAAATTTAAGAATTGCCCTGGTAGCCACAAAAAACCGGGCGTTTCAAATCAATTTCAACCAGCTCAAATATATTGATTTTAACAAAATTATTAACATTGTCGCCATTCTGGTTAGCGCCTTTTTTGCTTTTGTTTCGGCAGCGCCCTCGGCGGATATGTGGGACGATGTCCTCAAGTTTCAAAACTCGACGCCGTTTCATATGAAAGATCCGGTGTTTGATTATGATCTCGGATTTTATTTTTTCAAGCTTCCCTTGATATCGTATATAAAAAATCTTCTATTCAGTCTTGTTTTTCTTTCCCTAATTACAAGCGGGGTGGTCTATTTTTTCAAGGGATCAATTCAACTTGTCAAGGGCTGGTATGAGAATTTCAGCAGAAATGTAAAACTGCATCTTGGAACGCTTCTGGCGATCCTGTTTTTATTGTCCGGTTTTCATTTCTGGTTTCTCAGGTTCGGGATGCTCTACTCCACAACCGGAGTATCCACCGGAGCCGGATATACCGATCTTCACACACGGCTCTTTGGTTATAATGTAATGGCCGTATTATTTTTACTTTCGGCGCCTGTTCTTATTTACTGCATTTTTGCAAACCGCGTAAGGCTACTTGTTGCGGGAGCAATGGGGCTATCTGGCTCGGTAGTTCTTTTTCTGGTTCTCGTTCCTGTTTTTCAACAGAAATTCCTTGTTGATCCAAATGAACTGGAAAAAGAAAAACCGTATATTGTAAAAAGTATTGAATTTACCCGAAAGGCTTACGGACTCGATCATGTCGCAAAGGCCGATTATCCGCTGGATAATACATTGAATGAAAAAGATCTTGTGAACTATAAAGGTACGCTTCAAAATATTCGTCTCTGGGACTGGCGTCCGCTTTTAAATACATACCGGCAACTCCAGGAGCTTCGTCTTTACTATACCTTTGAAGACGTGGACGTTGACCGCTATATTGTTAACGGAAATTACAGGCAACTCATGCTTTCGGTTCGCGAATTGGCCTATGACCAGATGCCGGAACAGGGTCAAACATGGGTCAATCAAAGACTTCGCTATACGCATGGTTACGGTCTTGTGGCTAGCCCCGTTGACAGAGTGACGCGGGAAGGCTTGCCCGAGTTAATCATCAAGGATATTCCGCCCGTTACCGTACCCGATCTTGCCGTAACTCGCCCCGGAATATATTATGGCGAAAAAACCGACGACTACATTTTTACCGGAACCGGGATGGACGAATTTGATTACCCGCTCGGCGAAGACAACAAGCTGACGCGCTATTCCGGCAAAGGCGGCGTTGCAATTGGTTCAATATGGAAGCGTCTGTTATATGCCATGGAACACAAAAGCATAAAAATTCTTATCTCCGAATATTTTACAAAAGATACAAAAATATTGTACAATAGAAATATCCGGCAAATCATTGGTAAAATTGCGCCGTTTTTAAAATACGATAATGATCCTTACATCGTTATTGTAAACGGCCAGCTAAAATGGATTGTGGATGCCTATACTACATCGGGGCAATACCCTTATTCGCAACAGGTCGCCCCGGGAATAAACTATATTCGAAATTCGGTAAAGGTG
>Ga0224495_10001534_pt1 | contig 16106 bp, 13 predicted proteins | sample SF_Jul11_sed_USG_FD_168128 | JGI IMG/M metagenome (GOLD analysis project Ga0224495, IMG submission 168128) | Sediment microbial communities from San Francisco Bay, California, United States - SF_Jul11_sed_USGS_4_1 | ecosystem: Environmental > Aquatic > Marine > Sediment | place: USA: California... | reverse complement strand
CCAGCTTTCGCTTCAGGACGGGATGGGCTTTCAGGATCTCGGCGGCGTCGTCAACCGTCATGGCCAAGAAGTCGGCGATCGTCTTCCCTTTATAGGTGACGGCAAGGGTCTCCTTATTGTAGCGCCGCCCCTCGCAGCGGTCGCAGGTGACGAAGACGTCCGGCAGGAAGTGCATCTCGATCTTCTTGACCCCGGCTCCCTGGCATTCCTCGCAGCGGCCGCCCGCGACGTTGAAGCTGAACCTCCCCGGCCCGTAGCCGCGCAGCCGCGCCTCCGGAGTGCGGGCCAGGAGGTCCCGCAGGGCGGTGAAGAGCCCCGTATAGGTGGCGGAATTGGAGCGCGGCGTGCGGCCGATCGGTTTCTGGTCGACGGCGACGACCTTGTCCAGGCGCTGCGCGCCGCTGATCCCGGCGTGCGCCCCGACCCGGAGCCGGCCGCGCTGAAGGCCGTTGAGAAGACTCTTATAAAGGATATCGTAGACAAGCGTGCTCTTGCCCGAGCCGGAGACGCCGGTGACCGCGGTCATGACCCGGAGCGGGATGCGGACATCGATGTCCTTCAGGTTGTGCTCGCGGGCCTGACGCACGGTCAGCCAGGAACGGGGCCGCCGCCGCCGGGCCGGCACGGGAATGGCCTTGTCGCCCCGCAGGTACTGGGCGGTCAGCGATTCCGGCGAAGCCAGGACCTGGACCGGAGGACCTTCGGCGACCTTGAAGCCGCCGCGCTCCCCCGCCCCGGGGCCTAGGTCGAGGATATAATCCGCGGCCCGGATGGTCTGTTCGTCGTGCTCGACGACGATAATGGAGTTGCCATCATCGCGGAGATTCTTGAGCAGCGCCAGGAGGCGGCCGTTGTCCCGCTGATGGAGGCCGATCGTCGGTTCGTCCAGGACGTAGAGCACCCCCCGGAGCCTCGACCCGACCTGAGCGGCCAGGCGGACGCGCTGGGCCTCGCCGCCCGAGAGAGAGGCCGTCGTCCGGTTCAGCTGGAGGTAGGACATGCCGAGCTCTTCGATGACGTCCAGCCGGCCGGCGATCTCCTTGATGACCTTCCCGGCGACGAGCTCCTGGTTGGGCGTAAAGGTGAGCCCGGCGAGTTCGCGCCGCAACCGGCTGATCGTCATTTCGCCGAGCTCGTGGATGTTCCGGCCGTTGACCCGGACCGTCAGGCTTTCAGGGCGAAGCCGTGCGCCCCGGCAGCGCGGACAGACCTCCTCGGTGAGCTCGGTTTCGCCCCACTCGTTGACCGTCGTCTTGAAGCCGAGGCCGTGGCACTCCGGGCACGCCCCGTAGGGGCTGTTGAAGGAGAAATTCCGGGGCTCGAGTTCGGGCAGGCTGATCTCGCAGTCCGGGCAGAGAAGGCTCAAGGAGAAGAACTGTTCGCGCCCCCCCTCGCCGGCGATGACGACCTCGCCGCTCGCCAGGTCAAGGGCGCGGGCCAAAGCCTCGTCCAGGCGCCGTCGGCTGGTGTCCGAGATGCGGACGTCGTCGACCAGAACCTCGATGGTGTGCTTTTTCGTCCGCGCCAGCGGGATCTCGTCCTCCAGGTCGCGCAGGACGCCGTTGACCCGGACCCGGAGGAAGCCTTTTTTCCGCAGCCTCTCGAAGAGGCGCTGATACTCGCCCTTGCGGCCCCGCACGACGGGCGCGAAGACGCGGATCCGGCGGCCGGCGAAGCCCTCTTCGACGCGCTGGCGGATGAGCTCCGGCGTCTGCGAGGTGACCGGCTTCCCGCAGCCCGGGCAGTGCGGTGTCCCGGCCCGGGCGTAGAGCAGACGAAAGAGGTCGTAGATCTCGGTCGTTGTCCCGACCGTGGAGCGCGGATTGGTGGAGATCGTCTTCTGGTCGATGGAGATGGAGGGTGAGATCCCTTCGACGGACTCGACCTCAGGCTTCTCCATCTGGTCGATGAACTGGCGGGCGTAGGCCGAGAGGCACTCGATGTAGCGGCGCTGGCCTTCGGCGAAGATCGTATCGAAAGCCAGGGACGACTTCCCCGAGCCGCTCGGGCCGGTGATGACGATCAACCGGCGGCGGGGCAGGCTGACGTCGATCCTCTTGAGGTTGTGCTGCGCCGCCCGTTTGATGCGGATTTCCTCGAGCATGGGCCCCTCACTACGGTCTCCACGGTGGTCCTAAACATTCTAGAATACCAGAAATCCGGCCGCACCGCCAGCGGTTGACGCTCCCCCGCCGGTCCGCTAGGATATAAGCGATTCCCCATGAGCAGCCGGGACGAACGTCTTCGCCAGGCCGTCGAGGCCCTCCGGGAGCTCGCCGCGAAGAGCGATTCGATTTCGGCCGTGCGGCATATCCCCGCCGAACCGGGTCGCTATCGTGACTATCCGTCCGAAGTCCATCCCGCCTTGGTCGAGGCCTTCCGCCAGCGCGGTTACCACAAGCTCTATTCTCACCAGCACGAGGCCTGGTCGGCCCTCCGCGAGGGGAAGGACATCGTCGTCGTGACGCCGACCGCGTCGGGCAAAACGCTCTGTTACAACATGCCCGTCCTCCACGAGATCCTCGGCAACCCCTCCGCGCGGGCCCTCTATCTCTTCCCCACCAAGGCCCTGGCCCAGGACCAGCGGGCCGAGCTCGACGACGTGACCAAGCTCCTGGCCTCCGAGGTCGCCATTTTCACCTACGACGGCGATACTCCCCAGGACGCCCGCAAGGCAATCCGGGCCAAGGGCCATATCGTCCTGACCAACCCGGACATGCTCCATGCCGGGATCCTGCCCCACCACACGAAGTGGATCAAACTCTTCGAGAACCTTAAATATATCGTTGTCGACGAGCTCCACAACTACCGGGGGATCTTCGGCAGCCACCTGGCCAACGTCCTCCGGCGCCTGCGGCGGATCGCTCGCTTCTACGGCTCGGACCCCCGGTTCATCCTGTGCACGGCAACGATCGCCAATCCGGTCGAAATGGCGGAGCGGATGATCGAACGGCCCGTGACGCTCATCGACCGCAACGGCGCTCCGCGCGGGGAAAAGTTCTTCCTCTTCTACACGCCGCCCATCGTCAACCGGGCCCTGGGCATCCGCCGGTCCTATGTCAACGAGTCCCGCCGGGTCGCGTCGCTGTTCCTCCATAACGACCTCCAGACGATCGTTTTCGCCCAGAGCCGGCTCACGACCGAGGTCCTCCTCACCTACCTCAAGGCCGATATCGAAACGACGATCCAGAAGGAGGGACTCGTCCGGGGCTACCGGGGCGGCTACCTCCCCCTCAAGCGGCGCGAGATCGAGAAAGGCCTCCGCGAAGGGCAGATCCTGGGGGTCGTCTCGACCAACGCCCTCGAGCTCGGTATCGACATCGGCTCCCTCGACGTGGCCGTCCTGGCCGGCTACCCGGGGACCATCGCCTCGACCTGGCAGCGGGCCGGGCGGGCGGGGCGCAAGACGGGCGCTTCGGCGGCCGTCCTCGTCGCCTCGAGTTCGCCTCTCGACCAGTTCATCATCAACCACCCGGATTATTTCTTCTCCCGCTCGCCCGAGATGGCCCTCATCAACCCGGACAACCTCTCCATTCTCGTCAATCATATCGAGTGCGCGTCCTTCGAGCTCCCCTTCGCCGACGGCGAGCGCTTCGGGACGGTCGATATCGCCGAGATCCTGAAGTTCCTCGAAGACGAGAAGATGGTCCATCACTCCCAGGGGAAGTGGTTCTGGACCTCCGAGGCCTACCCGGCCGACGGCGTCAGCCTGCGGAGCGTCAGCTCCGATAATTTCGTCGTCGTCGACCAGACGGAGAAGGCCCGGGCCATCGCCGAGGTCGACTTCACGTCGGCCCTCACGGCCCTCCACCCCAAGGCCATCTATATCTGCGAGGGCGAGCCGTATTTCGTCGAGACGCTCGACTTCGCCGAGCGCAAGGCCTACGTCAAGCGGACCGACGTCGACTATTACACGGACGCCATCGACTACACGAAGATCAAAGTCCTCGACATCTTCGCCGCCCAGGACCTCGGCCGCTGCCGCGTCTCACACGGCGAGGTCCATGTCGCCACCCAGGTCGTGGGTTTCAAGAAGATCAAGTTCCACACCATGGAGAACGTGGGTGCCGGCGACCTCAGCCTCCCCCAGAACGAGATGTCGACGACGGCCTGGTGGCTGACGGTCCCGAACGAGATCTTCCAGTCCCTCCCCTTCGGGTCCGAGGAAAAGATCAACGGCCTCTTCGGCTTGGCCTACCTCCTCCACCACGTCTCGCCGCTGTTCATGATGTGCGACCTCCACGACGTCGGCGTCTCGATCGGCGACAACAGCACGGGCGAGTCCCTGCCGCCGCGCACCCTCCCCCTCCGTCTGCCGAGCCAGGACGAGCTGCCGGCCGTGACGGCCGCCGAATTCGAACCCAACATTTTCATCTATGATAACTATCCCGGCGGGATCGGGCTCAGCCCGGCCCTCTTCAGCCTCGAAGGCCGCCTCCTCGAGCACGCCCTGGCGACTATCGAGGCCTGCCCCTGCGCCGAAGGCTGCCCGTCCTGCGTCGGTCCGGCGAACGAGAGCGGCCGGGGCGCCAAGGCCGCGGCCCGGGAGATGTTGCGTCGCCTGCTCAATATCCAGGCCTAAACAAGCTTCGGCCTCGGCATCTCCCCTCGGCAAGCGCGCATTTCTGCGCCGCACGACCGCCGCGGCCGCCGGCGTTCCGCTTGAGAAGAGAAGAAGATTCCTCTAGACTGGACCTGTGTCCGGGCGAAGGAGAAGACGGATGAACCCCCATCGGACGTGGCGGAATCTGGCCCAGGGGCTTGCGGTGTCGACCTGCCTGGCCCTCCTCGCGACCTCTGGAGCTTCAATGGCCGGCCGGCCGGGCCAGGTCGATGACCAAGCGGCTTTCCTCGCCAAGGTCGACCAGCGCGTCTCCTCCTACCCGGAATACAAGAGCTGGGAGGCGGCGGTCGTTTCGCGGCAGACCGAGATGGACAAGAACTGGCGGCCCCAGACGGTCACCGTCGTCTCCAAAACTGTCCGCCTGGCCGACGGCGTCTACGAAGAGGAGATCGGCCAAGCGTTGGAGACCAAAAGGGGAAAAAGCAAGGACGTTACAGCCGAGTTCCGGGCAGAAGCCAGGGAAGACGCGGAAAAGGCCCGCCGGCGCCGCGCGGAAACGGACCGGGCGGGAGGCGGCGAACGCCGCACGATGAGCTTCGCCATCAAGGACATTCTTCCTTTCGGGGCCGAACGGATGGCGCGGTATGATTTCACCTTCCTCGTCGACGGCGCTCCGGACCGGCCGGGTGCGGTGGTCATCCAGGCCCGGCTCAAGGAGGTCTTCCGGGGCAAAGACGCGGCGAGCCCGGCGAGAGAAAATGAAGAGGAAGAGGCAGCGAGCCGGGAGGACAACCGGCGGCAGAAGTTCAACTGGGAAGGAACCTTCGTCATCGACCCCGCGACGCACGACCTCCTCAGGTTGGACGTCCGGCCAGCCGGGAAGATCCGGTTCGTCAAACGGATGGAGTTGGCGGTCGACTTCATCCTCCTCGACGGCGGCCAGCTCGTCCCCACCCGGATCAAGACGGCCATCGAAGCCGGCTTCTTCCTCAAACACGTCCGGATGGAAGTGGAAGAGGAATACTCGGACTACCGGATCCTCGACTGACGACCGGCAACTCCTGCCCGCTTTTTATCGGTTTTTCTCCCAATTTCGGAGAATCATGCGCGGCGACGGAATCTCCCCGAAGCCCCCCGTAGCGGAGGGGGGACTCAGGGGAAACGGGGACATATACCTGAGGTACGGATCCGCTTTGTGGCCCCCTTTATGTCCCGTGCATGCCTGCGCCTGCGGCGCCTGGGCCCCTGTGGGAACCGCCGGGACTGGTTCCCCGGGGTCGGGGGGAGAGGGGAGATTCGTCGGCGCGCTTCATTGAGGCTCTCCCGAAATTGGAAAAGGATTTTTTATTTGGCCGGCTTCAGGACCCGGATCGGCATGATGATCGTCGGGATGCCGCGGAACTGGAGGAGGCGCTGGATGCTCAGGGCCGTCTGGTTGTGGAGGAACTTCGTGAAGATGTTCTCCTCCTCGAAGACGAGCTTGCCGACGAAGAAGACGGCCTTGTTGTAGCGCCGCTGGATCTTCTCGCACTCGGCCTGCACGGCGGATAAGGTGTCCAGTTCGATGGAGTGGACGGATTCCGCATAGAAGCCGAACCGGTTGGCGAGCGACACATACTTCTTGAGCTCCCCCATGATAAAGCCCTCGAGGTTGCGGACCTCCTCGGCCCCCTTGAAATTCTTCCAGTCCACGACCCCGACGGAGATGAAGACGAAATTCTTGAAGTAGCCGGGAAAGGTACGGTGGATATTGAGGAAGGAATGGATGCCCAGCCCGCCGAAGTTCCGGACGAAGAGGACGGCCGTGGGCGCCCCCTCGTCGCGCGCCGCGACCTCGTGCCGCCCCGTCATCCGCTGGACCTGGGCCATAATATCGTCCAGCCGGCGCATCAGGCCTCTGACCCGGCGGTAATGCCGTTTGACGAACAGGGCGACGACGACGAAACCGGACGTGATGGTTAGGGTGATCCAGCCGCCCTCCTTGAACTTGATCGTCGTCGTCACGGCCAGGATGGAAACCGACATCAGGAGGCCGACGAGGTTGACGGCGAACTTTCGCCCCCGTTGTTCGGCCGGTGTCTTGAGCCAGTGGAGGCACATCCCGAGCTGGGACAGGGTGAAGGTCAGAAAGACGTTGATGCTGTACATGACGACGAGGAACTGGACCGAGCCCTTGGTGAAGATGAGGATGAGCATGGCCGCCCCGCCCATGAAGATGATCCCGTTCTGGACGACGAGGCGCTCGCTGAGGTGCATGAACCGGTTGGGGACCCACGAGTCGATGGCCATGTTGCCCAGGACGCGCGGGCCGTCGATGAAGCCGGACTGGGCGGCGACGAAGAGGATGGCGCCCTCCGAAACAAGGATGATGCCGACGAGCCAGACTCCCAGCGGGAATCCGCCGAGGGTCCAGCGGCCGAGGAGCGTTTCGAGGAGGGACGCGTTCAAGGTCTTGCCCGCAACGTGCTGGACATTCGTGAGGAGGTAGCAGATGAGCAGACCGCCTGCGGTGAAGGCCAGCGACGTCGCCATGTACATCATGGTCTTCCTGCCCGTCCGGACGCGGGGCTCACGAAGGATCTGCAGGCCGTTCGAGACGGCCTCGATGCCGGTGTAGGTCCCCGCGCCGAAACTGTAGGCCCTGAGCAGGAGGAAGGCCATGGCCCCGAGGCCGAGCGTCTGGATCCCCGTCCGCGTCTCGCGGACCGTGTCCACGATGAGCGTCGGGGTCGCCGAGACATGGGTGAAGATGCCGTAGACGATAACGAAGACATGGGAGATGAAGAAGAGAAGGAAGATGGGCGTCAGCATCGCCACGGATTCCTTGACCCCGCGCAGATTGATGAGGATGAGAATGACGGCGACGAAGAGAATGAACTCGAGCTTGTAGCGGAAGAACCCCGGCGGGAGGAAGCTCAAGACCGCCTCCGCCCCGCTCGCGATCGAGATACTGATCGTCAGCATGTAGTCGACAAGGAGGGCGCAGCCCGAAATGAGTCCGAAGGCCGGGCCCAGGAGCTTGGTCGCGACGAGATATCCGCCGCCCCCGGTCGGGAAGAGCTCGATGATCTGGGAGTAGCTGGCCGAGATCGTGAAGACGGTGATGGCGGTCAGGACGGCCAGGTAGAGGGCAAGGTGCTTATGGTCCCCCAGGCTGAGGAAGGCCTCCTGGGGGCCGTAGCAAGAGGAACTCAGCCCGTCTGCGCCCAGGCCGACCCAGGCGAAGAAGGCGACGAGGGCGAGCTTGTGGAAAATGCGCGGGTCGCGGATATCCTTCTCACCGCCGAGAAGGGCCTTCTTCGCTCGCTCAAGGAAAGGTGTCATGGATGTCGGGGAACGTTCAGGCCGGCGTCTCGTCGGTCCATTCAGGGAAAATACTAGTCCAGTAGACGTCCGGATTGCAAGGGGGAGGCCCCTGCGTTGCAAACCCGGGACCGCTATGTTACATTAGGCCCGGAGTTTTCGATGAACATCGTCAAGCTCATCTCGGAGGCCACTCTCGTCGTCCAGTTCATCCTCGTCGTCCTCGTCTTCTTCTCCGTCTTCTCCTGGGCCATCATCATCTTCAAACGGAAGACTCTCAAGTCCGCGGCCGCCCAGTCGCAGAAGTTCCTGGCCGTCTTCCGCCGGAGCAAGAATCTGATCGAGGTCGGCGACGCCGCGCGGAAATTCCGGGGCAGCCCCCTGGCCGCCCTTTTCCAGGCCGGCTTCAAGGAGCTCTCCTACCTCAGCAAATCCGGCCCGGGGAACGGCCTCACGCCGGAGAAGCTGGATAGCCTCCACCGGGCCCTCCTCAAGGCCTCGAACGCGGAAGTGGCGAGGATGGAAAAAATGATGTTCTTCCTGGCGACGACCGGGAGCGTCAGCCCGTTCATCGGGCTTCTCGGCACGGTCTGGGGCATCATGGATTCGTTCATCAATATCGGCGTCGAGCGGTCGGCGAGCCTGCAGACGGTCGCCCCCGGCATCGCCGAAGCCCTCGTCGCCACGGCCGTCGGCCTCTTCGCCGCTATCCCGGCCGTCATTGCCTATAACTATTTCCTGGGCCGGATCAAGGACGCCGTCGCCGACCTGGAGGATTTCCAGCTCGAATTCCTCAGCATCGCGGAAAAGCTCTATGGCCATTAGTCTCCAGCCCTCGTCCTCGCCGACGGCCGGCTTCCGGAAACGGCAGGTGGGAACCCATCTGTCCGAGATCAACGTGACCCCGTTCATCGACGTCATGCTCGTCCTCCTCGTCATCTTCATGGTCACGGCGCCCCTGATGCAGTCGGGCATCGCCGTCAACCTCCCCCGGGCCGAGACGGAATCCGCGCCGGCCGAGGAGGGATTGACGCTTATCGTCACCCTGGATAAATACATCCACATCGGCGACTCCATCATCAACGTCAACCTCCTCGAGCGGAGGCTCCGGGACGCCTACGCGGGGCGGGAGAAGAAGGTCGTTTATCTCAAGGCCGACCAGGGCCTTCCCTTCGGCTATATCGTCCAGATCATGGACATCACCAAGAAGGCCGGGATCGAGCTTATCGGGATCAACACCGAACCCATCGAAAAAAGGGAAGGCACGGGACGGCGATGACGGCGGGTTGGGCCGAGCAGTCGCCGCTTTTTAAACGGGCGGTCGTCATCTCCTCCGTTCTGCACGTCCTCCTCTTCGTCTTCGTCGTCACGGCGCCCGGGCTCCCGGTCCGTCCAAAGAAGGGCCTCGTCCAATACGTGAGCTTCCTGGGCTTCCCGGGCGGTGGGGGGAGCGGCAGCGGAGGACCCGGGGGCGCGGCCCCGAAGGCCGCCACGCCGCCGGCGGCGAAAAAGGAAACCTTGCGCGACCTGACCCTTGCGTCCAAGGTCAAGCCCCAGGAGCCGCCGGCTTCGCTGCGCTACCCCGTCGAGAAACCCAAGCGGGACAAATCGGCGCCGCCGGAAAAGAAGGCGGCCATCACCAGACCCGACATCGGCCTCAAGCCGCCCGGCGAGGAAACCTCCGGCGAGGTCCAGGGAGCCAGCCAGGGAGGCTCCGGCGTCCGGGTCGGCCTCGGCGGCGGGGGCGAAGGCGGAGGGATCGGCGGGGGTGGAGGGGGCTTCGGCGGGAGCGGCGGCCTGGCGAACTTCCCCTTCGCCTGGTATGTCCAAGTCATCATGAACCGCGTCTCGGCCAACTGGTTCACGTCGCTCGTCGACCCCGGGGTGGCGGGGACCTACCAGACCGTCCTCTATTTCCGCATCCACCGGGACGGCAGCGTCACCGACCTCAAGGTCGAAACGTCGAGCGGCATCGCCTCCCTCGACGTCTCGGCCCAGCGGGCGGTCCAGTCGTCGGCGCCGTTCCCGCCGCTGCCCGGCGAGTACGAGGATCAGTTCCTCGGCATCCATCTTATCTTCGAGCACAGCAAATGAGAATCCAACGCTTCGTTCTCGTCTTAGCCCTCCTGGCCGTCGCGGGCCCGCTCGTCGCCCAGCAGGAGGTGTACATCAAGGTTAGCGAGGGGATGCCGATGATCTCCTTCGCGCTGCCGGAGTTCGTCGTCCGCTCCGCTTCGCCCCAGGCCAAGGAGGCGGCGGCGGCGATCCACAGCGTCCTGGGCGCCGACCTCAAGTACAGCCGCGTCTTCCAGCTTCTGCCGAAAGAATATTACGGCTACATCCGCCCCCTCAATCCCGAGAAGATCTTCTTTAAGGACTGGGACGGCATCCAAGCCCGCTTCCTCCTGGCCGGCGAGGTCTTCGACGGCGAGGGCGGCAGTGTGGTCTTCGAGGGGAAGGTCTACGACGTCCAGGGCGAGCGCTTTATCTTCGGCAAACGCTACCAGGCCGAAAAGAGCGCCCTGCGGCTTGTCGCCCACAAGATGGCCGATGAGGTCATGAAGATGCTCGCCGGCGAGCGGCCGGTCTTCACATCCAAGATCGTCTTCGTCTCCAATCGCGACGGGAACGACGAGATCTATCTCATGGACTACGACGGCGCCAATCAGACCCGCCTGACCTATAACAAGCTCAAGGACTATATGCCGGCCCTTTCGCCGGACGGGACGATGGTCGTCTACACCTCATACCGCCGGGCCAATCCGGACCTCGTCCTGCGCTCGATCTATGAGGGGCGGGAACGGGTCATCGCCACGCGCGGCACGAACTTCTCCCCCGCCTTTTCGCCCGACGGGAAGGAGCTGGCGTTCTGCTCGACGATGGAGGGGAACGCCGAGATCTACGTCTATGAGCTGGAGACGGGCAAGACGAAGCGCCTGACCTACAACTCGGCCATCGACACCGCGCCCTCCTGGTCCCCCACGGGCCGCGAGCTGGCCTTCACTTCGGACCGGACGGGCACGGGCATGCCCCAGATCTACCTGATGGACGCCGAGGGTTCGAACATCCGCAAGGTCAGCTTCGGCGGCAACTATCACGACGCCCCGGCCTGGTCCCCGACAGGGGACCGGATCGTCTTCGTCTCACGGGTCGAGAACTTCTTCGACCTCTACAGCCTCAACCTGAGGACCAACCAGATCAGCAAGCTGACCGAAACGAACGCCCGGAACGAGTCACCGAGCTGGTCGCCCGACGGCCGGCACATCCTCTTCGCCTCCAACCAGTCGGGATCCATCCAGATTTACACCCTCGACTACGACGGGGCGAACATGCGCCGTCTGACGGACCGCGGGGAGAACAAGCTCCCGAACTGGACCAACTGACCCGTCCCTTCCGCCCGGCTGCGCCGCCGCCCCGGACGGCAGGCCCCGCCCCCCCGGGGAGAGCTCCCGGAAAAGACCTGACTTCCCTATTGACCCGAGTGCGGGGTTTGAATATATTAGGGGTGCTTAAGAGACTCCTTTTTGCCACGCCTAAAGGATGGACAAGTCATAAGGAGGTGCTATGAAAAGGCTTTTCGTCCTCAGCCTCGCTTTGATCCTTACGTTTGCCTTGGTCAGCGCGTGCAAGCCAAAACCCAAAGAGGTTCCCCCGCCGCCGCAGGTCAAGGAACAGCCCAAGGTCGAGAAGGTCGAACCCCCCCCGGTCAAGCCCCAGCTGACCGAGGAGGAGCTCTTCATGCAGAAGTCCCTCGAGCAGCTTAACCGCGAAAAGCCGCTCGGGACGGTCTACTTCGACTACGACAGGTACTTCATCCGCGAGGACGCCAAGCCCACGCTCGACACGAACGCCGGATGGCTGAAGAAATGGCGTTCGGTCAAGGTCCTTATCGAAGGCCACTGCGACGAACGCGGCACCGAGGAATATAACCTCGCCCTGGGCGAAAAGCGGGCCAAGAGCACGATGGACTACCTCCAGACCCTGGGTATCGGGGCCGACCGGATGAAGATCATCTCCTACGGCAAGAGCCAGCCCATCGACCCCGGTCACGACGAGGCGGCTTGGCAGCGCAACCGCCGCGGCCAGTTCACGATCATCGAGAAGTAAACCATGCTGAAAAAGACGTTGGGGGCGGCCCTCGTCCTGTGGCTGCCCCTGGCGTCTATCGGACAGGTCAAGGAAAAGAAGGTCTACGAGCTTATCTACGATGACGTCCAGGCCCTCAAGCAGCAGGTCGAGCAACTCCGGGCGCGCCTGGACAGTCAGGCCGACGAACTGCGGACCCTGAGCGACGCGATCCGCGAAATCGCGGACCTCCTGCGCCGGGCCCAGGCCGACCAGACCGGGATCCGGGACGACCTGCGGGCCGTCCCCGTCCAGTACCAAACCCTGTCGGAACGTCTCGACCAGCTCAGCCTTCAGCTCGTTAAGATCGCGGCGGACCTGGCCGTTCTGCGGCCGAGCGCCCCTGCCGGCGAAGAGGGGACGCCGGCCCAGGCCGGGGCGGAGAAGCCCCCCGCTGAGGCCGCTCAGGCTGCCGTCCCGCCGGAAAAGCCGGCCGACCAGGCGCCCGTTCCGCCGCCCGTCAACATCTCGCCTCAGGACGCCTATAACGCCGCCTATAACGACTACCTCAGGGGCAACTACGACTTGGCCGTGGCTAGCTTCAGGCTCTACCGCGAGCAGTTCCCGGCGAGCCCTCTGGCCGACAACGCCCTGTACTGGATCGGCGAGTCCTTCTTCAGCCAGCGGAAGTTCGAGGAGGCCATCGCCGAATTCAACGGGCTCATTCTGGACTATCCGCAGGGAGACAGGATCCCGGCCGCCTACCTCAAGAAGGGCCTCGCGTACATGGAGATGGGCAAGAAAGAAGAGGCCCTCGCGGCCCTCAAGCTTCTGACCACCAAGTATCCCCTCGCCGAAGAGAGCCGGATCGCCCAGGAAAAAATGAAAGAGCTGACGGACCGATGAGAGATTTGAACAGCCTTAACCGCGTCATCCTGATCGGCCGGCTGGGCGGGAAACCGGAGCGCCGGGTCCTGCCCCAATCGGGCCGCCCCATCACCCGCTTTAGCCTGGCCACGAACGAGCGTCTCTTCAACAAGACGACCCGCGAAACCTCGGACCGGACGGAGTGGCACAAGATCGTCGTCTGGGGCAACCAGGCTGATTTCGCCGAGAAGTATCTGACCCAGGGCCAGCAGGTCTGCATCGAAGGGAAGCTCCGGACCCGCTCCTGGCAGGACAAGGAAGGCAACAAGCGCTCGACGACCGAGGTCGAGGCCGAGAGTATCGTTCTTCTCGGCCGCCGCGAGGGTGCTCCGGCCGAGGCCCCGGCCGCGGACTTCACGCCGTCCACCGACTTCCCGATGGGCGAGGAGGAAGGCCCGCGGGAAGGGGGCGGCGAAGGGGACGACATCCCCTTTTAAAAGCCAGAAATCCTTTCCGCGCCGAACCGCCCCGGCTCTGACGAGCGGAGGTCCCGTCATGAACGACACACCCGTCGACGAGCAGGAATATCGCGATGCCATCACCGAAGACCACCGGCCCTGGGGCAAGTTCCGGCGGTACCCTCATGAGCGGGCGGCCGGCATCAAAATCATCACCGTCAGCCCCGGCGGGACCCTGTCCCTCCAGTACCACCGCCGGCGGAGCGAGTTCTGGGTCGTCCTCGATCCGGGACTGGAGGTCACCGTGGGACAGAAGACCTGGCGGCCCGCGGTCGGCGATGAGGTTTTCGTCCCCCGCGAAGCCGTCCATCGCCTGCGGGGCGTCGGCGACCGGCCGGCACGAGTCATGGAGATCTGGCTCGGCCCGTCCGAAGAGTCCGATATCGTCCGGGTCGAAGACGTCTACGGCCGCCGCTAGGGCGGGCGCCCTCCTCATCCGATGGTGTGGCCGACCATGAGGAAGGCCTCCGGGTGCTTGAGGAGGATGCGCTCGATCATGTGTTCCTCGACCTCCTGAGCCGTCCGGAACCGCATGGCCTCTTCGACGGCCCGTTCCACGGTCCGGCAGGCGACCGAACGGAGCGCCTTCTTCACCCGGGGGATGAAGATCGGGTTCATCGAGAAGCTCCGCAGCCCGAACCCCAACAGGACGAGGGCCAGCAACGGGTCGGCCGCCATCTCGCCGCAGACCGTCACCTCCTTGCCCTCCCTGAGCGCCGCCTGGATAACGGATTGGAGCAGGCGCAAGACCGCCGGATGGAGCGGTTTGTAGAGGTAGGAGACGAACTCGTTGGAGCGGTCCACGGCGAGGTAGTACTGGATGAGGTCGTTCGTCCCGATGCTCAGGTAGTCGACTTCCTTGACCAGAATGTCGGTTAGGGCCGCCGCCGCCGGGACCTCGATCATGATCCCGAGCGGCGCCGCCTCGTCGAACTTGACCCGCTCCTTCCGCAGCTCGGCCTTGACCTCGGCGTAGGCCGCCTTGACTTCGGCGATCTCCTCGAGCTCGGTCACCATGGGGACGAGGACGCGGACGTTGCGCCGGGAACTGGCGCGGAGGATGGCCCGGAGCTGGATGCGGAACATGTCCCTGTTGCGCAGGGAAAAGCGGACGGCCCGCAGGCCGAGGGCGGGGTTCGGCTCTTCCTCGATATTGAGCTGAGGCAGGCTCTTCTCTCCGCCGATGTCGATCGTCCGGATGAAGACGGGACGCGGGGCGGCGGCCCGGGCGATCCGCTCGTAGACGGCGACATGGTCCTCTTCCGTCGGGAGGGTCGCGCGCTGCAGGTAGATGAACTCGGAGCGGAAGAGGCCGATCCCCTCGGCGCCGAGCGAGGTCGCCTGGGCCACCTCCTCCGGGAGCTCGATGTTGGCCAGGGGGAAAAAGCGGACGCCGTCCAGCGTCACGGACCGCAGGCGCGCGGTTTTCCGGAGATCCCGGCGATAGGCTTCGTATTTTTCCTGCTTGCTCTCGAATTCGCGACGGACGGCGGGCGGCGGGTTGACGATGACCTCGCCGTCGGTGCCGTCGACGATGAGGAAGTCACCGTTCTTGACCCACTGGGTGATGTTGTGGAGGCCGAGGACGGCCGGGATGCTTAAGGACCGGGCCAGGATGGCCGTATGCGACGTCTGGCCGCCCATGTCCACGGCCACCCCCAGGGTGGTCTCGCGGCTGAACTTGAGGGCCGCTTCCGAGGGCAGCAGCTCATGGGCGATGAGGATGTAGGGTTTCTCGCTCTCCTCCTTCCGCTCGCGCCGGACTTCCAGGTTGCGATAGACCTTGGCCAGGACGTCGGAGACGTCCGACTTCCGCTGCTTGAAATACTCGTCGTTGAGGGATTCGAAGACCTGCTGATAGTGGGCGTTGACTTGGGAGAGGGCCCACTCGGTCTTGACCCGCTCTTCGCGGACGATCCGCTCGACCGCCGCCCGGAGGGAGGGGTCGTCGAGGATAAGGAGATGGGCGTCGAAGATGAAGGCGTTCTCCTCGCCCATCCGGTTGCGGATCTCGTCTTTGAGAAGGACGAGTTCCGTCCGGGCCCGGTCGACCGCCCGCTTGAGACGGCGCAGCTCGTCATCGACGTCGGAGGCCGGGACCGCCTCGCGCCGGGACGTAAATACGACTCGCTGCGTGAGGCGGGCCTCCCCCATGGCGATCCCGGGCGAAACGCCGGTCCCCCTCAGCCGGATGAGGTCCATCGGCTCCTACTCTTTCTCTCCGAACCGTTCGTCGATGAGCTCGACGAGGGCGGCGCAGGCGGCCTCCTCGTCCTTGCCCGAACAGCGGAGCACGATGGTCGTCCCCTGGGTCGCCGCCAAGGTCAGGATCCCCAGGATGCTCTTGCCGTCGATGTCCAGGCTGTCCTTGGCGATATGGACCGAGGCGCCGAAGCGGTTCGCGGTGTTGACGAACTTGACCGCGGCCCGGGCGTGAAGCCCCAGCTTGTTCTTGATCGTGATCCGTTTTTCGAGCATGGTTACTTCGATTTGGCGGCGAGCAGGGCGCTGACGAGGTGGATGTTCTTGCGGCCCTGTTCGACGACCTTTTTAGCCACGTCCTTGAGGTTGTTGGAGCGCTGCAGGGAAACGAACTTGATCAGCATCGGCAGGTTGACGCCCGTGACGATCTCGACCTGGTTCGTCTTGAGAAAGCTGAAGGAGATGTTGGACGGCGTTCCGCCGAACATGTCGGTGAAGATGACCACGCCGTTGCGCTGGTCGACCCGTTTCAGGCTCTGGCTGATCTTCCGCTTCGAGTCCTCGACGTCATCGTACCAGCCGATCGA